>FSXQ01003433.1_pt1 | contig 33973 bp, 25 predicted proteins | sample 1638011 | NCBI WGS metagenome assembly FSXQ01 (sample SAMEA3914789, study PRJEB12502) | metagenome | biome: forest; material: soil | place: Canada | collected 2011-07-03 | depth 0.3 m | reverse complement strand
GTGATTTGGAGATGCCGCCGTGCGAAAAGCCGCCATCCGCTTGAACCTAGTGTCCTGATTGAGAAATTCGCAGACAAAAGCGCTCAATGCTGGCGAGGATGTCATCGGCGGTCTTCGACCAAAAGAACGGCTTCGGTTCGGAGTTGTTGACGTCGAGGTAGGTGCGGATCGCCCGCTCGAGCTCTCGCGTGGAACGGTGCGTGCCGCGACGAATGCAGCGCTCGGTGAGCGTCGAGAACCAGCGTTCGACTTGGTTCAGCCACGACGCCGAGGTCGGCGTGAAGTGAACATGGAACCGTGGTCTGGCGGCAAGCCAGCGCTTGATCGTGTCGGTCTTGTGCGTGCCGTAGTTGTCCATCACGAGATGGATGTCGAGCTTCTGCGGTACGTTGGCCTCGATGGTGCGCAAGAACTGCAGGAATTCGCTGCTGCGATGCCGACGATGCGTCTCGCCAATGACCTTGCCGGTCGCCACGTCGAGCGCCGCGAACAACGTCGTCGTGCCATGCCGCACGTAGTCGTGCGTGCGCCGGGCCGGCATGCCTGGCGCCAATGGCAGCATCGGCTGCGTTCGATCGAGGGCTTGGATCTGACTCTTCTCGTCGACGCACAGCACCATCGCCTTCATCGGCGGATTCAGGTACAGGCCCACGATGTCACGCACCTTCTCGACGAACATCGGGTCGGTGGACAGCTTAAAGGTCTCCTGCCGATGAGGCTGCAACCCGAAGGCGTGCCAGATACGCAGCACCGCGTTCTGGGTCACGCCCATCTCGCGTGCCATCAGCCGAGTGCTCCACTGCGTGGCGCCTTTGGGCATCGACTCCAGCGTCTTTGCCACCACAGCCTCGACGCGCTGGTCGTCGATCGTGCGCGGTGCGCCCGAACGTGGCGCGTCCAGCAATCCTTCGAGTCGGTACTCAACGAACCGGCCTCGCCACTTGGACACGGTCTGCTTGGTCACGCTCAGTTGCTCGGCCACGGCGTTGTTCTCCAGCCCTTCGGAGCAGGCCAAGACGATGCGAGCTCGAAGCGCAGCCGCTTGTGCAGTCTTGCGACGTCTCGCCAGCGCGAGTAGTTCGTCTCGCTCTGTCTCGCTCAGTACCAGGGTTGCCTTGGGTCTTCCACGCATCTCAGCCTCATCGAGTACACACGGTACCCGATGGACCCAGGCCGCCTAGAATAGTTCAACGAACTTCTAAATCACGACACTAGCACCGCACACGCTGCTTGTGCTGACATCTGCCGGATAGACGCTGGCGCCCTACTTCCGCCGCGGCACCGCGCATCGGATCCGCCCACTGTCCACCGCACCGGGGGCGCCACCTGGGTGACTTTGTGCCCCCACGCGTTGACTACCGACTTAGCGAGGAGGGCAAAACGCTACAGCCGGTGATGGAACTGCTATCGAGTTGGGGCAAAGACCGGCTCGTGCGCCAGAGTCTAGGCACGAGCTTGCCTGTCCGTTAGCAGGGTCTCATCTACCGTCCGCCCTGTCAGCGGCGCACGTCGCCGCAGGGCGACTACGCGTGGTGATGCGTGGAGCACAGCCTGGAGCCGACCGGTGTCTACCCGGTCTATCTGCATCGCCGCCAGTTGCCTCGCGCGGTATCGGCGTTTGTCGAGTTCGCGATGGCCAGCGTGCGAGAGCTGGGTCTTGTGCAGCCGGTGGCGGAGGCTAGAGGTATCGCGCAAGCGTAACCGTTGACTGGAGAATGACCGTTCGGCTGTCTTGGCCGGCCGATGTCAGGTTATCCGTTCCGGCTAGCAACTCGACGCAGAGTTTCGGTCGTCCAGCCGGGGAGCGGTGAGCAAGTTCCTCTTGATATAGACCTCGTTCAAGTCTGGCGGCGCGGATGGCACTGCCCAGCGCGAGCAAGGCTGGTTCTCGTGCGTAGGGCGAGTCAATTGTGCATCATTCAGGAGCTGCCGACGAACGATCACTCGGGTGATCCGGTCCTGCGAGGGCGCGTAGTCGGGCTCGGCCACGGTCTCCTTGCCGTTGACTCGCTTGACCGTGGTCCGGATAAGCTGCGCCGGCGCCTCGACTGAGCTGGATCGGGACTGTCCTGATCCGTATGCCGCGACAGGGCCGGCTTTCATTTTCATCTGCGTCGCGCCCTTCTCCATCGCCGCATTGCGATGGGCAGCGGGACTGAAGAGCGCATCGATCTGCCTGCGCCGGGCTGCGAGGCGCGGGCTGTCGAGCACGAGCCGGTCGATCGCCGGCTGGGGATGGTGGCGCGCCTGTGCTCCTTCGGAGCTTGCAGCGCTCGCGACGGGCTCTCGCGCCACGTTCGGGTTGGCCTGGTGCCAATGAGGTCTCATGCTCGCGCGTCCCCTGTCTTCGGCTTGCGGTCAGCCAGTCCCGCCGGGGTCTCGCTCGCGGTGAATCGGGCTGATCAGTGGATGAGCGTCGCTGGCCTTGGTGCAGTCAGGCTTCGCCAATCCAGCCCGACCATCGGTGCGCTTCTGATTTGCCGGCGCCGGAAGTCCGAGGCCGCCGGCGACTGGCTTGTCCGGGCACACGCCGGGATTCGCGGGCGATCCGGTGACCGGCCCCTCCCGCCCGTTGGGTCGACGAACTCCGAAAGCAGCCAGGCCAGACCTGGCAAGCGCTTCTCGAATCGGCGCCCGGTCGCCATGGCGCATGCCGCCGAGCATTTGCGACCAGGCGCGGGCGTGTCCAGGCGCCCCGGTCGGGCATGTCAGGTTCGTCGATGGATCTCAGCCCTGCGGGCTGCCGTCCGACCCGTGCTGGACATCCGGATCGACCGTGGCGACGAGTTCGCCGTAGCTGCCGTCCAGGTTGAAGCGCTGGAAGATCAGGATCAGGGAACGCGAAGTCTTGGGGTAGACGGAGATGACGACCTGGCGATTGTCGTCGGCGGCCACCATGATGGGCATGCCCGTGCTCGCGTCGCGCGTCTTGGCGACCGCGGCGAAAATCACGAGAGTCGGGTCGACGTTCGGGACATAGCGTTTCGCCTCTTCGTAGCTGGGCTGGCGAATGCAGGCCATGTCGTGGTGCTGGGTCGACAGCTTGTTCGGGTTGACGGCGACCCAGTCCTCGCCCTTGGACAGGAAGTACAGGCAGGTGACGACCCGCTCGAGCGGGCTGCCGATGATGGGCACGACGAAGTAGTTGGGGATGGTGTTCGGAGGCGGGGGATTGGACATGGTGTCACCAGGGGTGCGTTGAGGGAACTTGCAGGGCGATCGGTTGGTAGCCGCCCGCGGTCAGGCGGGCGATCCAGGGGCCGTCGGCGGCCGGAGTGCCGGCGCATTGGCGAGCGAGCAGCCAGCCTTCCAGCACGACGCCGCCTTGCCCGGAATCGACGGCGGGCTGCAGGCTCGCCACCAGCCGTTCGCACCGGCCGGCGTCGAGCGCCGCCGGCTCGCGGCGCGGCAGGGGGGCGAGCTCCAGCAGGGCGAGGCGGGCGCGCAACTCCTCGCCCTGCCAGTCGTGCGGCCGCTTGGCGAGCAGGTCGTCGAGCGCGCGCCCGGCGAGCGTGATGGCGGCCTGCGCGCGTGCCACATCGCCGTGGGCGCTCGCCAGCGTCGCGGTCGCGGCGGCGGCGCGCACGCTCGCGGCGTGCCACAGGTAGCCGTCGCGCAGCGCCGCGTCGGCCTGGCCGAGGCGATCCTGCAGCGTCCGCAGGTCGTCGTCGACCGGGCGGCCCGCATCGAGCTTCGCCAGCGCGAGGCCGGAGTCCACGTGGAGCAGCTCGCCCGCCCAGCGCCGGTTGCGCGGGTCGGCGGCCACCAGCTGGCGCAGCGCGGAGCTCACCTGCTGCATCTCGGCCACTGCCTCGCCATGCCGGCCAAGTGCCTGCAGCGCTTCGGCACGGCGCACCTGGCCGATGCTGGCCACGAGCAGGCGCACCGCCTGGTCGGGATGGCGCACGCGCTGGGCCTCCTCCATCGCCCAGGCCGAGTCGTAGAGGGTCAGCGCACGGCGCGGATCGCCCTGGATGTAGGCGAGCTCGCCCAGCGAGGTGCGAGCGTTGGCGACCGCCTCGACGGCCTCGGCGTCGTCGGGCCTCGCGGCCAGCGCCGCCAGCTTGAGGTCGAGCGAGGATTCGAACCAGTGCGCGGCATCCGCCCATGCGCCGCGGCGCAGGGCGACCGACCCAAGCCCGCCGAACGCGAAGCCGAGCTCGGCGCGGGCCTGCGTGTCTTCGGGCGCGGCATGGCGCCATTGGTCGCTGGCATCGCGGTAGTGCGCCATCTGCAGCGCGGCCTCGTCGAAATCGGCCGCATCGAGCGCGATCTGACCCAGCCAGAAGGCGCTGGCACCCAGCGTCTTGTAATAGTCGGCGAGCGGCACGCCGCCACCCGGGCGCAGCGCCTCGAGCAGCGTGCGGGCCTCGCGCAAGGCGGCGATCGCGACCGCGGTGCGGCCCGAGCCACGGCTGCCGTCGACCTCTCCGATGACCACCAGTGCCTTGGCGCGCCGGAAAGCGTCGGCCGGGGTCTCGCCGCCCTCGCCGCGCTGGCCGAACAGCGTGACGCCCTGCTCGCCGATGCTGCCCAGCAGGTCGAGCTTGCCGATCGGGCGCAGGCGATCGGCGAGGTCACCGAGCATGAACGAAGCCAGCCGCTGGCTCTGCAACTCGCGTTCGGACGCCAGGCGGGCAAGCTGGGCATTGCGCACGGCGGCGAAGCCGGCGACCAAGGCGAGCACGGCCACCCCCGCCGCGCCGGCCCAGCGCAGGAGCGCCTGGCGCTGCAGGCGGGCCTGCGAGCGGGCGACGTAGCCTTGTTCCTCGTCGCTGAAGACCTGCGGCGCCTGGGCCAGCGCGGCGACGGCCCGCCACAGGGCCAGCCCGCTAGGCAGCAACAGCGACGGCGCATGGGCGCTCTCGCGCCAGCGCTGCACCCAGGCCTGGAGCTCGTCGCGCACGGCGAGCGCGGCGCGATGACGGGCGATCCAGTTCGTCACGCGTGGCCAGCGGCGCAGCAAAGCCTCGTGGGCGATGCGCACGCCGGCGGCCCCGCCGACGCGATCCGCCACCAGCAGCCGGGCCTCGACGAGCGCGCGCGCGACGCCGGCCTCGTCCGGTTCCACCAGCTCCGACTCGCGCATCCAGCGCCCGGTGCAAGCGCCGTCCTCCGCCATCGAGCCGATCAGGCGCGGCAGCAGGCGCTCGAAGGCCTCCTGCTGGCGCGGCGGCAGGCCGGCGAGCACGCCTTCGGCGCGTTGACCGACCGCCCCCTCCAGGCCGCCTAGCGCGGCGTAGGACTCCCAGGTGAGCACCTCGCCCGGCGCACGCGCCAGGTACAGCGAGTGCAACGTGTATTGCAGCAGCGGCAGCGCGTCGCGCGCCCGCACGGCGTCGGCGCAGAGGCGGTCGTCCAGCCGGTGCAGGCCGCTCGGGTCGCTCGCGTAGCTCAGGCCCGCGGCGCGGGCGGGCAGGCGGATGATCTGCGAGATGGAATCGGCGCCCGGTGGCTCCAGGTCGACGTGGCTGCCGAGCGGCTTGCCGCGCATGAACAGTCGATGGGCGGCCAGCCCGGCATAGAAGTCGTTGCGGCAGATGCCCAGCACCATCAAGAGGCCGCTGTCGACCAGCGTCTCGAGCCGCTGCACGACGAGACCCGCCGCTTCGGCCAGCGGCGACTGGAACAGGGCCTCGAGTCGATCGATCACCAGCAGCGGCGGCGCCGACGCGGCCCGAGGCCCGTGCGCCTGCAGGCCCACCCGCAGCGCCTCGACGACGCGCTCGGGGGCGTCGCGCAGGTCGGCGGCGAGGCCGTCGATGCTATGGCCGCTGAGCAGAGGCACGCCGGCGACCTCCCAATCGAGCAGCCCGCCGGCCAGCGCCGTCCAGGCGCCCTCGCCGTCGGGGGTGTCCAGCCCGATGACGGCGGCGGCGCACGTGCTCGGGGCGCCCGCCTCGCTCGGTACGATCGTCCCGGCGTCCAGGGCCATCGCCGGCAACAGGCCGGCCTGCACCAGCGAGGTCTTGCCCGAGCCGCTGGGCCCCAGCAGCAGCACCAGGCCCTCGCCGCGCCGCCACTGCTCGCCCAAGCGTTCGCGCAGCAGCGCCACCTCGGCGTCGCGGCCGAAGAACACGCTCGCATGCGCCGCGCCGAACGCCTCCAGGCCGCGGAACGGCGAGCTGCCGCGCCAGCTGCCGCGGTGGCTGCGCTCGCCGTCGCCGGCGATCACGCGGGTGCGCGCGATCAGGCGGTAGCCCTGCTTGCGTATCGTCTCGATGTAGCGCGGCGCGGTGGCGCTGTCCTGCAGCAGCCGGCGCAGGTTGGCGATTGCCTTGTGCACCGGGTTGTCGCCGCTGGCCTGCCCGGGCCAGCACTCGTCGAGCAGCGCATCGGCGCTGAGCACGCTGCCGGCGTTGCGGCACAGCGCGGCCAGCACGGCCGTCTGCCGCGGCTCGAGCGCCACGCGCTCGTCGACGCGGCGCAATTCCTGCGCCGTGGTATCGAACCGCCACTCCCCTACCGCGAAGCGAACGGCTTGCGGCAACGCGGAATCGACCGCCAGCGAGATATCGCCGGAGTCATCGAACCGAGCCTGTCCCATCCCCTGCATTGCACACCCCAACTGCGCCGCCTGCCGGTGTGCCCCCGGCATGGCCTGCGCCACGCTGATCTGATGCCCTCGGACGTATCGTACCGTCGCCAGCGGCCGCAAGACCGGAGACTGCAGCGACCCGCCGCCTCCGGACCCGGTTTTGCGCAACATGGCGCCCGGGCGGACGGGAAGACGGGTTCCCTGGAAACCCCGCGGGGTATTCAGCGCGATTCGCCGACAGCCCGCGGGAATCTCGGCACGGAGCGTCCGGCCTGGCGCCTCGCCGAACACGGCCCGACCCGCCGCGGCGATTCGCCGCGCACGCCCCGCCCCTTGCGCAGAGCCCTTGCGGGCGATGGGGCGATGTCGGCGCGGCCCGGCCGCCGCAGCCCGCCGCACGGGGGGAACGGCGGCTCGGAAGGTTGCCGGAAGGTCGCCACGGCCCCCCGGACCTAGCGTGCACCCCTCACAAGCAAATCCGGGACAAGGAATCTTCGATGGCAACCCTCATTCAAAAGCCCGCATCGCACCTGCACGGAAAGACCCGGCCGTGCATCGAAGTCTCTCGCCCTTTGTCCCGGGACACTGCCGGCAATCTCCGCCAAGCGCTGGATTCGCATGGTCTGGACGAGCGGATGCGGATGGCGCAAACGCGCGAACGCGAACGCATCGCGTGCCTTCTGCACGATGAACTCGGCCAGCACCTGGTGCTGATCCGCCTGAAACTCGGCGAGATGCGCGCGGCCGGCGGCGCGGCCAGCCCGCGCCTGGTCGACGACCTGACCGACCTGGTCACCCAGTTCGCCCAGGCGACGCGCGCACTTACCTGCGACCTCGCCCCGCCGGCCTGGCGCGACGGCCTGGTGCCAGCGCTGGAGAGCCTGGCGAGTGACCTGGCGCGACGCGCAGGCCTGGATGTGCGCGTCGAGGCCGCGCGGCCCGGCCTCGACGTGCCCGAACCGCAACGCGCCGTCGCTTGCCGGGTGGTGCGCGAGCTGTGCCTCAACGTCCACAAACATGCGCACGCCAGCCACGTGCGCATCGCCTCGGAGCTCGCCGGCGGCTACCTGCGCGTGCGGGTGCAGGACGACGGCGACGGCCTGGCAGGCCTGCCGCAGCGAGTCTGGCGTGTCCGCAGCGACGGCGGCTTCGGCCTGGCCAGCGCGCAGGCGCAACTGCGTGCCTTCGGCGGCGAGCTCGAACTCGCACCCGCCATCGGCGGCGGCACCTGCGCCCGCTTCGTGCTGCCGCTGGGCATCGCCTGACAACCCACGTGGGAGAACAGCCATGACATGGAGACTGGTGCTGGCGGATGACCACCGCCTGATCCGCGAGGGCCTGCAGGCCTTGCTGGCGCGCGAGCCGGACATCGAGGTGGTGGGCCTCGCGGAGGACGGTGCCGCCGCGGTTCGCCTGGTGCGCACGCTGCTGCCCGACGTGCTGGTCACCGACGTCGCCATGCCGGGCCTGAACGGCATCGAGGCGGTGCGCCGCGTGCGGGCCCAGCATGCCCAGGTGCGCGTGATCTGCCTGTCGATGCACGGCGACCAGCGCAGCGTCGTCGCCGCGATCGACGCCGGGGCTTCGGGCTACGTGCTCAAGGATTCCTCCTGCGACGAACTGGCGCAGGCCGTGCGCAACGTCGCCGCCGGCCGCATCCATCTCAGCCCGCCCCTGATGGGCCTGCTGGTCGACGAAGTGCGCGCCCGCCAGCACGGCGTCCCGAACCCCGTTGCCCCGCCGCCGCGCCAGAGCCTGACGCAGCGCGAGCGCGAGATCGTGCAACTGTTCGCCGAAGACCTGAGTACGCAGGACATCGCCGAGCGCTTGCACCTGAGCGCGAAGACGGTGGCGACGCACCGCGAGAACATCACCCGCAAGCTCGGCGTGCGCGGCATCGCCGGGCTGACGCGGTACGCGGTGCGCGAAGGCATCAGCTCGGTCGAAGCGCCGGGCCCGGTCTGATCGAGACGAAGGAGAATCCATGCCGCAATGGCTTTGTGAATTGCCGGACTGGCTCCCAAGCGTGCTGCTCGCGCTCGCTTCGATGTCGGTGGGCGTGCTCGGGCACGCCGTGTTCCGCGGCCAGGCGCGCGTGCCGTCCATGCGCACCGACACCGCCCCCGACACCGCGCTGACCCCGATGGCGGCGGCCGCGTGCGTGAGCGCGTTGTTGCTGACGCTGTCGGCCCTGTCGGTGTGGGAAGGCTTCGGTGCAGCGGGCCGGCTGGTGCGCAGCGAAGCCACTGTCGTGGGCGAGCTCGGACGCGACCTGGCCGTGTTCGGCAGCGCCGATTCGCGCCAGGCGCGCGAACGCCTGCGCCTGTACACGCGGGCGGTCATCGGCCAGGAATGGCCGGCCATGCGCGAGGGCCAATCGAGCCAACCCACGTTCGACGCGTTCGACCGGCTGTTTCGCGCCGTCGGCGACCTGCACCCGTCCACGCCGCGCGAGACGAGCCTGATGCACCAGATCTGGACCCGCACGGACGAGCTCGTCAAGCTGCGCAGCGAACGCCTGGAGGCCAACCGCAGCCGGCTCCCCGCGGCCTGGTGGGGCGCGGTGCTGCTCGGCGCGCTGCTCACCGCCCTCCCGGCCTGCATGCTGCCGCGCACGCGCTACAACGGCATCGCCATCGGCCTCCTGTCGATCTGGGCCGGTCTGCTCGTGTTCTTCGTCGTGACGATGGACCGGCCGTTCGCCGGCAGGCCGGGCGTGTCCGCCGCACCGTTCGAATCGGCGCTGCAGGACCTGGAACGATGGGACGCGATGACCGCGGCGTTCCGGGCGGCGGTCGACCCGGCGAGGTGAGACCGCGGCGCCACGGTCGGGCGCGGCAGGCTCAAGCCGGCGAATCGCCGCGCACCTTCATCTGCGCCGCCTGGCTGCCCATGGCGTCGGCCTCGCGCTCCAGCGCGCTGTCGTCGTTGATGCCCACGCCTGCCATCTGCATGGTCGGCTGTACCCGGCCCTGGCGTTGCTGCACCACGTGCCAGGCTTCGTGCGGCAGGTGCTGGTCCTGGCCGGGAGCGAGGTGGATGTCGCTGCCCTGGGCGTAGGCCAACGCGTTCAGCTGCGCGGGCTGGCTGGAGTTGCGGTGCACGCGCACGTCGGACAGGTCGAGTCCGGACAGCGACTCCATGCCGGCGCGCAGTTGCCGCGGCAGCAGGCCTTGCGCCTGCAGCGGCAGGGCTTCCTCGTCGAGGGCCTGGCGCTGTACCGGTTCGGCTGCAGACGGCGCGGGCAGGCCCCATCGCTGGAGCGCCTGCCGCTGGATCGCCACGCGTGGGCTGGCGGCCAGCGCCCGGGCCGTCGCGTCGGGCGCGCTTGCCTCGCGCTGCAAGGCATCGGGCTCCGCGGCCGCGCGGTGGCGGGCCGGTTCCGTGGCGTCCTGGGACGAGAAGCTCTTCATCGTGCGTGCTCCGGGCATGGCGGGCGGGTCACCCGTGGACACGATAGAACGCCAGCGCCCGAACGGCAATCAGCCATTTGCTGAGATCGCGGCCCTCGAATGCCGGGGGCCACCCGCGCCGACACCGGTGCACCGTGGACCGGCTCCGGCGTGCCGCAGGGACGGCTCCCGGACGGCCTCCGGTGCCGCGCCTTCATGGCTTGCGCCACGCGGCTCCGTGCCAACGGAACCCCGATCTCCGCATCGCACCGATGGGCGGCGCCCGCGCCCGCTCGTATCGTCAGCACACCCCTCCACCACAGCCCGCATCCACCCGCCCGCGCCGCGCCCCGCCATGATCGATACCGCCATCGCCCAGATCGCCTCCTCGCTGAACCAGTCGCTGCGACGCGGCTTCGGCGTGGCCGAGGATCTGGCCGTGCTCACCAGCCTGCACGAGCACGACGGCAGCGTGGCGACGCAGGCGGCCAACCGGCTGTCGGTGTTCCTGGTCAACATCGAGCGCGACACCCTGCCGCTGATGGCCACGCGCGCCCAGGGCGCCGAGCGCGTCGTCATCGCCCAGCCGCCGGTATGCCTGAACCTGATGCTGATGTTCGCGGCGCATTTCACCGGCAACACCTATCCCGAGGCGTTGAAACTGGTGTCGGCGACGATCTCGTTCTTCCAGTCGCGGCCTTTGTTCGACCACCAGAACACCCCCGAGCTCGACGCCCGCATCGACCGGCTCGCGCTCGACATCGAGAACCTTTCCTTCGGCGACCTCGGCAACGTCTGGGGCCTTCTCGGCGGCAAGTACGTGCCCTCGGTGCTGTATCGCGTGCGCATGGTCAGCATCGATGCCGGCCACGTGTTCGCCGAGGTGCCCCGCATCGTCGCGCACGACACCGGGGTCGAACGCGCCGCGCCGGCGCTGCAAGGGGCGCCGCGATGACGCGCTACCAGCCCCTGCTGTGGATCCGGCTGTGCCACGGCTTCTACGCCAGCGAGCACTGCCCGAGCCTGCGCATCGTGCCGACGCCCGCCACGCAGGCGGCGATCGGCCGCGCCGGCGGGCTGTGTCGCACGACGGCGGACGGCGTCGTGGTGATGGTCGACGAACTGGCCGTCGCCGCGGCGACGCAAGGCGACGGCGCCCTCGCCTGGCTGCTGGTCGCCGACGATTCCGCCTTCGATGCCTGCACGGCGGGCCTCGGCCGGCCCCGGCGCGAGCTGATGGTGTTCGACGCCACGAACGCCGTCGTCGACGATCCGACAGGCGCATGGCGCGTGCACGGGCAGGCAACGGCCGCGGTGCACGACGTGTCGCCCGTGGACGACCTGCCCCCCGACGACGTGGCCGCCATCCACGCCTTGCGCCACGCGCCGTTCGCGCTGGTGCGCGTTCCGCTCGCCCGCTTGCGCGAGCCGGGCCGCGATGCGCCCCGCTTCCTGATCCGTCTCGCGCCGCGCGCGACGTTGTGGGCGTATTGCCTGGTGGGCGACTGGAGCGAGCCGTCGCTGCAGGTCGTCGACGAGGCCTCGCAGGTGGCCTTCGAGCAGGCCCCCCATCGGCGGCTGGCCGACGGGCGCGACGCGCTCGTCTTCCGGTCCACGGCGCCGATCGCGCTGCGCCAGCGGCCCGCGGAACGCTTCCAGTTGCGCAGCCGCGGCGAACCGGCGCTGGCCGCGGCCCGTCCGCGCGCCGACCGCATCGTCATCAGGCGCCTGCCACAGGCGGCGCCCTGCCAATTTACCCGCGAAGTGATCGCCGGCGCACCCGCGCTGGTGTCCGAGATCTTCGTCCATCGCTGACGCGACAACCCGAGAGGAGCCCGCAATGGCCGTCATGAAGACACCCGGTGTCTATATCGTTGAAAAGAACGCTTTTCCGAATTCGGTGGTCGAGGTGGCTACGGCGGTACCGGCGTTCGTCGGCTACACCGCCCAGGCCGACAACGGCGGCAAGTCGCTGTTGAACAAGCCCTGGCGCATCAGCTCGATGGCGGAGTTCCACAAGTACTTCGGCTTCGCGCCGGCGCCGATGTTCACCATCGCCCCGCGTCCGGACGACAGCAAGGCCCCCGCGGCGTTCAACGCCGGCGGCAAGGACTACCTGCTGACCCAGGCTCCCGGCGCCGCGGGCGGACGCTACCTGCTGTACCGCTCGATGCTCCACTTCTTCCAGAACGGCGGCGGCCCGTGCTTCATCGTCTCCGTAGGTGACTTCACCCAGGATCCGGCCTTCGACGCGCTCAGCGGCGGCATCGATCCGCTGGTCAAGGAGCAGGAGCCAACCATGCTCGTGATCCCCGACGCGGTGCTGCTCGCGCAGCCGGAGACCGCGTCGCTGCAACAGGCCATGCTCGCGCACTGCGGCGGTCGCATGCGCAACCGCATCGCCATCCTCGACGTCTGGGGCGGCGCACGCGACCGCCAAAGCCCGGACGGCGATCCGGTCGAGGCATTCCGCAGCACGCTGGGCATCAACTACCTCGACTTCGGCGCCGCCTACTACCCTTGGGTCAACACGACACTGGTGCAGGAAAAGGAGCTCGCCTATACGAACATCGCGAACCCCGAAGCGCTGGTCACGCTGCTCAAGGCCGAACTCGCGCTGCCCGATGCGCTGGATGCGAGTGCGCCGCCGAAGCTGGCGCAGCAGTTCAACGCCGTGGCCGACCTGACGAAGAAGGACGCCGACTGGGTCACCGACCTGACTGCGCAGATCAATGCGTCGAACCGCTCGGACGCCGACAAGCGCAAGCTCCTCGACAAGCCGGCGATGGACATCGCCGTGAGCACCAACAAGGCCCTCCTGAACAAGAGCCTGGTCACGCTCAGCGCCGTCTTCAACAGCGTCCTGGGCGACATCCGCAACCAGCTCAACCTGGTGCCGCCGTCGGCCGCGATGGCCGGCGTCTACACGATGGTCGACAACACGCGCGGCGTCTGGAAGGCGCCTGCCAACGTCAGCCTGGCCGGCGTGGTGTCGCCCGCGGTGGGGGTTTCGCACGAGGACCAGGAGGATCTCAACGTCACCACCCAGGGCAAGTCGATCAACGCGATCCGCAGCTTCATCGGCGAAGGCGTCCTCGTGTGGGGCGCGCGCACGCTGGACGGCAACAGCCTCGACTGGCGCTACATCAACGTGCGCCGCACGATGATCATGCTGGAGGAGTCGTGCCGCCTGGCCGCCAAGGCGATGGTGTTCGAGCCCAACGTGGTGGGCACCTGGGCCACCATCCGCAGCATGATCGGCAGCTTCCTGAACGGCATCTGGCGGCGCGGCGGCCTGGCCGGCGCAGTGCCCGACGACGCCTACAGCGTGCACGTCGGCCTCGGCGAGACGATGACGTCGGAGGACATCCTCGAGGGCATCCTGCGCGTCACTGTCCTGGTGGCGATCAGCCGGCCCGCCGAGTTCATCGAGATCACCTTCCAGCAGCAGATGCAGAAGTCCTGAGCCCGCTGGCCAGCAGGCCCGCGCGCCCCACCCACCCCGTTTCGTGAATCGTTGAAGGAGCAATGCCATGGCAGAAGGCGACAAGCAATCCACCAACATGTGGCCCATCCCGAAGTTCCGCTTCAAGGTTGAGTGGGACAAGGCCGAGATGTCGTTCCAGGAGGTCTCCGGCCTCGACGTCGAGGCACAACCGATCGAATACCGGCACGGCAACAGCCCGACGTTCGCCGTGCTGAAGATGCCCGGCCTCAAGAAGTACGGCGACGTCACCATGAAGAAGGGCGTCTTCAAGGGTGACAACAAGTTCTGGGACTGGTTCAACGAGATCAAGATGAACACGATCGCGCGCAAGGCGGTCACGATCTCGCTGCTGGACGAGGCCGGTGGCAACACCATGATCTGGACGCTGCAGAACGCCTTCCCGATCAAGATCAGCGGCACCGATCTCAAGTCGCAGGGCAACGAGGCGGCGATCGAGACCATCGTCATCGCCCACGAAGGCCTGACGATCGAGAACAAGGGCTGATAGCGCCATGGCCACCGCCGCCCGTCCCGTGCAGGCGCCGCGCCATGCGGCGCTGCTGCCGCTGGCGTTCCAGTTCGCGCTCTCGTTCGGCAGCACCACCAGCATTCGCGAGGCGGCGTTCCGCGAGGTCAGCGGCATCGGCACGGAGATCGAGCTCGAGGCTGTCGCCGAGGGCGGCGAGAACCGTTTCCAACACCAGTTGCCCAAGGCCGCGCGCCACACGCCGCTGGTGCTCAAGCGCGGCATCGCCCCCAACGGCTCGGCGCTGGTCGACTGGTGCCGGCGCACGCTGGAGAACGGGTTCGCGCAGAGGATCGAGCTGAAGGTGGTGCAGGTGTTCCTGCTCGATATCGGGGGCGATCCGGTGCGGGGCTGGTCGTTCGAGAACGCCTATCCGGTCAAGTGGTCGTTCGAGGGCTTCGACTCGACGAAGAACCAGGTCGCGCTCGAGACCATCGAGTTCGCCTACGGTCGCCTGACCAAGCTCGGATAAGCGCCATGAGCATCGAGGTACGTCAATTCGTGGTGCGCTGCCAGGTGGTGTTGCCGCCTGCCGCGCCGGCGGTGCCCGCGCGCACCGCGGACCTGCAGCCCCTGCGCGAGCAGTTGCTGGCGGAATGCCGCGCCCTGCTGCGCGACACGCTCCAGCAGGCGAAGGAGCGCTGAGATGGAGCAGTTGAGGATGTCGCGCTACTCGCTGCTGCGGGACGGCACGGTGGTGGAGGAAAAGATGCCGCCGTTCACGGTGATGCTCAACCCGTCCGAATTGAAGCGCGGCTTCAGCATCAACTACAACAAGGTCAGTCCGTTTCGCAGTTCGGCCAAGGACAGGAAGCTGAGCTACGTCGGCAACGAGACCCTGTCGTTCTCGCTGGTCATCGACGGCACCGGCGCGGTGCCCGCGCAGTCGAGCGGCAACACGGGCGACGTCACCACCCAGCTGAAGGAGCTGCACGGAGTGGTCTATGTCGCGCCGGGTGCTTCGGCGGAGATCTCGCGCGTGCGCATCGTCTGGGGCAAGTTCGGCTTCCACGGCCGGCTCGAGACGATGTCCGTCAACTACGTGCTGTTCGCGCCCGACGGCGCGGCGCTGCGCGCCAAGGTGGATCTCGCCTTCGTCAGCGCCCAAAGCACGAAGGAGGCCGAGCTCGACGCGGCCGTCACCACCCCCGGCACGGACGGCCGCACGGTGACCACGCGCCAGGGCGACACGCTCGCGCGCCTGTGCGAACTGGTCTACGGCGATGCGGCCTACGTGGGCGAGGTCGCGCGGGCCAACAGCCTCGGCAGCCTGCGTACGCTCAAGCCGGGCACCGAGCTCACGTTCCCCCCGCTGGCGGCCGCATGATGAGCGAGCCGGGCCAACCCGCCGGCAACGGTCCGTGGTCGCCGCTCGTCGACGCCGACGGTGCGGTCAACGTCGCCATCCTGAGCAACGGCGGTCGACTGCCCGAAAACATCCAGCTGGTGTCGGTGGAGATCCAGCGCGCCATCAACACGGTGCCGTCCGCGCGCCTGGTGTTCCTCGACGGGGACATGCCCAACAAGGCCTTTCCCGCCAGCGACGGCGACCTGCTCAAGCCTGGCGCGACGATCCGCATCAACGCCGGCTACGGCGACAAGGACGACGCCGAGCAGGCCCTGTTCGAAGGCGTGGTCGTCAAGCACGCGCTGCGTGTGGACGGTGCCAACGATGCACGCCTGGTGGTGGAGTGCCGCGACCCGGCCGTGCGCATGACGGTGGGCCGGCGCAATGCCAACCACCTGGCGCAGACCGACAGCGCGATCCTCACCGCCCTGATCGGCGCTGCCGGGCTCCAGGCCGACGTCGCCGCCACCGACACCACCTACACCGAGCTCGCCCAGCACTACTGCAGCGACTGGGACTTCATGCTGGCACGGGCGGAAGCCAACGCGCTGCTGGTCATCGTCGACAACGGCAAGGTGACGGTCAAGCCGCCAGCCATCGACGGCGCGCCCGTGCTCAAGCTGACGTATGGGGAGGACCTGATCGAGTTCAGCGGCGAACTCGACGCGCGCACCCAGTACGCGAGCGCCCAGGCCGTCTCGTGGGATCCGAAGACGCAGGCGGCCGTGCTCGGCGCGGCGGCGGTGCCGGCAACGCTGAGTGCGCAGGGCGACCTCGATTCGGCGACGCTGGCGCGCGTCATCGGGCTGTCCTCGCTGCGGCTGCAGGCCGGCGCCCCGCTGGCCAAGGAAGGCCTCACGCAATGGGCCAAGGCGCAACAGCTCAAGGCCGGCCTGGCGCGCGTGCGTGGACACATGCGGTTCCAGGGCAGCGCGAAGGCGCGGGTCGGCTCGCTGGTGACTGTCGAAGGCATGGGCACGCGCTTCTCGGGCAGCGTCTATCTCAGCGGCGTCCGCCACCAGCTGGCCGACGGCGACTGGACGACGGAGGCCGAGTTCGGCCTCGCGCCCAACTGGTTCGTCGAACGCGCGGACGTGCGTGCCCCCGCCGCCGCCGGCCTGCTGCCGGGCGTCGAGGGGCTGCAGGTGGGCGTCGTGCTCAAGCTCGATGGCGACCCCGACGGCGAGCACCGCATTCAGGTCTCGGTGCCCGTGCTGCAGGCCGAGAGTGCCGGCGTGTGGGCGCGGCTCGTGCAGTTCCACGCGTCCAACGGCATCGGAACCTTCTTCGTGCCGGAGATCGGCGACGAGGTCGTGCTCGGATACTTCGGCAACGACCCGTCGCACCCGGTGGTGCTGGGCAGCCTCTACAGCAGCAAGCGGCCGCCGCCCTACGAGCTGGCCGCCGCCAACGACACCAAGGCCTTCGTGACGCGCTGCAAGTCGCGCATCGAGTTCGACGAGAAGGACAAGGTGATCACGGTACGCACGCCCGGCGGCAACAAGATCGTGCTCAGCGACACCGACAAGTCGATCCTGCTGCAGGACCAGAACGACAACAAGGTCACCCTCGGGCCGGCCGGCATCTCGCTCGATAGCCCCAAGGACATCACGCTCACGGCCAAGGGCCGCATCGTCGTCGACGCCATCGGCACCGTCGGCGTGACCTCGAAGGCCGACGTCAGCGTCGCCGGGCTGAACGTGGCACTGCAGGCGCAGGTCGGCCTTTCGGCCAAGGGCAGCGCGAGCGCCGAGCTGTCGGCCGCCGGTCAGACGTCCGTCAAGGGCGCCCTGGTGACGATCAATTGAATCGCATGCCCGACCGAGGATTTCCATGCCCCCCGCCGCCCGCCTCACCGACCTCCACGTCTGCCCGCAGGTCACGCCCGGCCTGCCACCCATCCCCCATGTGGGCGGTCCGGTGACGGGCCCGGGCGTGCCCACCGTGCTGGTCGGCGGCCTGCCTGCCGCCGTGGTTGGCGACAGCGCCGTCTGCGTGGGCCCGCCCGACGCCGTGGTGCAGGGCTCGACCACCGTGCTGATCGGCGGCCGTCCCGCGGCCCGCATGGGCGACGCCACCGCCCACGGTGGCGCGATCGCGATAGGGCTGCCCACCGTGCTGATCGGCGGCTGACGTCCATGCCTTCCTCTCTCCGCAGATCCCGGTAGCGCACGCCATGGCCAGACAAGACAGCTTCCTGGGCACCGGCTGGGCCTTTCCGCCGGGTTTCGACGATCGCGGCATGGGCGCGCTGATGGTCGAGGACGTCGTCGACATCGAGCAGAGCCTGCGCATCCTGCTCTCGACGCGGCCCGGCGAACGCGTGATGCACCCCGGCTACGGCTGCGACCTGCGCCGCATGGTATTCGAGAACATCGACACCGGCACGCTCACCGAGATCCGCGACCTCGTGCGCCGCGCGGTGTTGTTCTACGAGGCGCGCATCACGCTCGACGAAATCGACGTCGACACCAACGAGCTGATCGAGGGCGTGCTGCGCATTCGCCTCGCCTACACGGTGCGCAAGACCAATTCGCGGCGCAACTGGGTCTTCCCGTTCTACGTCAACGAAGCCGGCGCGTCGGCCCACGCGGCGAATGCCGCCATGCAGGTGATGGCATGACGAAGCCGCACCGCCCCCGCCCTTCGCCGCGGGCCGGCCGAGCGATCAGCGACGGCACCGACCAGTCCCAGCGCGTGCCCCCGGCGCTGGAGTCGCGCCGTTTCGGTGTCGACGAGGCGGGCTTCGCGGAGCGCGTCGCGACGGCCGCCTCCCTCGCGCGCTACCTGCGCTTCGTCGACCTCGCCGGCCGCGACGGCGGGGACTGGCGGCGCCTGTTCGAGGGTGACGAGTCGCTCGTGCTCGCCCGCATGGCCGCGGTCGACCTCGACGCGCTGCAGCGCGAGCTGTTGCGCGACCTCGACGCGGTCGCCCCGGAGCGCCTGGCACTCCATGCGGTGGCGCTGGCGCAGGGCCTGGACCGCTGGTGGAAGGCGCTCGATCGCAACAACGAGCCGGCGGCCCGCGCCATGAGCGCGCAGATCGAGCAGGCCGTGGCGCAGCGGCTCGGCGACGACCTGGCCTGGATCGGCGCGCATTTCGATCGGCGCTCCTGGCAGGGTCGCCCGGTGACGTCCCGGCTCGAGGGGTTGTCGCCCATGTGGCGCGCGCAGCCCCCGTTGCCGGGCCCGTCGCGGCCCGCGCGCGCCACGCCCGAGCGCGAGACCTTGCGCGGCATCGGCTTCGCTTTCCTGAGCACGATCGGAGCCCTCCGGTCGTTCGCGGTCGAACGCCTGCCGGACTCGCTGGCGAGCGGACGCCACGCCCCGGCGCCCACCTTGCTGATGGCGTTCCTGCAACTGTATGGCACGGTGCAGGCGCGCATCAACTCGTTCGGCGAGCGCCACGTCGAGTTCTACTACCGCGACTGCCTGGGCCTGCGCCCTGCCGCCGCGCAACCCGGCTCGCTGCACCTGGCCTGCCGCCGCGAGGAGCGCGCGACGCCGGAGATCGTGCTCCCGGACGGCGCCTTGTTCGACGCCGGCACCGATCCCTCGGGCCAGGCGATCGAGCTGCGCAGCGAGGGGGCGGCGACGCTGACGCAGGCCGAAGTCGTCGCGCTGTGCACCGTGCGACTGGAGCGCGATCCGCTGATCGCCCCCGAGCGCGATTTCGGCTTCGTCACCCGCATCAAGGCGGCCGAGATCGCCGTCGAACGCGATCCGGCGCGGCTCGCCGCGCAACCCGAGCCGCCGTGGTTCGCGCCGTTCGGCGGCCATCTGGGCAGCGCGCTCGGCGCGACGAACGCCCGTGCGGGCCTGGCCATCGCGACGCCGGTGCTGTTCCTGGGCGAAGGCGAGCGCGACGTGCGGCTGCACCTGCGCGTCGAACCCGACGACGGGGGCCGCACGCTGTCGCAACTGGTCGACGGCGTCGCCGGCGCGGCCGACCTGGCCAGGCTGCGCGAACGCGTCGGGCAGCTGTTCATCCGCTGGCTGGTCGCCGGGGACGAGCTGCAGGCCGGCGACCTTGTCCGGCTGCGCAGCGCGGCACGCCGCCTGCTCGAGGCAAGCGACGGCGAGGTCGACAGCGTCGGCATCGACGACCCGCTGCACCTGTTGCTGGGCGAGGGCGCGCCGTCGCGCCAGTTGCTGTTCGGCCGCCTGCTCAGCGGGTTGTTCGAGCTCGCCTTCACGACCGCGACGGGCTGGTGGTCGCCCGAGGCCGCCGACGTCTCGCCCCACCCCGAAGGCGGCCTGCTGTTCGCGATCCGGCTGCGGCGCGAGGATCCGGCCATCGTCGCCTGCGATCCGCTGCTGCACGGCGCGCACTGGCCCACGCGCCTGCCGGTGTTGCGGCTGCAGATCGGCACGCAGGGCCGCATCTACGGCTACTCGTTGCTGTCGGCGCTGCGCCTGCTCGAGGCCAACGTGAGCGTGAAGGTGGAGGGGCTGCAGGACGTGGTGATGCGAAACGACCTCGGGCGCCTCGACGCCAGCAAGCCGTTCCAGCCTTTCGGGCCGCTGCCCACGCTGTCGTCCTACCTGGTGTTCGGCGCACCGGAAATCGCGCGCAAGCACCTCGACTCGCTCGCGTTGCATCTGGACTGGAGCGGCCTGCCGCGCGTGGCCGGCGGCTTCGGCAGTTGGTACCGCGAGTACGCCCCCACCTATGTGCCGGGCGCGCCGAGCGTGCACCTGGGCATCCTGCGCGACGGCCAGTGGCAGGACGGCGCGGGCACCGCGTCGAGCCGCGCGCTGTTCGATTGCAACGGCCCGCAGGCCAGGCTGGCACCGCGGCACACGATCTCGTTCGACTCCCACGCGCTGCGGATGCACACGCGGGCGAGCCGGCCCGAAGCCCTGGACGGCCCGCGTGTGCAGGGCGGCCTGTTTCGCCTGCAGCTGGCGGGCCCCGAGGGCGCGTTCGGCCACGCCGCCTACCCGTACGTGCTGGCCGACGCCGTCAGCCTGCAGGCGCGCCTGCGCCGCCCCATGGCGCGTCCGAACCCGCCGTACACCCCGGTCATCGAGCGTCTGTGGCTGGACTACGAGGCCAGCGACACCGTCTCGCTCTTGAACACGGATGCGGCGGACGACGTCGACGAACCGTCGTGCCTGTTCCACCTGCACCCGTTCGGCCTCAAGGCGCTGAGGCCGACCGCCGGGGGCTCGGCCCACGCGGTGCTGCCGCGCGCGGAGCACGACGGCAACCTGATGATCGGCATCGCCGCGCCCGTGTTGCGCGGGCCGCTGACGCTGCTGTTCCACCTGCACACGGCCGACGCCGCCGATCCGACCGACCAGCCCGAGGCCGCCCGCACCCAGTGGTCCTACCTGAAGGACGACAACTGGCACGTGCTGCCCGCGACACGCGTGCTCTCCGACACCACCGCCGGCCTGCTCTCGACGGGCATCGTGGTGCTCGACCTGCCGGCCGGGCTGGACACGAACAACGACGTCATGCCGCGCGGGCTGTTCTGGCTGCGCCTGACCGCCGACAGCGGCTTCGACGGCTTCGCCGGCCTGCACGGCGTGCGCGCGCAGGCGGTGCAGGCCAGCCGCGTGCTGCCCCTCGACGCCCTGCCCGCGGCCGAGACCGGGGTGGCCGACACTGCCTTGATCGCCGCCGTGGAGCCGCGCCGCTCGCTCGCCGGGCTGGCCGGCGTGGTGCCTGTGGGCATGCTCACCGGCGGCCGCGCGCCGCAGGAACGCCGCCACTTCTACGCCGGCGCCGGCGAGCGGCTGCAGCACAGGCAGCGCGCGTCGACCGCATGGGATTTCGAACGGCTGGTGCTCGAACGCTTTCCGCGCGTCGTCAAGGTGAAATGCCTGAGCGCGCAGGAGCTCGGCGACCCCCCGGGCCGCGTGCTGGTGGTCGTCGTGCCCGAGGTGCCGCGCAACGTGCCCCAGCAGGCGGTGGCGGCGCCGCGCCTGGATGCGCGCGAACTGCGCGAGATCCACGCCTACCTCGCGGCCCGCAGCTCGCCCTGCGTTCGCCTGCACGTGCGCAACGCCGCCTACGAACGCATCCAGGTGCGCTGCACGGTGCAGCCGGCCCGCGGCGCGCACGAGGGCGTGGTGCTGCGGCGCGTCGAGCGGTCCATCATCGACTACCTCTCGCCCTGGATCGACGGGGGCTGCCGCTCCCGCTTCGGCTGGATGCTGCGCTGCGAGGACGTGCAGGCGCACTTGCGCGCGCTCGAGGGCGTGGAGGCCGTCACGCGGCTGTCGCTGCTGCAGGTGGCGCGCGACGACGCGGGCGTGAACACGCTGGGCGACACGGCACGCGTGAACGCCGTCGCACGAGGCACCGGCGGCCGCCTGCACCCGCGACACCCGTGGAGCCTGGCGATCCCGATGGCCACGCACCTGCTCACCACGCCCGAGAGCGCGCCCGAGGCCTCGCGTCAGGCGACCGGCATTCGCGAGCTCTCGATCGGCAGCACCTTCATCGTGGGGGGAGCCACGCCATGACCGTCCGCAACCGGGAGACGCTGCGCAGTTTCTTCGGCGCCGGCATGTTGCCCAACGAGGATCACTTCGGCGACCTCGTCGATTCGATGCTCAACATGAGCGACGAGGGCTTTCGCAAGTCGGCGGAGAACGGCGTCGAGATCTCTGCGCCCGCAGGCTACGACGCCCTGGTGAGCTTCTATCGCGACCAGAACCTGCGCGCGCCGCTGTGGTCGATGTCGTACGGCGGCCAGCGCGACCAGCTCGCGTTCAAGGCGGGGTCGGTCGCTGCCCAGCGCGACGCCCCACCGGTGCTCGCGCTCGACGCGCGCCAGCGCGTGGGCATCGGCACCGCGGAGCCGCAGCACGCGCTCGATGTCGTCGGCGTGGTGGCCAGCGAGGGCCGCATCGGCCGCTATCGCACGGAGGGCCTGCCCGCGCCGATGGCCAACGGCGACTGGCAGGATCTCACCGGCCCGCTCGAGGGCTGCCAGGCGTTCGAGGTGATGGCGGGCGCGGGCCGCCCGGGCGGCGGCCGTTTTGCGCTGCTGCACGCCACGGTGCTCAACACCTACAACCCGAGCTGGAGCTGGCTGGACCTTGTCGCGCGGCGCCGCCGCATCCGCGCGCAGAGCATGTGGTACGGGCGCCGCTGCGACCAGCTCGAGCTGCGCTGGAGCGGCACGACCGGCCGCCAGGCGAGCTACCGGCTGCAGGTGCGCTCGAAGTGCGACTACGGCGGCGTGCCGATCCGCGCCACGCTCACGCGCCTGTGGTTCGACGACGAGCAGCCGGAGCATGCGACATGACCCCGGCGACGAGGGAGCCCGGGCCGTGACGGTCCGACCCGCCCGAATCGCGCGCCGCAAGCCCGGCACGCCGGAACGCGCGTTCGACCGCCTGCGCGAGGAAGGCCTGCACTGGTTGCAGCGGCTCGGTGGCGAGGTGTGGAGCGACCACAACCTGCATGACCCGGGCATCACGCTGCTCGAGCAACTGTGCTTCGCGCTGATGGATCTCGAATACCGGGCCGACTACCCTGTGGCCGACCACCTGACGGGCGCCGACGGCCGCATCGACTACGCCGGGCTGTCGCTGCACCCGCCCACCGAGGTGTTTCCGTGCCGCGCGACCACGGCCGAAGACGTGCGCCGCGTGCTGCTCGACGCCGTCGCCGGGCTCGACGATGCGACGCTGGAGGACGTGGCGCCGGCGGACGCCCAGGGACGCGGGGGCATCGCCGGCGTCCACCGGCTGACCCTCAAGCCCGCGCCGGGCCGCGCCGCCGACCTGGCCGAACGCCTGGCCGCCGCGCGCGCGGCCTACCGGCGCGAACGCAACCTGTGCGAGGACCTGGACGACGGCGTGACGCTGGTGCGCGACGTACCGGTGGAGCTCGTCGGCGAGATCGAGATCGATGGCCCGCGCGATGCGGTCGAGGTGCTCGCCGAGGTCTACGACCGCTGCGCCCGCTTCGTCGCGCGCGTGCCGCGCCGCGTCAGCCTGGAGCAGGCCTTGCACGACGGCCACTCGCTCGAGCAGATCCTGACCGGGCCGCGCGTACGCCATGGCGTGATCGTCGCCTCCGAACACGGCGCGGGCGCCGGCGACGAGCTGTTCCTGGCCGACCTGGCCGCCCTCGCTCGGGACATCGACGGCGTGGTCCACGCCCGGCTGGAGGCGCTGCGCACGCCTGCGGACGGCGGCCTCGAGACGGTGTCGGTCGCCTGGCGCGGCATCGGCTGGGCGCTGCGCATGCGCGTGCCCGACGAGGCGGGCGACACGCCGACCGGCCTGGTCGTCAAGCGGCGTGGCAACGCGGTGGCGATCGATGCGCGCGCCTTGCGCGTGCGCCACGCGGACCTGCAGGCGGGCGATCTCGCGCGCCGCGCCCGCGTGGCCGTCGACCCGAGCCGCGTCGTCGCGGCGCGACTGCCGCGCGGTTCGCATCGGCCGGGCAACGGCTACCGCTCGGTTCAGCATGACTTCCCGCCCGCGTACGGGCTCGGCCAGCACGGCTTGCCGTCGTCCGCGCCGGCCGAGGAGCGCGCCCGCGTACGCCAGTACAAGGCCTACCTGCGGCTGTTCGACCAGGTGATCGCCGACGGCATGGCCCAGGTCGAACAGCTCGCCGCGCTGTTCTCGATCGACGGCGAATCGACACGCAGCTACTGGACCCAGGACGTCGAGGGCGGCCCCGCCGACGACCTGCTGCTGGACTCCGCGGCGGTGGTGCTGCGCGCCGTGCACGCGCCGTTCGATCACAAGGCCGACCGCAAGAGCCGCGCGCTCGACCACCTGCTGGCGCTGCACGGCGTGGTCTACCGGCAGGACTCCATGCGCCAGTTCGGCGGCCATCTCGACGCCGACGAACAGGACGCATGGTTGCTGCAGAACAAGGCGGCCTACCTGCGCGACGTCGTCGCGCTGGGGCGTGACCGCGCCGGCGGCTACGACTACGCCGCCTCGTCGTGGGACGATTCGGACAACTGCTCCGGCCTGCAGCGGCGTGCCAGCCTGTTGATGGGGTTCCGGCTGTCGCACGACCGCCCGCTGACGCGCCCGCTGCTGCGCCAGCGGCTCGGACTTCGCGCCGCCACGGCCGCGGGCGACGACACCCCGGTCGCGGGCCGCCCCGCCGGCACGCATCGCTTCGTTCGCGTGGCGCCCGCCGCCACGCCGGCACAGCAACAGGAGGACCTGCGGCGCATCCGGCCGCTGCACGCGGGATCGCTGCCCGGCGCCCTGCTGCGCGCCGGCGTGCGGCGCGAGCACTACGCCGTCGCCCTGTCCGAGCCCGCCGGCGACCACCGTCGCGGCCGTGCCTGCAAGCTCGTGCTGGGCCCCGACGAAGACGGCCGCTGGTGGACGCTCGGCGAGTTCGAGGACACCGCGCAGGCCGCACGCGCGGCCGACACGACGCGCTGGTTCCTGCGCCAGCTCAACGACGCCAGCGAGGGCCTGCACGTCGTCGAGCACGTCCTGCTGCGCCCGGTCTCCGCCGGCAGCGTCGCAGCCGATCCGGTCTTCCACGCCCTGCGCCTGACCGTGCTGCTGCCGGCCTGGAGCACGCGCACGCACGCCGCCGCCTTCCGCCATTTCGCCGAGGAGACGCTGCACATCAACTGCCCGGCGCACCTGGCACTGGCCTGCCGTTGGCTGGAGTTCGACGCCATGCAGCGCTTCGAGGACGATTTCGAGCAGTGGATGCAGGCCCGCGCCGCGCACGTGCGGGCGCTGGACGCGGGCGACGCGACGCTGCCCGAGCGCGCCGCCGCCGTCGATGCCGCGTCGGCGCGCATCGTGGCGCACCTGGCCGCTGCCGAGCGTGCCGCTCCCACGCTCGCGGAGCCGGGCCATGAGTGACACGCACCTCGTGGAGTCGCTGCAGGTCGAGCTCGAGTTCGAGAACAGTCCGGGCGCGCCCTCGCAGGAAGCGTTCCAGCAGCGGCTGGCGGACTTCATGCGCGGACCGGCGCTGCAGATCGTCGACCTCGCGTTCGAGACGGCCCGCGTACCTGGTGAGGTATGGCGGCTGGAGCGCCTCGACATCGACCTCGGCCGCATCGTGGTCGATGGCGGCCAGGCGTGGGAGGCGCGCTGGAGCCAGGCCTTGCGCGAGCGCCTGGCGCGCACGCTGGGCGAACTGCGCGAAGGCCCCCCCGGCGACAGCGGCGCACCCCGCCTGCTGCGCCGGCGCCAGGCCCGGCTCGACCTGTTGCTGTACTTCCTGCGCCACGGCCACCTGCCCTGGTACGGCCGCAGCGGTCACGCTGCGGGCAGCGACGACCCGCACGAGATCGGTCGCCAGCTGCTGCGCGACGATCCACGCGGCCTGGCCGGCGCGCTGCGTGGCGCGAGCGATCGGCGGCCCCTGCTGGCCCGCCTCGCCGCGCAGTTCGACGACGCCTGGCTGGCGCAGCTGCTGCAGGCCCTGCTGCCCGACCAGCCCGCGCTGGCCGCCCGCCTGGCCGAGGCCGTGCCGCGCGGCTCGCAACCCGGCCGGGCGGGCGGCCACGTGCGCCTCGCGCGCTTGTGGGAGGCGGCGCTTGCCGAGGCGCTCGTGCCGGGCGCCGGCGCGGTGGCGCCGGACGTCACCGTGATGCGCCTGCAATTGCGTCTCGCCCTGGCCGAGCCGGCCACCGGCGGCGACGACGATCCGCTGGTGGCCATCGCGCCGGCCTGGCGGCGCCTGCTGCGCGAGGACCGGGTCTGGCTCAAGTCGACGTTGCAGCGGCAAGGACGCTCGCAGCCACTCGAACGGCGGCTGGCGCGGCTGCTGCCGACCGACGTGCTGGCCGAGCTCGCGAGCCTGTGGCTGGCGAGCGAGCAGACCGTGGCCGTGGCCGGCTGGATCCGCGCCGTCGCCGACCGCGCCGCGCCCGCGTTCACCCTCGAGCAGGACACCCGGCGCGAGCTGTGGAAGGCCGCGCTCGTGCACCTCTGGGGGGGAGGCGGAGACGCCAATTTCGACCGTCGACGCTTCGTGCGCGAGGTCCGCGAGCGCGCCGGGCTGGCCGACAGCCGGCCGGCGCGCGCGGCGCGGCGCGGCGCCACGGCCTTCGCCTTCGACGCCGAGACGCCGCAGCCACCGGACCCGCTCCACGCCGACGCGGCCTGGGAGCCCGCCCCAGCCGCGCTGCCCGCCGACTTCCAGCGCGCACTGCAACGCGAACTGCGCCGCGGCGAAGCGGGCTACCGGCGGCTCGCACGCGACTGGCCGGCGCAGCACCTGCTGGCCGCCGCCTGCCTGCGCTGGCCGCAGGGCCGGCTGCTAATGGCCGCGGCCATTAGCAGCCCACCCCACGACCGCGCCACGCAACAGCGGCGCTGGGCCTGCACGCTGCGCCACCTCCACGACGCCGCGCCGGCCGCCCGAATTGACGAGGCAAGCTACCTGGACGCCCTGGTGCGCGACGCCGCGAGCCACGACGATTGCCCGCCCGGCGAGAGTGCGCAACGCTGGTGCGCGCTCACGCGAGAGGACGCCGACGCCGCACCGTGGGTGGAACGCATCGTCGCCCTGGCCGCCCCGAACCCCGCCATGGCCGGAAAAGGCGTCGTGCCGCCTGCGCCGGCAGCCCTCACGCGAGGCGCGCAGGCCATCCTGGCCACCGCGCCGAAACCCGCCCCGCCACCCGCGCCCGCCGACAACCCGTTGCCGCCGCCCGGGGAGCGCGCGGCGCCTCGGCCCGGCAGCGAGGACCCCGCGTCCGGCGACGCCCAGGACCTGGCCACCCAGACGGCCACGGCGCGCCGCTTCGCAGGGCGCGTGAGCGACGCCCTGGCCTCTCTGGCGAGCTCGATCGGCCGTCGCATCGGGCGCCTGTTCTCGTCCTCCACCGCCAGCGCGAGCGATCTCGATCCGTCGCGGTCCATCGACGTCGGCAATGCCGGGCTCGTGCTGCTGGGGTCCTACTTGCCGCGCCTGTTCGAGGCACTGTCGCTGACCGAGGGCAACGCCTTCGACGATGAGGCGGCGCGAGAGCGCGCCGTGCACCTGCTGCAGTTCACCGTCGATGGCGCCGACGAGACGGCACCCGAATCGCGCCTCGTCCTCAACAAGCTGCTGTGCGGCCTGGTGCCCGGCGCCCCGATCGACCGGCGCTTCCGCGCCACGGCCACGGAGCGCGTACTCGTCGAGAGCCTGCTTGAGGGCGTCATCGCGCACTGGACGATCCTCGGCAGCACCACGGTCGACGGCCTGCGCCAGACCTTCCTCCAGCGCCGCGGCCGGCTCGAGACCCGGGACGGCGGCGGCCGCTGGCTGGTCGTCGAGGCCGGCTCCTTCGACATGCTGATCGACCACCTGCCCTGGGGCTACACGATGCAGAAGCTGCCGTGGATGGAGGAGGTGCTGAATGTCGAATGGCGCTGAACTCGCCCCCGCCTCGAACGCGGGGCTGCCGGCCAACGCCCGGGCGCTGGACCGCGAGCTCGCGTGGTTCGAGCGCGTGCTGTCCGCGCGGCTGGAGCGCCACTTCGACAACGCGCGCACGCCCATCGATTTCGCCGCGCTCGCCCCGCCCGACCTGGCCGGCGACGAGTCGCCCTACGCCGGTCTGGTGCGCGACTGCGCGCTGGCACCGGACGAGCGGCTCGTGCTGCTGCTGGCACTGGTCCCGCACCTGAGGCCGCACCTGCTCGACCTGCTGTTCGTGCGCAACCCCAACGTGGATCGCGGCTTCTGCGAGTTCGGTGGCCGCAAGGGCCTCGCGCACGGCGGCTTCCTGCCGACCCTGGAAACGGCGGCCTTCCTCGTCGCCGGCGCCGAGCTCGACGCACGCTTTCGGCTGCGCCGCCTGGTGGAGGACGACCACGTGCTGCGCCGGCGCGGCATCCTCACGCTCGAGACCCCCGCAGCCGGCGAGCCTCATTTCAGCGCCGGCCTCGGCGTCAGCGGCGAGACGCTGGATCTCGTCACGCTCGGCGCGCGCCACAAGCCGGACTTCAGCAACAACTTCCCCGCCAAGCTGATCACCACCCGCCTGACCTGGGACGACCTGGTTCTCGACGACGACGTGCTCGACGAGCTGATGACCATCCAGGCCTGGATCCGCCACGGCCCCCGCCTGCTCGACGAATGGCGCCTCGGCCGAGCCCTCAAGCCGGGCTATCGCAGCCTGTTCTTCGGGCCGCCGGGCACCGGCAAGACGCTGACGGCGACCCTGCTGGGCCAGGCCGTCGGCGCGGACGTCTATCGCATCGACCTCTCGATGGTGGTCTCCAAGTACATCGGCGAGACCGAGAAGAACCTCGCCAATGTGTTCGACCAGGCGCACAACCGCAGCTGGATCCTGTTCTTCGACGAGGCCGACGCGCTGTTCGGCAAGCGCACCGCCGCGTCGAGCTCGAACGATCGCCACGCCAACCAGGAGATCTCCTACCTGCTGCAGCGCGTCGAGGACTTTCCCGGCACCGTGATCCTCGCCACCAACCTGAAGGCCAACATCGACGAGGCGTTCGCGCGCCGCTTCCAGTCGATGGTGCACTTCCCGATGCCCGACGCCGCGCAGCGCCTGCGCCTGTGGCGCGGGCTGTTCGGCGACGGCGAGCGCCTGAGCGCGGACATCGATCTCGAGGATCTCGCGCGCCGCCACGAACTCGCCGGCGGCGCCATCTGCAACGTGGTGCGCTTCGGGGCGCTGAGCGCCTTGCAGGCGGGGCGCAGCCGCGTCGGCGCGGAGGACCTGCGCCGTGGCGTGGCCAAGGAACTGCGCAAGGAAGGAAGAACGCTGTGACCCCGACCTATCGACCCGCTTCCGCCTCCGGACCGAAGCGCCCCGGATGCGCGCGCTGCCGGCGGGCGCGCTGGGCTGCGGCGGCCGTGGGAGTCTTCGCCCTGGCAGCCGGCCTCACCTGGCACGCGGATCTCGCGCGCGGGGCCGCGCCCGCGCCCGCGCACGTGATGCCTGCCGCGGAGCCCGCTTCGGCCGTTGAAACGGCGTTGCCGGCGATCGCCGGCGCGCCGTCGGCGCCCGTGACGCGTGCGGCGGCGGGACGGTCCGCGCCCCCGCTGTCGCCCGCGGTCGGCGGCTCCGCGAAGACAGGGCCGGACACGCCGGCCACGCACGCCGACCCTGTCGCGACCGCCCCCAGCTCGCCCGAATCCGTGCTCTTGCTGCGCACCGTCGGCCTGCGCCCCGGCCGTCGCGGCGAGCTCTATCGTCCGCTGCAGCTCGTGCGCGAACCCGCGCTGACCTATGCGGTGCTGGTCGACGGCCAGTTGCCGCCCGGCCTTGTGCTCGGCGAGGACGGCCTGCTGCGCGGCACGCCCACGACGCTCGGGCTGTTCCTGTTTCGCCTGGCCGTGATCGACGCCGAGACCGGACGCCGGCTCACACAGCAGCCCTACGCGTTGCGCGTCGCGCTGCCCGTCCACGCCAGCCCCGTCCCCGCGTCCGCGGCTTCGACCGCGCCCACACTGCGAACGCTGACCGCCGCGGACGCCGAAGCTCCGGTCGACCTCCAGCGCGAAACCCCGATCAGCTACAAGCTCACCGCCGCCGACTTCGCGGCCGTCGTGCCCACCGAGGAGGCCGCATCCGCACCCGCCGCCGCGCCGGCAGCGCTACCGCCTGCCTCGGCGGCGTCGGACGCCGACGCCATGCAGGACGCCCGGGAGGCCCCGGTGCTGCCGACCGTCGACCAGTTGAAGGCCCTGCTCACGCCGCTGCTGGAGGTCGAGTATCCGACGCGGCCGCTGTTCGACAAGGCGCTGCAGAACAGCCATTGCGCGTACTACCGCGCTCACCTGCGCGAGCAGGCCTCGCGGCGCAGACTCAAGGTCGACCTGGCCTGCCCGCCGGCGCCGACGGATGGCACGGGCGCGAAGCCCAGGCCGTCCGCCTCCGGCGACCCGATGACGCTGGCGGCCTTCTATGCTGCGTTGCTGCCCCCAGAGATCGAGGCGCAGGTGGTGATGCTCGCCGAGAAGCACCACCCGATCGAGCAGGCCGTGCCGCTCGCCATCACCGGCGGGGGCTGCGGCTGCCACGTGTCCGAGAGCGGCGAGAACACCTACGGGCTGTTTCCCTACTGGCTCGCCACCGACGCGAAGCAGACCGTCGACTTCAGCCTGTTCAACCGCATCGGCTTCCTCGGCGCCATGCTCAAGGACGACGGCACGTTCGCCGTGCCGGCCGGCTGGACGGGCGACTCCGGCGGCTTCGGACGCGCGGCGTCGCGCCACGGCACCGCGCTCGACCTCGTGATCTACCGGCGCGACTGGCGCAGCCTGTTGCGCCAGACCGACGCCCAGCTGGAGGACTTCGCCCGCGTCTCCGCCCGCAACGCGGTGCTGATGACCGAGGCGCGCCACGAGGACATCACCGCCCGTTGGCTGCAACCCCTGCTCGTGCCGGCTTGGCGCGAGCGCGCGCTGGTCTACAGCGGGCTCACGATCTTCTTCGACCTGTCCTCGACGGACCCGGCGCAGGCCAAGGCATTCAAGCGCTTCTACCTCAGCTTCATGCAGCGCGTCGTCACGGAGATGCAGGCCGTCGGGCGGCCGTACAACCTCAACGTCGTCGTCCCGGAAAGCGATCTCGGCGACGAGGACAGCGCCTACGGCTTCCAGCAGCTGTCCGAGTACATGGAGATGGCCCAGAAGAGGCCACGCGACCCCAATGTCGATGCGGAGACCCTGGCGCGCTACCACGGCAAGTCCGACATCAGCGTGTTCTACCTCGTCGCGATGGGCGACCCCAGCGCCACGACCAAGATCGACCTGCGCCAGAAGATCGACAGGACCTCCGTCCTCAGCGGGCACCGCCGCGTCGCCTTCCTGTGGGGCGTCGTCCCCATGCTGTTCGGTGCGCGGTCCGACAAGCCCATCTCGATGACCCCCGAGAACATGCAGCACGCCAGCGACGACCTCGCCTACATGCGCTGGAACTTCGGCGGCGTCGCGCTCTGGCCCACGCCGGTCGTCGGACTGGGCAGCGGCACCCCGCTGCGCAACCTGCTCGCCAAGACCTACCACCCGCCGCTCGGCGTCACCGACGGCGTCTGCGAGTTCGCCTGTCCCAACCGGCTCGTGCTGCGCCTGCTGATGCAACTGGCGCTCGCGCTCGACGCCCTGGCGCTCGCCGCCTACTCCTGGAGCTGCCGCGTGCGCCGCGCCGGCGGGCGGCGGCTGCTGCTCGGCCTCTGGCTGATCGGGGCGGCGACCCTGGCCCTCGGCGGCGTCATCTTCAGCTGCGATCCGTTCCTGTCCGAGCTGCGGGCGGACAACACGGTGCTGTACGTGTTGATCGGCGTGCTGTGCGCCGGGGGCCTCTGGCTCACGTTCAAGCCAACGACGGAGGAGCCGTGATGCGCCGGGTCGCCCCAGGCCATCCGGAGGCCGCGGTCGCCACCTCGCGATCGCGGGGCCCGCGCCGTCGCGGCCGGCCGCCCCGCCCGCACGACGCTCCCGATCCCCCGCTCGGGAGCACGTGACATGAAGACTCCCACCCAGGGATCCACCCGGCCGGGGGCGTCGATGGCCAGCGCCGACCGGAGCGACGCGTCACCCTCGTCCCCCCGTCTCGCGCACGCCGATTCGGCGGCCCGGGCCGCCGTGGTCGAGCCTGCCCCGACGGGCCCCGGCGCCATCCAGCGCTGGCAGGCCCGCGCGAATTCGAGTCCCCGGGTGACTGCACAGCGTCGGCAGATCGACCAGGTGTTTCCTGCGGCGCGCGCCGACGCCTCGCAGGCGACCGTCGGCGCGCAGGGGCGGGTCCTCCAGCGCTATCGCGACAGCGAGGACTTTGCGGTGGGCCACGCCGAGCCCGAGATGTTCGTCACGCAGCCGGTCAAGCCCGAGATCGTCCGCAAGGACGCCGCACCCGCGGACCAGCTCCCCTACGCCTTCAGCTATCCACGCACCGTGGTGCCGACGGCAGGCCTCGAATTGCGCGTCGCCGACGACGGCTCCATGGCAATCCAGAAGACCTCGGCGGAAGCCAAGGAGTTCTACACGCGCCGGGCCATCGTCGAAGACAGCAACGACGCGCTCGACGCGCTCGGCAGCTCGTTCCTGCTGGATCTCACGGCCGCCAGCATCCAGGTGGGCGGCGAGACGCTCCGCAAGGTCCGGCCAGTGAACCGGCTGGCGACGCAGGCCGCCGAACGCCATGCCAACATGATCGAGAACATCTGCATCAAGATCTCGGGCCACGTCATCGGAACCCACGGCTCGTATGGCCGGGAGGCGGTGCTGGGATCGACCGCGGAAGGCCACGCGATGTCCGCCATCTCGCCCAATTCGACGTCGGAGCCGCGAATGGCCCGGCTCGCGCACTACCTGGTCCATCGCGACGACGTGACGCCGGCGCATGCCGAGCATGCCTTGAGCTCCGAAGAGCCGATCGACGAGGAGGCCGCCGGCATGGCCTACGGGGTGGCGCTCGGCAAAGGGGAACTCGACGAGAAGTCCCGCGCCCTCGGCATCAACCGGTACGCACGACCCGAAGTCGGCCAGGGCCTGGGCACGTTCGGAAACCCGGGTGCGGCACCCAACCTGGACTACGCGGCATTGCTCGAGGACGGGTCGCCGACCGATCGCGGCGATACCTGGGGCTATCACTTCGCCGGCGTCGTGGCCCGCGCGCCCGCCGCGGACGATTTCGTGACGCTGGAGAACTACAACCGCGGCCCTGACATGGAGCACAAGCTCAGGGACCTCCATGTCGAGATTCTCCGGAACTACGCCAGCGAGCTCTGGAGCTGGTGGAACAAGTTGTCCGTCTCCGAGCAGGATGATGAATCCGGCGTGCGGGAGAAATTCACGCGGCTCGCCGGAGAGATCACCCGGCGCGACGGCGTGCACGAATACTTCAGGCTGCAACGAGAGGCGAAGCCCGACGAGAAATGGTTCTTCGCGATGTATGGAAGCCGGGTGGGCCAGAGCTTTCATGAAAAGCAGGCCGCCAGCGGCGAATTCGTCAACCCCCTCACCGTGACCGTGCGCAAGGGCGATCTCTGGGTGAACCGCTTGCGCGACGATCTCGCGAAGGTGCTCCCCGAGATCGGGGCCACGCATTTCGAAGACGCCGATCAGGCGGGTCTCGCCCTGCGGCTGCAACCCGCCCATGCCGAGCTGCGCGACATGGTGAACGGCGAGTTGCGCATTGCCACGCAGCTCGCGGCGACCATGGCCGGCACCCGTGAAGTGGGCGACGCCAAGCTGGTGCGGATGCGCGAGAGAAGCAAGATCGTGAACGGGAAGGCCATGCTGGAGATTCGAAACGACCTTCGCGCCTTCCTGCATGGCGCCTCGACGACGAATCACGCCGCCGCGCTTCGCGTGCTCGATGCCTTTGCGACGCTGAACTTCACCCGCTGGTGGGCTTGAAGCGGCCTGTCCGTCGACACGGGCAAGCGTCGGCAGGCGACCTCGCCGGCCCCACAGGTTTCAGGCGAGCTGTCGCGCGGCCAGCCGCGGCGCGACATCGCCCGCGACCAGGCGCGCAAGCTCGCGCTGCCGGAAATGCGCGCGAACCGCGACCGAATGGCGGCTCCCACCGCTTGCCTGGCGATGCAGCCGGCGATCTCAGCATTCTCGCCCTCCGGAACCAGCAATTTTCCGAGGGCTTTCGAGCGCCACCCGGCGTACGGTATCGGCTTGCGCGGATCACAGGGGAACGCCGTGAGAATGCATGTCGGAGCGACGCAAGCGCAGGCGGTTGCCCACGCCGCGGGGCTGTCGCAGGGTGCCGGAACCAGCCGTGCGAGCCAGAGG
>FSXQ01003122.1_pt1 | contig 34045 bp, 29 predicted proteins | sample 1638011 | NCBI WGS metagenome assembly FSXQ01 (sample SAMEA3914789, study PRJEB12502) | metagenome | biome: forest; material: soil | place: Canada | collected 2011-07-03 | depth 0.3 m | reverse complement strand
GCGCGGGATCCACTTCTGGCCGCCCACGCCGTTGCAGTCCCACAGCTCCACCTCGGTGCCGGCGGCGGTGCCGTTGGTCTTGATGTCCAGGCAGCGGCCCAGCGAGCGGAAGGTGTTGTCGGACAGGTTGTACGTCCAGTGCTGGTCGACCGCGTAGGTCTGGCAGTCCCACAGCTGCACGTTGGTGCCGTTGACGCCGTTGTCGTCGCCGGCCACGTCCATGCACTTCATGCCGGGGCCGGTGACGGTGTTGACCTCGCCGCCGCGGCTGTCGCCGCCGTAGCCCACGGCCACGATGTTGGCCTGCACCGCCGCCTCGGTGGCGTCGCTCGGGTAGCCCGACACCATCACGCCCTCGAAGAACGAGCCGACGCTCCAGTTGCTGTTGTCGCCGCCGGTGCCCAGCACGATGGCGCCCTCGAGGCTCATCGGGATGTAGCCGCCGTTGGTGGGCAGCGTGCCCGCGTACTGCGTGGTCAGCGCGCCGGACTGCGCGTTGCCCGACCTCAGCGCGAACTTCGTGCGCGCGTCGTTCTTCAGCATCGCGGTGACGAAGTTGAAGCCGACGGGCGTGTTGTTGAGGTTCGAGCCGTTGCCCGTGAACAGGCCGTTCTCGAGGTCGGCCTCCACCCACGGCCCCGAGCCCGTGCACGGGCCGAAGAAGCACGTCGTGCTGAGGTTGACCGAGTCCATGTGGCCGTTGCCGGTGTCGTTGGTGCTGGTCTCCGCGTTGCCGTAGTCGAAGCAGCAGCCGTCGTTGACGTGCGTGCCGCTGGCCACCATGTACATGCCTTCGGGGTTGGCGCCGAACGCGATGCCATTGGTGGCGTTGTTGCGGTAGCCGTTGCGGCTGGAGACGTAGACGCCGTACACCGAGTGGCCCGCCGCCACGATGGGCAGCGCGTTGGCCTTGGAGCCGTAGTCGAACGGCGCCGCGCCGCCGCTGCCCTCGATCGTGAGGTCGTTGTGGCGCGCGGTCTGGTCGTACAGGATGGTGATCAGGCAGGTGGTGCCGGCGCAGAACGCGTCCTGCTGCGCGGCGTTGGCGTAGCCGCCCTTGGCGAGCGTCTGGACGTCGGTGACGGCGTTGTCCGACTGCCGCTTCACCTGGTACAGGCGGCCGGCGTAGCCGACGAACAGCGCGCGCGTGGTGCTGTGCGCGGCCACGCAGGGCGTGCCGCCGTTGGCGTAGAGGTCGCACGGGCCGGTCTGCGCGCTCGCGGAGAACGCCGCGAGCAGCAGGCCGAACAGCCAGAGGGACTTCATGAACAGGGTGTGTTGTCTCATCTCGAACCTTTGCGGTTTCATGTCGACGGGCGCCGCGCCGCGCCCGGGCGCTGACCTCGGGTTCGACCGGCGAAACGATTCCGATACGGTCACGGGTACCGTCCGGAACTTGTGCCGGCAAGCGAAAGGGAGGGCCTCCCGCAGCGGCAGGCGCAGCGTATGCGAGCGACCGTTGTCGAATGCATGGAGATTTCGGCCGCATCCATATCGGTTTGGCAATGGCGTGCAGGGTCAGCGAGGCAGGCGCGTCGGCGCGTCGCGCGCGGACGTACCGCGTTTTGGGTACCGCGCCAGCTCGCGCGCCGCGATGGAGGCCTCCCCACAGGCCGGGTGGCGACGCCACCACGCGTCCGCGGTCGCCGAACCGCCGAGCGTGCCGATAGACCATATGCATGCTTATCAATTCAGGAAGGCGGTGCGCGAGCCGATTCCTGCGGCATGTCGCGCAGGCGCTGGGTCTCATCGTCTGCGTCGCGCAGGGCGCGCCGGCGCACGCGAACACCAGTTCGCCCGCGGCGGGCGGCTTCGCCATGAACCATGCGGGCGCGGTCGACTCGGGGTTGATCTCCGTGCTGGGCACGTTCTCGACCACGTCGACGACCGCGGCACCGATGCTGCGCTTCCCGAAGTTCGATCCGTCGTCGGGCCATCTCGACAGCGTCACCGTCGCGGTCACCACGAGCAGCTCGACGTTCGCCATCGTGCCCAGCGGCGTGCTGAGCCTGGTGTCGTTCGCGTCGGGCAGCCGCTCGATCAACTACGCGGTCACCTCCGGCACCACGTTTGCCGCCGACGGCGTCACGCGCGTCGACTCGGGCGGCGTGCTGCTCACGTTGCTGGGCATCGGCGGCTCGGAGATCGGCGGCGCGCAGGTCGCCAAGACGACCACATTCACCGCTGCGCCCGACCTCGCGAACTTCGCCGGCACAGGCACGGTCGCGGTGGACGTCAACGCCGTCGACACGCTCACCGTCAGCACGCTGCTGTCGCTCGCGAACGGCGCCGGGTTCAGCGGCAGCGGGCGCTGCGCGGGGTCGGTGTCGGTGACCTACGCGTTCACGCCGTACGCGACCAACGCGCAACTGGCCATCAGCAAGGCCGCGAGCGTGGCGAGCGCGAAGAGCGGCGACACCATCACCTACACGCTGGTCTTCACCAACAACGGCGCGAGCCCGATCTCCACGCTGTCGATCGCCGACGCGACGCCGGCCTACACCACCTACCAGTCGGCGACGACGGTGGCGTTGCCGAGCGGCCTCGCGGTGTCGACGCTCGGCGCGCCCGCGGTGGGCGCGACCGGGTCGCTGTCGTGGACGTTCGCCGGACAACTCGCCGCGGCGGCGTCGGGCACGGTGCGCTACACCGTGGTCGTCAACTGATCAGCGCCGATAGCTGCCCGGCGCCGTGCCCGTCCAGCCCTTGAACGCGCGCTGGAACGCCGAGCTCTCGGAGAAGCCCAGCTTGTCCGTGATCTCCTTGAGTGACATCGTGGTCGTCTTCAGGTACGTGATCGCGAGGTCGCGCCGCAGCTCGTCCTTGATGGCCTGGAACGTGACGCCCTCGCGCGCGAGCTTGCGCTGCAGCGAGGCCGGCGACATGAACAGCTCGATCGCCGTGGCGTCCAGGTCGGGCCACGCGGGCTTGGTGGCGTGCAGGTGGCTGCGCACCTTGGCGCTGGTCTCGTCGGCATCGGGGCCGGGCACGCGCAGCTTCACCTGCGGGTCGCTCAGGAAATCGCGCAGGCCCGTCTCGTCGACACGCACCGGCGCCTGCAGGAAGCGCTCGTCGAACCAGAACGCTGACTTCGGCTTGTGGAACCCGATGGGCGAAGCGAAGAAATCGCTGAACGCGACGGAGTCGGCCGGCGGCTCGAACGCGAAGTCGAAGCGCACGATGGGCAGGTCGCCGCCCACCAGCCAGTCGAGCAGCCGCCACAGCGCGCGCAGCATGTGCACGTGCATGAACTGGCGACGGAGCGATCGTTCATCGATGAAGCGCAGCTCGACGCCGGCGAGCTTCAGTTCGCGGTTCGTCACCAGCGCGAGCGTCATGTCGTCCTGCAGCACGACGAAGGTGTGGACGATGCGCGTGATGGCCTGCTGCATGTCCGGCGCGTACAGCGACGACTGCGCCATCAACGAATAGCTGCCCAGCTTGAACGGGCGCGACAGCAACGCGAGGCATTCGTCGTCGAGATGCGTGCAGGCGTCGCGGAACAGCTTGATGTACTGGTCGGCCGTGATGCGCGCACCGGGGTGCTGAAGCAGTTCGTCGGCGATGCCGGCGCTGGCCAGCAGGTGATCGAACGGCAGGCCGCGCTCGCTCATGCCGGACAGCAGGCCGTGCACGAAGCTGATCGACACCGTCTGCGGCGCATGCGGGCTGAGGATGGTCGACGTCATGCCCCGGCCTCCCGCGCGCGCCACGCTGCCGCGCGACCGCGCAGGCCGGCCGGAGGCGCTTTGTCATCGGATGGAGGCGCTATGTCAGCCCCGAAGTGATCAGTCATCGTTGTTGGCCTGTCTCGTGGCCGTGCGCGGCGGTTTGTCATTCAAAGAAGGCGATCCGCCATCGCCCTCCGGCGACCCGCTGCCTACCATCGACTCCGCTTTGAAGCGCTTCGTTAATTTACTACGAGACATACGGCACAGACCGCAACGAAAGGCCAAGATGAGACAAGTCAGCACTGCCCGCGCAGAGGGCTGCGACGCGCAGTCGACCCACCGCTACCGCACCGCAACATTCGCACGCACCGCGACCGCCACCGCGGCCGCCTGGCTCGCCTGCTCGACGGCGATGGCCGCCACGGGACAGGACGCCGCACCAGCCCCCGCGGCCGCCGCGTCTGCCGCACAGGAGCCGCAGCAGGTCGACCAGCTGCGCGTGGTGATCACCGCCAACAAGCGCGAGCAGGCCGCGATCGACGTGCCCGCCTCGGTCACCGCCATCAGCGGCGAGACCTTGACGCTCGGCGGCGCCGCGCGCCTCGAGGACTACGCGGCGCAGGTGCCCGGCATGGCCATCGCCGCGCCGTCGCGCGGCCAGACGCAGGTCACGCTGCGCGGCATCGGCACCGGCAACGCGCAGGCGATGCCCACCACGGCGCAGTACATCGACGACGCGCCCATCGGCTCGATCAACGCGTACTCCAACGGCGTGCACCTGTCGCCCGACCTCGACCCGTACGACCTGCGGCGCGTCGAGGTGCTCAAGGGCCCGCAGGGCACGCTGTACGGCGCGGGCGCCGTCGGCGGCCTCGTGCGCTACGTCACCGAGCCTGCAAACACGCAGAAGTTCTCGGGCGCCATCGCGCTCGGCGGCAACACGGTGTCCGACGGAGGCAACGGTTCGAGCGTGCGTGCCGCTGTCAACATGCCCGTGATCGCCGACAGGCTGGGCGTGCGCGTGAGCGCGTTCGACCGCTACGAAGCCGGCTACATCGACAACCCGGCCAACGGACGCAAGGACGACAACGGCGCGCGCACCAAGGGCGGCCGCCTCGCGCTCGACTGGTCGGTGAGCCCGGACTGGAACGTCAAGATCTGGGGCCTGACGCAGGACTTCTCGTCCGGCGGCCTCGGCGTCGAGGACGTGCTCGCGCCCGACCGCGCGCCGGTCACCAAGTCGCTGGAACACACGTCCTACATCGACGAGACGCAGCAGGCGCGGCTGTCCGTCGGCAACGCATCCGTGCGCGGGCGCGTGGGCAACTTCGACCTCGTCTCGTCGACCACCTACCAGGTCGAGAAGTCGGACTCGTTCGGCGACGCCACCGTCGGCAACACCGGGCTGCTGCAGGCCGTGACCGGCGTGCCCGGCCTCGGCACGGACACCAACGGCGACCTCGTGACGCGTCGCGTGTCGCAGGAGCTGCGCGCGCATTCGAGCGCGTTCGGCGACCGCCTCGACTACGAGGTCGGCTACTTCTGGACGGGCGAGAAGGACCGCAACCTCACGCTGATCGCCGCGCCGTTCTTCTACGCCACCGGCGCCCCGACGCCGCTGCCGCAACTGGGCAACGGCACCATCGACTCGAGCTACGACGAGCAGTCGTTCTTCGGCAACGCCACGTGGTCGGTCACCCCCAGCATCGACATGCTGGCCGGCATCCGCCACTCGCACGACTCGCAGCACGTCGACCTCGACTACAAGACCTCGGCGCTGACGCCCGTGCCGGTGGTGCTGCACCAGCAGTCCAGCCACGACAAGACGACATGGATGGGCGGCATCAACTGGAAGATCCACGCGGACACGTCGCTGTACGCGCGCGTCGCCACGGGCTACCGCCCCGGCGGCCCGAGCGCGCTGCCGCCCGGCGTGGTCGACGGCGGCCAGGCGACCTTCGAGCCCGACCAGCTCACGAGCTACGAGGCCGGCTTCAAGTCCGCGTTCCTCGGCGGCAAGGCGTCCATCGAGTCGGCCGTGTTCCATACCGACTGGAAGAACATCCAGCTGATGGCCAGCGCCCCCGCGCGTCCGCCGGTCACGTTCATCGCGCTCAACTACGGCACCAACGGCGGCACGGCGGTCAGCAACGGCGCCGAAGCGTCGCTGCTGTTCTTCCCCACCGATCGCCTCACCATTCGACTGAACGGCGCCTACACCGATGCGCACCTCACCAGCGCCGCGCCCGCCGTCAAGGGCGTGAGCGGCGACGAGATGCCCTACGTCGCGAAGTGGACGTCGTCGCTCGGCGGCAACTACCGCTTCCCGCTCGGCTCGGCCAAGGCGTGGGTCGGCGGCACGGTCAGCTACGTCGGCAAGCGCAACTCCGACTACAGCCAGAACCACCCGCTCGACCTGCCCGCGTACGCCACGCTGGGCCTGGACACGGGCATGGAATGGAGCGGCGTGAAAGTGTCTCTGTACGCGAAGAACCTGACCGATTCGCGCGGCATCAACTACGCGGCCAACAGCGGCGCGCCGTCGACGCCGACGAACCCGTACGGCAATCCGTACTACGCCGCCGTCATCGCGCCGCGCACCCTCGGCGTCGACCTGAGCTACGCGTTCTGATGATGACCGCCGAACGCAGCACTCGCCACGGCCCCGTCACGGGTCTCGACAACTCCGACGTCGACGGCACCTTCGCGTGGAAGGGCATCCCGTTCGCGCGGCCGCCGGTGGGCGCGCTGCGTTGGCGGTCGCCCATCGACCCCGAGCCGTGGACGACCCCGCGCGACGCGCGCGAGTTCGCCGCGGCTGCGGTGCAGACCGGGCGCCTGTACGGGCCCGGCCAGAACAACCGCTACGACCGCACGATCGGCGCCACGCTGGGCAAGGTGAGCGGCTCCGAGGATTGCCTGTACCTCAACGTCTGGTCGCCGTCGGGCGCCAAAGGCCCGCTGCCGGTCGTCGTGTACGTGCACGGCGGCAGCAACATCACCGGCTACACCGCCGACCCGCTGTACGAGGGCAACACGCTCGCGCTCAACGCCAGCGTCGTGGTGGTGACCGTGAACTACCGCCTGGGCATCTTCGGCTTCCTGAACCTGCCCGCGCTGAAGGACGGCACCGACCCGCTGGGCGACTCGGGCAACTACGCGCTGCTGGACATCGTCAAGGCGCTCGAGTTCGTGCGCGACAACATCGCGGAGTTCGGCGGCGACCCCGCCAACGTCACGCTGATGGGGCAGTCGGCCGGCGCGGTGAACGTCGCGAGCCTGCTGACCTCGCCGCTGTGCGTGGCCGCATCGCCCGCGCTGTTCCACCGCCTCGTGCCGATCAGCGGCGGCATCGCGATGAAGGCCGACCTGCCGATCGCGCGCGTGCCGGCGCTGCATCCCGAGTCCGCGCATCTCGCGCAGGGCAACGCGTTGCTGGAGCACGCGCTGGTCGCGGAAGGCGTCGCGCCGGACCTGCCCGCCGCGAAGGCCTGGATCCGCAGCCAGGACGACGGCCAGATCGCCGCGTGGCTGCGCGCGCGCCCCGCGGGCAGCCTGCTCACGACGGTGTATGAGCGCCTCGCGCCGCTGAACCTGGCGGGCTCCGGCCCGATCCCCGACGGCAACGTCGTGCCGCGCCATCCGATCGCCGCGATCCGCGCCGGCCGGTACGTGAAGGTACCGGTGCTCGCGGGCTACACGCGCGACGAGGGCAAGCTGTTCGCAGCCGCGCTCGCGGCGTCGCGCCTGCTGGGCGGCGTCTCGGGCCGTTCGATGGACGACGCCACGAGCTTCGCGCTGCAGTTCGACTACGACCCCGATGCCCCGCCGCAGACGCGCATCGAGGACTGGATTCCCGACTGCTACCTGCCGGTCGACGCGCCGCGCACCGGCTTCAACGCGCGCATCGAGAAGGTCGGCCGCTTCGTGTTCACCGTCAACCGCGACGTGCTGCTGGACGCGCTGCGCTCGCAGCAGGACGCCGTGTGGGACTACCAGTTCGACTGGGACGAGGCGCCCGCGCCGTTCGACGACATCTTCGGCGCCGCGCACGGCTTCGACATCCCGTTCTTCTTCGGCAAGTTCCAGGGCGCGTACCTCTCGCGCATCGCCTTCGGCCGCGCCAACCGGCCCGGCCGGCTCGCGCTGTCGCACGCGATGATGGTCAGCCTCGCCGAGTTCGCGTGGCACGGCGACCCCAACCACGCGAGCCTCGGCACGCCGTGGCCCGCGTGGCCGGCGATCCTCGTGTTCGATGCCGACCGCGACGTCAAGCGGATCTCCGTCGTGCAGCGCGAGACGACCTCGCTGATGCGTTCGATCGGCGGCCTGCTCGGCAGCGCGGCCGCGAGCGTCAAGCGCATGGTGACGGCATGACCGGGCTCGCCATGCCCGCGCCGGCGAGCGTCGACGTCGCGCCGACGACGCCCACGGCCAAGGCGCCGCTGCGCGCCTGGTATTCGCTGGCGGTGATGACGATCGTGACGCTCATCGCGTTCGTCGACCGCAACGTGCTGGTGCTGCAGGCCGAGGTCATCCGCAAGGCGATGAGCATCTCGGACGTGCAGCTGGGCCTGCTGCAGGGCACCGCGGCCGCGGCGTTCGCGGCGGCCGCCACGTTCCCGCTGGCGTGGCTCGCCGACCGCTTCGACCGCCGCGTCGTGCTCGCCGGCTGCGCGTTGTTCTGGAGCCTGGCCGTCATCGGCTGCGGCCTCGCGCAGACCTACCCGCAGCTACTGCTCGCGAGCGCGCTCGTGGGCGCGGGCGAGGCGGGCCTGGTGCCGATCTCGTACGCGATCATCCCGGACATCTTCGGCGAACGCCAACGACCGCTCGCCAACGCCGTGTTCGCGATCGCCTCGATGAGCGCGACCTCGCTGGCGCTCGCGGTGTGCGGCCAGGTGATCGGCGGCGTCGGCGCGCTCGCGGTGCACCTGCCGCCCGCGCTGGCCGCCCTCGCCGGCTGGCGCCTCGCGTTCCTCGCGGTGGCGTTGCCAGCGCCGGTGCTGCTGTTGCTGATCGCCACGATCTCGTCGCGCAAGAAGACGATCGTGATCGTTGCAGCGCCAAAGCCCGAACTGCTGCCGCATGTGAAGGCCAACCGCGCGACGCTCGCGTACTTCACCGCCGGCCTGTTCGTCGCGTTCTTCGGCTTCAACGCCATCGGCGCGTGGTTGCCGGTGATCTACCAGCGGCAGTACGGCATCGCGGCCGACAAGCTCGGCGGCATGCTGGGCGGCATCGCGTTGATCGCGCTGGTGATCGGCCTGCCCGCGAGCCTCTACGGCATGCGCTGGTTCAAGGCGCGCGTCGGCGTCGGCATGAACGTGCGCGCGCTGTGGATGAACTGCGCGGCGGGCATCGTGGCCATCGCGGCGATGACGCTGACCACCTCGGCCTGGCAGATGCTGGCGGTGCACGGCGCCTACATGACGATGTTGACGGCCACGATGCTCGTCTTCCCCGGCGCGCTGCAGGCCCTCGCGCCCGCGCCCTTGCGCGCGCGCACGGTGGCCGTGCTGGGCATGGTGTCGTCGGCGGGGTCGGCCGTCGCGCCGCCGGTCACGGGCTTCGTCTCCGACCACCTGCACGGCCTGCCCAACGGGCTGACGGTGGCGGCCGCGATCGTCGCGATCCCCGCGCTCGCGCTGTCCGTGCTGCTGCTCGCGCGCAGCGAGCGCCACTACGTCGTGACCGCCGGTGCCGTGCAGCGCGCCGAGACCGCCCCCGCCTGACGCTCGCGCTCCCCGTGCCCGCGGCCGCGCACGTGCGCAGCCGCGCGGGCGACCCTTTCCGAAAAGATCTCCACCACCAAGATGAACAACGCAACGCACGCCATCGCGCTCACGAACTGGCGCCTCCTCGACGTCGATGTCGGCACCGGCGAAGCCCTGGGCCTCGCGCAGGCGCCGCTCGACCACGCCGGCGCGATCGCCATCACCGCGCCCGGCGACGTCCATCACGCGCTGCACGAAGCGGGCCGCCTCGCCGACCCGTTCGCCGACGGCACCGAGGTGCGCTGCGAATGGGTGGCGCAGCGCGAGTGGTGGTATCGCGCGGACGTGGTCGCGCCGGTCGTCGAGCAGGGCCAGCGCCTGGTGCTCGACTTCGAAGGCCTCGACACCTTCTGCTCGGTGTGGCTCGACGGCCGCTGCCTGGGCCGCACCGACAACATGTTCCGACGCTGGCGCTTCGACGTCACGGACGCGATGGCCGCCGGCGCCCACCAGCTCGCGCTGTGCTTCTCGCCGGCGGTCGTCGAGGGCGACACCGGTCCGGACTGGGACCTGGTCTCCAGCGCCTGCTCAACCAGCCATCGCAACCTCATGCGCAAGGCGCAGTTCGGCTGGGGCTGGGACTTCGCGCCGCGCCTGCCGACGGTGGGCATGTGGAAGCCCGCGACGCTGCGCGTGGAGACCCGTGCCGTGCTCGACGGCGTGCGCTTCACGACGCTGTCCATCGCGCCCGACCGCTCGGCCGCGGAGGTGCGCGTGGACGTCGCCGTCGACGCGTTCGCCGGCAACGACGCGACGCTCGAACTGGCCGTCACGCTGCGCGGCCCCGACGGCGCGGTGCTGCTCGACGAGCGCTGCGCGCTGCCGCGCGGCGGCGCCAGCCTGCACAGCACGATCGCGAGCCCCGCGCTGTGGTGGACGCCCGAACTCGGCGCCGCGACCCTGCACGGGCTGAGCGTCGCGCTGAGCGCCGACGGCGTCGTCGTCGACCGGCGCGAGCTGCGCGTGGGCCTCCGCACCCTCTTGCTCGACACCTCGCCCGACCTCGACGAGCGCGGCACGTCGTTCTTCCGCTTCCTGCTCAACGGCGTCGGCGTCTTCGCGCGCGGCGTCAACTGGGTGCCGGCGAGTTCGCTGGTGGGCGCCGTCGACGAGTCCCGCACGCGCCAGTTCCTCGACCTCGCGTCGCAGGCAAACATGAACATGGTGCGCGTCTGGGGCGGCGGCGTGTACGAGAGCGACGCGTTCTACGACCTGTGCGACGAACGCGGCCTGCTGGTCTGGCAGGACTTCATGTTCGCCTGCGCGCCCTACTTCGAGACCGACCCGCGCTTCGTCGAGAACATACGGCATGAGGTATGCGACCAGGTGCGACGACTGCGCCACCACGCGTGCCTCGCGCTGTGGTGCGGCAACAATGAATGCCAGGCGATCCACGGCTTCCGCTCCAGCCGCAACGGCACCGACGAGCGCATGCCCGGCCTGCGGTACTACGACGAGATCATTCCCGAGCTGCTCGCCGAGCTCGACCCGTCGACGCCGTACCGCCCGAGCAGTCCGTTCGGCGGCCCGGGCCACGACCAGAACAATCAGAGGCACGGCGACGTGCACGACTGGACGGTGTGGCACGGCCTGCCCGTGTTCCCCGAAAGCGGCCCCGTGCCGCCCAACGACCGCAGCCCCGCCGGCGTGGCCTACACGCGCTACGCCGAGGACGACGGCCGCTTCATCAGCGAGTTCGGCATCCAGTCGTCGCCGTCGATGGCGACGTGGAGACGCGTGCTGCTGGCCGGCCAGCGCGTGCTCGGCAGCGAGGGCTTTCTCGCGCGCATCAAGGACAAGCCGAAGGACAAGGTCGACGCGATGCTGATCCCGGTGACGGGCCTCGCGAGCACACTGGAGGAGTACGTCGACTTCACGCAGATCGCGCAGGCGGAAGGCCTCAAGTTCGGCATCGAGCACTTCCGCCGCCGCAAGCCGCATTGCGCGGGCACGCTCGTGTGGCAGTTCAACGACTGCTGGCCCGGCGTGAGCTGGAGCCTGGTCGACTGGCATGGCTTCGCCAAGGCCGCGTACTTCGCCGTGAAGCGCGCGTACGCGCCGGTGATGGCGTCGTTCAAGGTCGCGGGCGACGTCGTCGAACTGTGGGTGGTCAACGACACGCTTCGCGCAGCCACGGGCCTGCTGCAGGTCGCGCTGGACTCGTTCGCGGGCGACAGCGCGTGGACGTCGACGCTCGCGTACGACGTACCTGCCAACGCGAGCCGCTGCGTGTGGCGCTCGGAGGCGGTGGCGAGCGACGCGTCGCGCTTCCTGTCGGTGCGTTCCGAGACGAACCAGTTCCCGCCCAACCGCCACCTGTTCGCGCCCATCCACGCGCTGCAGCGGCCGCAGCCGACGGCGCCCGCGATCGAGGTGCTGCGCTGGTCCGCCCACGAGGTGGTGATACGGCTGACGGGCACGACCTGGCTGCACTTCGTGCACGTGCTCACCGACCACGAGGACACGACCTTCAGCGACAACTTCTTCGATCTCGCCGCGGGCGAGGTGCGCGAGGTCGTCGTGTCGCGCCCGCTGGCAATCGCGGCCGAGGACATCTCGGTCGCATGGAGGTGAGCATGATCGGAATGCAAAAAGACGTGCCGGGCTTCGGCGCGCCGCGCACGGGCCTGGTGCTGGAGTACCTCCACGCGCTGCTGGACGACGGACCGGTCGACGACGCGCTGCTGGCGCGCCTGCAGACGCCCGAGGTCGCCGCCGAACGCATCGCGATCGCAACGCGCCTGCGCGACAACGACTGGGCCGACCTCGGCCGCTACGAACGCGAGAACGCGGAGATCGTCGCGTCGCGGCAGCGCCCGGAGATCGTCTTCATGGGCGACTCCATCACCGAGATGTGGGGCCACGCCGACCCCGAGCTGTTCGGCCCGGGCCGCGTCTGCCGCGGCATCGCCGGCCAGACCACGCCGCAGATGCTGCTGCGCTTCCAGGCCGACGTCATCGCGCTGCGCCCGCGCGTGCTGCACCTGATGGGCGGCGGCAACGACATCGTCGGCAACACCGGCCCCACCACGCTGCGGCGCGTGCAGGACCACTTCCGCGCGATGACCGACCTGGCGACCTGCCACGGCATCCGCGTGATCCTCGGCGGGCTCACGCCGTCGAAGTTCTCTCGGCCTGACGCGCCGCAGAAGCACTGGGTCGCCGAACTCGACGCCTGGCTGCGCGAGCTCGCGCGCGATCGCGGCTGCACGTTCGTCGACTACTTCGCGCCGCTTCGCGATTCGGAGGGTGCGATGCGCCTCGAGTTCGGCAACGACGAAGTGCACCCGAACCGACGCGGCTACGCCGTGATGCGCGCGGCGCTCGAACCCGCGCTCTGACCACCGAGGAGACGACATGCCCTACGCCAACCACGCCAACGTACGGATCTACTACGAGACGATGGGCGACCCCGCGGCGCCCGCCCTGCTGTTCATCGGCGGCTTCTCCGCGCAGATGCACGACTGGCGGGAAGGCTTCTGCCGGCTGTTCGTGGAACGCGGCTTCCAGGCGATCCGCTTCGACAACCGCGACGTGGGCCTGTCGCAGCAGTTCGACGGCACCGACGGTCACGCGCCCGGCTACACGGTGCTCGACATGGCGCACGACCGCCTCGCCGTGCTCGACGCGCTGGGCATCGCACGCGCGCACGTCGTCGGGCAGTCGATGGGCGGCATGATCGCGCAGAGCCTGGCCAGCGCGAGCCCCGAACGCGTCGTCTCGCTGACGCTCGTGTACACCGCGCCGAGCGTGACCGTCGGCTTCCTGCCGCCGCTGGACGACGTGCCGCAGATGGATCTCGGGCCGCGCTCGCGGCAGCAGTTCGTCGACGAGATGATCGTCGGCTCGCGCAAGCATTCGTCGGCGACATACCCGATCGACGAGGACTGGGTGCGCGGCTTCGCGGAGCGAGGCTACGACCGTGCGTATACCCCGGCGGGTGTCGCGCGCCAGCTGCAGGCGATGCTCACCGACATCGGTTCGCCGTTCGCCGATGCCACGCGCCTGACGATGCCGGTGGTGCTGATCCACGGTCTCGACGACACGCAGGTGCACGTGTCGGGCTCCATCGAGCTCGCGCGCCGGATCCCGCATGCCGAGGTGCATCTCTACGCGGGCATGAAGCACTACTTCCCCGAACCGCTGTGGCACGAGTGCTGCGACATCGTCACGCGCACCGCGCGCCGCGCCGAACGCCTTTCCTGATTTTCCTTCCGCCTTCGCCATGAACCTGCCGCACCCGACCCCCGACCGTCCCTGGCTCGCCGCCTACCCGCCCGCCGCGTCGGCCGACATCGACCTGGCCGCGCACGGCAACGTGCCAGCGTTGCTGGCGAGCCTCACGGCACCGTTCGCGGCGCAGGTGGCGATCACGTGCGGCGGCGAGACGCTGACCTTCGCCGAGCTCCACGCGCGCGCCGACGCGTGGGCCGCGTGGCTCGCCACGGACGGGGGCATCCGCCCCGGCGACCGCGTGGCCGTGATGCTGGCCAACGGCCTCGCCTTCCCCGTCGCCTTGCTCGGCTGCCTGAAGGCGGGCGCGGTGCAGGTCAACGTCAACCCGCAGTACACGACGCGCGAGCTGCAGCACCAGTTGCGCGACTCGGGCGCACGGCTGCTCGTGGCGGCGGAGCCGGCGATGGGCGTGGCGATCGGCGCGTTGGACGGCACGTCGGTCGAGCGCGTCGTGGTGGCCGGCGCCGAGCGCTCGACGCCCGGCTCGTTCGAGGCGGCGCTCGCGCAGGGCGCCGAGATCGTCGGCTGGACGCCGCCCACGCTCGACCACGACAGCCTCGCGCTGCTGCAGTACACGGGCGGCACCACGGGCGTGTCGAAGGGCGCGGAGCTCACGCACGGCAACCTCGTGGCCAACATCCTGCAGACGCGCGCCATGCTGCAGGGCGCGCTCGAGTCCGGCCGCGAGGTCGTGCTCACCGCGCTGCCGCTGTATCACATCTTCGCGTTGACGGTGAACCTGCTGACGCTCGCGAGCTTCGGCGCGCGCAACGTGCTGGTGCCCGACGCGCGCGACGCCGACGCGATCGCCGACGCCTTCGAGCGCGAGCCCATCAGCGTGATCACGGGCGTCAACACGCTGTTCGCCGCGCTGCTGGCGATGCCGCGGGTGAACGACGAACACCTGCGCCGCGTGAAGCTCGCCATCGGCGGCGGCGCGGCCGTGCAGCGCGCGACGTCGGAGCGCTGGCATGCGCGCTCGGGCCGCCACATCCTGGAAGGCTACGGCCTCAGCGAGACCTCGCCGGTGCTCACGATCAACTCGCATGCCGAGCCGCGCTTCACCGGCACCGTGGGCCTGCCGCTGCCGTCCACCAAGGTGCGCATCGCCGACGCCGCGGGCCGCGCGCTGGCCATCGGCGAGCAGGGCGAGATCTGCGTGAAGGGCCCGCAGGTGATGCGCGGCTACTGGCGCCAGCCGCAGGCCACCGAGCACGCGTTCACGAGCGACGGCTGGTTGCGCACCGGCGACATCGGCGTGATCGACGCGCAGGGCTTCGTCAGCATCCGCGACCGCAAGAAGGACATGGTGCTGGTGTCCGGCTTCAACGTCTATCCGAACGAGGTGGAAGGCGTGATCGCGTCGCTCGCCGGCGTGGCCGAATGCGCCGTGGCGGGCGTGCCCGACGAGCGCACCGGCGAGGCCGTGCGCGCGTGGATCGTGCGGCGCGATCCCGCGTTGAGCGAGGCCGACGTGCTCGCGCACTGCCGCGCGCAGATGGTGGCCTACAAGGTGCCGCGGCGCGTGGACTTCGTGGCGAGCCTGCCCAAGTCGGCCGTCGGCAAGGTGCTGCGCCGCGAGCTGCGCGCCGACCCCGCGGCCATGGCCGCGGCGCGCGACCTGCCGCTGCAGGGGCGCGTCGCGATCGTCACCGGCGCCGGCGCGGGCCTCGGCCGCGCGCATGCGAAGTACCTCGCGTCGCAGGGCGCGAAACTCGTGCTGCTCGATCTCGGCACGCTCGCGGCCACCGTGGCCGACGAGATCCGCGCCGGCGGCGGCGAGGCGCTGGCGGTCGTCGCCTCCGTCACCGACGAGGCGCAGGTCAATGCCGCCGTGGCCGACGTGCTCGCGCGCTGGGGCCGCGTCGACATCCTCGTGAACAACGCCGGCATCCTGCGCGACAAGAGCTTCGCGAAGATGAGCCTCGACGATTTCCGCGCCGTGCTCGACGTGCACCTCATGGGCTCGGTGATCTGCACCAAGGCCGTGTGGGAGCCGATGCGCCGGCAGAACCACGGCCGCATCGTGATGACCAGCTCGTCGTCGGGCCTGTTCGGCAACTTCGGCCAGGCCAACTACGGCAGCGCCAAGATGGCCGTGGTGGGCCTGATGCAGACGCTCGCGCTGGAGGGCGCGAAGCACGACATCCGCGTCAACTGCCTGGCGCCCACCGCGGCCACGGCGATGACCGACAGCCTGCTCACCGACGCCGCGCGGCGCACGCTTGCGCCCGAGGCCGTGAGCCCCGCGCTGCTGGCGCTGGTGGGCGACGACGCGCCCACGCGCGCGATCCTGTGCGCGGGCGCGGGCCACTACGCGCGCGCCTACGTGAGCCTGACCGCGGGCCACGACGTGGGCACCGGCCCCGACGCCGGCCTCGCCGTGCAGGCGCACTGGGAAGAAATCGGCAACCGAGTGGGCGACAGCGTGCCCGGCTCGGGCAACGTGCAGGTCGACCAGCAACTGGCGGCCGCGGCGCGGCGCCGCGGCGACAGCGTTCCTCTCGCGTGAAGGGCGGCGGTCGCGGCCGCTGCTGTTCGCGCACGTTTCCCCACCACAACGACAGGAGACAGCCATGCGCAGCATGTTGAACAAGGCCACCGCACTCTTTCTCGCCGGAGCGGCGCTCGTCGCCGCCGCGGCCGACACGTCGGCCGCGAGCGCGCCACCGCTCCGACAGACGACCTACGGCGCCGTGCTCGGATCGACGGATACCGGGTCGGGTACCACCTCGTGGCTCGGCATTCCCTACGCCAGGCCGCCCGTCGGCGCGCTGCGCTGGATGCCGCCCGTCGAGCCCGACGCGTGGACGGGCACGCGCACCGCGCAGGCCTTCGGCGCCTCGTGCGCGCAGACCGGCGGCGTGTTCAGCCCCGCGCCCGACAACGCGCCGTACGGGCTGTCGGTGCGCGACGGCTTCGGCAAGCCCGTGGGCTCCGAGGACTGCCTGACGCTCAACATCTGGCGTCCCGCCACGGCCGACACGAACCTGCCCGTGATCGTGTTCCTGCACGGCGGCGCCAACGTCGCGGGCTACTCGTCCGACCCGGTCTACCAGGGCGCCGCGCTCGCCGCGCGCGAGCACGCGGTCGTCGTCACGCTCAACTACCGGCTGGACCTGTTCGGCTGGCTGGACATGTCGCAGATCAAGACCGGCGACCCGATCGGCGACTCCGGCAACTTCGGCACGCTCGACCAGATCCAGGCGCTGAAGTACCTGCGCGCCAACGCCGCGGCCTTCGGCGGCAACCCCGGCAACGTCACGGTGATGGGCCAGTCGGCCGGCGCCGTCGACACCTGGGTGCTGCTCGTCTCGCCGCTGGCCAACGGCCTGTTCCACAGGGCCGTGCCGCTCAGCGGCGGCCTGCAGACCGCGGACGGCGTCACGCCCAAGGTCTACGCCGCGGCGCTGCTGACGAAGCTGCTCGTGACCTGCGGCAAGGCCAGCAACGACTTCACCGCCGGCCTGTACTTGCTGTCGCACAGCAACCAGGACGTCGCGACGTGGCTGCGCAGCCTGAGCACGCAGCAGGTGCTGCTGGCGGAGGAATCGCTGGGCCTGCCTGCGCCGGCGGCGCTGCCCGACGGCCGCGTCATCCCGGCGCTGCCGCTGCTCGCGCTCGCCAGCGGCCAGTACAACCACGTGCCCGTGCTCGCCGGCAACACGAAGGAGGAGGCCAAGCTGTTCGGCCTGATCAACGCGTTCAAGCTCGGCGACTACGATCGCTTCACCGCGCAGTACCAGTTCGATCCGAACGCGGCGCCCACGCTCACCGAAGGCGACCTGCTGAACCCGCCGTACCTGCCCGTCGACCAGCCGCTCACCGGCTGGAACGCGGTGTCGTCGTTGTTCACGGCGGCGGTGTACACGACGTCCACGATCGAGTCGATGAGCGCGCTGTCGCTGCAGCAGCCGCAGCAGGCCTGGTACTACCGCTTCGACTGGAAGCAGGAACCGGTGCCGTTCGGCACGGTGTACGGCGCGACGCACGCGCTCGACCTGCCGTTCCTGTTCGGCAACTTCGGGCACAACGAGTTCTCGTTCGCGTTCAGCAACGCCAACGCGCCGGGTCGGCTCGCGTTGTCGAACGCGATGATGGACACGCTCGGCGCGTTCGCGGCCACCGGCAATCCGACGACCGCGAGCGGCGGCGGCAGCTGGCCGAACTGGCCGGCGATGATGGTGTTCGACGCGTCGCAGACGCAGGCGAACGTGCACGTGGGCTGGTGACTGGCTAGCCGCCGCGGGGGATGTCGATGGAACCAGCCGTCGACCTGCTCGATCAGGTCCGCCCAGTGGCTGGGATGCCACTCGAAGCTGTGGTTGTCGTCGGGGTAGCGCACGAGCGCGGCCTCGACGCCGCACAGCTTCAGCGCGGTGAAGTACATCTCGGACTGCGAGACCGGCGTGCGCGCGTCCTTCTCGCCGCACAGCACGATGGTGGGCGTGCGCACGCGGTCGACTCGCGACAGCGGCGAGCGCTTCCAGTAGTGCGCGTGCATGCCCTCGGCCCACGGCGGCGCGGGGGCGCGGAAATAGCCGAAGTAGTCGGGTCGGTCCACCGTGAGCGTCTGGCTGACCCAGTCCATCACGCCGTAGATCACCGCGGCCGAGGCGAAGCGCTGGCTGTGTCCAATCAACCATGCAGTTAGCACGCCGCCGGCCGATTCGCCCGCCACGTGCACGCGGTCGACCGCGATGCCGCCGCGCGCGACGACGGCCTCCACGCAGTCGAGCAACTGCAGCTCGCGCGTGCTCGGGAAACCCGTCTCGAGTTCGTCGGTGAAGGCCTCGCCGTAGCCGAGCGAACCCGGCGGATTGATCATCAGCACCGCGTAGCCGCGCGCGGCCCAGATCTGCGGCACGATGGCGAAGTCCGGCCCCCACGACAGGTACGGCCCGCCGTGCAGCCACAGGATCAGCGGCACCTCGACGTCGGCCGCCACGTGCGCGGGACGCATCAGCCACGCCTGCCAGCCGCGCGTCGTGCCGGCGGCCGGCAGCCACAGCTCCTCCACCGGCGCCACGGTGCGACCCACGAGCCACGCCGACTCGTCCGTCAGCACTTTCTCGAGCGCGCCGTCGGGCGCGAGCAGCGCGATCTCGTCCGTGCGCGCGCGGTCGCCGCGCAGGCACGCGACGCGGCCGTCGCGCGCCACGGACAAGCCCTTGGCGTACAGCGCATAGCCCGAGGTGGCGCCGCCGCCGACGTCGCGGCTGAGCGTCGTCCACTGGCCGTCGCGCGTGACGCGCGCGAGGCAGCCGGCGCCGTCGTCGATGAGGAGCGTCAGCAGGCCCGAGCTGTCGGGCAGCCATTGCAGGCTCTGGTCGACGTCGAGGCTGGCCGGGTGCGGCAGCGCGACGATGGCGCCGCCGTCGCGCGGCATCACGTGCACGACACTGGTCTGGAACGAGGCTTGGCGATTGCGATAGCCGACGAACGCGATCCATCGGCCGTCGGGCGACACGGTGGCGCGGCAGACCGGGCCACCGAACTCGGTGAGACGCCGCACCTTGCCGCTCCCGACGTCGAACTCGTACACGTCGGCCTCGACGACCGTGCGCGGGTCGAGCGGCCCGGTGGTGGGCGGATGGCGCTGCATCGACATGACGATGTGGCGGCCGTCCGGCGTCCACGAGATGCGGCCCGCGAGGCCCAGCTTGGTGACGTCGACGAACGGGCCGCCGTGGTCCCACGGCCCGAACGTGAGCTGGCGCGCCACGCCACCGCCTGCGACGTCCAGCAGGAAGATGTGGTGATGGCCGTCGGGCGGCTCGCCGTCGTGGCCCTTGATGCGGCGCACCAGTTTCTCGCTGTAGACGCCGCGCGGCGCCCAGGCCGGCGTGCGCATCGCCTCCCAGGCCGGCAGCGTCGCGGTCGACGGCGGCGGCGGCACGCGCTTGACGAACGCGAGCGTGCGGCCGTCGGGCGACCACGCGAGGCCGCTGGGCGGCTCGGCCAAGCGCGCGAGCACGCGACGTTCGCCGCCGTCCGCCGATCGCCGACGCTGCAAGCGTTCCCTCTCTGGTCCTCACGATCGGCTCGTAGACACCCTCCTGGAGCGGGAATTCATCTCAACGGTCGGTCGCTTCCCGGGCGAGGCATGAGACCGGTCGCATGACTCCAGCACCGTCACGGAGCGTGCTTCCCTTCCGTCAATTTCGAGAGACGCCGGGCCCGCCCTGAACAAGCGTTCGGGCGATCAGGCCAGCTTTCCGCGACAGCAGGCGCACGCCATGCCACATGTCAGAGGTCGGCGTATTCCTACTGCGCCACGCGAATTCCGCCGACTGCCGGAAAGGCAGCCAATCTCCAACATGCCTCCCAACCACAACGGGAGAACGACCATGAACACGACGAAGCCTGCACCCACGATCACCGAACAGACCTGCGAAGCATTCGCCGCCGCGGCCGATGCGCTCATGGTGCGGCGCGCAGATCGGATTCAAGAGAGCGACATCGACGACTTCGTGGCTCTGGGCTGGATGGACTGGTACGGTGGATCGCTGCGGATCACGGCGCTCGGGCAAATGGCGCTGCTGCGGATCCGCAACCGGCTGTCGGCGTCTGTCGCATGAACGCAGCAATGTCTGGCCCGAACGACGGACGCGACGGCGCGAAGCTGCCACGACAGCGCTTGCATGCAAACGCTGAACTGCGAGCGCCATCATCCGACACCGCCTCGGCCGAAAGCTATCGAGAATCGCAACGCTGGGTCGAGCGATCCATCGAGCGATGCCAATGCCCGGCCACGACGCGATTTCTGCAGCGGATCAATGCCGGGATCGAGTCCCGATTGCGCGATCTCGACAAGCCTCCTGGCGCGGGCCGCTGAGCTCACGTTCGTCGCAACGGCTCCGGAAAGAGGGCGCGAGCGCTCCTTGCCGCCCTCGCCTCACGCCGCCGCGTGGTGCGCCTCGCCAGAGGTCGGAGGTGCCGCGAGTCGGACCCAAAGGTCTCGACATCCGCTCGCGCGAGCGTGAACCCATCTGTAATCTACCTCGACGTTTCCCACACCATGAACCTGACGATGCCGCCCACCCCGCGCCGCGCCTTCGAATGCCAGTGCGGCCGTCCCGTCTTTTTCCGCAACGACGTCTGCCTCCACTGCAAGACGCCCCTCGGCTACGACCCGGAGCGTGTACTGCTTCGCCCACTGGAAGCGGCGGAGGCGCCGGATTCCTGGCGCGCGATGCCGGTTGCGGGAGACGACTCAGGGGTGCCGCTCGATGTCTACCGGCGCTGCGCCAACCACCGCACGCCGGCTGGTTGCAACTGGCTCGTGCCGATCGGCGAGTCCCAGACCCTGTGCCGGGGCTGCCGCCTCGTACGGACGGTGCCCGACGTCGCGTTGGCCGGCAGCGACTCGCTCTGGGCCAAGGTGGAGGAGGCCAAGCGAGCGGTCATCGCCCAGCTGTTCGCTTTGCGACTGCCAGTGAGCTCCAAGGTCTCGGAAGACATCGAGCGTGGCGTGATGTTCGACCTGCTTCGCTCGACTGACGGCGGCCCGAAGGTGATGACCGGACACGACGACGGACTGATCACGCTCGACGTCTCGGAGGCCGACGATGCCTATCGCGAAAGCGTCCGCACCCGGATGCGGGAGCCCTACCGCACGCTGATCGGCCACGTCCGGCACGAACTCGGTCACTACTACTGGCAGCGGCTGGTGGAACATACCGAGTGGGAGGCGCCGTGCCGGGAGCTCTTCGGCGACGACCGCCTCGACTACGGCGATGCGCTCAAGCGCTACTACGATTCCGGCGCGCCGCAGGACTGGCGTGACAGCTACGTGAGCGCCTACGCGACCGCTCACCCCTATGAAGACTGGGCCGAAACCTGGGCCCACTACCTGCACATGACCGACGCCTTCGGCACGGCGCGCAGTTTCGGACTGTCGCCAACGGTCGCCAAGCTGGAGTTCGATCCATTTCCGGCGGAGGCGCTCTTCTCGTCCGGAGCGAATCCGGACGAGGCCGACCGCCAATTCATGGACATGGTCAACGGCTGGAGCGAGCTGACCGTCGCCTTCAATCAGGTCACGCGCAGCATGGGCGAGCTCGACTTCTATCCGTTCGTGCTGTCATTGCCGGCCGTGCGCAAGCTGCACTTCATCCATCGGGTGATCCGTGCGCAGCAAGGTCGAGACTTGACGAATGCCTTCGTCGCCAGCCAATCGCATTGAACGGCTGCATTTGCACGACGTCTGCCAGACATTGTCTTCGTGAGTCTCGAAATGGCGAAACCGGGCGGCGGCGACCTTGCACAAGTCATACGTTCAGAAACGGGCCCCGCGCAACGAGCTCGGGCCTCACGCTGCTCAGCGCATGGAGCGTCAGCTCAAGGTCGCGCCGACCTTGGCGCGTGCTGTAGAGCTCGACCTCGTAGTCTGTCCACTCAGCCACGAGCCGCACGATGCTCAGTCCCCTGGCCGACCGAGAAGCGAAGCCTTGAGCGGCGCAATCCTGTCGAGGCACACCTGGCGATGCGCCCTGACGACGGCTTCGAGCAGCATCGCTTTCGTCCCGAAATGGTGGTCCACCAGCGTGTGGGCAACGCCGGCGTCCTTCGCGATATCGCGCAAACTGCTCCCGCGAAGTCCCAGGCGAGCAAATGCGCGCGTGGCGGATTCGAGGATGGCCGTCCTGCGGTGGGACTGGTCGATGCTTGAAACGATTGCGGACTCCGTTCAGACGAAAAGAGCCAGCGTACGCGCTCCCCGTTTAACAGTCGTTCAGCGGTTGGATTCCTGGCGACGTCCTCAATTCATCGCGAGGGGTGCGGAGCGAACAGGCCGTGGAAACCGGCGTTCGATAACCTGCAACTCCTCGTCGGTCAACCGAACGTCGGCAGCTGCCAGATTCTCGCGAAGATGGGCCGCGCCGCTGGCTTTCGGGATGGTGATCACGCCGGGCTCGGCGAGCAGCGTCGCAAGCGCGATCTGCGCGGCGGTCAGCCCGCGGTCTCGCGCAATCTGCATGAGGACAGGATCCTGAGCGGCGCGGCCCTGATCGATCGGACTGTAGGCCATGAGGGGCATGCCATGCGATCGAAGCCACGGCAGGAGCGCGAACTCGGGGCCTCGCTCGGCCAATGAATACCAGACCTGGTTGAGTGCGCAGTGCGCACTGATCGCCGCCAGCTCTTCCATGTCTGCGACATCGAAGTTGCTGACGCCCCAATGGCGAATGCGGCCCGCCGCCGTCAGCGACTGCATCGCGTCGACAGTCTCCTGCAGGGCGTACTGGCCTCGCCAGTGAAGCAAGTAGACGTCGATGGCTCCCAGCCCGAGGCGTTGCAGACTGCGGTCGCAGGCCGCCAGCGTCCCGGCTCTGCTGGCGTGGTGCGGGTAGACCTTGCTCACGATGATGACGTCGTCGCGCCGGACGTCACCAGCGCGGATCGCATCGTTGACCGCCGTGCCCACCACTTCCTCGGCGCCCCCGTCGCCATACATTTCGGCGGTGTCGATCAGGCGATAGCCGAGTTCGAGCGCGGTGCGCACGCTGGCGATCTCCGCTCGACGCGTGGCCTTCGCCTCGCCGAACCGCCAGGTTCCGAGCCCGAGAACAGGCACCGGGGCGCTGTTCGTTCCGCCGGCAAGTTGCAGATGACGCATGCACTCTCCCGCATCGCAAAGCGTTGATTCTGCGCTCGAGCTGTCCCTGGGGCCTGAAGAGCCCGAGCGGCAACGCGCGCTCGTCGCCAGGCGGTGTCCAGCTTTCTGAAGCGCGGGGCATGCGGGTTGCCGCTGGACAAGGTCGCCGCGAGGCTCATAGACAGGGGAAAGACCATGCACAACTCCAACGCGGGCCAAGTCCAGCCGGGCGCCAACGACGGCAACCCGTCCAATGGGCAAGCTGGTGGGCAGCAGAGCGCGTTTCAGTCCGGGAACGGCCAGCAAGGTTCCAACTCGCAGGCCTCGCAGCACGGCGACGGATCGCAACGCCCGGCGGGCGGCGAGACGCTTGCACGTGCCGCGCAAGGCGCCCACCGCGCCGTCGATGCCACGGTCGAGAAGGTCGCACCGGTCATCGATGCTGTCCACGACAAGGTCGAGTCCGTGAGGGGCGCGGCCCAAGGCGCCAAGGACGTAGCCTCGGACGTGCAGGACAAGCTTGTCGCCGCGAAGGATCAGGCTGGTGAATGGATCGGGGCCGCGCGAGAGGTGATCGTGCAGAACCCGTTTGCAGCCATTGCGGGCGCATTCCTTCTGGGTGCCGCCTACGTTGCAGCGAAACGTCGCTGAACGACGGGTCAAGGAACCAGATGACGATAGAAGCATGGCAGGTGGCATTCGACCGTGCGCGCGAGGCCGTGGGCGAGGCGGACGAACGATTCCAGCGGGCCGACCAGGAGTTCGCCCGACTGAGGGCCGACAACCCCTCCGACGCCGTCGTGCAGGCCGACCACGAAAAATGGATGGCCGCCAAGGACGCGCTCGACAAGGCAAACGCCGCCTGGACAGTCATCGCGCGCATCGCGCCAACGACGCCATCCCGGTGAATGGCGTTGCGGGGGAACGGCGATGACGCGCGGCGATCAGGCAGTCCCTGACAAGGCTCGCGAGAACCTCGACACCCTCCGGCAGTTCGAGGACGACCAGGCGCGCGAGGCATCACCGACGCAGCGGGCGATCGAGGGAGCGAGTGTCTTTTTCGGCAGTCCCGCTTACTTCGTCGGCGTGGTGATATTCGCGATCGCCTGGATCGCAGTCGACAGTTGGGGACGAGCCCACGGGTGGTCGCACGTGGAGGACCCGCCCTACTTCTGGCTGCAGGGCATCGTGAGCCTGCATGCGCTGTTGCTGACGATCGCCGTGCTCATCCGCCAGAACCGGATGTCCGAACTCGCCGAGCATCGGGCCCATCTCGACTTGCAGATCAACCTGTTGACGGAACAGAAGGTGGCGAAGATCCTGGAGATCCTGGCCACGCGCGATGGCAAGTCTTCCGAGGCGCTCGATGCGAAGTCGGGCGACGACCTCAGCAAGCCGGCCGATCCCCAGGCCTTGCTGGACGCGATCAAGCAGTCTGCTTCGGACTGAGCTCGTCGACTTGCCGAGCCAGGCAACGCGACGGCTTCCTTGCATCAGCTTTGTGGCCCGAAGGACTTCTTGCAGGCCGAGGCCCCGCGATTGCCCGCAACGTGCGGCTCATCCCGAGCGGTCCATCACAACGAAAGAACTCCATGAAGCAATCCGTCGCACACGCCCTGCTGGCCTCCACGATGTTGATCGCCTGCTCCGCGGCTTCCGCGCAGTCCGCGTCCGCCCCGATGGCCGTCGGCGAAAGCGCCTCCACGGCCGCTCGTGCCCAAGCCAAGGCCGCGTCCAGCTCCGACGTCGGCACGCTCGTCCGAACGGGGCCCTCGGCGACCCACAAGGCCGAGCACGTGGCGCACAGCGCGGAAGACACCGCTTCGGGCGCGGCGCATCACCACACGCATCGCGCGCATCACGCGCGCGCAGCGAGCAGCGCCGCGTCGAACTGACCGGCGCTGAGCGGCGCTGAGCGGCGCTGGACGCCCATCGTGGACGACATCGACATCGAGGACGCGCTGGCGTCACGCGCGCGGCATCTCGAACGACGGTATCGGGCGATCGATTCGCGAACTCGACAGAGCACCCGTCCCGATTGGCGGTACATGTGCCGAAATTGTCGAAAAGTTTGAAGGCGTCATCGGTATTGTCGGGAGCACAGACGGGGAGCCGATGATCGTTGCGAGCCGTCTGCCTCAACCCTTCGCCGCTTCGGGCGGAGCCGCGCAGCAGGGAACGGATGTCAACACTCGTACGGGTTTTCTACGTCAGCGCCATCGTCAAGCCGTTGAGCGATGTCGATGTCCAGGCGATCCTTGGCGCAGCGCAGATGAAGAACCGGCGCGTGGACGTGACGGGGATGCTGGCGCAGAGCGACAGCCATTTCGCGCAGGTGCTCGAAGGGCGACACGATGCCGTCAAGGAGACCTTGGCGCGGGTCGCCCGGGATGTCAGGCATAGCCGCGTACGCGTGCTGCTCGAAGAAGGCATCACTCGGCGACAGTTCGAGAAGTGGGCGATGGCCTGGGCCTACCAGGAAGAGATCGCCCACGAGATGCGCCATCTCCACGAATGCGACCTGCCGGATGCAGCCAGGGCTCGCGCCCTGCTCGCCAAGCTCGTTCCGTCAGACGTGTGATGGCGGCGCCGCTGGCGGCGATGCCGCCCGCGCATGAATCACTTCTTGGCGTCCGACTTCGCCACGGCCTTCTTGCCGGAATCGATCGTCTCGCGAACGGAGTCGGTCGCGCCCTTCTTGTTGTCCGACTTCTTGGGATCGGCACGCTGGCCGCCGACGTCTGCCTTGGGGTGTTGCTGACCTGACTGGGACATGATGTTTCCTTTGCCGAATGGGCGAGTGGGTATGGCAATGAGGCAAACCGTGCGCCGCGTGGCGACGATCTCGTTCGACGTTTGCAGTTCGTCGAACCAAGCGCGGTACGGGGTGTTCTCGACGAGCCTGCGGTTCATGTCGGGAGCACTGTCCGTCCACCACACGTCACCACGCTCACCCAATTGGCGCTTCACCGCATCGACTTCCGCTCGCGCCGCCGCACGACCTTCAAGTGGCGCATCCCTGCGCAGTGAGCGACGCGCGTTCATCAAACGCACGACCAAGGCATCGCGTACCGCGATGTCCAACGCCGGGTTGGACATCCGCCAGAGGCGACCCCGGATGACGAAGTAACGGCCGTCCGGGGTGATTGGATAGTCTTCGCGCATGGATGAAGCTGACAGGTCGCTGTCGACCGGATGATCAGAACGGCGTCAGCACCACCTTGCGGCAATCCTCCTGCTTCTTCTCGAAGATCTCGTAGCCGCGCGCGGCATCCGCCAACGGCAGCGTGTGCGTGATGATGGCCTCGGGATGCAGTTCACCCTTCGCGATGTGCTCCAGCAACTGGGGCATGAAGTTCTGCGCGTGAGTCTGTCCGCCCTTGATGCTCAGCCCCTTCTCGAACACGTCGCCAAGCAGGAAGCCGTGCACCCAGCCCGCGTAGACGCCCGGCAGCGACACCGACCCGCCGCGGCGCGTGGCGGCGATGGCCTGGCGCACCGAGGCGCCGCTCGAGCCTTCGAGCTTGATCGCGGTCATGGCGGTCTCGACGACGCTGCCCTTGGCTTCGAAGCCGACGGCGTCGATCGAGGCGTCGACACCGCGTCCACCCATCCGGTCGATGATCTCGTTGGCGGGGTCGTCCACCTCGTCGAAGTTGATCGGTTCGACGCCATAGGCTTTCTGCGCGAAGTCGAGGCGGTACTGATGATGGTCGACCATGAAGATGCGCTCCGCGCCCAGCAGGCGGGCGGAAGCCGCGGCCATCAGCCCGACCGGGCCCGCGCCGAAGATCGCGACGCTGGAGCCCTTGCCGATCGCCGCGTTGACCGCCGCCATGTAGCCGGTGGGCAGGATGTCCGAGAGAAACAGCACCTGCTCGTCGCGAAGGCCTGAATCGGGGATCACGAGCGGGCCGACGTTGCCCTTGGGCACGCGCACCAGTTCAGCCTGGCCGCCCGGGATTCCGCCGTACAGATGGCTGTAGCCGAAGAGCGCGGCGCCGGGCTTGGTGTCCTTCTTGTTGACGATGGTGCCCCGACCGGTGTTGGTCGTCTCGCACGCGGCGAAGAGCTTGAGGTTGCAGTAGAAGCACTCGCCGCACGAGATGGTGAACGGGATGACGACGCGGTCGCCCTTCTTCACGCGCATGACGTTCGGGCCGACCTCCTCGACGATGCCCATGAACTCGTGGCCGAGGATGTCGCCATGCTCCATCATCGGGATCTTGCCCCGGTAGATGTGCAGGTCGGAACCGCAGATCGCGGTGGCGGTCACGCGCAGGATGATGTCGTCGGATTCGACGATCTTCGGATCGGCGACAGTCTCGACGCGGACGTCTTTCGAGCCGTGGTAGGTCAATGCTTTCATGGAATCTCCGGGGATACGGGTTGCGTCGCGCGCCTGGCCGACAGGCGGGTTGAGCAAGCGTGGCTCCCCGGCGGTGGAAGGCCGAGCGATGGACGGACCACAACGAAAAAGAGAGCCTCCCGGCCCCCTTCGTGTTCGTGGCATCGCAGGCGGCAAAAAAGGCTCGGCACCTTAGCCGAGCCAATCGCCCTCGCCAGGCTTACCGGTAGATCTCGGTTCCGTTCGAGGAAGCCCACGCGGTCTGCAGCGCTTCCGCGTCGTCCGACGAGCGCGGCTTCACGCCCATCAGGATCCCGCCGTTCTTGATGCCTTCCTCGTAGCGCTTGACGCGCTCCTCGGGGATGCCCCAGCCGACCAGCGCGCCGATGAGGCCACCGCCAGCAGCGCCGGCGCCGGCGCCCGCGAATGCCGCGGCGATCGGACCGGCCACGACGAGGCCGATGCCCGGCAGCACGAGCGACGTGCCGATGGCTGCGATGGCTGCGGCAATGGCGCCCACCGTGCCGCCGATGGCGCCACCGATGCCGGCACCTTCCGCGGCCTTGTTGCCCAGCTCGGTGGTCTCGGTGGTCGCGCCGAAGTGGCGCTTGCGCGTCTCGTCGTTCATGACCATGTTGACGTCGGAGACGTCGTAGCCGCGATCTTGGGCGTGCTGATAGGCCTGCTCGGCGCTGGCGCGATCGGGGAAAAGGCCGGTGACGTAGGTGTCGTTGGTGCTCATGGGATGTCCTTGTGTTGACTCGAGTCGTTGTTGGGATCGCGGCGCGCATCGTGCTCGCCGAAGGCCGTGATGTGCATCGGCAAGCGGCGGCCCCGAGACGTATGGCGGTCATGTAGCAGCGCTGCGCGCCCGATCAGTCCACGACATCCACGAGCCCGATGCGCTGCCCCTGCCGCACCGAGGACACCGACACGCCGTTGAGACGCGCGTTGCAGCGCGCCTCGAACACCATCACGAAGTCCGAGCCGCCGAACTGGAAGTAGCCCATCTCCTCGCCCTTGCGCAGCTCGACGCCGGGCTCGGCCGTGATGACGATGGACGACACCTGGGCCATGCCCACCGGCAGGCAGGCCACCAGTCCCGCCGCGGTGTCGAGCACGACGAGTCCACGCGTCTGCAGGAACTGGTAGCCCGTGCCTTCGACGGCCTCGATGCGGCGCACCTCGCGACCATCGACTTCCGCCGTCTCCACGCGCACGTCCAGCCATGCGCGACCCTGGATCACGCGCGCCTCCAGCACCGTGCCCGCGGCGGGCGCATGCCACCGGTGATAGTCGAACGTGCGCAGCGCGCTGTGCGTGACGATGCCGCCCGCGAATCGCGTGGCCCACGGGCTATCCGCCAGCAACTGCGAGAGCGACCAGCGCAAGCCCTTCAATGCCAGGCGGCCGCCATCGACCGCGATCGTGGAATCGGCCGCCACCCGCCATTGACCGATGAAGCGAGCGTCCGCGGGTGCTGCGAGCACCCGGTCGTCGCACGGCGAATCGACAGGCCGGCGCCCCGGCTTCACGTGGCGGGCGAAGAACTGGTTGAACGTGCGATAGCCGCTCGGCGGCGGCATGTAGTCGTTCCAGCGGAAGGCCGGGTTCGTGCGGAACGTGTCGACGTGGACGGCGGACTCGGGCGTGTCCAGGAACGCTCCCCAGGCGCGCGCGAAGTCGACGATCCAGGCGGACAGCGGCGTCAGCGTGGGCGTGACGTCGTCCGCGTGGGGCGGCGTCTGCAACGCTCTCAACGCCGGCTGGTCGAACAGGAAATGGAAGGTCACCAGCTTGTCGTGCACCTGCAGCGAGTCGTGGTGCTCGCGCGGGGCCCAGCCGACCATGTCGTCGAGGAACGCCAGGTAGTCGTCGAGCGTGCGGATACCTGCGAGATCGGGAATCTCTTGTTCGACCACCTGGTCGACGGCCTGCACGAACAGGTCGTGCCAGTGATGCTGCTCCATCAGCTTCACCAGCTCCGCGACCGCAGGGGTACGTGCGCCCGTCACGCGGCGCTCGCGCGCACGATCTCGAAATCGATCGGCTTGAACGTTCCGTTGTTGGAGCCCTCGGCCGAGCAGGCCGTCAGGGCGCAGACCATGTCCATTTCGGCCCGCAGCTCGATGCGGTCGCCGGCCTTCGACAGGGGCGGCTTCACGGCGACCGTCCCGTCGCCTTCCACGTCGACACGCATGAAGATGTTGAAGGTGGTGGAGATCTGCTCGGGCCGGATGCCATGCGGCTCGAACGCGCGGCAAAGGTTCTCGAAGCAGCTGGGATGGTGGCCGCGGTGCTTGTAGAGGATCTCGAACATCTCCTGGCTGCACGGCGTGAGCAGGAAGTCGTGGCGGCCGACGTCGTCCGCCAGGATGGTGAACATCGGGCGGCTATCGTTGGACCACAGTACGTCGCCGGTTGTGAGATAGATCTTGCTGGCGTAGTCGATGCTGCGTCCCGACGAAAGGCTGCACGACGGTTCGCCATCGCGGAAGGCGAACAGGTCGGACACCTGTTCACCTTCGGGATCTGTGACGTGCAACACGTCGCCGGCACGCAGCCTGAATGCCGCGCCGGATTGCGGCGCGATGCGCGTGCAGCAACCGCTGCGGAGCACGCCGGTCACGACGTCCACCTCGACTGGAAGGCACAGGCGTCCGGCTGGGCTCGGCCCGAATACTGGTGCGCCTCCGAGGCCTCGCCGAAGCGCGCCAGTACCGGATTGATGGCGCCCTGCAATGCCACGTCGCGAGCGCGGATGGCATCCTGCAGGCGGGCGTATCGGCCGTCCTCGCGCATCGCTTCGAACTGGTCGTGGAAGTTGAACACGAGGCAGGGAAACGGCGCACGCCGCGCCAGGCGAGACGACTGCGGGTGCAAGCCCACGACGAAGAACGCGCGTTCGGCGATGCTGAACGAGAACTGCTTGTCGTCGACGTCGGGACTCACCGATGCGTCCCATCGATGCTGCTGCGCGTCGATGTCATGCATGGCCTGCAGGTGCGACCAGAGCCGTCGATGGAACTCGTCCTCGTTGGCGACGGGCTGGCGGAACATCGCGACGAACGAGACAGGATCGGTGCCCGGCGTCGGGAAGCGTCGCGAGAACTCCGCCAGCTGTTCGCACAGCGCTGCGGCATCGTCCTCATCGCTGAGTGCACCGTAGAGGCCGAAGTCCATGCGGCCTCGGTTCATTGCCGACTTGGCGCCGACGCAAGGGAACGCGGGGGCTGCGACGAACCTCTTGAAGCGCGCAACGAAATGGTCCTTGAGGCTCGCGAGGATGCGAGTGGAAGTCTGCAACTTGATCATGGCAAGCTTCAGGCAATCGGAGCGCCAAGCGCTCGGGCACGCGATGGGATCGCGGCGTGCCGCGACGATGGTCGCTCATCCAGCGATCTCCACAAGCGTCCACCATGACATCTCCCACTTCCTGCCCGGCCTCCGCGGTGATCCTCGCCGCGCGCCAGGCCAAGACCCCGACCTCGCCGTGGCCGAATTGACCGAAGCGCTGCGCCTCGCGCTGCAACGCTTGCAGGAGGCGGAGGCCGAAGCGCAGGTTGCCGCGGCCTGCGTGGCGGCGCGCGACGCCGACGCGGCGATCGAAAAGGCACGCCGGGCCACCGACTGACGTGAAAACGACGACGCCGGCACAGTGGCCGGCGTCAACTGCGAAAACCCGGCGCGAGGCCGGGCGTCGCATCAGGACATCGCTTCGACGACGCGCGTCAGCATGTTCGGCTTGTCCTGCAGCGCGGGCCACGTTGCCGCGAGTTCTTCCTTGCGAGCCGCGATCTGCGCGCCGAGCTGCTTCATGTCGAGCTTGGTCTTGCGCGCCTTGGGAAACATCTCGGTCTCCTCCTCCTTGACGTGATGCTTCACGTACTCGGACAGCACCTGGATCTTGGCGTCGAACATCTCGCCGTCGGGCTCCTTGCCTTCGACCTGCGAGATCAGTTCCTTCAGCGACGCGTGCTCGACGATCGCCTCCGGCACCAGTTCCTTGTCCTTGAGCGCGGCCTTCACCGCGGGGTAGAAGATCTCCTCTTCCGCCTGCGCGTGGATGCCGAGCTCCTTGCAGATGCTGGCGACGAGGGTCTTCTTCTTCGCGGTGGAACGCGTCTTCTCGTACTGTTCGAACAGCCCGCTCACGAGCTTGTGGTCGGCCTTGAGCAAGGCGGTCGCCTCCTGCGGCGCGGGCGCCTTGGGGGCGCGCGCTCGCGTGGCGGCGGGCTTGCTGGCGACGGTGCTCGCGCCCCGCTTGGCGGGGGTCGAACGGGTCTTGGTGCTGGCGGTGGCCATGGGAATGTCCTTTCGAGGCTCAGTGCGAGAACAACGCAATGAGGATGATGATGGGCAGCGGAACGCCGAGGAACAGCAGGAGCAGTGAACGCATGGTGGTCTCCGAAATGGGTGATCAGACGAGGTCGCGCTGGCGACCGCCGAAGGTGGCCAGCAGGCTCGCGACGAACGCGCCCGCGAGCAGCGAGACGAACAGCCACAGGGCCGCGTAGGCGGAGGCCTTGCGCGCCTTGTCGGCCGCTTCCTTGGCTTCCGCCTTGGCCTGGTCGGCCTTGGCCTTCATGCGCGCGAAGGCGTCGTTGACGCGCTTCTCGGCGTCGGCCTGCGACAGGCCGGTGCGTTGGGCCACCTGCTGGCCGAGGTACTTGCTGTCCTCGGGCGGCAGAGCGCCCGCTTCGAGGCCGCTGGCGAAGATGCGGCCCGCTTCGGCGCCCATCGGAGCCGCGTCGGCAGAGGCACCCGAAGCGGCCGCGGCGGGAGCAGCGGCGTCCTTGCGGAACAGCGAGTCCACGAAGTAGCCGTTGCCCATGCCGGCACCGTCGTTCTTCATCGCACCCGCGGCGGCGGGCGCGGCGACCGCGGCCGTGGTGGCGGCACCACCGGCGACAGAGCCAACGGCGCTGGCGCCCGTGCCCACGATCGCCCCGATGGCCGAGGTCAGCATCGCAGCGGTCGCGAGTGTGGCGATGGACCAGGCGAGGAAGCCGTGCGCCGTGTCGCGGAAGTAGACCTCGTCCACGTGCGTCGAGGCCCAGCGCGTGCGCAGGCGACCCGCCAGATAGCCGCCGAGACCGGAGGCCGCGAGCTGCGTGAACGTGATCCACAGGATGGTCGACACGCTGAAGGTCGTCGCGCTCACGCCGGAGGCGGCGAACGGCGAGACCGACGACAGTCCCAGGCCCGTGCCGAGGATCAGCAGGATCAGCGACAGCGCCGCGGCGCCGGCCGCGCCAGCCAGGATCGCGCCCCAGGACACGGCGGAGGCCGGGCGGTGGGTGTGCAGGTCGTCGACGGCGTCCGCGCGGTTGCGCAGCGTGGGGGCGATCCGCGAGTCGCGGGCCAGGGGAATGTCGGTCATGAGTGGGAGCTCCAGGAGTTGTTGTCCCCACGCCTTGGCTGATATGGCAGCCCTGTGCGGGGTGGTTGCCGGGCCTCCTCGGCAATGCGCACTCCTGAACAGGTGTTCGATCTTTCGAGCGCGGATGGCACCGCGCCGGTCGATGTCGCCAAGGAAGGCTGGGAAGCGATGAAGAGCGGCGATGCGCATGTCGTCGCCGGCTTGAAGAACAGGACGTCGGCCGCGCCGAGCCATGTCACGCCAGACAGCGTGCTGGCCGAGCAGCATCGCAAGATGGCCAAGCCGGGGTCGGCGCACCGCTGAGCCGACCTTGAGGCGCATAAAAAAGGCCCGCACCGGCAACGGCGCGGGCCTTTCCCATGACGGCCGCTTCAGACCTTCGGCGGATCCGTCTCGCGTTCGAAGTGTCGATGTCCCGCCAGTCCGCCGATCAGCGACTGGACGCCCGACTGCGCGGAGTCGTCGAGGAACAGCCCCGGTGCCGGCGTCTCGCCATCGAGCGCCGGGCCCAGTCCCGCCGCACGCAGCAGGCCTTCGCCGGCGCCGAGCGCCAGGATGGGCTTGCAATGGCGGTACTGGTCGCGGATGAACTCGAACACGTGCGCATCCGCCGCGAGCGACGAGATGCCCTGCTCGCCGTCGGGCACCACCAGCGCGTCGAACAGGAAGCCCGGCTCGTTCTCGAGCGACACGTCGGCCTCGATCGCGACGCCGTCGGCCGTCTTCACCGGCCCGATGCGCGGCGCGGCGAAGCGCGGCGTCGCGCCCTGGGCGAACAGCGCGGCGTGGACATCGAGCGCGCCTTGGCCGATCACGCCGTCGGCCACCAGCACCACCACCTTGCGGCCGGCGATCGAGCCGTCGCCCGGTCGCGCAAGCAACGACAGCGCGGGCGACTGACGCACCTCGGGCTCCGGCGCCGACTCGATTGCACGCGGCATCGGATCGGGCAGCGGCATGTTCAGACCCTCGGCGATTTTCGCGGCCAGCGCCTCCGACACGTTGCGCAGCGACGAAAGCATGCGCGTG
>FSXQ01001343.1_pt1 | contig 34269 bp, 24 predicted proteins | sample 1638011 | NCBI WGS metagenome assembly FSXQ01 (sample SAMEA3914789, study PRJEB12502) | metagenome | biome: forest; material: soil | place: Canada | collected 2011-07-03 | depth 0.3 m | reverse complement strand
TCATCGTCGGACTGCTGTTCGCCTCGCTAGGCCGGGGCACGCTGACAGCGCGCTTCCTTGCGCCGGCGACGCTGGGCGCCGTGCTGGCCCTGCAGCATCGCTCGGTCTGGCTAGCAGTGCTGGTCGGGGTGATGGCCGGCATGTTCGTCGCGCGTTCGCGCAGCGGATCGAAGCTGGGCCAGGTGCTGCTGCTGGCGGGCATCGTGTCGGTCACGGCCTTGCCCGTGGCGTTCTCGAGCCAACTGTCGGGAGTGACGGATCAAGTCGAGACGTCGGCCGCACATGCGGTCGCGGGTGACGGATCGGTTGGGGAGCGATTCGACAACTGGCAAGGCCTGATCAAGCTGTGGGCGAGCGGCGGCCCGCGTTCGCTCGCGGTGGGACAGAGCTTCGGTTCCGATTCCACTCGCTACGTGCACGACCAGGAACGCGGCGGCGAACGCAAGATCGAGTACTTCGCGCACAACCACTACGTGCAGACCTTGTACAACCTCGGCCTGTTCGGACTGGGCGGCTTCCTCGCCGTTTGCTGGTATGCCATCAAGGGCCTGTACCGACGTTGCGCGAGCGACCGCGGCGACCCCATCGCCGAGATCCTGCTCACGCTGCTGCTGATGCAACTGGCGTACTACGTCCCCTACGGGACCGACTACATGCAGAGCGTCATCCTGGGTGTCTCCATCGCTTACGTGGCGGGACACGAGCGCGCGGTGGAAACGGCCGCCTCGGCGTTGCCGCAGGCACGTCGCAGGAAGCCGAGCTGGAGTTGGTCGTGAGCGCGCGTTTCGTCTCGTTCGACTCGTTGCCGGCGTCGAGGGCATCCGGTCGTCCTCGAAGGCGTCTCTGTGCGCTCCTCACTTGCTTCAATCGACGCGACACGACGTCGGCGTGCCTTCGCGCCCTGACTGCCAGCGCGGACCTGGGCGACATCGATGTCTGCGCGGTGCTGGTCGACGACGGCAGTTCCGACGGGACCTCGGCCATCGTGCGCGCCGAACATCCCTGGGTGCACGTCCTGCAACGCGATCCCGCGGAGGGTGCGCTGTTCTGGTGTCGAGGCATGCATCGCGCGTTCGGCGAGGCGTTGCGCGTCGGTTTCGACAACTATCTCTGGCTCAACGACGACACGCTGCTGCGACCCGACGCGCTCGCGCGTCTCCTCACGAGCCAGGCGCACCTGCGCGCCCGCGCGAACGGCCCGGTGATCGTCGTGGGCAGCACCGTCGACGCCGTCACGGGCGAGGTGAGCTATGGCGGCACGCGGCTGCCCTCGCGCTGGCGGCCGTTGCGCGTGCAGCGCATCCAGCCTGGCGACCAGCCGCAACGTTGCGACTCGATGACGGGCAACATCGTGCTGGTGAGCGCCGAGGCCGCTCGCCGCGTCGGCAACATCGATCCGCTCTTCGAGCACGCGATGGGCGATACCGACTATGCGCTGCGTGCGCGCCGGCTGGGCGTCGAAGTGTGGGCCGATGCCGGGATCCACGGCACCTGCAGCGACAACCCGCCCGGGCCCTGGCGCGATCGGTCGCAGCCATTGTCGCGTCGCTGGCGCGACATGATGGCGCGCAAAGGGCTGCCCTGGCGATCCTGGCTGGCGCTGACACGTCGCCACGCCGGTCCGCTGTGGCCGCTCCATTTCGCGTTGCCCTATGCCAAGGTGGTCGCGCAAGGCCTCTTCAGGCGCTCCCTTCGGACGCGAGGCTAGCGCCGTGGTGCTCGTCATCGCCTACGCGATCCCCGTCCTGCTCGCGATTGCCCTCGGGTTCGGCGTGTCCGTCTTCGGCTTCCTGCAATATCGGGCGACGGCGCGGGTCACGCCCGAGCTGCGGTTGGTCGTGCTGCTGCTGGTCGTCGGCGCGGGCGCGATGCTCTCGGTGGCGCTCACCACGCGCGAGCTCGACGACACCAAGGTCACCGGCCTCATGACCTACGGCGATGTCGCCGATGGCTTCGCCGCGTCGCGCTGGCTCAGCCTGTTCCTGGTGGTCGCCTCCTTCATCGAGGTTGCACGCGGTTGGGTGGAGGACCAGCGTCGCCCGTCGCCCGACCCTGCGCGTCCGCTCCTGTTCACGATGCTGGCCTACTACGTCGGCACGATCCTGATCCAGGCCGTCGCCTCCGACGAGCCCGGGTTCACGTTGCGTGACTTCTACGTGCCGGTCGTGCTGGCGGCCGTCTACTACCAGAGACCGTCCAACATGTCGCTTGTCTTTGGCGCGGCACGCGGAGTGATCCTCGCGCTGATGCTGGCGAGCCTGTCCTGCATCTGGCTGAAGCCGGACTTCGTGATCCACCGTCCCGACTATGGCGTGATCCCCGGCATCGACTGGCGGCTGTACGGACTCACGCCGCACGCCAACGCGCTGGGGCCGATCGCGTTGCTGGGCATCGTGCTCGAGATCCACTCGCCTGCGCGCTGGCCGCTGCTTCGTTGGCTGACGCTGCTCGCCTGTACTGCCGTCCTCGTGCTCGCGCAGTCGAAGACGACCTGGATCACGATGCCGTTGATGGCGCTGTTCGTCTGGCTTCCGCTGACTCTCGCGCGCGCATCGGCCGCGGCCGATGCGACGGGGCGCTTTCGCCGCTCGGTGCTGACGCTGTCGGGTTGCATCGCGATCGTGGTGTTGTTGGCCGCTGCCGCGGCCGCATTCGACGTCGTCGGGTTCGTCGAGCGACGGGTGGATGTCGGGTCGCTGACAGGGCGGACCCAGATCTGGGACATCACGCTGCAGGCCTGGCGCGAGAACGTGCTGTTCGGTTATGGGCCGGGCATCTGGGGCCCGGATCGCCAGCGCGAGTTCCACATGTTCTATGTCGGCCACGCGCACAACCAGATCGTGCAGACGCTGGGCGAGTCCGGCCTCGCCGGACTGTCGCTGCTGCTGTGCTACCTCTTCGCACTGATGCTGGCGGCGCTGCGCAACTTCGTGGCCTCGCGGGGCATCGTCCTGCTGCTGCTGATGTTGATGCTCGTGCGCTGGATCACCGAGGCGCCCATGCGATCCGAAGGCATCCTGTCGTGGAGCACTTTCCTGCACGTCCTGCTCATTGCGCTGGCGTGTCGCCACGTGCGCGATCCGCGACGCGCTGCTGCGGTCGATCGTCGTGTCGCGGAAAAGCCGGCGTCGGGCAGCGCCACCATGGAATCGATGCGCGGGAAGGTGGTGCTCGATGCGCGGTGACACCCTTCCGTTCGGACTGCGCCCGAAGCGCCCCTGTGTCATCCGCGCGTTATCCGGCCCGGCTAAGGTGATCCACGCGATGAATGCACTGATCGATCATGGCCGGCTCGCGGTGCCGAGCGAGCCTGCCGGCAGCGCGCGGCGCGCTGTCCGGGTGGCGATGGTGACCAACATTCCGACACCCTATCGGATTCCCATCTACGAGCTGCTGTCCGAGGTGCCGGGCCTCGACCTGCAGGTCTTCTTCTGCAGCGGACGCGAACCCGACCGGCATTGGGACCTCGAACAACTGCGTGTGCGCCACGCGTTCCTGCGCGAACGATGCATTGCGTGGTCGGGCCGGTTCATCCACGCCAATCCCGACGTCTGGCCGCGCCTGCGCGAATTCGCGCCGGACGTCGTCATCACGACCGGCTTCAATCCGACCCACCTGATCGCGTTCGCGCTGGCCATGCTGCGTGGCGCGCGCCATGTCGCGATGACCGACGGTACGGCGGACTCCGAGGCTTCGCTGAGCTTCGTGCATCGCTGGCTGCGGCGTCTCGTCTATTCGCGTTCGCACGCGTTCATCGGCGCCAGCGAAGGCTCGTTCGAGCTGTATCGCCGCTTCGGCGTCGCGGAGTCCGCGCTGTTCAAGTCGCACCTGTGCGCCAACAACCCGGCCTACGAGGCGGCGGCGCGCCCGCGACGCGACATCGACCTGATCTACTGCGGACGCTGGGTCGCCAGCAAGTCGCCTCTGTTCGCGATCGAGGTCGCCGCGGCGGCGGGCCGTCGATTGGGGCGTCGCGTCGTCCTCCTGCTGCTGGGCGCAGGCGAACTCGAAGGCGAGATGCGGCGTGCCGCCGACAACGCGGTACTCTGGGTCGATGCTCGATTCGGGGGCTTTGCACGCCAGTCCGCGCTGCCGGGACACTATGCGCGCAGCCGGTTGCTGCTGTTCCCGAGCGCGGGCGAGCCCTGGGGCGTGGTTGCCAACGAGGCCTGCGCCGCGGGTGTCCCGGTGATCGTGTCGCCGCACGCCGGCGCCGCCAACGACCTCGTGCGTGACGGCGACAACGGGCGCGTGCTGCCGCTCGACGCCGCAGTTTGGTCCGATGCCGTATTGGAGTTGCTCGTCGACGGCGCGGCATGGCGACGCATGTCGAGACGCTGCGTCGAACTCGTTCGCGACTACACCTACGCGAACGCGACCGCGGGCATCGCGGCAGCTGTCGCGCACGCCGTCGCCGAGGAGCTGGCCTGATGGACGCCGCGCGCGTGCTCGTCGTCCACAACGCCTACCGCGAAGCCGGCGGCGAAGACAGCGTCGTCGCCGATGAAACCGCCCTGCTTGTGCGGAAGGGACACGAGGTCATCGAGATGCGGCGCGACAACCGCGACGTCGATGGGCTCGGTCGCGTGGACCTTGCGGTGCAGACCCTTTGGTCGGCCCGCACGCATCGCGAAACCCTGGAGCTTCTGCGGCGCTGGCGTCCCGCGGTCGTTCATGTGCACAACACGTTGCCGCTGATATCGCCATCGCTGTACTGGGCTTGTGCCGAGGCCGGCGTTCCCGTGGTGCAGACGCTGCACAATTTCCGGCTCGCGTGCCCGCAGGCGATGCTGCTGCGTGACGGGCGATTGTGCGAGAGCTGCGTCGGCCAGACGCCCTGGCCTGCGTTGCGTCACGGCTGCTACCGCGGATCGCGGGCGCAGACCGCGGTGGTCGTCGGCATGCTGACCCTGCATCGCCGGTTGGGAACCTACCGCGACAAGATCTCGCGCTACATCGCACTCAACGAATTCAGCCGCCAGAAGTTCGTGCAGGCGGGGCTGCCGGCGCAGCGCATCGTCGTCAAGCCCAACTTCGCGGACGTCGAGCGCGACGACGCGCCCGGTTCGCGCGCCGGATTTCTGTTCGTGGGCCGGCTGGCGCCGGAGAAGGGCGTGGATGTGCTGGCACAGGCATGGAGCGCGTGTCGGGGCCTGGCGTTGCGCGTCGCGGGCGCCGGCCCGGAGAGGGCATCGATCGAAGCCGTTGCGGGTGTCACGATGTTGGGATCGATCGGCCAGCCCGACGTGCGGCGCGAGATGCGCGGCGCGCTGGCGCTGGTATTGCCCAGCATCTGCTACGAGAACTTTCCGCGCACGCTGGTCGAGGCCTTCGGCGCCGGGTTGCCTGTGATCGCCAGCCGGCTCGGCGCGATGGCCGAACTGGTCGAGCCCGGCGTCACGGGGCTGCTTTTCGAACCGGGCGATGCAAGCGAGCTCGGCGAGCTGCTCCGCTGGGCCGCGGAGCATCCCGTGTTGATGGCTCGAATGGGGACCAACGCGCGTGCGCGCTTCGAGGCGCTGTACACGCCCGACATCAATTACGAGTTCCTGATCGACATCTATCGCTCGGCGATCGGCGAGACTTCCACCGCGCGAGGGATTTCATGATCGATTTCCGTCAACGCCAGGACGTGATCGGCGCCAAGATCGATGTCGTGTACTGGGGCGGGGCGGTGGCGACGCTCCTGCGCTGGGCGTCCGCTCGCGAGAGCCGCTATGTTTGCGCTTGCAACGTGCATTCCGTCGTCACGGCGCAGAGTGACGAGCGCCTGGCCGCCTCGTTGCGCAGCGCCGACATGGTCGTTCCCGATGGTGCCCCCGTCGCCTGGCTGATGCGCAAGACGGGTGTCGATGCGCAGCAGCGCGTGTCCGGCCCCGACTTGATGTGGCGCTACTTCGCGGCGGCTGCCGTCTATGGCGAATCGATCTTCCTGCTCGGCGGCGATCCGGAGACGCTCGTACGCCTGCAGGCCCGCATCGAGGAAACGTTCCCCGGACTGCGCGTGGTCGGCACGCATTCGCCGCCGTATCGCCCGCTGAGCAGCGAGGAGGATGCGATGCTGGTGAAGATGCTCAACGACGCCGCCGCGACGACGGTGTGGGTCGCCCTCGGTTGCCCGAAGCAGGAGATTTGGATGGCCGAACATCGCGAGCGGGTGCACGCGGTCATGGTGGGCGTCGGCGCGGCGTTCGGCTTCCACGCCGGCACCGTGCGCCGCGCTCCGGAATGGATGCAGCGCGCGTCGCTCGAGTGGCTTCATCGCCTCGCCTCGGAGCCCGGTCGCCTCTGGCGTCGCTACCTCACCACCAACACGCTGTTCATCGTGGCGGCGGCCCGTCAGCTACTGGGCTTCTGAGCGCCCGGACTCAGCGGCCGCGGGCTCGAAGGCGTGCGACGAGGCCCAGCATCGCGAAGCCGGCCAGCATCATCGCCAGGCCATCGGTCTCCGGGACGGCCGACACGATCAGTCCGCGTACGGCGCCCGAGTTGGTGGTCGCCGTGCCGATGATCTGCATCGCGTTGTTGATGCTGGTGGCGACGAAGCTGCTCAGGCCCGGAAACAGCGCGGTGAGGTCGAGCATCTTGCCGTTGGTGTAGAGGAACGAATGCTGCACCGTGCTGCCGGCGACGTTGGACATGCCGATCACGTCGCCCGAGGAGTCCATCGCGATCGCGTAGCTGTTGCTCCCGCCCAGCGTCCCGAGATCGGTCATCTTGCCGTTGGCGAAGATGAAGGCGTGCGTCGCGCCGTTGCCGCCGGTCGTGGCATTGCCGATGACCATGCCCGCGGCGTTCACCGCGATGGCGGTGCTCGTGGTGCCGCCCAGCGTTCCGAGGTCGACCATGGTGCCGGACGTGTATTCGAAGGCATGCTGCGACGCGTTGCCGCTCAAGGCAGAGCTGCCGATGACGATGCCCGACGCGTTGATCGCGGTCGCAGAGCTCGATGTGCCGCCCAGCGTGCCCAGGTCGATCAGGCTGCCGCCGTTGTACAGGAACGCGTGGCTTGCCGCGTCGCCGCTGGTGTTCGAATTCCCCACCACTTCGCCCGAGCTGTTGACGGCCACCGCGGAACTGGTCGAGCCGCCGAGCGTCTTCAGATCGGTGATCTTGCCGTTGCTGTACGTGAACGCATGCGTGCTGGCGTTGCCTGCTTCGTTGCCGTAGCCGATGACTTCGCCTGACGCGCTGAGGCCGGTCACGTAGGTGCTGTCGCCCCCCAGCGAACCAAGCGTGCTGAACTTGCCGCCGGAGTAGAGGAATGCCTGCTCCGACGTTCCGCTCGCGGAGTAGGACTCGCCGGCGACCTGGCTTGCCGCGTTGACGTAGTAGGAGCCGCCAGAGGCACCGTTCAGGGCGCTCACGTCGGCGATCGTGCTGCCGCTATAGCTGAACGACCCGCTGGTCGAGTCCGCGGCGAACGCCTGGCCGATGCCATAGCCGGTGTCTGCCAACGGAACCGGCCCGATGAAGCTGCCATCCACCGCGCCGAGATCGGTGTAGCCCCAGCCGGTGGATGTCTGCGCAAGGACTGGAGCGCACCAGGCAGCGCATGCGAGCGTGACGGCGCTTGCGGCGGCGAGGCGTTGGAACGGCGATCTCATGGCGATTTCTTTCGTCGGCATCGGCACGTGCCGCCATGGGTATCAGGCGGACGACGAATGGTCTGACATGGAGGGTAGGCGGCCGACTTGACATGCCGGTGTCTCGCGCGCTGTCCGAGGCGTGCCGTTCGGCCTATGCCCACCCCTGCCGTTCGATTCACGGCGACGTCGCACAAGCCATCGATGATGGGGTGTCATGTGCAATGAGAGCCCGAAGTGACCGATCCCGTTGTTTCCGCGCAGGCGCTGGCCATGCGCCGCAAGCTGCTGCTGGGTGTGCCCTTCGGCATCGCCGCCTTGCAGGGCTGCAGCGGCGCATCCGCCTCTCCGGCGCCTTTGCCGACGCCGGCGCCGTCCCCGCCCGCGGCTAGCCCGGCGCCTGTCGGCGTCATCGGCGGCTGGGCGGCGCGGCCGGCCGCGGCTGCATCGGCAGGGCTGGCGATCTTCGTTCCCGACGTCGGCGCGGGCGGTTCGCTCTGGTTTTCGAACGGCAACGCCTGGGTGCCCGCGTCGAACCCGTTGACGCTGGCCCACAAGTTCAGCAACGCGCGCATGGATGCCTCGGTCGGCGCGTTCGCGGACGTTCTCCTGGACAGCTTCACGATCCCCGCCTACGTGCTCGGACCCGCATCGGGCCTGCGCATCACGGCGGCGTATTCGTTCCCGGGCACCGGTAGCCGGACGCCGGAGATCCGGGCGTATTTCGGAGTCGGCAGCTATGCCGTCAGTTCGACGCCGCTGTTCGATTCGCGGGGCCAGTTCTCGGCGCAGGCGACCGTGCTGCTGAACATCACGCTGCAGAACCAGAACTCGATGTCGGCCAACCAGATCCGGCCCATCGACTACGGCTTCGGCGCCAGCGGCAACGCTTTCACGGCATCCACGATCGACTTCACGCAGGACGTCACGATCGGCTTCGGCGCGTTGAACAACTCGGCGTCGGTCAGTTCGGCCGACGTGCAGGTGCTCGAGTGGTTCAGCGTCGAGATGCTGGCCTGAAGGACGTATCGCGATGCCCGTGACCGTTCCCGTCGTGCGTACCGGCGACGTCGTCACGCCGCAATCCGTGCCCGCCAACGCGGTGGGCGTGGCCGTCGCCGCCAACAGCTACGTGTTCGACACCACGGACGATTTCTACGCGACCGGCATCGCGCCGCGACTGGGCACCAACGTGCTCGCCACGCCGCTTGTCGTCAATCCGCGATTCGCGGGAATGCACTATCACGCGCAGCGGCCGACGGTGACGTATTCGGTGGCACGAAACGTCGATCTCTCCGGCTGCATGTGGTCCGACATCGCCTCGGCCGGCCGCGGGCTGTACGACTGGACGGCCCTCGACGCCTTCGTCTCCGCCGCCGCGGCCGCGGGGCGCGACGTCGTCTTCAACTTCCTCGGCACGCCCACGTGGGCCTCGGCGCGTCCTGCGGAAGCCGGGCACTACGCGCCGGGCAGCGACGCCGAACCGGCCGACATGGCGGACATCGGGACATTCGCGTCGACCCTGTGCGCACGCTATGTCGCGCGAGGTACGCCGATCGCCGCGTTCGAGATATGGAACGAGCCCAAGTACGCGGACGGCGGCGGCATCGACCGGGGCAACTATTTCACCGGCAGCCCGACGGCGCTGGCGGCGATGGGGCGCGCCATCTGCCAGGCCGTCAAGGCGGTGGATGCCAACGCGCGGGTGCTGACGCCGTCGCCCACCGGCCTCGAGTTCCCCTGGGTGCCGGGCGACGCGTCGGGCACCGACAATCTCGACCGCTTCCTCGGCGCCGCCGATGGCAGTGGCGGCAGCGGCCGCGACTGGGTCGACACGATCGCCTTTCATGCGTACTCGCACGACGGCACCAACAACCTCTTCGCGATTCCGCAGATGGTGGCCAACGTGCGCGCCTGCGTGGCGTTGCATGGCCTGGCCGGCAAGCCGATCTGGATCACGGAAACCAGCGCGATCACGCCGCCGCTCGACACGTTCGTCGTGCAGCACCAGCAGGACTACATCGCACGCACCTTGCTGCTGGCGCTCGGTTGCGGTGTCGAGCGCGTCATCTGGTACGCGTGGGACGATCCGCTGGGGTTCTCCGCGCAACCCGCGGTGGCCGCGCGCTGGAACGCGCTGGTGGCGCAGCTCGCGGGAGCGACGCTGACGGTGGTGAATTCGTTGACGACCCGCCAGGTGGCCGCGATCGTCGGCGGCGTCCGGCTGCTGGTCTGAACGCGTGCATATCCCACGACTGGATAGTCTGTTCGGCGTGTTTCGCCCGAATCGGGCAAACGTCCATGTCACGTTGAGCACAAATACTCCGGTCGTCTGCTGCAAATGCAGCGCCGTTCTTTTCTGCAAGGGGCCACATGGCTCCGTCTGCCCGCAGCCATCGCCGCAGCAGCCCGCCTAGGTGGGCGTTGATGCCAGTGACAGGCCCGTCAGGTAGTCGTGTTGTTGCCGCCGGGGCGTTTTCGCCGCCGTTCGGTTCGAGACAAAGACTTCCTCAATCTAGGAGAGACCATGAAACTGAAACTCATCGCGGCCCTCGTTGGCCTGACCCTGAGCGCTGCCTCGCAGGCGACCATCGTGCCGACCACCACGACCGGCGGCAGCGACCTGCTGCTGGACGTGTGGGAGCAAGGCGCTCCCGGCGGCCAGCCCGACCAGTCGTTCACGCTCGACCTGGGCATGACGCTGACCCAGTTCGTCGCCGCCAGCAGCGCCAGCAACGCCAACCTGGCCACGCTGCTGTCGAGCGATTCGATCTGGAACAGCTTCCTGTCGACGTCCGACACCGCCGACGCGGGTGCCCTGCAATGGTCGGTGATCGCCTCGGGCAACCACGTCACCAACAACCGCACCACGATCTTCGGTACCGCCACCGTCGGAAGCGACCCGACCACCGCCGGCGCCGGCGGCCAGCTGTTCAACAGCGACCTCAATGGTGCCAACTCGCAGGTCAACACCACGATCAGCAACCTGAACACGGCCCCGAATCCCAACGAGCAAGTCGCTCAGAAGGGCTCCGGCTCCTACTACCAGGATCTGTCGCTGGCCAACTTCAATGGCTCCGGCTTCTCCAACAACAACAGCATCGGCGCCACTGCCGCCGTCTGGACCGCGGCGAACCTGTCCGGTGGCAACACCGTCCCGGCCGTCATGACCCAGCTGGCCGGCACGATGACCTTCGCGCAGGTCGGCAGCAACTACGTGCTGAGCTACAACGTCGCCGCCGTTCCGGAAGCTCCTGGCTACGGCATGGCCCTGTGCGGCCTGGCCGCGCTGGGCTTCCTGGCGATCCGTCGCCGCAACGCCTGAGCGTCCTTTCGCTCTCTCGTCCGAAGCCCTGATGCCGCGCGAGCGGCACGGGGCAGGGGCCGCGCTCGCCGCACGGCCCCGGAATCGACTCGTCCTCAAATTCCTGGAAGCATCATGAAACTCCATCATCTCGTCATCGCCGCCGCTTGCGCCGCGGCCGGCTCGTCCACCTTCGCCGCCGACTTCTACCTGTCGGGCTCGTCGGCCCTGCAGAAGGTCGTCGCCAAGTCGATCGCCAACAACTGCTCGGCGCTGACCACCTACCCCGGCCAGAACGGTTCCACCGCGTCAGGCCCGCTGGACAACGCCGACGGCCAGTCGCAGACCCGCTACGTCTGCACCGCCGCCACCGGCAACAGCTGGAGCGTCACCGCCGGCACCGTGTTCAACATCTTCCTGAACACCCAAGGCTCGGCCTACGGCGTGTTCCCGGTTGCCGGCAACACCGCCATCAACTTCATCGATCCGACGACCTGCACGGGCGCGCCGACGGGTACGGGCACGGCCACCACCTGCACGGGCGTCGTGACGCACGCCCCGGATGCGGGCCTGTCCGACCTCGAGCCGACGATGTTCAACGACATCTCGAACCACCCGGTCGCCGCGTTCACCAATGCGCCGCCGCAAACCGTGTTCCCGAAGCTGTTCGTCGGCCAGACGGTCAGCCCGAGCTCGTTCGCCTCGTCGAAGATCGCCGCCGCCCAGACCTTCGGCCTGGCGGTCAACAACGCGCTGCTGGCCGCTCTCCAGGCCGACCAGGGCCTGACCAGCGCGCAGATCCCGACGGTGTCGTCGTCGGCGTTCGCGACGATCTACTCGCCGGGCTATGAAACGTCGGGTCTCGGCTGGACGCCGCTGCTGCCCAACAGCTCCGCGACCGTGCAACAGAACCAGGTCAACATCTGCTCGCGCCTGCCGGGTTCGGGCACGCGTGCGTCGGCCCAGGCGTTCTTCATGCAACTGCCGTTCAGCAACTACAGCCAACCTTTCGGCACGTCGGCGGGTGACAATCAGGACACCACGTTCCTGGGCGACTCCGTCGGCCAGAACACGAGCGGCGGCTATGCCATCGGCGAATACGACAACTCCTCGGCGGTCGCTGGCTGCCTGACCGGTGCCTCCTCGGGCGCCTTCGCCATCGGCCTCCTGAGCACCGACCGTGCCTCCGGCGGTTCGGCGAACTTCACGTTCGTGAACCTCGATGGCTCCGTGGCCAACGCCAGCGCCGCGCGCGTGGGCAAGTACCAGTGGGTGTACGAGGCGTACTTCAACGTCAACAAGGGCAGCTCGAACCAGACGTTCGCCAATGCCTTCTACAACGCGTTCAAGACCCCGGCCAACATCACCGCTCTCGGCTCGCCGTCGACGAACGGCGTGATGGCCGCGGTGCTGAACTGCGGTGGCACCAACGTCAACAACGCCGTCTGCTCGCACGTGAGCCGCAATGGCAACGCCCGCTCCGCGCTGATCTACGCGCAGTAAGCGCGCCGTTTGCGCCGGCCCTCGCGGGCCGGCGAGCGGATTCGAAAGAAAGGCGCCGTTTGGCGCCTTTCATTTTTGGAGGGCGCGAGTTCGGGCCGCGTCTCCAGCGTGCCGCCATTTTCAATCGGACTATCGGTGGATGAGCCAATCGGCTCATTCCGATTCACTGCCGATTCACGCCCTACCGGGAAGATGGCCGCATGACCTTTCTTGTGCGGAGCTGCCTCTGGGTGGCTCTTTGTCTTTCATGCGCCGTCGCCGATGCCCAGGCAGCCGACCCTGGGGTCGCCGCCGCGAGCGCGCCTGCGTCTGCGCCCGCCGAAGCGACGCCGCACTTCGACATCCTCGAGTTCCAGGTCGAGGGCAACACCGTTCTTCCGGACGAGGCGATCGAGCGGGCCGTGATGCCGTTCCTCGGTCCGGACCGGCAGATGGACAGCGTCGAATCCGCGCGCGCGGCGCTCGAGAAGGTCTACCAGAGCGGCGGCTACCTCACGGTGTTCGTCGACGTGCCGGAGCAGCGGATCGCCGACGGCGTCGTGATCCTGAACGTGACCGAGGGACGCGTCGAACGCCTCAAGGTGAGCGGGTCGCGCTACTTCTCGCAAGGCTACATCCGCAACCGCGTGCCCGAGCTGGCCGAGGGCCGGGTGCCCAACTTCAACGAGGTGCAGCGCCAGCTCGCGGCGGTCAACCGCACCGAGGAACGCCGCGTGCAGCCGCTGATGCGCGCCGGGATCGAGCCCGGCACGGTCGACACCGAGCTGAAGGTGTCCGACAAGCTGCCGCTGTTCGGCAGCGCCGAGATCAACAACCATTCGGCCGCCGACACGACGCCGCTGCGCCTGTCCGCGACGTTGCGCTACGAGAACCTGTTCCAGCTCGATCACAGCGTGTCGTTGACGCTGGCAACGGCGCCGGCGCATCCGTCGCAGTCGCGCGTGGTGTCGCTGAACTACGCGATCCCCGGCGCCGACCAGGCGACGTGGGTGCTGTACGGCCTGAATTCGGACAGCAACGTCGCGGCCGTCGGCGACGTGAACGTGCTGGGAAAGGGCACGACCGCCGGCCTGCGCTGGGTGCGGCCGGTGGGCGCGATCGCCGACCAGTCGCACAGCCTCTCGCTCGGATTCGACTACAAGGACGTGCAGCAGCAGACGACGGCGGGTGGCAGCACGATCTCGACGCCGCTGCGCTACCTGCCGCTGCAGCTCGGCTACAACGGCAGCTTCGACGAAGGCGCGCAGCGCGTCACGCAGTTGAGCCTGACGTCGACGCTCGCGTTTCGCCGCGTCCTCGCTCGCAACGTCGCGTCCTGCCCCGGCGGCGAGGCCGACCAGTTCGCCTGCCAGCGCCAGGACGGCGACGGCAGCTTCGCCACGTTGCGCGGCGACCTGCGGCAATCGTGGCCGCTTGGCGGCGCCGGTTCGCTGCACCTGCACGGCGCGGTGCAGGCCGCGACCGGGCCGGTTCCCAGCGGCGAACAGTTCTCGATCGGCGGTGCCGAGACCGTCCGCGGCTACTACGAGGCGGAGGAGGCCGGCGACCGCGGCCTGCTCGGCTCTATCGAGTGGCACAGCCCCGACATGGGCGATTCGCTCTCGCGCCTGACTCGCCGCGACAACGACGCGGGTGCCGCTCCGTGGACCCAGACCTACGTGCTGGCGTTCTTCGACGGCGCGCGCGAATGGGTGTTCGATCCGGCCACGGGCCAGGCGCCGCACCACGCGCTCGGCAGCTACGGCATCGGCTTTCGCGCGCGGCTCGCGAAGTCGATCAGCAGCGACTTCGATCTGGCCCGCCCGTTCCGCGCGACCCTCAACACGCCGGCCAACGAGACGCGCGCGAGCTTTCGCCTCGCCGTCGACTACTGACGCCGCGCCGGCCCACCGATGGACACCGCCATGACTCCTCGACTGCACCACGCGCACGCACGCACCCGTGTCACGTTGCCGCGCCTGTCGCCACTGGTGCTGGCGATCCTGGCTGCGTTCCCGGATGCGGGCAGCGCGCAGGTTCGGCCGGCGGTACCGGCGGCGTCGACCGTGCCGAAGCCCGCGGTGGGCTGGGTCGTGTCGACCAGCGTGCCGAATGCGACATCCACGTTGGTCAACAGCGTCCCCAACGCCGCCGGCGGCGTCAACCAGACGATCAACCAGGCCAGTCCCAGCGCGGTCTACAACTGGACGAGCTTCGACATCGGCTCGGCCAGCAGCGTCACCTTCAACTATCCGAGCGCCTCCGGCAGTTCGCTCAACCGAGTGACGGGCAGTGCGTCGCCGAGCGCGATCTTCGGGGCGCTGACCTCGCAATACCCGAATCCGAAGGCCGGCGCCGCGCCGCTGGTCGGCGGCTCGATCTACCTGATCAACGCCAACGGCATCCTGTTCGGCAAGACCGCGCAGGTCAACACCGGCGCACTGATCGCATCGACGCTGGACCTGCAGGACGCCGACTTCTATTCGGGCCTGTCGACCTCCATCGCCAGCCAGGGCTACACCTTCGGCCCGTTGCCCGCCGGGCAGCCGAGCACGCTGGCGAGCCTGTTGCCGGGCGCCGGCAACTTCGTCCTGGTCGATCCGGGTGCGCAGATCATCACCGCGAGCGGCGGCCGCGTCTTCCTGTTCGCCAACGACACGGTGCAGAACGCCGGCACGATCACGACGCCCGCTGGCCAGACGGTGCTGGCCGCAGGCAACCAGATCTACCTCAACGTCCCCACCAACGAGCCGATGTACGCGTCGGAGGTGAACTCGGCGATCCCGGCGGTCAACGGGCTGCTGGTCGAAGTCGGCACGGGCAACGGCAGCGTCGCCAACGTGCGGGGGGGGCGTCATCAACACGCCCACCGGCAACGCCACCCTGGTGGGCATGGCCGTCAACCAGAGCGGCCGCATCAGCGCCACGACCAGCGTCTCGCAGGACGGCTCGGTGTTCCTGCTGGCGCGCGGCAATGCCCAGGGCAGCCTCAGTTCCGCCGGAAGCCTCGTCCTCAAGGAGGCCACGACGGGCGGCGCATTGACGCTGGGCCAGGGCAGCAGCATCGACATCGAGCCCGACAAGACCGTCGACGCCAACGGCAACCAGGCGACCTCGAACGCCAACTCCAGCTTCACGCCATCGCTGGTCCAGCTCTCCGGCCAGACCATCGAGATGCAATCCGGCGCTGCGATCGTCGCGCACGGCGGCGTCGTCGACGCCCGCGCCGAGACGGTGCCGTACTACGAGCCCGGCAACGAGAATCCGCCGACGACCTACGACTATGCGGCGATGACGGGCGATGCGGCCCGCCTGGTGATGGACGCGAACGCGTCCATCGACGTCTCCGGCACGACGGACACGACCGTTTCGGCGGCGCGCAACTTCGTCACGACCGCGCTGCTGGGCGCGAGTGACCTCGCCGACGCGCCGTTGCAGCGCACCGGCCCGATCTATCGCAGCGAGCTGACCTTCGACGTGCGCAGCGGCGTACCGATTCTCGGCAACACCTCGGCCTACGTCGACGCCATCGAGAAGACCGCGGCGGAGCAGCTCGCCGCGGGCGGCAAGATCAAGCTGGAGTCGACCGGCGCGGTCGTCACCAATGCCGCCTCGTCGCTGAACGTGTCCGGCGGCGTCGTGAACTACACGGCGGCCACGGTCTCGCCGAGCGAGTTGATCGGCAGCGACGGCAAGGTCTACACGTTCAACCAGGCCCCGGCGGGCCTGACCTACACCGCGATCCTTGGCGCACCGACCGGCCAGCTCGATCGCTGGGGCGTGGTGCCCTCGTTCACGCCGTCTCAAGTCAGCAGCGGCTTCGTCACGCCGGGCTATGTCGCAGGCCAGGCCGGCGGCACGCTGAGCGTCGTCAGCCCGCTGGCCGTGCTCGATGGGCAGATCCAGGCCAAGGTGACGCAGGGCGTGCGCCAGACCGCGGGGCTCGATCCGCTCGCGTCCGCGTCCGCGCTGCTGCTCGGCGCGCGTTCCGACGGGGCGGTGGGCTTCGGCAGCAACGGCTTCACGTCCGCGGGCCTGAACGATCTCGGCATCGGCGTGGCGCCCGGCACACTCGGTTCCGACTTCTGGAACAACCCGCTCGATGGCACTCTGCCAACGGGCAGCCGGATCGCGGCCAGCACGCTCGATGCGAGCGGGTTGGGCCAGGTCATCGTCACGGCCAACGGCGGCATCACGCTGGCCGCCGGCGCCGACCTGAACATGCCGACCAGCGCCGTCGTCGATCTCGCGGCCGGTGGCGCCGCGGGCATCACGCTCGACGCCAACATCCATTCCGCCGGCGGCAGCGTGAGCGCGCGCACGCGATCCGCGGACGGTCAGGGCGTGGCGGGCGGACTGACGCTCGCCGCGGGCAGCACGATCGACGTCTCCGCGACGTGGGTGAATCGCGCGCTCGACGGCGCCACGGCGATGGCGTCCACCGCCGGCGGATCCGTGACGCTCAGCTCGGGCGGCGCGCTCGACGTGCAGGACGCGTCGAAGATCGACGTCTCCGGCGCCGCGACGGTGGGCACCAACGGGAGCGTCGCGGCCACGGCCGCGGGCAGCGTCACGTTGCAGAGCGGCATGTCGGTCGACCTCGGCGCGGCGCCCACCGCGGTGCCCGCGGCCGTGCACATCGGCGCGAACCTGGTGGCCCGGTCGCTTGCAGGCGGCGGCACGCTGACGCTAGCCGCCGCGGACATCACGATCGGTGCCGGCGCCATCCCGAGCGGCATCGCCGACGGCCCCGCCATCGGCTCGCTGGTGCTGTCGAACGGCTTCTTCAACCAGGGCGCCTTCACGGACTACAGCATCGACGCCGCGCGTTCGCTGACCGTGGCGTCCGGCGCGACGGTGCAACCGACGGCCAGCAACTGGATCCCGAGCGCCAACGCGGCCGCGATGCCCACGGGCACCGCGCCTTCCAGCTTCATGGCGACGGGCCAATTGCTCGCTTCGCAGCGAGCGCCCGTCAGCGTGCAGTTGAAAGCGGCCTCGCTGCAGAACGACGTCCTGGGCGATCTGACGGTTTCCGCCGGCGCCACCATCCGGACCGATCCGCTCGCGTCGGTCACCCTGAACGCGGGACAGAATCTGGTCGACGCCGGCAAGATCGTGGCACCGGGTGGAGACGTCACGCTCGGGCTGGTGGGCGGGCCGCCGTCGATCATCACCAAAGGGACGCTGGACATCGGCTCGACCGCGAGCATCGACGTCTCCGGCACGACCGTCCTTCAACCGCAGACGGGTGTCCTGCCCACGGGACAGGTGCTGGCCGGTGGCAGCGTCACGCTGTCATCCGCGAACGGCACGGTCGCGCCGATCGTCGTCGCCGCGGGAGCGGTGATCTCGGCTGACGGCACATCGGCCACGCTCGGCGTGACCACGACCAACGCGCTGGGCAACGCCGTCGTCTCCGCGCAGCCGGTTTCCAGCGTGGGCGGCTCGATCTCGATCGTCGCCGACACCGGCGGCGTCCTTGCCGGAAACATGCATGCGGCAGGAGGCAGCGCCTCCGTCAGCGGCGGCTCGTTCGGCCTGAGCGGCGCCGACAGCGTCGTCGTCCAGCAGTCGCCGATCACGGGTTCCGAGGCGACGACCGGCGTGGTGTCCGTGTCGAGCCAGGCGCTGAGCCAGAATTTCTCGAACGTCAGCCTGCAGGCGAACCAGCAGCTGCGGTTCGCCACCGACGCCACGCTCGCGATGGCCGGCAATCTCAAGATCGATGCGCCGGCGCTGGTGGCCGCGCCCGGGGTCGCGGAGGTGTCGCTCTACGGCGCGTCGACGCTGCAGGTCGGCGCGGCCTACCAGACGATCCCGAGCTCGGCCGGCGCGATCGGCGGCGCGGCGAGGTTGTCGCTCGGCGGCGGTCTCGTGGAGCTGTTCGGCCGCCAGGTGCTGCAGGGCGTCGGCGACGTCGTCGTGACCTCGGCATCCGACCTTCGATTGCAGGGCTTCGCCGACGGCGGCTCGGGCGTGCAGGGCGGGCTGGCGTTGCAAGGGCAGTTGACGCTCAGCGCAGCCCAGGTCGTGACGACCACGGCCAGCCAGTACACCATCGATGCGCCGGGCCAGCGGGTGCTGGTCACCGGCGGCGATGCGCAGGTGGCGCCGCCGCTGAGTGGCGGAGGCAGCCTGACGATCAACGCGGCGGACATCGCCATCGGCGATCCGGCCGATGCGAACCAGGTCGGCGTGCTGCGCCTGCCGTTCGGCAGCATCGCGCTGAACGCCACGGACAGCCTCACGGTCGGCAGCGGCAGCCTGTTGTCGGTGGCCGGGACGGGGCTGACCGTGCCCTATGGCGAGACCAGCGGTGGGACGGACTGGACGTATGCCGGGGCCGCCGTGACGGCGCCACCGGCCAAATCGATCTCCCTGAACGCGCCGACCAGCGCGATCACGGTGGCGGCCGGCTCGACGCTGGATCTGTCCGGCGGAGGCAACCTTGTCGCGCAGGAGTTCGTGCCGGGCATCGGCGGTTCGAAGAACATCTTCGCCGGCGCCGCGGGCGGCGCCTTCGCGATCGTTCCGACGGCCGGCACCTACGCCGCGCAGGACACCGACATCCTGAGGCAGACCGATGCGTCCGGCGCGACGCCGTCGCAGCAGATCGGTCGCACCGTCACCTTCGGCACGGGCGGCCCGATCCCGGCGGGAACGTACGCGTTGATGCCGGCGCAGTACGCCACGCTGGCCGGCGCCTTCCTCGTCACGCCGACGGCCACGGGCGCACCCCTGGCGCTCGGCGCCGCGGTCAGGCAGACGGATGGTTCGGTGCTGATGGGCGGGCGCATCGGCGAGGCAGGCACGAGCTTCGCCAACTCGTTGACGCAGTCGTTCAAGGTGCTGACCTCGACACAGGCCTTGGCCTACAGCGAGATCGACCAGGCCAACGCGAACGACTACTTCGGCGCACAGGCCGCTGCCAAGGGCGTCGCTGCGCCAGCTCTGCCCACTGATGCGGGAGTGCTCGCCATCGCGGCCGGGCAACTGGACCTGAAGGGCACGACGCTGTTCGCGCTGCCCACCGTGACGACCACCACCGGAACGGGTGCGAACGCGACAACCACCACGGCGACGGTCGGTCGCGGCGGCGAACTGGACATCGCAGCGGACAACATCCAGGTCGGCGGTACCGCCGCCGCCGACGTACTGGCACTGAGCCCGGACGACCTCAACGCGACAGGCGCCTCGCTGGTCGTGCTGGGCGGCCGGAAGGACGCGAGCACCGGCAGCCTGGCCGTCACCGCCGACAGCGTGGTCGTCGCCAACGCGGGCGCTCCGTTGAAGATCAACGACCTCGTGCTCGTCGCCAACGACAAGGTCACGCTGGAAAGCGGCGCCGCGATCGAGGCCCCGGCGGCATCGACGGCGGTTGCACCGGTGCCCGCGCCGACGCTGGCGCTGAGCGGCGACGGCGCGTTGCTGCGCGTCAGCACGGACGCGTCCGCCACCAGCGTGCGCACCGGCGCGCAGGGTCAGGGCGGCACGCTCGACGTCGGCGCGGGCGCGATCCTGAGCGGCGGAGCGATCACGGCCGAGGGCACGTTGACCAACGCCATCGCCGGTGACGCGACGCTGACGGCGCACGCCATCACGTTGGCCGCCGGCCACATGGCGGTCGGCGACTTCGGCACGACCACACCCGGTGCGGGCACGCTGGTGCTGACGCCGACGCTGGCGTCGCAGATCGCGGGAGCGCAGTCGCTGACGCTGCGCAGCGCCACCGGACTCGACATCTACGGATCGGTGACGCTGGGCGGCGCCGCGGTGCAGTCGCTGACCCTGGACACCAGCAACGTGACCCTGGTCGGCGACGGCGGCGCGGCGACGATCGCCGCCGGCGGCGTGACGCTGAAGAACACCTCCGGCAACACCAGCGCGGCCAGCGCCGGCACGAACTCGTTGCGGATCGAGGCGCTTGCGGCCACGCCCGGTGCGGGCACCGGCCAGGTGCTCGTTGGATCAGGGGCCGTGGCCCTGAGCGGCGCGAGCAGCACGACGCTCGCCGCGGCACATGACGTCGTGCTCGCAGACCAGGCGTCCCTGAGCACGCCGGGCGACCTCAAGATCTCCGCCGCGACGCTGCAGGCCACGAGCGAGGCCCAGGCAACGCTGGCGGTTGGCGGGCGCCTCACACTGTCCGCCTCGGGCACCACGCCCACCGCATCTCCGGGCGTTGGGGCACAGGTGCTCATCGCCGCGGGATCCGTCGAACAGGACGGCGTCGTGGTGTTGCCGTCCGGCCAACTGACCCTTAACGCGTCGGGCAGCGGGGACTCCGTGCATTTCGCCGCCGGCTCGACGACGGACCTGTCGGGCCGAAGCAGCCTGATCGACGGCATCGCACTGTCGACGCCAGGCGGCACGCTCAGCGTGCTGGCGCCCGCGGGCAACGTGACCATGGACATCGGTTCGGCGATCGACGTCTCGGCGCCGGCCAGCGGCGCGCACGCGGGCAGCGTGACGATCTCGGCACCTGCCGGCAGCGTGGCATTGCAGGGCAGCCTGCGCGGCAGCGCGGCGCCCGACCAGGTGGGCGGCTCGCTGAGCGTGGACAGCAACGTGGCGATCGACCTTGCCGCGCTTGCCGCGACCATTGCCGCCACGCCCGACAACTTCGACGCCAGCATCGCCGTGCGCAACCGCAGTGGCGATCAGCAGCTCGCCGCCGGCACCAGGCTCGCGGCGCGGAGCATCAGCCTGGCGGCCGACAACGGAACGCTGGCGATTGCCGGAACGATCGACGCCAGCGGCGTGTCCGGCACGCAGGTCGTGCTGGCGGGCGGCGCGGGCCTCGACATCGACGCCGGCGCGACGATCGTGGCTCGCACGACGGGCGCGACCGGCTCGCAAGTCGAACTGCTGAGCAGCAGCCTGCAACTCGGGACGGACGGCAAGTTCGCGAGCAACGGCGCCGCCGTCAACTTCAACGGCGGCACGATCGACACGACCGGCGCCACGGCGGCCACGAACGGCACCTTGCTCGTGCGCGCGCCGCGCATCGAGGACGCGAACGGCCTGCCGACCGGCGTGGCGATCGGCGGCAGCGGCGGCACCCGCCTGGCGGGCGCCGGCCAGATCGAGATCGAGGCGGTCAAGGTGTACACGGCCGCGACGGTGGACAAGACGCTGATCGGCTCGGTCAACACCGACAACCAGGCGCTCGGCGCGGTGTCGGCGTCGATGTTGTCGCAGGTCGGCGCCTTGATCGGACAGCCTGCTTCGGCGATGCAACTGCGCTCGGGTGTCGAGATCGATTCGACCGGGGACCTCGCGGCGGCCGGCGACCCCGCCAGCAGCGGCTGGAACCTGACGTCGTTCGCGGCCAACGGCGCGGCGCAGGCGCAGGCGAGCGGGGCGCCGATGGACCTGACGCTGCGGGCTGCCGGAGACCTCACCATCACCGGCAGCATCAGCGACGGCTTCCTGCCGACCGGCACGGTGCCGACGACGGCTGCGACGGCCAGCAAGATCGCGCCATCCGAGGTGATCGCGCAGGTCGACGGCAATTCCATGCAAGGCGCCAACATCAGCCTGGTCGGGGGGGCCGACCTCGGCGCCGCCAACGTGTTGGCGACGGTGGCGTCGCCGAACGGCGGCGACGTGACGATCGGCGCCGCAGGCAAGAACGTGCTCGTGCGTTCAACCACCGGCGACATCGCGATCGCCGCCGGCCGCGACGTGACGCTGGTCAACGCACGGGCCGACGTCTACACCACGGGCACGCCCGTCGCCGCCCAGCAGCTGCAGAGCGAAGGCTATGTCGGCAACCAACTGGCGAGCGGCGCCTACCTGCGCAGCGGCACGACCAGCCAGTCGCCGTTCCTGGCCGGCGGCGGAAGCTTGAGCGTCGTGGCGGGGCGCGACATCATCGGTGCCGACCCGAGCGCCGCCACGCTGCAGGACTCGAGCGCCTGGGCATGGCGCGCGAATGACCAGAAGGTCGATGGCCAGCCGATGTGGTGGAGCCGCTATGACCTGTTCCAGCAAGGCTTCGCGACCTTCGGCGGCGGCAACGTGTCGGCTTCGGCCGGGCAGGATCTGGTCAACGCCAGCTTCTCCGCTGCGGTCAGCGGCTTCGTGTCGCGCGACGCCAGCGGCAACGCGGGTGCCAGCGTGTCGCATGGCGGCGGCGACCTCAGCCTCCAGGCCGCGCGCGACATCGTCGGTGGCAACGTCTTGGCGGCGGGGGCGTCCGGCAGCGTGCAGGCGGGGCGCAACATCACCGCGAGCAGCCCTGCAGCCACCGCGCCCTATGCGTTGCAGGTGCTGTACGGCGACACGTCGCTGAGCGTCGGCGCGCTCGACAACGTCGAGCTCGGGCTTGTCTCGGCGTTCGCCTTGACGCCCGCGACGAACGAATTCCTGCCCGCGACCGCCGTCGGCAACTTCATCACCATCATCGGGCTCACGCCGCATGCGACGCTGGACGTGCTCGCCGGTGCCGGTGACCTCGCCTACGATTCCGCCACGCCGCTGGACAGCGGCCAGAGCGTCAACGCGCAGTTGACGTTCGCGGACCGGATCGTGCCGGACGTCAGCAGCTTCGGCGCTCCCAACGGTAGCATCACCGCCGGCACGCTGCTCCAGATCCCGGCCGGCACGACCAAGCTGAGCCTGTTGGCCGAGAACAACCTGACGGTCTCGGGCATCTCGGTTGGCGGCACGGATCCGCGGTCCGCGACGCCGACGTTGTTGGCCGGTCCCGAACCCATCGCGGAGCCGCTGAGCGACAACACGCCCGGGCTCACCCCGCTCGATGAAGGTACCCGCTCGCCGATGGAACTGGTCGCCCAGACGGGCGACGTCACCGTCGTGCGCGGGATCGACACGACGACACCACTGCGCCTGATCGCCGGACGGGATGTCGTGCTGGGGTCGCATCCGTACGACGGCGCGTTCATCGGCGTGACGCTACAACACGAGAACGCGGACGAGGTCTCGTTGATCCAGGCCGGGCGCGACATCCTGTTTCCGGACGACGCGAACCACGGGCAGGGCGGGGTGAACTTCTACGGACCGGGCGACCTGCTCGTCCTGGCTGGCCGCGACATCGATCTGTCGACGTCCGGCGGCGTGCTCGCCCTCGGCAATCGCCAGAACGCGGCGTTGCCCGCCTTGGGCGGCGACGTCACGATGGAGGCCGGCGTGGCGTTCGCCGACGGCGACTACACGCAGGCCTCGGCCTGGTACTTCCCGTTGCTCGGCGGCAGCGGCATCGCCGGCTTCGCACCCGACCTTGTCGCGCAACTGAGCGCGATCCAGGCCGGCCAGCCGCTGCCGGCGCCGGGCAGCGGCGCAGCAAGCCAGTACGCCGCGCTGTCGATCGCCGACCAGATCACGCAGGTGACCTCGCTCGTGGGCAGCACGGCCTTCAACGCAGCGGTGCTGGCCGACGCTCGGCGCACCGCGGGAGACCCCGGCATCACGCTGGCGCAGGCCCAGTCCAGTTTCTCCAAGCTCGATGCGGCCGCACAGCGTTCGGTGCTGGGCGCGGCCCTCGCGAACGCATGGGTCGCCGCGTTGACCCCTGCGCAGCAGCAAGCCCAGGCGCTCGCGATGGCGAATCAGGAGACCTCGTCCTACCTCGCCAAGCTGGAGCAGTTCGTGATTGCACAAGGCGCTCCGGCGGGCCTGGATGCGAATGGCGCGCTGGCCGCCTTCGAGGCGCTGGCACCGGAGCGCCAGGCGCTGTTCACCAACCAGGTGCTCGTCGACGTGATCCGCACGGCCGGACGGGCCGCCTCGGCGCTCTCCGGCGACGCGCAGACGGCCGCCTACCAGCCGGCCTACGACGCGCTCGGCACCGTCTTCCCGGGCATCGTCAGCGTGGGCGACATCTCGATGGGGTCGAGCCAGCTGGAGACGCTGCAGGACAGCAACATCGCCGTCTTCGCCCCGCATGGCAGCGTCGATGTCGGCTCGCTCGCGGCCAGCGTCAATCCGAAGCCCCCGAACGCGCTGGGCATCGTCACCGCCGACGGGGGCAACGTGTCGGTGGTCGTGGGCAACAGCGTCAACGTGGACCAGTCGCGCGTCTTCACCGTTGGCGTCGGCGACCTGTTGATGTGGGCCTCCAACGGCAGCCTGGACGCAGGGCGGGGCGGCAAGACCGTGGTCGGCGCGCCGGCGCCGATCTACCGGCTCGACCCCTCGACGGGCACGTTCACCGTCGACCTCACCGGCTCGTTCTCGGGCAGCGGCATCGCGGTGCTCAATGCTGCCAGCTCGCTGGATCTCTACGCGCCGAAGGGCTCGATCAACGCCGGCGACGCGGGCATCAAGTCGTTGGGCAACGCCTACTTCGGCGCGGCGTCGTTCATCGGCGCGGACAACCTCAGCGTCGGCGGCGTTTCCGTCGGCGCGCCGCCCCCGGCCTCGACCGGCGGCGGCACCGCGGGTCTCGCGGCCGTCGCCCAGACCGCCGGGGCGGCCACGACCGTCAACGCCGGCGACAGCGAAGAGGAGAAGGAGCGCAAGCGGCGCAAGCGGCTGAACCTGGTGCTCGATTTCCTCGGTTTCGGCGACGGCCAGAGCAAGCCATGAGCGACCGCCGCCCGTTCGATTCCCCGACCCACCAAGAGCGACCCCAGACCATGCGACTCCTTGCCACTACCCTCGCTTTCGTCTGTGGCTACCTGCTCGCGCCATCGCTGGCCGCCGCCGCCGACGCCAAGGACGCGCAGCGCACGCGCATCACGCTCAACACGTCCGCGCAAGGCCTCGAGACGCGCGAGGCCGCCAACGGGGTCGCTGTCGCGGTGCGGCTGCACTCCGGCAACTTCGACTTCCTCGCGGCCAGGGAGGACGGCTCCGACTTGCGCGTCTTCGCAGGCGACGACAAGACGCCGCTGAAGTTCAGCATCGAACGCTTCGACAGCCTCAACGAACTGGCGGTGCTGTGGGTGCAGGTGCCCACCGTCGCACCGGGCAGCGAAAAGAACAACATCTACATCCATGCCGGCGACGCCAAGCCATCCGCCGAGGCACCCGGCACCGGCGGCTTCGATCCGGCGACGCTCGTGGCCATCCACTTCAGCGACAAGGACGCGCTCGGCACCGACTCGGTGGGCGGATTGAAGACCGCGGCCAGGATCGCCGTCGAGCCGAACGGCCTGCTCGCAGGCAGCGCGGTGCTGCCCGGCACGGCAGTGACCTGGATCGCCAGCGACAAGGTCAAGCTCGACGCGGGTGGCGCCGTCACCCTGTCGATGTGGATCAAGCCGGAGGTCGTCACCAACGGCACGCTGCTGAAGTGGGGCCCGTTGTCGCTCGAGTTGCAGGGCGGCAAGCTGCAGGGCCATGTCGACAAGGTCGTGCTGACCGACGGCGACGTTCCGGCGCAGACCTGGACGCAGGCGGCCCTGACGGTGGGCGCCGGCAAGGCGACGCTGTTCGTCAACGGCGTGGAGGCGGCGCACGCGGACGCGCAATTGCCGGCCGTGTCGGGCCCGTTGATGATGGGCGAGGGTGTCAAGGGCCTGGCCGACGAGATCGAGATCGCCAACACGGCGCGCAGCGCCGACTGGCTGCGCGTCGCGGCCGGCGCGCAAGGCGCGGAGAGCAAGCTCGTCGCATCGGTCAAGGACACCTCGACGGACCCTGACGGCGGCAGCCCGGGCACCTTCGGCATCCTCGTCAGGAACCTGACCGGCGATGCGTGGGCCGTCATCGTCGTCCTGGCGCTGATGTTCGTTCTCGCCTGCTGGGTGGTGGTCACGAAGACGATCTTCGTGATGCGCGCCGACAAGGACAACCGACGGTTCCTGCAACGCTTCCGGGCGGCATCCCTCGACATGCTGCACCTCGAGAAGGGCGCGGCGCATCCGGACTCCTCGCTGTTTCGCCTGTACTCGGCGGGCGTGCGCGAGTTGGCCAAGCGCGAGATCGGGGGCGAGCATCCAGAGCGCGCGCTGCCGTTGTCGGGGGCATCGCTCGATGCGGTCAAGGCGTCGATCGACGCCGACATGGTGCGCGAGTCGCATCGCCTGAACGCGGCGATGGTCGTGCTCACGATCGCGATTTCCGGCGGCCCGTTCCTCGGCCTGCTCGGCACCGTGGTCGGCGTGATGGTGACCTTCGCGGCGATCGCCGCGGCAGGGGACGTCAACGTCAACGCGATCGCACCGGGCATCGCGTCGGCGTTGCTCGCGACCGTCGCCGGCCTGGCGGTCGCGATTCCGTCGCTGTTCGCCTACAACTACCTCGCCTCGCGCATCAAGAACATCTCGTCGGACATGCAGATCTTCGTCGACGAGTTCGTGACGCGCGTGGCCGAGACCTACGGCGCGCGTTGAGGCGGAGCAAACAATGTCCGCCGACGTCAAGTCAGATCACCAGGCCTACGACGAGATCAACGTCACGCCGATGCTCGATCTCGCGTATGTGCTGCTGGTCGTCTTCATCATCCTGACGACCGCCTCGGTGCAAGGCGTCAAGGTCAATTCGCCGACGACAGATGCGGCCAACAACCTCGCTCGCCCGCAGACGCGCGCGATCACGATCACGGCAGATGGCGCGATGTACCTGGATGCGTATCCCGTGACGATCGAACAGCTGCGCACCTCGCTGGCGCAATACAAGGCCGCGAATCCGGCGCTTCCGGTGGTGCTCAAGGCCGACAGCGCGGCGCAATACGACAAGGTGATGGAGGTACTCGAGGTCGCGAAGCGGCTGGACATCACCGAGATCGGCCTCGTCACGAAGCGCCAGTCGCAATGAGCGGGGTCTCGCCTTGAAAGCCACCAACGAAGTCAAGCCGTACGACAGCATCAACGTGACGCCGATGCTCGACCTCGCCTACGTGCTGCTGGTCGTGTTCATCCTGATGACGACCGCGTCGGTGCAGGGCTTGAGCGTGACCATGCCCAAGCCGTCGAACAAGCCCAGCACCGAGAAGCACGACCTGAAGATCGTCCAGGTCATGCCCGAAGGCACCGTGCTGATCAACGGCGTAGGCGTGACGATGGCAGAGCTCGAAGTGCAGCTCGCGCGGGCGAAGGCCGCCGATCCGAAGATGTCGGTGGCGATCAAGGGCGATGCGCGGGCGAAGTATGCGCCGGTGGTCGCCGTGATCGACCTGTGCAACAAGCTGCAGGTCAACATGGGCCTGGTCACGTCGCGGATCGGCACCTGACGCCATGGCCGGCCTTGCCGAATCCTCTCTCGAGCCGATCACGCCACGCCAATGGATGCTGCGGGTCGTGATCGCGCTCGTCGTGGTCGCGCTGGTCGCGGGGCTCGCCGTCGCGATCAAGGGCCTGCTGGGGCCGCCGACCGCCGTCAAGCGGCAGACGGCGCGCATCGCGATCCTGCCCGACACGCCACCGCCTCCGCCGCCGAAAGAGGAAAAGAAGCCCGAACCGCCCAAGGATGAACCCAAGCAGGCGATGCGCGAAGAGCCTGTCAAGCAGGACGTGCCCAAGCCCGCCGATGCGCCGATCAAGATGGAAGGCCCGGCCGGCGACGGCCCCAGCGCCTTCGCGGCGGGTGGCGTCAAGAGCGACTACGACGGCGGCGCACCCGTGATCGGCGGCCAGGGCGGCGGCGGCACGCCGGATCGCACCCAGGAACGTCTGTATGCGACGTCGGTGCGCCAGCTGCTGCATGACGAGATCGAGAAGCACCTTCCGCCCGATAGCGGCGAACTCGTCGCGACGTTCTCGGTCTGGATCGATCCGGACGGCACGATCCGCCGCTTCGAGCTCGCTCCGACCGGCGACGCGTCCCACGACGCAGCGCTGCGTTCGGCGTTCGAACAGACGACGCGCGAGCTGCACCTGCCGGGCCACGCCGGTCTTCCGCAACCGATGCGCTTCCGCTTGAGCATGCGGCCCGCGTGACGCATTTCATTCCATCCAAGCCTTCCCCCGAACGGGCTCTCCATGAAAAATTTCTACCCATCCAGGCCTGCAACACTGCGCCGCTCGCTCGTCGCGCTCGCCGCGTTGTTCGCGTTCGGCGTCGCGCACGCGGACGAGCGCTCCGATCTCGAGCAACTGCGCGCGACGACGCTGGGGCTGATCCAGGCGCTCGTCGACCAGGGCCTCATCAGCCCCGAGCGCGCGCAGGCCCTGCTGAAGCAGGCGGCCCCGAAGGCGCCGTCTCCGCCGGTGGCGGCGGCCGCGCCGCCGGCCGCGGCATCGGGTGCGGAGTGGGGCGACCGGATTCCCCACACGGTGCGCGTACCCTACATCCCGGAGACCGTGAAGGCGCAGATCGTGGAGGACATCCGAAACGACGTCCTCGCGACCGCGCGCGACGAGAACTGGGCCGATTCGCGCCAGATTCCGGCCTGGCTCAAGACCTTCACCTTCGAGGGCGACCTGCGCGTGCGCGCCGAGGGCGACCTGTTCAGCAAGGACAACGCGGCTGCGTCGTTGTACCAGTCGCAGACGGCGTCGCCGGCGTGGTCCCCGGATCTCACCAACACGCAGAACTCGTACGATCGCCTGACCTTGCGAGCACGCTTCGGCTTCAGGGCAGCCGTGGGCAGCGACGTCACGGCAGGCATGCGACTGAGCACCGGCACGACGCCGACGTCAGCCTCGCAGACGCTGGGTTCCGGTACCGGTTTCTCCAACCGCTACACCATCGGCCTCGACCGCGGGTGGATCGACTGGGAGCCGCGGCAGGACATGCATTTCACCGCCGGACGCATGGAGACGCCGTTCTTCGGCACGGACCTGCTTTGGCCGGAGGATCTGTCGCTCGACGGCGTGTCCCTGCGCGGGTTGCACAACGTCGCCAATGGCGCCTACGGATTCGCGAACGCCGGCGCGTTCGTGCTGCAGCAGTTCAACGTCGGGGGCCCCACGAAATGGCTGTTTGGCGGGCAGATCGGCGGCGACTGGGCGGTGACCGACGCGACCAGCATCCGTCTTGCCGCGGCGATCTACGACTTCCATCGCGTCGAGGGCGTTCGCGAGAGCGATCCCGCGCCGACGGGCGCGCTGGCACCGACGGTTCCCTACGAGCAGAGCCAATATCCGGTCGGCGCCCGGATTCGCGGCAACACGCTGATCAACATCAACGACCCGACCAACACGGGCGCGCCGGTGTGGGGCCTGGCCTCGAAGTTCAGGCCCGTCAACGTCACCGCCTTGTTGACGCTTCGACAGTTCGACCCGGTCCAGATCGGGCTGTCGCTCGACTACGTCAAGAACAGCGCATTCGACCTGGCCGATATCGAGCGCCGCGCGGGAACGACCGCCGTCGATACGTTGGCCAACATGACGACGGGTGTCCAGGCACGGCTGGCCGTCGGCTCGCACGACCTGTCGCAGCCCGGTGCGTGGAACACGTTCCTTGCCTATCGGCAGTTCGACCGCGATGCCTGGCTCGACGCGTTCACCGACACGACCTGGAACCTGGGCGGCACCAACTATCGCGGCTTCAGTCTCGGCGGGTCGTACACGTTCGATCGCCGCGCGTCGATCGGCCTGCGCTGGACGACCACGCGCAACCTCGACGACGGCGTGCGCACGCTGTCCAACCCGAACCAGCCCACTTCGGTACTCGGCGACATGAGCAGCGCTCCGCTGAAGATCGATGTGATCCAGGTCGACTTGAACACGAAGTTCTGAAGCCATGAGACATGCCAGGTACTCGGTTCGCGTCGTGTTGCTGACGCTGGGGGCGACGCTGTCGCTGTGCAGCGCCGCGCAGGACGGTTCGTCGCGCGAGAAGGAGGCATTGCGGCGCACGCAGGCGGCCCTGCGCGAAGCGCAGGAGCAGCAGGCGACGCTCTCCAAGGAGAAGGATGACCTGGCCGGTCAGCGCGACAAGCTCGACGAGGCTGCGAAACGGACGCAGTCCCAGCTTGCCGCGGCGCGCGCCGACGCGGCGCGTCTGAATGCCGGCCTGGCGCATGCCGCCGATGACCTGGCCACCGCGAAGTCACGCGATGAGGCGCGGCGCAAGGAACTGGAGGATCGCCTCGCCGAACAGGGCCGGCGTCTCGCGGAGGCCCAGCGCGCGGCCGAAGAGCGCGCGCGCGCCAATGCCACGCTCGTCGCGCTGCTCGAGCATGCGACGCAATCGCTGGCTGCGGCGGAAAAGGCCAACAGCCAGATGCACGCATTGGGATTGCAGATGATCGAGCGTCTGCGCGGCCACGAAGGGGTGCCGGGCGTCGACCCGGTGTTGGGATTCGGCCAGGTGCGGCTGGAGAACGAAGCGGAAGCGCTGCGCGACAAGCTCGATGCCGCGAAGCTCGCGAACGCCCCGCACGCGACCGTCGACGCCAGGTGACTCGGCTGCGCCAGCCCGCGCCGCGTCGGCGCGGGCGCAGCCGGTTCAGCGACCGGCGCGGCGACGTGTGGCGGCGAGGAGGCCGAAGCCGGCCAGCATGAGCGTGAGGCCCGCCGGTTCGGGAACGGCTGCGACGTTCAGCAGTCCGCCGAAGCTGCCACCGCTCGTTCCGGTGGCGTTCCCGCTGATCTCGAGGGTGTAGGTGCCCGCGGGTAGCGTCATGTCGTCGATCGTCTGGGCCGTGGGCATGCCGCTGCCGGTCACGATGATGCGCGCCGCACGATCCGCGATCTGTGCCGGGCTCAGGTCGGTGGGAGTCGTGCCGCTCCAGGCCGATCCTTGCAGCAAGGTCACCGTCAGATTGCTGATCTCGAAGATGTTGCCGAGATCGACCGTCACCGCAGCGGCGGTGAAGGAGCCGGCCGAGCCGATGCTGAAGCCGTAGTCGCTCAGGAACGTGTCGTTGGACGCCATCGACGGCACGTTCAGGCCGAAGCCTTCGCTGGCGGGTAGCGTGAGCAAGCCGTAGTCGGTCGACTGCACGACGGTGAGTACCGGTGCGGCCACGGCGCACGCGGAGGCGAAAGCGATGGCGGCACACGCCGCCACGCGCGCGAGATTCTTCGTTGTTGTCTTCATGGACGGTCACCTCCTTGACGACGAAGCGAGGGCCGCGATATTGCAGGCCGGATCACACCGCCGTGCCTGCAGGTTAAGGAAAGCTCTCGAGCGCTTGATGAACCGCGCGACGACTTTCCGTAGTCCGTTTGGAGAATCCCGGGCGCTCAGGCCGCAGGCGCCGTGTGCACGCCGCGGACTCTCACTTGCGCGAGAGTTCGCCGTCCGGCGCCGCGCTGATCAACAGGTTCATGCTCATCGCGCGCGCGACCGCCTGGGCGCGATTGGTGGCCCCCAGCTTGCGCAGGATCTTCTGCACATGATTCTTGACGGTCAACGGACTGATGCCCAGTTGCACGCCGATCTCCTGGTTGCTCATGCCTTCGCGCACCCATCCGAGCACCTGTTCCTCGCGCTCGCTGATGTTTGCGCTCGAGTAGCCGACGCCCGGCGTGTTCGGCCGCACACCCGCTTCCGCGATCTCGCGCTCGATCGACTGCACGCGCAGGTAGGTGCTGTGCAGGTGCGGCAACATCAGCTCGATGCCGTCCACTTCGGCCTTGCTCAGAACCGAGGATGGCGAAGCGAAGATGAACAGCGTCTCGATCTCCGTCGCGCGCTGCGGACGCGAGACTCCATGCACCAGCAATTCGACGAAGTCGGCTGCTTGCAGCGCCTCCACCGCCGGCGCGATGGGCCGGGCGAGCATGGTCGACAAGCGGACCACCAGTGCGCGGCCACGGTTGTTGATCCAGGCGTTGATGATGTATTGCATCAGCTGGGACTGGCCATCCGTCAGCACGCTCAACACGCCGGCAGGCACGACGACGCTGTTGAAAGCCTCGAGGCGTACTTCCTTGCGGCCGCGGTCGTACACGCCGCAAATCGCGAGCTTGTGTGGAAGCAATGTCTGAACGCTGCCTTGCGTCCAGACGAAGAACTGGTACTTCCGCCGTACGTCGACCGCGCATTCGATCGCGTGCACGATGGCCTGGGCGCGTCGCGTCTCTGGCGACTCGTGTTCCACGTGCGCATCCGTTCTTTGAAGCGACATCCCAGACCTCCTCTCTCAGCAAACAAGAGTAGTCAGATTTGATGACTTTCTTCACCGACTCTCTACATTCGATGCGCCGATTGGACTAGGGAGAAGGAGCATTCGAGGCCGCGGGTTTCCAGGGTGCCGGGGCCGCGACGTCGGAGCGGCTGTGCACGCCCGAGATCCTGCCGTCATCGGTGAGGATCAATGCCCAGTCGGCGTGTCCGGTGAACGGATCGTCGTAAAGCCGTCGCAGGTGATGCAGCGCGCGAGCTCCGCGGCGATCGTCGAGCAGTTCGTCGAGCGTCGCCGGCAATTGCTTGTCGCTACCTGGCGCGGCGGCCCAATAGCTGGTGATCGCGTGAGCGATCTCGTTGCCGCGGAACATGAGTTCAGCCTCACGATGCGCGGCGCATGGCGAGGCTCATCGGCTGCGCGATCGCCGCCAGCCCGGCGGCGACGGCGGCCAGAAGGAAGATCAGCGAGACAAAGGTGAAGCCGCGCTGGCGTTGCATGGCGCGACCATTCACCAGTCGGACAGCAGGCGCTCGTTGCTGCCGCGACCTGCCGTCCCGCTGCGAATGTCGTAGACCTTGCTTTTGGCTGACGGGTCGAGCGGCGTGACGACGACCCAGCTCGCCGCGCTGTCCGTCATCGGGTCGATCGGCACGGCGCGCTGAAAATTACCGATCTGCCCGAACAGCTTAGGTCCGACATGGCCCGCGAGCAGTCCGATGATGACCGTGACGACCAGCAGTTCCAGCAACGTGAAGCCCCTGCTGCGCGGGCCGGCCCGCGCTTCGGGGTACGCACGATTGGGTGTCATGTAAGGCATCCGGGGGCTCCAGAAGGCGCGATGGTAGGAATGCCGTATGACCCACTGGTGAATGGCGAAACGATGACACGCAATGGTCCGTTCGAGCCATTGCGTTCGCGCAGGACCCCGTACTTGTGCGTCACCCCCGCCGACGAACATCGGCTCGGTTTCGCGCAGCCGAAAGGCGTCTCGCGAATACTTTCCTCGAACCGGGGTTCAAGTCATGACGAACAGATTCCTCGCAGGTCCGCGCGCCGTCCTCGTGCCTTTTGCAATGGCTGCAGCCCTCTCAGGTTGCGGCGGCGGGGGAACGAGCATCGGACCGACGCAGGGCGCCGGCGGAACGCCGACCGTGGCGACAGCCACTGCGGGCAGCGCGATGTATGGCAAGACGCTCGTGTTGACGTTGACCGGCACCGACCTCGATCAGGGGATCAGCGTGTCCGCGACGGGCTGCGACGGCGTCACCATCGACACCTCGTCGTCCGGGCCCACGGCGGCGCAATACGACTGCACCGTATCGGCAATCGGCAGCGGACAATTCGTCATCACTCGTGTAACCGGCGGCGCGACGCTCAGCACGGCGTCATTCACCGTGCCGGAACCGCAAGTGACGTTGAATTTCGACAATGGCGCCGGCGTGACGGGTAGCCTCGTGTTGACGCTGGCGCCGGACAAGACGCCGATCACGGTCAACAACTTCCTGAGCTACGTCAACACTGGCTTCTACGTCGGCACGGTGTTCCATCGCGTCTCGCCGGGCTTCGTCGTGCAGGGCGGCGGCTACACCGCGCCGCTCGACGCGAACGACCAGAACCTGAAGCCGACCAACGCGCCGATCGCGCTTGAGGTCGGCAAGGGGCTGTCGAACACGCAGTGGACGATCGCGATGGCCCGAACCAGCGACGCCGCGTCGGCGACCTCCCAGTTCTTCATCAACCTCGTCGACAACAGCGGCGAGCTCGATCCAGGCCTGGGCGCGGGTTACGCGGTATTCGGCACGGTGACCAGCGGCACCGCGGGCGTCACCGCCATCGCCGGAGCCCCGTGCATCGCCATACCGCTGTTCCTGCCCACCGGCGATTGCACACCGACACCCAACGTGGTGATCACTTCCGCTTCGCAGACACGTTGAGTCCGGAATGGCCGATGCGAGCCCTAGAGG
>FSXQ01001641.1_pt1 | contig 34357 bp, 28 predicted proteins | sample 1638011 | NCBI WGS metagenome assembly FSXQ01 (sample SAMEA3914789, study PRJEB12502) | metagenome | biome: forest; material: soil | place: Canada | collected 2011-07-03 | depth 0.3 m | reverse complement strand
GTGGTGGGCAGGTGGTTGGCGGGCAGCCCGACGATGGAGAAGTTGGCCGCGGGGATGGCGAAGCCGGCGGCGGCCGAGCCGTGGCACTGGGCGCAATTGGTCGAGGTGCTGGGGGCGTTGGCGTGGACGTTGGCCAGCGTCGGGATCACCGAGAAGTCGGTCGACGTGTGGCAAGCGTTGCAGGTGGCGGTGGCCGAGGTCGGGATGTGATTGGCGGGCTTGTCGACGGCCGTGAAATAGGTCGTCCCGCTGTGGCATTGCGAGCAGTCGCCGCTCGTCGGGTGCGCCGGGTCTGCCACGTTGAAGACGCCGGCGGCGTTCGTGGGCCGTGTCTGGAACCCCGTGTATTGCGCGCCCGCCGTCAGCACGGTCGGGGCGATCGGATAGACGCCGACGCTCATCCACGTATTGCCGGTGTCGTGGCAGGCCGCGCAGCCGCTGGTGATGCCCGTGTGGATCTGGGCGGTGGTGGGCGTGGGCGACGCGAACAGCGTGCCAGGCGCCGAGTGCGTGGCCGCGGCCTGGATCGCGCCGCTGGGGACGCTGGCGAGATGGCAGGTCTCGCAGGTCGTCGACGAGGGGATGTGCGCGTTCGACCCGGCCGGACTGGTGGCCGGCATGACGACGATCTGCGGGATGCCCACGAAGCTGGTGCTCGTGATGGTCGGCCCGTGGCACGCGGCGCAGTTGCTGGTGATGCCGGCGTGATTCATCAGCGAGCCGCTGAATCGCGCTCCGTTGCTGACGGGGGTGACGGCGATGCTGGATCCGGCGCCGACGTGGCAGGTCTCGCACGAGGCGGTCGTCGGGATGTGGTTGGACGGCTGACCGACGATGGCGAAGTTGGCGGCAGGGATCGCGAAGCTCGCGGCCGCCGAGCCGTGGCATTGGGCGCAATTCGCCGACGTGCTCGGTGCGTTGGCGTGGATGTTGGCCAACGAGGGAATCACCGAGAAGTCGGTCGACGTGTGGCATGCGTTGCATGTCGCGGCGCTCGAGGTCGGGATATGGTTGGCGGGCTTGTCGAGCGCGGTGAAGTAGGTCGTCCCGCTGTGGCATTGCGAGCAGTCGCCGGTGGTCGGATGACTGGCGTCGGCGACGTTGTAGGTGCCGGCAGCCGCTCTCGGGCGCGTCTGGAAGCCCATGTATTGCGCGCCCGTCGTCAAGGCGGCCGGGACGATCGGATAGTTGGCGACGCCCATCCAGACGTCGCTGGTGTCGTGGCAGGCGGCACATCCACTGGTGATGCCGGAATGGATCTGCGAGGTCGTCGGAGCCGGGCTGGCGAACAAGGTGCCCGGTGCCGAGCGCGTGGCGGCAGCCGGAATCGATCCAGCCGGCAGCGCGCCCAGGTGGCAAGTCTCGCAAGTCGTCGAGGACGGGATGTGCGAGCTCGGGCCGACCGGGCTCGTGGCCGGCATGACGACGATCTGCGAGACCCCCACGAAGGTCGAATTGGTGATGGTCGGGCCGTGGCAGGTGACGCAATTGGTGGCGATGCCGGCATGGTTCATCAGCGAACCTGAGAACCGTGCGCCGTTGCCCACCGGTGTGGCAGCGATGCTCGAGCCTGTGCCCACGTGGCAGGTCTCGCACGAGACCGTGGTGGGAAGGTGGTTGGCGGGCTGGCCGACGATGGAGAAGTTGGCCGACGGGATCGCGAACGACGTGGCGGCCGTTCCGTGGCACTGCGCACAGTTGCCGGTGGTGCTCGGAGCGTTGGCGTGGATGTTGGCCAGCGTCGGCGTCACCGAGAAGTCGGTGGAGGTGTGGCAGGCGTTGCAGGTCGAGCTGGCCGAGGTCGGGATGTGATTGGCGGGCTTGTCCTGGGCGGTGAAGAAGGCGGTGCCGCTGTGGCACTGCGAGCAGTCGCCGCTGGTGGGGTGGGCGGCGTCGGCGATGTTGAAGGTTCCGCCGGCGGTTTGCGGCCGCGTCTGGAAGCCGGTGTACTGCGCGCCGGCAGTGAGCACCGCTGGCGCAATGGGGTAGGCGCTGATACCCATCCAGGTATAACCTGTGTCGTGGCACGCGCTGCAGCCGTCGGTGACGCCGGAGTGGATCTGCGCGGTGGTGGGCGCGGGCGTGGCGAACAGGGTGCCGGGCGCGGAGCGCGTGGCCGCCGCGGGCACGGGAGCCGCGGGCACGGTGGCGAGGTGGCAGGTCTCGCAGGTGGCCGACGACGGGATGTGCGAGCTCGAGCCGACCGGGCTGGTGGGAGGCATGACTACGATGCGGGTCACGCCCACGAAGCTCGAGCCGGTGATGCCGGGCCCGTGGCAGGCCGCGCAGTTGCTGGCGATGCCGGCGTGGCTCATGAGCGAGCCGGAGAACTTCGCGCCGTTGCCCACCGGCGTGGCGGCGATGCTCGAGCCGGCGCCGACGTGGCAGGCCTCGCACGAGGCCGTGGTGGGAACGTGGTTGGACGGCAGGCCGACGATGGCGAAGTTGGCGGCGGGGATGGCGAAACCGGCGGCGGCCGAGCCGTGGCACTGGGCGCAATTGGTCGAGGTGCTGGGGGCGTTGGCGTGGATGTTGGCCAGCGCCGGAATCACCGAGAAATCGGTCGACGTGTGGCAGGCATTGCAGGTGGCGCTGGCCGAGGTCGGGATGTGGTTGGCGGGCTTGTCCTGGGCGGTGAAGAAGGCGGTGCCGCTGTGGCACTGCGAGCAGTCGCCGCTGGCGGGGTGGGCGGGGTCGGCGATGTTGAAGGTGCCGCCGGCGGTTTGCGGGCGGGTCTGGAAGCCGGTGTACTGCGCGCCGGCGGTGAGCACGGTGGGCGCGATCGGGTAGCTGGACACGCCCATCCAGACGTTGCCGGTGTCGTGGCAGGCCGCGCAGCCGCTGGTGATGCCGGTGTGGATCTGCGCGGTGGTGGGCACGGGGCTGGCGAACAGCGTGCCGGGCGGCGCCTTGGTGGCCGCGGCGGCGACGGAGCCGGCGGGCACGGCGCCCAGGTGGCAGGTCTCGCAGGTGGTCGAGGACGGGATGTGCGAACTCGAGCCGGGCGGACTGGTGCCGGGCATGACCACGATCTGCGGGACGCCGACGAAGCTGGAGCCGGTGATGGACGGGCCGTGGCAGGCCGCGCAGTTGGTGGCGATGCCGGCATGGCTCATGCGCGAGCCGGAGAACTTCGCGCCGTTGCCCACCGGCGTGGCGGCGATGCTGGAGCCGGCGCCGACGTGGCAGGTCTCGCACGAAGAGGTGGTGGGCAGGTGGTTGGCGGGCAGCCCGACGATGGAGAAGTTGGCCGCGGGGATGGCGAAGCCGGCGGCGGCCGAGCCGTGGCACTGCGCGCAGTTGGTCGAGGTGCTGGGGGCGTTGGCGTGGACGTTGGCCAGCGTCGGGATCACCGAGAAATCGGTCGACGTGTGGCAGTCGGTGCATTGCGCGGTGCTGGAGGTCGGGATGTGGTTCTCGGGCTTGTCGAGCGCCGTGAAGTAGTTCGTGTTGCCATGGCATGCGGAGCAATCTCCGCTTGCCGGATGCGCGGTGTCGGCCACTGCATAGGTGCTGCCGGTCGCGTTCGGGCGACTCTGGAACCCGGTGTACTCGGCGCCGGGCGTGAGGGTGCTCGGCGCGATCGGGTAGTTTGCGACCCCCATCCAGACGTCGTTGGTCTCGTGGCAACCCGAACAGCCGCTCGTGATGCCGGTATGGATCTGCGTCGTCGACGGAGCGGGCGTCGCGAACAGCGTGCCCGGAGGCGAGGCCGTCGCCGCGGCCGCGATGCTGCCGACGGGCAAAGCGCCCAGATGACAGGTTTCGCACGTTGTCGAAGAGGGGATGTGCGATGTCGGGCCGGCCGGCGACGTCGCCGGCATCACGACGATCCGAGGCACGCCGATGAAGCTCGATGCGCCGATCGACGGTCCGTGGCATGCGGCGCAGTTGTTCGCGATGCCGGCGTGGTTCATCAGAGAGCCGCCGAAGCGTGCGCCGTTGACCACCGGCGTGGCTGCAATACTGGATCCCGCGCCGACGTGGCAGGTCTCGCACGAGACGGCCGTCGGGATGTGGTTGGACGGCTGGCCGACGATGGAGAAGTTGGCGGCCGGAATCGCGAAGCTCGTGGCCGCCGCGCCGTGGCACTGCGCGCAATTCGTCGACGTGCTGGGTGCGTTGGCGTGAATGCTTGAGAGCGACGGAATCACCGAGAAGTCGCTGGCGACATGGCAGGCCGTGCATGGCGCGTTGGCGGCGGTCGGAATGTGATTGGCCGGCTTGTCGAGTGCCGAGAAGTAGTTGGTATTTCCGTGGCACATCGCACAGTCGCCGCTCGATGGGTGCGCGGCGTCTGCCACCGCGAACGCGCTGCCGACGGGTTTCGGCCGCGTCTGGAAGCCCGTGTACTGGGCGTCGGGGGTGAGGGTGCTCGGCGCGATGGGATAGGAGGTGACGCCCATCCACACGTCGTTGGTGTCGTGGCAGCTCGAGCAACTGCCGGTGATGCCGCTGTGGATCTGCGTCGTGCCAGGCGCGGGTGTCGCGAAGAGCGTTCCGGGCGCGGTGCGCGTCGCGTTCGCCGCAACGGGGGCGGAGGGCAGGCTCGCCAGGTGGCACGTCTCGCACGTGGTCGAGGACGGGATGTGCGAACTCGACCCGACCGGCGTGGTTGGCGGCATGACCACGATCTGGGAAATTCCGGCGAAGGTCGACCCCGTGATCGCCGGTCCGTGGCAATCCGAGCAGTTGGCGGCGATGCCTGCGTGGTTCATCAGCGAACCTGAGAACCGTGCGCCGTTGCCCACCGGTGTGGCGGCGATGCTCGAGCCGGCGCCGACGTGGCAGGTCTCGCACGAAGCGGTCGTGGGAATGTGGTTGGACGGCAGCCCGACGATGGAGAAATTGGCCGAGGGGATCGCGAACGAGGCGGCTGCCGAACCATGACACTGCGCGCAGTTGGTCGACGTGCTCGGTGCGTTGGCGTGGATGTTGGCCAGCGTCGGCATCACCGAATAGTCGCTTGGCGTGTGGCAGGCGTTGCAAGAGACGGTGGACGAGGTCGGGATATGGTTGGCCGGCTTGGCCACGCTCGTGAAGACCGTCGTGCCGCTGTGGCACTGCGAGCAGTCGCCGCTCGCCGGGTGGGCCGGATCCGCGACGTCGTAGACGCCCCCGGCTGCCTGCGGGCGGGTCTGGAAGCCGGAGTAGTCGGCGCCTGCGGTCAGCACGGCTGGCGCGATCGGATAGGCGCTGACGCCCATCCACACGGCGTTCGTGTCGTGGCAGGCCGAGCAGTTGCTAACGACACCGGCGTGGATCTGGGCCGTCGACGGCGCTGGATTCGCGAATTGCGTCCCGGGGGGCAACTGGCTGGCGTTTCCGGCAACCAGACCAGATGGCACGCTGCCCAGGTGGCAGCTTTCGCAGGTCGTCGAGGACGGGATGTGCGAACTCGGCCCGACCGGACTTGTCGGCGGCATCACGACGATGCTGGAGATACCTGCAAACGTATTCGATCCCACGGCCGGTCCATGGCAGCTTGCGCAACCTGACGCGATTCCGGTGTGGTCCATCTGGCCACCGGCGAACGTCGAAAAGTCCACCAGCGATGCAACGTGGCAGGAGGCGCATTGCGTCGCATTGATCGTGGGGACGTGATTGCTCGGCTTGCCTGTGGCGATATGCCCGTCGTGGCACGTATAGCAGGTGGTCAGGTCGCCGTTGAGCACGGAATGGTCGAACCGCGCCACGGGCTCGAAGGCGCTCGTGAGATGGCACTGGTCGCACGACAACGAGGTGGGGAAGTGGTTCGGCCCCTTGCCTTGCGCACGGACGCCGTTGTGGCAGCTGGCGCATGAACCAGGCAGTGCGGACGCGTGGTTGAACAGCGCGCCGGCGAACGAGCCAGTGGTGTGGCAACTGTCGCAGCTGTCGTTGGTCTGGATGTGGTTGTAGGGCTTGGCGATCGCGCCGCGCTGGTTGCCGTCGACATGGCACGAGGCGCAGTCGCGAGGCGTGCCCTTGAAGATGCCCTTGATGTGGCACGTTTCACACCGCACGTTCTCGTGCGCGCCTCGAAGCAGGAATCCCGTGCTCGTGTGATCGAAAGTGTCGTCCGACGACTGCGCGAAGGCCCCGGAGGGCGCGAGCAGTGCCACCGCGAGCCACAGCGCCACGGCGATGGCGGCGATCGAGCAAGCCCACCCATTGGCCGTTTTCAGCGACGTCCTCGACGCGATGCTGAATCGGCCGGCGTGCGTCATGGCGGCGAACTCATCCTGTCGCTCGCCGCGGCTTCGGGCGTGGCGGTCGAGGCGCCATTGCCACCGCTCGGGGCACGCGTCCCGCGCGATCGGATCGTCCGGAAGTCGGACGTCACGTGGCATTGCTGGCAGGATTTTCCGTAGCTGCCTTCATGCACGTCGTCCTTGACGTGGCAGCTGACGCACTGGCTGGAAGTCACGACGCGACCCTCCGTCGGCCGCACGTGGCATCGCGCGCAGGCCAAGCCGGCGTGCCTGCCGTCCAGGACGAACTTGGTGCGCTTGTCGTGGTCAAAATTCCAGGCCTTCCATGTCCGCGCGTTGTGGCACTGTTCGCACGAGGTTCCGAGCGTCTTTTTGTGCGCGTCATCCTTCGAGTGGCACGAGAAACACTCGACGCGGGCATCCTTGTAGCGGGCGTCCGCATGACATGACTTGCAGTCGAGCCGTTCATGTTTGCCGAGCAGCGGGAACGGTGTCAAGCCGTGGTCGAACCTAGGGGCGGGTCTCCACCCAGAGGGGACGTGGCAGGTGCCGCAGAGGCGGCCTTCCTGGTCTTGATGCTTGTCGTCTTGGCGGTGGCAGGCATAGCAGTCCTTGGCGGTCGATCGGTAGTCGATCGTCTTGTGACAGTCGGCGCAAGGCGTTTCGGAATGCTTTCCTGCAAGCGGGAATTCGGTCCTCGCATGGTCGAAGGAGGTCTTCTTCCAGTCGCGCGCGTCGTGACAACTCTCGCAGCCATCGCCAAGCATCCCCTTGTGCTTGTCGTCCTTGCGATGGCATGCGACGCACTCGGTGCGCGCCTGCTTGAACATCGTGTCGGCGTGGCACTCCTTGCATTTGACCGATGCGTGCCTGCCTTGCAGCGGGAAGATCGTCTTGGCGTGATCGAACCGCGCGGGCTCCGTCCAGTCGCGTTCGGTGTGACAGGCGACGCAGTTGTCGCCGAGGCTGCCTTTGTGCTTGTCGTCCTTGCGGTGGCACTCGACGCAGGCGGTGGGCAGCTTGTCCCGATAGAGGTTGCCCGTGTGGCAGCTCTCGCAACGGACGCTTCGGTGCTTGCCGGCGAGCGCGTATCGCGTCTCCGTGTCGTGGTTGAAGTGGATCGTCTTCCAGTCGATGGCGGCATGGCAAGACTCGCACTTGTCGCCAAACTGTGACCTGTGGTGGTCGTCCTTCCGGTGGCAGGCGATGCAGGCCGAGGGCGTGTCCTTGTACTGTCCGTTCCTGTGGCACTCCGCGCATGCCACGTTCGAGTGCTTTCCCGTCAGCGGGAAGCGCGTCGCGTCATGGTCGAACTTCGCGCTCTTCCAGTCCGATTCGTTGTGGCAGTCTGCGCATTTCGACCCCAGGGAACCCTTGTGCGCGTCGTCCTTGCGGTGGCACGCGACGCAGTCGTGCGCGACGATGCGATAGGCGGCGTTGGGGGCCACGGACGCGTGGCACTTCGCGCACTCCGTGCGCTGGTGGGCACCTCGCAAGGCGAAATTGGTGTTTGCGTGGTCGAACTGCTGCTTGTCGAACGCCGCGATCTGGGCATCCTGCCCCTTGTGCTCGGTATGGCACGTCTTGCACGGTTGCGGCCTCATGCGCCCGTGCAGCGAGGTCTTCACCTGCAAGTCGTGCGCGACATCCTTGTGGCAGTCGATGCATAGCCGGTCCTGGGCGGAACGGTCGAACTTGACGTGGCACGTCGTGCACTCGCCTTCGAACTTCTCGTGAGCATGCGAAAGTTTGCCCGGCTCCAGGACAGACTCGAGCGCTTGCGCCTGTGCAGGCGACGAGCAGCAAAACCAAAGGGCCCAGGCAATGAGCACGAACGCCCAGTACCGTGACGATTCGCGAGCGTGGCTATCACATGCACGGCTTGCGGATCGCCCCATCGCGTATCTCAATAGGCATGCACGGCGAAGACGTGGAATGCGGCAGTGAGCGCGAGAAGGTAGACGAACGGCGCGTGCAGCAGATGCCACAGCGCGAAGAGTCTTTCGTAGGCGCTGAGTTGGGCGACCCTGGCCACGCTGCGCAGGTAGACACGGGTCGAGTGCCTTGCCTGCGCGCGTCGCCGGCGCAACTGCCCACGTGTCCAGCCGCTGTCTTTGCCGATCAGCCGCAGCTTCTCATCGATTTCGCGTCCGCATCTTTCGTATTCGAAATGAAGATGGATCGGGAGCCACAGCACTCGGAACAACGTGGCACCCCAGCCATCGCCGCCCTCCATTGCGTAGGCTTCGAAGGCCATCAGGCGCTCGGCGACGCCGGGTGCGAACCGGAAGCGCGATCGGATCTCGCCCTGTGCCAGGCCCGCCCGCTTCTGCAACTCGGCCAGGTTGGTTCGCTCGCCATGCAGCCCCTTGTGGATGCGCAGGTAAAGGAAGCGGCCGACGATGCCGCTGCCCGCCACGACGAGCATGCTGATCATCGCCACGGCTGCGTTGAGCGATCCGAGATGGAACGTGGAGTGGATCATGATCAGCAACGGCCCGCAGATGCCGAGGACCATGTGCACCACGAACCAGTACTTCACCTTGCCCAGGCGCTGCATGAACGGGACGTACTTGCGCAACGGATACAGCAGCAGCAGCAGCATCATCACGCCGCCGGTGACGCCGATCCAATATCCGATGTTGTCACCCGGAGTGAAGTAGCCCATGCGCGCAAAGCGCCATGCCGCGAGGAGAGCGATCGCGAGGGCAATGTAGAGCGCCGTGTCCGTCAACGGGCGTCGCTTTCGGCTGGGCTCAGCAGCCGGCTCGGCGGCCGCGCCGGATGTGGAAATCAAGGTCGTCATGGCAATCGATGCAAGGAGAAACTGCATGAACTCGGGCGCTTCGCGGCTGGCAAGACGCACGCCCAGCGGAGCGCGCATGCACGCGTTCCCGCTTGAGGAATAGTTCACATTTTCGAGCATCGAAGCCCCATTATTCGGCGAAAGTACGGCCTGTTTCAGTCTTGATTAATTGCTCACTTCTACGGCTCATCCACATCCTTGAAACGCTTTGCGACAGATTGACGCTCGGCCTTTTTGCCGAAGTCTGAGTTGCCCTGTTCATGCATCATTGCGCCGCCCCGCGATGCACGCGCGACGGCCCAACAATGTCTTACATCTTGTCGGGAGCCCCCGATGAAAATCGCATTCGACATAGGGTGTCGCCCATCGTCGAAATAGGTCAGACCCTATTCGGTGCCGGCGAGCGAAAATACGGGGTACCCTATATTCGCAAACAGGCGTTCGCCGCCAGCGGCGGTACGCTTCCTTCAGCGACCGCCCGCAAACAGGCGGATTGCGGCGTCCAGCGTCCAGAGACGGCGAATCTCCACCACGTCATAGTCGCGTGCGAGATCGGGCGAGAAGGCGCGATACGGTGCGAGCTGTTCGACGATGGCGCGGATGGCGCCGTCGATCTCCGGCACGCCGCTGGAGCGTTCGAACGCAACCGACTCCACCGTCCCGTCGCTGCGCAACGCGACGGTCACGATGGGATCGATATACGGCGTCGACTTCAACGCCTTGATCTTGTCGAATGGGGCATTCATCTCGATGCGCTGTCGCCAGCCTTCGGCATACATCTGCAGATCCATGTTCCGATCGGTACGGCCGAACAGCGTGTGACGTCGAGGGTTGTTGCTCGCTGGCGCGGATGCGGAACGCGCAACAGGCGGCAACGCTTTCGGAGGGAGCGAAGGTGTCTGCGCCGGAAGGTCCAACGTCGCATGCGCGATCGGCTGCTCTGTGACAGGCGTCTGGAGCGGCGGCGCCGCTGCCGACGCCCCCGGGCCGCTCTCCCGGTCGACGCCATGCGTGGCCTCGCTCGACGGCGGCGCGGTAGCGTTCGCCGGTGCTCCCGGGACTTCTCGCTGGCGTCTGGTCCGGTCTTCTTGGCGCAGGCGATCGGAGTTCTCGGCTGCATGGCGTTCTTCGGCCTCCCGCTGCGCAGCCATTCGCTCCTGCTCCCGGCGCGAGGCTTCGGCTTTCCGCGCTTCGGATTGTCTTGCCTGCTCCTGCAATTGCAGTTGGCGAGTCGCCTCGACGCGCGCAATCTCCTGCCTTTGGGCCTCGGCACGCTCTGCCGCCTGCTCCTGCGCCGCACGCTGCGCGGCCTGTTGGCGCAGCGCTTCCTGACGTGCCGCCTCCTGCTGCGCTGCGAGGCGACGCTCGGCTTCCTGCCTAGTGGCATTCTGGGCGGCGATCTCGCGTTGCTCGGCCTGCTGGCGAAGCGCTTCTTGACGCGCAGCCTCCTGCTGCGCTGCCAGTCGACGATCGGCCTCCTGCTGCTCCGCGAGACGATGTTCGGCTTCCTGCCTCATGGCTTCCTGGGCGGCGATCTCGCGCTGCTCGGCCTGCTGGCGCAGCGCTTCCTGACGCGCGGCCTCCTGCGCCGCCAAGCGACGTTCGGCTTCCTGCCTCGCAGCCTCTTGCGTGGCGATCTCGCGCTGCACCGCTTCCTCGCGCAGCGCTTGCTGACGCGCGGCTTCCCGCTGCGCCGCCAAGCGACCTTCGGCTTCCTGCCTCGCAGCCTCCTGAGCCGCGATCTCGCGCTGCGCCGCCTCCTCGCGCAGCGCATCCTGACGAGCAGCCTCCCGCTGTACTGCCAATCGACGATCCGCCTCTTGGCGGGCTGCCTCTTGCGATTCGAGTTGGCGCAGTACCTCGAGTCGAGATGCCTCCGCCGCGCTCGCCTGTTCAGCCGCCGCGTCGCGCGGCTCGCGTTGGGCCCTATCCTCCTCGCCAGCGATCCCGCGGGCTGGTTCCATCGGGCTCGACGAGGCTTCGGCTTGCAGGGGCGCGTCGCGCGGCTGAGGCGGTAACCTTGCGCTCGACGAATTGTCGACCGCCAGGAGCGGACCTCGCTTGGGTAGCGGTACACCTACAGATGGCGACGGCAGAGTCGGTTGGCCCGCGGCGTGATGCTGATGCCCAGCCGGCCCGGCCGCGGCGTCGACAAGAACCGGCGTGGGCGGGGCTTCTGGGGGTGCCGGCGTTGTCGGCGATGCGCGTTCAGCTGCAGCAGTAGTCGCTGTCGCTGTTTGTATTGGTGCCGGCGTCGGCGGCAGCGCTTCGGTGGCGACAGGCGTGGCCTGGGCCAGTGGCTGCGGGTTTGCGGCGCCTTGCGATGGCTGCGGCAGTGCGATCGGCGCCGGGCCGGTGAGCGCTCGCGCCTGTCGTTCCGGAATGCCGGGAGCGGTCGCTGGAGCAACGATGACCAAAGCGATATCGGGAACCCTTGCACGTCGCTCCTGAGTCAGCGCGAAACGCGGCGATCCCAGGCCTGGTGCGTCGAACTGGACTATGAAAAACAGGACGTGGACGGCCAGCGAGATCGCGATCGCGTCGGCCAAGCGAATACGGTCCTGCCGGCGTTCGCGGATCTGTCGCTTTGCCTCCCGGCGTTCGCCACGATCGATCGCGCCGGTTCGACCTTGTGTGTCCGGCTGCGGCCCACCGCCGCGGGTCGACCGTCTGCCTACAAGCGGCCGATGGCGATTGTCTTGCGCGTTCACTCGTTGGCCGCCCTCGCGTGCTGCCGTTCATCCACTTCTCATGGTTCGGCTGGTGACATCGAATGTCCAGGACGTCCCACCTGACTGCGCCAATTGCAGATCCTGGCGGACGAGGACGTGCATATTGCCCCCAATAGCGGGTCGGCTCAATGCAGGAAGATTCGTCAGGATCCGGTTTTCGCGTCTTGGGGAGACCCGATCCTCGATACCTGAAATAAAGAATGCGGATGGGTACAGGATAATTTGCACCTCGATTTGAGAAGTCCACGTACCGGAATGAAACTATCAGTTCCCTATCGGTCGACACCTTGCTTGCGAGGGTGAATATGTGTCCATCAATGAGAATGATTTCTAGTCCGGATCGATCCTTGCGTTAACCTGAATTTTCCGTCTTGCGGCATATTTCCAAAGGGTACAAGCCGTTTACAAGCAGGTACGTAGTAGATAGATTTATTGCACAAAATGACGCTGAGCCTGGGGGGTAAAAATGCGTTTAATCCTGGCGGAAGATGATCGCTCGCTCGGGAGCGCGATGAGAACGTCTCTCGGGCGTGCCGGGTTCGCTGCCGACTGGGTGCAGACCGGCAAGCATTTCAGCGGTGCATTGACGACGCAAAACTACGACTGCGCCGTCATCGACATGGGGTTGCCCGACACCACTGGCGACATCCTGTTGCGCGACGTCCGACGGCAGAACGCGCATTTGCCGGTGATGGTCGTGACCGCACGTTCGAGCGTGCGCGAACGTATTGACATGCTGGACCAGGGCGCCGACGACTATCTCGTCAAGCCCTTCGACCTCGACGAACTCAGTGCACGCATTCGCTCGCTGGTGCGCCGGGCGCCGCAGCGAACGGACGATGAAGGAGTCCTCGCGTATGGCGACATCCGCCTCTATCCTCATCGCCAAGCAGTCACCTGGAACCTGCGCGACGTGAAGCTGACGCAGTGCGAATATCGTGTCCTTGAAGCGTTGGTTCTCAAGAAGCACCAGATCCTTGCCCGCTCGCAGATCGAGGAATCGCTGTACGGCTGGGGCGATGAGATCGACAGCAACGCCGTCGAGGTCTACATCCATTACCTCCGGCGAAAGTTCTATCCAGGCCTGATCGTGACGACTCGCGGCGTGGGCTATCAGTTGGCCCCGTTGCATGAATGATGGCCCCGTGAAGAGGGCGCGCCGGTAGCGTTGGGGACGGCCGATCCTCATGACGCTCACGTACATCTCCGTCGCAGACCAGGCCCGGGCCTTGGCCATCCCCGTCACGTCGACACCACCTCCGCCCGATGGAGTGGCCCTGTTGATCTGGATCGCTATCGCAGTCGCCGTCGTGCTGCTCCTCGGCACGGCGATCCGCAGTCGTCGGCTGCGTCGGTCGATCGATGCGGTCTCGGACGAATTGCGAGGTCACGACGCGAGCCAGGAGCACGGGCTCATGCGCGCGGTCGACGATCCTCGGGCTGTCATGAGACTGCGCGAATGCATCGATGGTGCGTTCGCTCGAATACATCAGTCCGTATCCGGTCAACAGCGCTTCCTGACGGACGCGTCACATGAGCTTCGTACGCCCCTCGCCGCCATTCGGGCGCAGGCGCAAGTGGGCCTCAAGTCGGAGTCATTGGACGAGAGCCGCCTGGTGATGAAGACCATCATGGGCGATCTCGATCGGGCATCTCGCCTCATCGAGCAGTTGCTGGCTCTTTCCCGCATCGATGCGCGAATGCCGGTTGATGCCGAACGCGTCTGCTCGCTCTCCAAGGTGCTCGACGAAGTGTTGCAGGACCTCCGTCCGCTTGCGCAGAGCAAGCAGATATCGATCGAGTCATGCATCGAGTCCGACGATGTGAGCATGGCCCCGTTGGATCTCGGGGTGCTGGTTCGCAACCTCCTGTTGAATTCGATCCAGTACAGCCCGGTGTGCAGCCGGGTGTCGTTGCGCGCTTGCGGGCGGGACGGCGGTGTCTTGTTGACTGTCGACGACAGCGGGCCAGGAATCCCGGACGATCGGACGCTCGATGCGTTCGCGCCATTCAATCGCCTTGGCAAGCGGGACGGCGAAGGCGTGGGCCTCGGGCTGTCGCTCGTCAAGCGCGTCGTCGACTCCCACAATGCGACGATCCTTCTGCAGCGTTCGCGTTTAGGCGGCTTGCGAGTCGAGGTCTGGTTTCCGCGATGAGATGACTGTCATGGCGTGAGATCTTCCGCCGGTGGCGCAGCGAAGATGCGCCTGAAGGACGGGTCAGCCCTCGCCCGAACCCGGCCGATCAACGTCCCCCATCAGTCGCGTGATCGAACTCGGCCGCTCGATGAGGCCGAGATCGAGCGCCGCGAGCGTCAGCTCGGCGGCGTTCTTCAAGCCCAGCTTGTGCATCAGGCTGGCGCGATGCTTTTCGATGGTCTTGGGGCTGACGTTGAGAAACGAGGCCGCGCTGCGGTTGGTGCGGCCCTCGGCGACCAGTTGCAAGATGCTGCGTTCACGCAGCGTGAGCGCCTCCAGTCGCCCGCCGCGCGTGCTTGCATTGTCGGGATGCAGGAACCCATCGACGATCTGGGCAGAAACGTCCGGGCTCAGATATTTCTTGCCCAGAGCCACGCGGTCGACGCACATCTTGAGCTCTTCCCAGGTCGCCTCCTTGAGGAGGTAGCCGTCGATGCCCGACCGAAGCGCAGCGCGCACATAGTCCTCGTTCTTCAGGGCGGTCAGCAGGACGATGCGGATGTTCGGCTTGCGCCGCCTGAGCTGGGCACTGGCATCCAGGCCGTTGACGCCGGCGAGCTGAAGATCCATCACGACGATGTCGGGCTCGAGTTCGACCGCTGCCTGCGCGATGTTCTTGCCGCCACCGAGGTCTCCGACCACCGCATACGATGGATCGGTTGACATCAACGAAGCCAACCCCTTGCGGAACAGTTGGTTGTCATCAACGAGAAGAATCCTGATGCTCATGGTGGATTCCCGCTGTTCTGCGGAAGATTGAGTGGAGGCGATGCCCGGGCAGTGAGTGCACCCGTTGCGGGAGTTGCAGGGCGTCGACCCGGCACGAAGGCGAACACCCATTCGCGATACGACTTCTTGTCGGCGAAGGCCAAGTCGGACTGACGGAAGCCGGCGACCTTCAGAGGTTGCCCCTCGGATGTGCTGTAGACCCCCATGATCCCGTCACCTGCCTTGATCTGCCCCCACTCGGTCGAGCCAGTAACGGGGTCCGGGTACAGGCGACGCAAGTGATGCACGGGAACCGGGAACCGATCGTCGTCGAGCAGTGCATCGAGACTGGTCGGCAGTGCTCGTCCGGTACCCGGCGGACCGGCGTAGAAGTAGTGACGGATCGCCGCGCGGTACTGCTCCCCGACCCACAGCAACTGTTCCTCCCGTTCGCGTTGCCGGGTCACGCTCCAGACATCCACGGCCGCGACGGTCGTGATCGCCAACAGCGCGAGCGCGAGCAGGAAAACCAGCAGCACGAAGCCGTTGGTGATCGGACGCCATGACGTGCGATGGCAAGTTGGATCCCTCATGGGCGAGCCTCCGTGCTCGACTGCCGCACGGGCGGCTGGACGTCGAAGACGTTTCCCTGCGAAGGATCGGGCGGCGCGATCACCACCCAATCGGAGGTCTCGGAAACGGGATCGATCGGGATGCTGCGCAGATACCGCTTGGACACGAGCTCGGCCATGCTGTCCGGATAGCGGCCGAGGTCCCCGTAGAACTTGTCGATGGCGTCCCGCACCGTCGCCACATTCTGTCGTTGGACCGTGGCGCGGCCGATGTCCAGGGAGTGAAAGTAACGCGGCGCGGCGAGCGTCAGAAGCATCGCGATCAAAGTCATGACGACCAGCATCTCGATCAGCGTGAAGGCCTTGTCCATGGCGACCGTGGTCTGCGGAGATCGCAAAGCCTCTTGTCGAAGGACATGTTTGAGTCGAAGCATGATGACTACCAAGTTGCGTAGGCCGTCCCGTCGAGCCCGACGCGAGAGGACATCGACGAAACGTCGTAGACATCGGCGCCCGGCTGTGGATCGTCGCTGCGGGTCCCGTAGGAACGCGTTCGCCAGGTCTGGGCGGGCGGGATCGTCTCGTCGACGGCGAACGGATCACGTGGCAACTGGCGCAGGATCACGATGCGTTGGGGTGCGTCCGTTCCGCCGAACCCTGCATTGCTCTGATTCGCGATGTCAAGTGGCTCGGTGAGAACGTCGAGCGAAGGTGGATAGCCCGAGTCGCCAGGTTGCTTCGCCAGGGTACCTGCGTCCACGGCTGCCTTGTAGGCATCGATGCCGCTGCGGATGATTCGCAAGGACTGCCGCAACTCGGCCTCCTTCATCCGGGTTGAGGTCACTTCGTACAGCGGCATCGAGACCACTGCGAGAAGGCCGACGAGCGCCAGCGTGATCAGCATTTCGATCAGCGTGAAGCCCGAGGGAGCGCGCGACTCGATTCGAACGGTCATTTGGATACGTCTCCCGACTCCGGGCCGGATGCGGCGGAAGCGGCGGGAACCGGATCCGTGGTGGGCGCTGGTGCAAGGTCTGGCACGTTCTTGCGGCCGTTCATGAGTGGCAGCAGGCGCCGCATGTAGGACTCGGCCGGAGTCGGCGCCGAGGCCGCGGCGGTCGGACCCGAGGCGGACGCGGCGGGCTGCAGCAGGACCGGTGTCGAGGCTTGCGCTCCAATCGGCGGCGGCGAGGTCGTTGCGGCACCGGGCCGGGCTGCAGGCGTCACGATTTCGCTGACCGGCATGCGCACGCCGCCAACCGGATCCAGCTGGAGCGCGCGTTCCCGGATGCTGCTCTCCGTGCCCGAGAACACCTCGCGGACGGACGCGTCCAAGAGCGCAGGTGCACGGATGATGTGCGGAGTGATCGACAGCACGATTTCCGTCTTGGTGGCGTCCCCGCTGTTGTTCCCGAAGAGGTTGCCGATTACCGGCAAGTGGCCCAGTCCCGGCAGCTTGGAGGCGGTGTTCTGGTCATTCGAGGACAGGAGTCCCCCCAACACTTGTGTCTCGCCATCGCGCAATCGCACGGCCGTCTGTGCGTTGCGGGTTCCGATCTGGTAGGCCAGAGATCCGTTCGGGCCGGCGATTTCCTTGGCAATCGTGCTGACCTCGAGATTGATCTTGATCCCGACTTCGTCGTTCGAATAGATGTCGGGCTCGAACTCGAGCTTCAGACCAACGTCCTGGTAGGACACCGAACCCGTGACGACGCTGGAGCCCGAGGCCACCGGAGTCACGGTGTTCGTGATGATGGGCACGCGATCCCCGATCAGGATCCGCGCCTTCTCCTTGTTCTTGGCTCGGATACGGGGACTGGCGAGCAGGTTCGCATCTGTATCTTGCAACTGGAAGTTGAGGCCGATGCTGAGCGGATTCGGACTGGCGAGAAGCTGGCCTGCCCGAAGGTGCTTCAGGTCGGAGAGCGTCAGATTGCCATTCGCGTCGACGGGTGTCGACAACGTGAGCGAATTCGGGAACTGGATTCCCAGGTTCTGAAGACGGTCGTGCGAGACCTCCAGGACCTCGACCTCCAGCATGACCTCCGAGTCGGGCACGTCGTGCGCGGCAATGATCTTGGCGGCGACCGCGATCGCTTCCGGAGTGTCGCGGATCACCAGCGTGTCGCTGTGCTCGTCCATCGAGACCTCCTTGATCTTCAACACGCTCTTGAGCAGTGTCTGCAGGTACTTGACGTCCGCGTTGCCGACATGAAACGTGCGCACTTCCAAATCCTGGTATTCCTTCTCCTTGGCGGCGGTCGCCGGATAGACGAACAGCGTGTTGGCATTGAGCGTGCGCTTCTCGAGCTGGTTCTGCAGCAGGATCAGGTCGACCGTGTCTTCGACTGCGGCGTCCTTGACGAAGATCGTGGTCTTCAGGTCCGAGCGAACGTCGCGATCGAGGATGACGTTCAAGCCGGTTGTCCGCGATAGCGCCTCGAACACCATGCGCAGGTTGGCATCGCGAAACTGCAGCGTGACAGGCCGGCTCATGACGGAACGGGCTGACGCCTGGGCAGCCTTGGCGGCCCGCGCCTTCTCGACTTCGTCCTTGACGCTGGCTTCGATCTGCCGCGCGGCATCGTTGCCAGGGTCGTTCGCCAGGACGATCGCGATCTTCTCGAGCGCCGCATCGGTGCGACCTTCCTTTGCCAGACGGTCCGCGTCTGCCAGCAGCCTCTTGTCACGCACCTCCAGATCGATCAACGCCAAGCCGCGCTGCGCGCGCTCGTTGGCCGGATCCATCTTCAAGGCCTTCGCGTACAGATCCGCCGCGACCTCCGGGCGGCCTTCGCGCATCGCGGAATCGGCGTGGGCCGTCTGGCTCGCGGAATAGCGCGCGGACTCGTTGATCAGGTCGATGCGGTAGGCCGCGTTTCCGGGCTCGAGCTGGGAGGCCATGCGCAGAAGCGGCAGCGCGGTCTCGGTCTTGCCTTCCGAAATCAGACGCATCCCGTCCGCGTGGTCCTGATAGGCGGCGCATCCGGTCAGCGCCAGCGCGCCAAAGACCGCGAGGCGTCGCGCGCGGAGATCGAACATCGAATTTCTCACGGCGCACTTCCCGATACGTTGATGATCTGCCGGGTACGAGTCGGCAGGTGAACGAGAACGACTTGGCTCGGGCTCAACGAATCCACCCGGTAGCTACCGCTGTCTATGACGTCGCCTGCGGAGACGATGAGCAAAGAGTCACCCTTTGACAGGAACGCCTGCGGTTGCGGCGTGCCCTGTTCGACCATACCGACGAAAGTGAAGGGCAGCGGCGGCGCCGTCGGTGCGGCCGGGGCCGCCACCACGACAGCGACAGGTCTGGGCGGCGGCGCGGGTGGCAACCAGCTCATGGCCGCGAACAGGTCGCCGCTCTCGCGCGGGATCGCCTCGGCGCGCGCGGTGCGCAACTCATCCACCGAAAGTGCGGCCGCGGGAGCGGCTGCAACACGCTCGGATGGCGCGTTGCTGGTTGCGAGCGCAGCGCTCGCGGCCGCCGATCGTGCCGATGCTGCGGCCGCCGGTGTGCGCGCCGCTTCGACGATGCCATCGTCCGCAGCATGTCGTCCGGAAAGGTGCGCCGCGGCATAGAACGCACCAATGCCAGCGCCACCCAGGACGAGAGTTCGAATGGCGTTGAAAGCGCGCGCCATCTCAATGGGCCCGGTAAAAAAAAGTGAATCGCACGACCGCATCGAGCGATGGGTTGCCGGCGTTGTCGCGAGAGATGCGCAGCTCGTCTATCGCCGCGTGCGGAAGCGCAGACAGGACGTCGGCACAGAAGTCCTTCAGGTTCTGGTAGTCGCCCCGGAGGGGAAACGTGGCGGAATACGAGACGATCGCCGACGCGGGGTCGCCTTCGAACTTGTATTCGCCTTTCGGCAGGGCGACATGGTGGAGTTCCGCCGACGCAAAGACCTCGGCGATGTCGGAGGCGTTCTGCTCCAGCGGAGGAAACCCCCCGACGAATGTGTGCAACAGCTGCGCCTGCGTCGGGATCGGGGCGGCGGCCGGCACATGCACTGCTCCGAGTCGCTGTGCGATGCTGAGCGATCGGGTCGCGGCGCGTTCGCGTTCCAGCAGCAGCGGCAACGACGCGGCCGCTCCCACCGCCACGAGCAGAAGGATGGCAGCCGCCATTCCGACATGCCCGAGGCGCCTTGCCGAGCGGAGCCACCATCGCCTGGCGAAGCGGGTCATGACGCCTCTCCCCAATTGGCCTGTACCTGGAACCGGATGGGCGTACCCGGTGCCTGCGCCTGCAATTGATGGGATACAAGGAGAACGGAGTTCAGCCTTGGCTCGTGTTGAAGGGCGCTCACGTAGGCCAGCATCGCGTGCGGATCTCGTGCCTCGAGCGTCAGACGCAAGGCGCGTCGGGAGACGGAAGGCTCGACGCTCAACAGCGCAACGTCCGGCGTAGAGGCGGACGCGAGCGAGTTGAGTAGCGAAGCCCATGGCGTCAGGAGGTCGCGGGACACACGACGCGCGTCACGCGCCAACGCCAACTGCTGCGCGTCCGGGCGCGTCTTCACGGGCGTGGACGTCGCGTCCGCCTCGTGGTGGTCGCCGAGTTGCGCCAGCAGAGTTTCGGCATGCGCGCGGGCCGCCTCGAGTCGAGCCGCCTCGTCCAGTGCCAGCGCGAGGCAGATCGTCCCGACCAGCAGGAGCGCCCAGGTGCGTCCGCCGGTGCGCATGGCGCCCGGCGCAAACTCTATGCGCAGGCGGGCCGCGGTCATCGCGAGTCCTCCAAGCAGCGCCTGCGTGCAGCCGCGATCATTGGAAGTTCCTCGGGTTCTCTACGACGGTCCACCGACGAGACACGGCCGGCATCGCACCGTCTTCGCAGACGAGCACGTGGCCGGCCTGTGTCGCGGGGTCGCGACCCAGGCGCGCGACGAAGCGATCGACGGAGACGTCGAGCGTGTGCACGTCGACAGCCTGTGCGACGTCCTCGGAAAAGCCGAACTGTATCGGTGTCGCGTGAGCGGGCGCCGACGGCGAGATGTTCGTCAGGCGAGCTGCCGCGTGAGTCGCGGCGCGCCGCCCGTCGCGTATGGGGCCGCGGTCATCGAGGGGGGGCTCCACACGGATCGCGGCGATGGAGCCGTCCACCACTGCCGCGATCGTCAGGTCGGTGCTGCCGCTCACCGCGAACACGCTCTCTCCGAGCGGCAAGCCCTTCGCGAGCGCGTTCCAAGCGAGAACGAACGCCGGCGTCACACTGGACAGGCGCAGGCCCAGCGCGGTGGATGCCCGCTCGAGCTGCGTCATCCGCGAACGATCGATCGCGCAGATCAGGAGATGGCGCTCGTCGGACTGGAGGTGCCAGCGCAGTTCATGGCCGTCGGCCTGGTCGCCGAGCAGTTCTGCCATGCAGGCCGTCGCGATGGCCCTGAGCTGTCGATCCGAACTGTCGGAGAAATCACCGGTCGCCACGTCGAACTGGATCAGGTGGCTCGACAAGGCCGCCCTGACCGGGACGCCCTGGAGGCGGGTTTTCGACGCAAGGTCCCTCAGCGTGGCGTCGACGACATCTTCGTCGTCGTCCATCTTGACGGGGTCGACCACGCACTCGGCATGCGCCAGGGGGCGGGAACGCGGCCAACCGCGCATCAACGTCGCGGACGAACGCCGCGGTTCGACATGCAATTCGATCGACTTATTCAACGGGAGTGGCACGATTGATCTCCGTCAACGTTGTTTCACCGCTGCAAGCAAGCGCGACCGCCGCATCGCGCAGGCTCGTGAATCCCGCGGCGCGCGCCGTCTGCCGGATCAGGGAAAGCGGCGCGCGCTGCACGAGCTGGTCACGCAGCGCGTCGCTCATGGGCAGGGTCTCTGCGATCGCGAGCCGGCCCTTGTAGCCCGTCCCGCGGCACTGCGCGCATCCGAGTCCATGCCTGAAGGTGGCAGTCGGCGTCAGCTCCGCCGACACGCCGCTTCGTCGCACCAGTTCCGGCTCCGGGTCGTAAGGTGTCGAGCAACTCGTGCACGTCATGCGCACCAGACGCTGCGCGACGATGCCGTTGAGAGCCGCTACCAGGCTGTAGCTGTCCACACCCATGTTGGCGAAGCGTCCGATGACGTCGAAGACGTTGTTGGCGTGAACCGTCGTGAAAACCTGGTGTCCGGTGAGCGCCGCCTGCACCGCGATCTGCGCCGTCTCGGCGTCGCGGATCTCGCCGACCATGATCTTGTCGGGATCGTGCCGCAGGATGGATCGCAGCCCGCGAACGAAGGTGAGGCCCTTCTTCTCGTTGACGGGGATTTGCAGCACGCCAGGCAATTGATATTCGATCGGATCCTCGATCGTCACGATCTTGTCCAGGCCGGTGTTGATCTCGGAGAGGGCGGCATACAGCGTGGTCGTCTTGCCGCTTCCCGTGGGGCCGGTCACGAGCAGCAGACCGTAGGGCATCTGCGAGGCGTCGCGGATGAACTGGCGCACGCGCGGACGAAACCCGAGCGTGTCCAAGGAGAGGGCGTTGAATTGCCCGGTGAGATGCTTTCGGTCGAGCACGCGCAACACCGCATCCTCTCCGAAGAGGTTGGGCATGATCGAGACGCGGAAGTCGATCTCGCGGCGGTCGACCAGCACCTGGAAGCGACCGTCCTGCGGAACGCGACGTTCCGAGATGTCGAGTTCCGACATGACCTTGATCCGCGAGACGATTTGGTGCGCCATTTCGAGGTTGTCGATTTTCTTGACAACCTCAAGCACGCCGTCGAGCCGGTACTTGATCGCCATTCCCGCAGGCTGCGTCTCGATGTGGATGTCGCTTGCCCCCGTCCGTAGCGCGTCGTAGAGCGTCGAATCCACGAGGCGCACGACCGGGCTCTCCGTCGCATCGATCTGGGCGATCGAGATCGACATGCCGGCGGCCGCGCCGCCTGCGGTATCGGCGCCGCCGGAACGCAAACGCACCCCGTCCATCGCGCGCAACGTCTTCTCCGCGCCGACCAGGAAGGCCTGCAGGTCGCCGGACGTCGCCAGCACAAGTTCGTATCCATCCTTGCGCAAGCGAGCGTCGAGCCATTGGATCAACCGTTGGTCGGTGGGGTCTGCGATGACGACGGTCAGTGCCGCCTGTTCCCGGAATCGACCGGCCACGCAATGGCGCCGCTGGCATTCGGCGAACGGCACGCTCGCGAATTCCGGCTTCAAACGGCGCAGTTCGACGATGTCGACACTCGGGAGGCTGAAGTACGCCGACACTTGCGCGAGTACCTGGTCTTCCGGCGCGTCCGCCTGTTCCGCGAGCCAAGTCATGCGCGCCCCTGGAGGCACTGCTGCCAGTGCGGCTCGCACCAGAGCCGCATCGATCGCGCGTGCGGGCAGCGAGGATTCGTCGGCTGGTCTCGGAACTGCGCTCATTGCAGGCTCGATGCAAGGTCGAAGATCGGCAGATACATCAGCACGACGATTGCACCAATTACCAGGCCGATCACGATCATCAGGATGGGCTCGAACAATCGGCTTGTGAGTTCGACCGATCGATTGAGGCTCTCGTTGTGGAATTGCGCGATGCGTTCTAGGATCTCGGCCAGCGAGCCGGTGCGCTCGGCCACCGTCAGCATGCTGGTCGCCACCGGGTCCGAAAGACCGGCTTCCCCGAGAGCTCCGCTCATGCTGCGACCTTCTCGAATCAGGGCGATCGCCAGGTCGAGCCGACCTCTGTCGGCTTCTCCGAGCAGGCTTCCCGCAAGGGCCAGGGCGCGCGGCGAGGCGATGCCTCCTCGCACCAGCATTCCGGTGGTCCGGTACAACTGGGCGTGGCGGAACTGACGGATCGTGGGGCCGATGGCCGGAAGTGCCTCGATCCACCGCGAACGTGCGCCCGTGCGCGCGACATGGCGCACCGTGAGGACGATTGCCACCAGCGTCGCTGCGCTGGCGGCTGCCACCAGGGGCGCGTTCGCCGCGACCATTCGCCCCCATGACATCATCAGCCGTGAAGACCAGGGCAATTCCTGTCGCGTGCTCTCGATGAGTACTGCGAACTTCGGAACGACGACGCCCAGCAGGAACATCACGACGAGCAATCCGATCCCGAGCAGCAGCATCGGATAGATGGCCGCGCCAACGACTTTGTCGCGGAGGGCCTTGATGCTTTGCTGGTGTTCGGAATAGCGACGGAGCGCCGTGGCGAGATCGCCGGTCTGCTCGCTGGCGCTGACCGTGGCGATCAACAGCGGAGGAAAGCGGCCATCGTGGCGCGCCAATGCGCCCGACAGCGGCAAGCCTTCGTTGATACCTTCCAGGACGTCGGTCAGCGCACGGCGTCGAGATGTCGAACGCTCCTTGCCCGCGAGAGTTCGCAGTCCCTCCATCACCGACAGGCCAGCGCCCATCAATGACGACAGTTCGTAGGCCAGGTTCGCGATCTCCAGCTGCTTGAGGGTCATCGCCCCCTTGCGGTCGGAAAGACTGCGCGAGGTAGTCCGTGGGGTGCAGTTCAGCACTTCGTTGCCGCCTGCAGTCGCCTGCATCCGCGCGCTGGTGGCATCGACGGCCTGCATGAGGATCGTGCGCACACCCGCTTGGTTGCGTACGACCAATTCGAAAGTCGCGTTCATGTCTCGATGTCCCCTTGTCGCGTGGTCACCAGGACACCACGTCCGCCGCTTCGCCGACGCCGCCCGGCTGGCCATCGACACCGTACGAGAGCAGGTCATAGTCTCCGTGCTCGCCGGGCGACTTGTAGATGTAGGCGGCGCCCCAAGGGTCGAGCGGAACGGCCTTCTTCAGGTACGGCCCGGCCCATCGATCCATGTTCTGGGGACGCGTGTTGAGGGCGGCGAGACCCTGCTCGGTCGTGGGATAGCTGCCCACGTCAAGTCGATATTGGTCGAGCGCCTTGCCCAGCGATTCGATCTGTGCCTTGGCGATCTTCGTGTTGGACTTGCTGACCTGGTCGAAGTAGCGCGGAGCGACCAGGCCTGCGAGCATTCCGATGATCACGATCACGACCAGCAGTTCGAGCAACGTGAAGCCGCACGCGTCGCTTGCGACGACCCGGCGCGATCGGCTCACCGAACAGGGCGATCGTCTTGCGAGCAGGAAATGGGCGAGATGGTGTATGAGCAAAGCGCAGACCCTCGTTCAACGTTCTGTTAGCGGACGTTTCAACGCGACTCTGGAGAGCGGGACTTAAGAAATGCTTAATGAGGAGGGGCACGTCCCTCGACTAGGGGGAGGGTATTCACTTGACCTCCGACGACATGACCTGCCGGTAGCGCCATGTGTGAGCACGAAGACACCTCTTGAACGCAGCGGAAATAGTCGGCGTGTCGGCACTTCCGCGCTTCGCGTTGCACCGGATTCACCGAATTTGGGGATGGGAGTCCGCCCTCCGTGTTTGTAGGCGTTGACCTACTTTCGCAATGCTCGAGCATCGGTAAGCTGCTTACAAAGGCTCACCGGTTTCGATGGGATGGCCTTCAAGGGGGTGATGATGATTCGATTGCTTGTTGCAGACGATCACCGCATGTTCAGGCAGGGCCTGTGCCGGATCCTGAGGGATCAGCCGGACATGCATGTGGCGGCGGAGGCCGCCAACGGCGCGGAGACGATCGATGCCGTGCGCGCGCATGACGCCGACGTGGCCATCATCGACCTCTCGATGCCGGGGCGCAGCGGCCCGGAACTGATTGCCCATGCCAAGGCAATACGGCCTTCGTTACGTGTGCTGGTGTTGTCCATGCATGACGAAGAGCCCTTCGTGACCCAGGCGCTGCGGGCCGGCGCTGACGGCTACACGACCAAGGAGATCTCGGCGATCGAGCTCGATGCCGCCATCCGCAAGCTGCACGCAGGAGGCAGGTATGTCTACGCGCCGATAGCGGAGCGCTTGGCGCTGGGCATCGCATTGAAAGACAGCAACGATTGTCCTCACGCCCGCCTATCGACGCGGGAATACAGGATCTTCGAGATGCTCGTCGCAGGCAAGCGTGGCTGCGAGATCGCCGAGGAACTGTCGCTCAGCGAGAAGACGGTCAGCACCCACAAGTTCAACGTGCTCAAGAAGATGAACTTCTCCAACCGGACAGAATTGATTCGGTATGCGATCCGCGAGCAACTGTTGCCCGCATAGCGTTCGACGCCAAACTTGCAAGAGATCGCAGTGCCGCGCGGAGACACAAGCGTGCTCGCTCGGGCAGAGATATCTGAACGCAGATTCAGAACGGACCGATGCCGCAGGCCTTCGCCGCGACAGTATCCTGATCCCGGACCCGAAGATCGGTGCACGCCGACTGCAGCGACGCCACGAAGCCCCTTGTGGACGCCTTGCGCGAGTCCCCGCGGCAAAATTCGGCACGGGGTGTGTTCGATGCAGACAAAGCATGACCGACGAGAGCGCGCCGGCCCTGCAGGAGGGACGGTCGAGACGAACCACCTCCTTCGGCCCACCCAGCGATCCCGCGGGGCGAGCCGCCGTTTCTCGAAGGAGGCCATGCTGCACTTGCGGCATACGCTGGTACTCATCGACCGATTTCGACTCCTGTGTGTGTTGCGCTCGGATGCAGGCGATCTCGCAGACGTGCTTCAACTCCTTATCGCCACCTGGTGCGAAGGCTTCAAGATATTCGACGCACTGCATTCGCTGGAATCGGGTATCGAGCCCTCTCGCTTCGGGCGTGATCGCGCCGAATGTCTTCAGGAGCTCGAGATGCTGTTGCTCGGATTTCGCCAGCGCGCGCCCGCCGCGGTTCGAGGGGTCGAACATGCCTTGGACACGCTGGTCGTGCAATGCGTGCTGTGCGAGGCGATTGCGAAAGTCGGGAGTGCCTGATCGTGGCCGTCGGGGTACGAACGGCTCTCGAGTGCGCGCCGCGCCGCCCGAGACGTCGTCAAAAGTGGACGATGACGCGGGTGCCGCAGCCCTGAGCGGACTCCAGTGAGAACGACGCCCCCGCGGCGAGTGCCCGCTCGCGCATGTTGAGCAGTCCGATGCCCGGGCTCTCTCCATCGACGGAAGATCCGAGTGCGCGCTCGTCGAACCCTTTGCCGTCATCCTCTATCGACAGGGTCATGTCATCGTCACGACGACGGAACACCACCCGGACGCGGCGGGCGCACGCATGGGCGGCACAGTTTCGGAGCGCTTCCTGAACGACGCGCAGCAGCATGAGCTCGACCTCGGGCGGTCTGGGCTCGTCGTAGGCCGACAGTTCCAACTCGATGGCGACTCCTGTGCGTCGCTCGAACTGGCTCGCGCAGTACTCCAAGGCCGCAACCAGCCCCCGATAGTCGAGCGTTGACGGACGCCATTCGGCGCACAAGTCGCGTACGCCGCGGATCGTGTCCTCCAGCGCTTGCTGGCATTCGAGCAGGAGTTGTCCGTCGACGACACTTTCTCGGTGCAGGCTGTTCGTTGCCGACTGCAACATCAGTTTGATCGCTGACAAGTTGGCGCCGATCTGGTCATGGAGTTCAGCCGCCATTCGCCTGCGCTCTCCCTCCCGGTCGGCCACGGCCAGCCGGGCGCGTTCGCGCTCGGGTTCGGGTCGCTCGGCCCCGGGCGAGAAAACATGGAGCGACTCGTCGATCCTTCTTGGCATGGGTGCTCCTGTCGTGCGGCCACGGTGTGCTCGCCTATTCTCGTCGCCATTCCGGGACCGGCAATCCCGTGCATTCCGATGCGTGGCGATCCCTGCTGCCTCGGGCTGGCTGTACAGGGCGGCCGCACTGGGACAGAATTTAGGCATCCAGGTCGCGTGAGCTGGGATTCCAGCGAGCGCGACCGGTGGGAGAACCGACCTGGAGAAACACGATGACACGTGAGCTCGATGGCGATCCGACTCAAGGGATGCAGGCTGGCGAGCACCCGGGATACCCTCGGTCGGAAGACCTGCTGCGGGATCTCGGCGGCACCAGCGGCGTCGAGGCCCGCGACATCGCACGAGGCTACTTGATGGCCATCCAGGACATGGAGTCGGATTGCCTCAGCGCTGCGAGGTTGCTTCAGTATCTGCGTGGCGAACACGGGCCGGCAATGGAGTTGGCCGGGGTGGGTTACGTGCTCGCGATACGCGAATGGATGACGTCATCGTCGCCCATCTCGGACCCCGTCGCTTCGTGCGTGGTGCCCGCGCGGACGCGGCGCGACGTGGCCTCCGTCAGGGATTGGTTGCAAGGCAGGCCGGAGAGCGCGAGCCATTCCTCGATGGCTGCAGCAATGGTGCAAACGGCCTTGGCGTCCGAGAGCGAACCCGTGCGGCATCCCGGGGCGTTCGACGCATTCTGGTCCGGCGTGGGCGGCTGGCTGGGTAGCCGGGCTGCGTTGTCCAATGCGCTGGCAGGGGCGATATTGGCCCTCGTGGCGATCGCTGCGGTAGGTTGGCGCGGGACTGCGATGCGTGAGGGTCGGAGCGCGCAAGTCGAGGCGCGGGATCTGGAGGTCACCCGCGATGCGGCCAACATCGCAACCATGATGCTGGAGCAGCGACGTTTCGAGAAGGACTCCATCATCAACGTTGCAGACCGCCAGGAGAGCGACGGCTATGCCAGGAAATGGGAAGCCGCGCGGGCATCGCTGAGCGCCAACATCGATCGCCTCGGCAAGGTCGACCTTGACCCGTCCGATCATGATGCGCTGGTCGAGATCAAACGCGACTTTGGCCAGTACGAGAGCGGCTACCTCCAACTGCTGGCACAGATGCAAAGCGGACAAATCCGCACCGCCCAGGATGCCAACCGGATGTTTTCTGGGTACAAGCCTGCGGCTCATCGCGTCGAGAGGGACGGCACCGAGATCGCTTCGCGCGCCTTGGCTCGGCTTCAGTTGAGGTGAGCCTTGGCCGAAGCGCCATCCGCCCTGGGGCCAGGAATGCGATGACATCGCGAGCGCGTGGATGATTCTCGGGCTGGTTGTCGCACCATCGGAAAAATCCGTCCGCAGTTCCGATATCGACAGCGTGGCCAGAGGTTGCTATAAGAATCCTGTCGTCGTCACACGGTGACGCTGGCGTCGCTTCCTGTCGGCGCCGTGAAGTCTGCATTTCACACCAGGAGGGTGAGCATGAATGCACGCAATCTCCGCTTGTTCCTTGCCGTGCTGTTGGGGATCGCGGTGTCGGATGTTCGCGCACAAGTCGTTGTCGATGAACCATGGGTTCGAGGTGTCGTTCCCGGGCAGACGTCGACGGGTGCCTTCATGACCATTCGGAGCACGGACGCCGCTGAACTGATCGCCGTCTCCTCGCCGGCGGCGGCGACGGCCCACATCCATCGAATGGCCATGGGGGGAGGGATGATGACGATGGAACCTGTTTCGTCCGTGATGGTGCCGGCAAACGGCATGGTCGAATTCAAGCCGGGTTCTTATCACGTCATGCTGGTCGGTCTGACGAAGCCGCTCGCAATCGGAGACCATGTGCCTTTGCAACTGACATTCCGCGACGCGAGCCACAATGAGACGTCGATCACCGTCCAAGCGACGGTGCGCGACGTCACCGGCGCCAAACCCGGCGCGACGAACTGAACGGGCAGGCGCGATGTGCGCCCGAGCGCTGACGGTAGCGCGTCGCGTCCTCTTGGTGGTTGCGCTCGCCGCGTGGACCACATCTGGTCAGGCGGGGCCGATGCTGAGCGGCGAAGACGTCACCGTGCAGCGCTTTGGCGGGGGGTTTGAACTCTCCGACGTTCACGGACGGTTGCGCCGGCTGGCTGATTTTCGCGGCAAGGTTGTCCTGTTCTTTTTCGGCTACACGCGTTGCCCGGACGTTTGTCCGACCACCTTACTGCGGATGGCGGAAACCAAGCGTCTGCTTGGCGCTGACGCGTCTCGAACCCAGGTGCTATGGATGACGGTGGATCCCGAACGCGACACGGGCGAGATCGTCTCGCAATATGTCGCGGCGTTCAGCCCGACTTTCCTCGGGCTGAGGGGAACCCCTCGGCAGACCGAAGCCATCGCGGACGCCTACAAGATTCAATACGACATCACTTATTTCAGGGACGAAGTTTTCGTGAGCCACTCTTCATTCGGCTACCTCATCGACGGTCGCGGTCGCGTGCGCGTGAGAATCCGCTACGACGCAACAGCTGAGCAGATTGCGCATGACGTGCGGGACGTCTTGGCAGCGGATTGAGCCATTGCACCTATTCGATTGCGGCAGATCGGCACTTTGCGAAGCGCGTCGCGGTCTCGATCCGAAATGGTTTCAAGCAGCACTTGATGCGGGCAGGGTAGTCGTGGACTTCGCAATCTGAGCGACCCGAGATGGATGCGTGAGTGGCCCGCCGCGACCATGAACCCGCCGGCCGCAGCCTTCGCCTGCCACCGGATTCGCTGACCTGGGCAAGGGCACGCTGCTTCTCGACGGACAGTCGCCGGACGCGTTCGCGAGCGTCGTGGACACGGCGCTGCTTGCGCGGCATGACGGCCAAGTTCACCTGACGATTGAGCGGTGGAAATCGGCTCCGCCACCTTCCTGTTTTTGCCTGTTCGCGGCTGTTCGCGAGCTGAATGCAGCAGTCATGGTACAGGCGGCCATCAAGCAGTCGATCGATCGAGCCTGCAGTTGCTGAGCAGATTCTCTAGGAACTATTGGTACGAAGAAACCGGGCAGGTCAGCTCACACAGGGCATCTCGCCCGCCGCGCTGACTGCCTCCTGCATGGCGCCGGTTCGGAAAGCGTCCGAAACCTCGAGTGCGGCGCGCGGCTCGTTATCGTTTGCCGGGCGATGTCGTGAAACACTCGGCATCTAAGGTAATCTCCTGGCGAAGATGAGTAGCTGGACAATGCGATGAATGGCAATACGCACTTCGTTGTCAGGGGCGGATCCGTCCCGGCACTGTCGACTGCACAGGTTTGCCGGCATGGGGAACGGCCGCCCCGCGTTCGTCAGCCGCGTGAGTGGATGCCCTCGATCGGTTCGCTTGGGGCCGCCTTTTCTCGCCGCGCATGGAGGTGACGTCCGATCCGACATCGTCCGCCAGCCGATGGCGGCCACTGCTCGCCTGGTGGGAGCACGTGGTCACGCCTGTTCTGCCGTTCGTCATCTTCGCCGTCGTGGTGCTCGCTCTCATCTGGGGAGTGACGTTCAGCCTCCAGGCGGCAGACCACACGGCTGCCGATCGGACGGCGTTCGTCTCCAGCCGCGAGCAGTTCGAGACCTACCAGGCGGAGGTCGTGCGCGCCCTGCGCGAAGTCGACGAAGCGCTAAAGGTGGTCAAGTACGCCTACGAGACCCAGGGCGAGCGCGCGACACTTGAAGAGTTGCGGGACAGGAACCTGCTGCCGCCAGACCGGTTCTTCGACGTCAGCGTCCGCGACAGCCGCGGCGTCCTCGTTACCAGCACTGCCCGGCCTGGCGCTGCTTTCGCCATCGACGAGGAGACCCTGCAGGTGCTGCGACAGGGGGACGCGCTCCTGGTGAGTCGACCGCTGCGCAATCCGGTCTCCGGTCAGTGGCGCCTGCAGTTCACGCGCCGGCTGGACGCGGCCGACGGCCAGTTCGGCGGCGTCATCGCCATCGAGGTCGATTCCGGCTACTTCGTGAGCGGCTACGACCCGGCGACGCTGGGCGACCACGGCATTCTCGGGCTCGTCGGCGTCGACGGGATCGTCTGCGCGCTGCGCAGCGGCGACCACGTTACCGCGGGGCAGCATGTCGATTTCGCGGCGCTCGTGGCGCCGGGTCCGTCGAACGAAGGGAGCGACGCCGTTGCCGCCTCACCCTGGGACGGAATCCGGCGCTACGAAAAGGCCCGCCAGCTCTATGATTTCCCGCTGGCCGTCGTGGTCGGCCTCTCGGCGGATGAACAACTGGCCGCTTCGCGCCGGGATTCGCGCATCTATCTCTGGCGCGCCGGCGCGGGGAGCGTCTTGCTGATCCTGGTGGTGTGGATCCTGGCGAGCATGAGTCGAAGGCTGGCCCTGACCCGCCAACGTGCGATGGAGGCCCAGGTCGAGCACGCCGCGAGGATCGAGTACCTCGCCTACCACGATGGCCTGACCGGCTTGCCGAATCGAGGCCTGTTCAGCAAGGTTCTGGTCCAGTCCATCCAGGAGGCGCGTCGGTTCGACCGACTGCTCGCCGTGCTGTTCCTGGATCTCGATCGATTCAAGCAGATCAACGACACCCTGGGCCACGAGGCCGGCGACCAACTGCTCCAGGAGGTCGCGCGCCGTGTCAAGGATTGCTTGCGCGGCAGCGATGTCGTGGCCAGGTTGGGCGGTGACGAGTTCGTCGTCCTGCTGCCCGAAATCGACGATGAAAAGTACGCCGCGGTCGTCGGCCAGAAGATCCTTGCCGCGGTCGCACGCCCGTTCCTTTTGATCGGCCAGGAATTCCGCGTCACGGCCAGCGTGGGGATCAGCGCGTTTCCGCAGGACGGGCTGGACGAACTGACCTTGATGAAAAACGCCGATGTCGCGATGTACCAAGCCAAGGAGGCCGGCAAGAACAACTTCCAGTTCTATTCCCGCAACCTGAACTCCCATTCGCTGCAACGCCTCAACCTGGAGTCCGGCTTGCGGCACGCGTTGGAGCGCGGCGAATTCGAGCTCGAATACCAGTCCAAGCGGGACATCGGCAGCGGCGACGTCACGGGCATGGAAGCCCTGCTTCGCTGGCGGCACCCGCTCCTGGGCACGATCTCGCCGCTGCAATTCCTTCCGATCGCCGAGGAAACCGGGCTCATCGTGCCGATCGGGAAATGGGTGTTCGACACGGTCTGCCGGCAACTCGCCGCGTGGGGCGCGCGAGGGCTCCGGCAAGTCAGCATCTCTGTCAACCTGTCGGCACGGCAGTTCACCGACAGCGGCTTCGTGCCGGACCTGGTCGCTGCGCTGTCCGCCGCCGCCACGCCGGCGCATCTGCTGGAACTCGAGATCGGCGAGAGCGTCTTGATGCGCGACGTCGCGGGCAGCCTGGCGATCCTGAAGCGCTTGAAGGAGATCGGCGTGCGGATCGCGGTCGACGATTTCGGCATCGGGTACCTCTCCCTGGCCGCACTCAAGCAGTTTCCGCTCGACTCGATCAAGATCGATCGCTCCTTCATGCGCGATGCCGCCTCTGCCCCAGCGGAGCAACCCCTGATGGAGGCCATCATCGCCGTGGCGCGCAACCTGAGCATGACGGTCGTCGCGCAGGGTGTGGAAACGAGGGAACAGGCCGACTTCCTGCGCCAGAACGCGTGCGACGAGGTCCAGGGCTTCTTCTTCGACAAGCCGCAGCCGGCGGCGCTCGCCGGCGAGTTGCTCCGTTCGAAGGGAGCGGGACGCGATCGCGAGCACCCCCCCGGAGACGCTTGATGCGCGCCCGCACACCCCGGTTCGCGAGTCCCTCGTGTCGTCCTGGGGTGGAGGCGATTCGCGCCGGCTCCCTGCGCATAGCGCATGTCCGGGCGACGGGGGGGGTGGAATTCGAGGCTTGACGTGGCGCGTGCTGCCGACGACATTGTCCCTACTCGGCGAGTGTCCGACGAGGGATCCTGGCGGCGGAGTCGATAGAACAATGCGCGACAAGATGTCCACCCGAACCGCAGGCTCACAGGCATCCTGGCGCCGCGCTATCGCCACGGCGGCTTGCGGCTGCATCCTTGCCCTCGCCTGCGTCCCGACCTTGGCGGGACCGCCCACGGAAGAAGAAGTCGATGCGCTCAAGGCCAGGCTCGAGCAAAGCCTGCGCCTGATCGACAAGCTGAACCAGCGGGTGCAGGCGCTCGAAAAGGCCGCGGTCGCTACGGCGCCTGCCGCGGCGGCCTCGGCGCCGGGCGAATGGGGCACGGCCGTGTCGCAGCGGGTGAGCGATCTCGAACAGGAGGTCAGCGCGCTTGACTCGCGCAGCAGTCCGCAAGAGGGGCTCCCGCTGCACGGGTTCCTTGACGTGGGTGGCCTGTCGACCACGCAGCGCGACGCGCATCGCAAGGGCGCGACGGCAGACGGCCTCGACCTCTATCTGACCACCGAGAACGGGCGCGTGCGCTCGCTCACCGAACTGAATTTCGAGATCGATCCGGAGGGCGAGATCGATACCGACCTCGAGCGCCTCCAGATCGGCTATGCCGTCAGCGATGCGTTGACCTTGTGGGCCGGACGCTTTCATTCGCCCTACGGCTACTGGAACACGGCGTATCACCACGGGGCCCAGATCCAGCCTTCGATCCTGCGTCCGCGTTTCCTCGATTTCGAAGACAAGGGAGGGATCCTGCCCGCGCACGACGTGGGTCTGTGGGCCACCGGCAGGCTGCCGCTCGGGGACAACCTGCTCCACTACGACGCCTGGCTCGCCAACGCGCCGCATGTCGGGAGCGATGGTTACCTCGACCCGAACGTGGCGGGTTCCACCAACGGGCATGCCCTGGTGGGCATGAACCTCGGCCTGCCCCTCGGCGGCGCGACGCTGGGCGTGCATGCCCTTACCGGACGTATCGGCGGTCAGGTGGAGGGCCAGTCGATCACGGACCTGCGCATCCTCGGTGGCTACGCCGTCTATGACGAGGACGGCTGGGAGGCGATGGCCGAATATTTTCGCTTCTCGGATCGCAACGTCCTCGGCGGAGGCGTGTATACGAGCCACGCCGTCTACGCCCATGTCGGCCGCGCATTCGGTGCCTGGACACCCTATGCCCGTTATGAACTCGCGGCGCTCGACCAGGGAGACCAATACTTCGCATCGCTTGTCGGCGGCCAGTCCTATCGGCGTGAGATGCTGGGCTTGCGCTACGACATCGATCCGCGGTCGACCTTGAAGTTCGAGTTCAACCATACGAGCCTGACCGACCGGATCCTCGACAGCTATCGGGAGTCGCGTATCCAGTTTGCGATCCGCTTCTGAGTCGACCATGCCCGCCAGCTCTCCTCTCCTGCCCCTTCGCATCGCGGCGCTGCTGGCGGGCACTGCGGCTTGCGCGGCCCATGCACAGACGGTGATCACGAATACGGGCGTGACGATCGCGTCCGCTGATGTACGCGTCATCTATGTCGGCGAGAAACAATTCGCCGGCGCGGTGCGCTTGGTTCCGGTGGACAACATCGGCGCCCAGCAGAGGTTCCTGGCCGCCTTTCTCAAGGTCGACGGCGACAAGTACAATTCGATCTGGGCCAAGAAGAGCTTTCGCGAGGGAGTGAATCCGCCGCCTCTGAAGGCAACCGACGGCGAGGTCGTCGAGTTCGTGCGCCGTACGCCCGGGGCCGTGGG
>FSXQ01001303.1_pt1 | contig 34812 bp, 20 predicted proteins | sample 1638011 | NCBI WGS metagenome assembly FSXQ01 (sample SAMEA3914789, study PRJEB12502) | metagenome | biome: forest; material: soil | place: Canada | collected 2011-07-03 | depth 0.3 m | reverse complement strand
TGGCCTTCATCGGCGAAGCCGCATACAGTGGCTGGCGATTCCACGCCCAGATCGTGCACGCCAACAATCGAGAGTTGGGCAACCTGTCGCATGCGCTTGCGATCGAGGCCGGGCGCAATCTCGATGCAGTCGATGCGATCCTCAAGGATTGCGCAGCCCTCGTCGAGCGCACGGGAGCCGAGCGCGTCACACCAGATACGGCGGCGCAACTCGCGAGGTTCGCGCAGCGTTCGTCGCAAGTGGAGAATCTCTGGGTGGTGGATGCCAGCGGCCACCAGATCTATCGGTCGGGAGCCGGTGTCGAACCGCTGGATGACGTGTCGCAGAGGCCCTATTTTCTCGCCCATCAAACGCAGGCGAGTGGCGAACTTCCGGACGATCCGCCCCATCTCAGCCGTAGCGACGACGTCGAAGCACTGTTCGTATCCCGACGCGTCAACGATCGCGACGGGCACTTCCTGGGCGTGGTTGCCGCAATGCTGAGCCTGGATCAACTGCGGCAGCAATACACGGCGCTCGACCTGGGCGCCAACAGCAGCCTGATACTGGCGCTCAGTGATGGATTGCTCGTCCTGCGCCAACCGCCCGTCGCGGCGACCGCGAAGCCGATGAAGTTCCGCGAACTGGCCGCGATGGGCGCGGGCGCGCCCATCCAGGTCGTGCTGAGCCATGTGGATTCACGTCCCAAGCTGATCTCCGCCGTCGGCGTGGGCAAGAGCACCCTGATCCTCGCGGTACTGCGCGACGAGGCCGATGCGTTGCGTCCCTGGGTCGACGAAATGCGGAGTGCAGCGTTTCGCACCGTGCTTCTCACACTGGTGACCCTTCTCACCATCGCGGGCGTCATGCGCCAACTGCGCCGGCTCGAAGTTGCGTCGAGTGCACTGCGCCTGAGCGAGAGCCGCTACGCCATGGCCATGACCGCGGCAAACGAAGGTCACGCCGAATGGAGCCTGCAGGAGGACACCTTGTTCCTCTCTGCGAACTGGCGTGTCCTGCATGGGCTCGATCCCGGCCAGGAAATCCCGAATCTGGAGGCCTTGAGCCGCTGCCTGACGATCCATCCCGAGGACCTCGCGCTCGTGGTTGCGGCGGTGCAGGACCATTTCGCCAACCGGGCCGCCACGATCGACATCGACTACCGCATCCAGGTCTCCGATGGAAGCTGGCGCTGGATCCACTCTCGCGGAAGCTGCCTTCGTTCCGCCGACGGAACGCCGACCAACCTGTTCTGTTCGGCCATCGACGTCAGCGACCGCAAGCATGCCGAGGCCGAGAAGGCCACGCTGGACTCGCGCCTTCAGCAGACTCGGAAGCTGGAGGCACTCGGCACGCTGGCGAGTGGCATTGCACACGATTTCAACAACATCCTCGGGGCCATTCTCGGCTTTGGCGAAATGGCCCAGAAGGGCGCCCAGCCGGGCAGCGCGCTGCGCCGCCACATCGATCGCGTGATGCAGTCCGGCGAGCGGGCCCGGCTGCTCGTCAAACGCATCCTCGACTTCAGCCGAAGCAGCGTTGCCGAACACGCGCCGGTGAACATCCGTGGCGTGGTCGAGGAAGTCGTCGGCATGCTCGCCCCGACGCTGCCCGCCGGAGTCACGCTGGACACGCGACTGGAGTCCGGCGATGCGGCAGTCATCGGTGACTCGACCCAGCTTTGCCAGGTGGTCATGAACGTCTGCACGAATGCGGTGCAGGCGACGCGCGGCGAAGGCGCGGTCGGAATCACGCTTCAAAGGCACAGCCTGATCACGCCTTTGTCGCTGCTCCAGGGCGATCTGAACCCAGGGGACTTCGTGCGCGTCGAAGTCTCGGATACGGGGGGCGGCATCCCTCCTGAAGTCCTCACGCGGATCTTCGATCCGTTCTTCACGACCAAGAAGAGCGGTGAGGGAACGGGGCTTGGCCTGTCCGTCGTCCACGGCATCGTCTCCAGCATGGGCGGCGCGATCGACATCACTTCGCTCGTCGGAGTCGGCACCCGCGTCGAGATCTGGCTGCCCGTTGCAGGCGAGCTGCCTGCGCAAGCCGTGACGAGGGCGGCCGAATGGTCCCCAGGCCAAGGCCAGGTCGTCATGGTGGTAGACGACGAAACGGCGCTCGTCGAGCTGGCAGAGGAGCTTCTGGCCGGGCTCGGCTATGAGCCCGTCGGCTATGGTTCCGCGGAGGCCGCGCTGGCGGCCTTCAAGGCTGATCCCGGCCGATTCGACGCGCTGCTGACCGACCAGACGTTACCTGGCATGAGCGGCAGCGAATTGGCGCAGCAGGTGCTGGAAGTCCGGCCTCGGCTCCCCATTCTCCTGATGAGCGGCAACCTGACCGAGACCTCGGAGCGCAGTGCACTGGAGATCGGGATCCGCTCCGCGCTGCACAAGCCGCTGGCGTTGCAGGAACTCTCCGAGCGGCTGGCGTCGCTGTTTCGTGCCTGACATGGTCGTCTCGTTCGCGAGCTACCCGAGCTACCCGAGCTGCGGCGCAGCGGCAAGATCATCGGCTGGCTAGCCGATGCGGTTGCTGGCCCGCGGGCCGTACGATGGCCGCTGACGCCAGTGGTGCGAGATCCGCCAGGCAGGCAGAGGTGGGCGACATCCGCGGACTTCATGGACGCAAGCCACCACATCCGAAGGAGCGATCCGCCACGTGCGACGTCCTGCGCCGCCGCGGCCGGCTATGGCCCGATCGGATTCGGCACGGCAAGCAATTCGCCGCGGTAGGAGCCGTCGGGCCGGTCGTCTGCGGAGGTGACGAAGATCGTCCGACGATCAGGCGACAGCGCCAGGTTTGCATGGTGCGCGCCGGGCAGCTTCACGTATTTCAGCAGCCTGGCGTCGCGTGAGATGACCGCGATGCCACCCCCTCGAAAGAGGCCGACGAACAGGTTGCCGTCGCGGTCGATGCGCACGCCGTCGGGCGTGAACGTATGCTCCTCGGGCACCGAGAGGATGTCTGCGAGCTTGACGAATTCGCGCTGCGGGCCGAGCCTTCCGTCTGCGGAGATGGCGAAAGCGAGAAGACGATTGGCTTCGCTCTCCGCGAGATACAGCGTCTTGCCGTCCGGTGCCACCGCGAGGCCGTTGGAGTAGTGGATCTTCGCGGCAACTTCCCGAACGTGCCCGTCGGCGTTGCGATAGTAGACCTTGCCGAGCGTCGACTCCGATCCGGACGCCGAGAAGTAGACGCCTCCGCGAGCGTCGGACGCCAGATCATTCGGGCACACGAACGCTTGGCCGCTGTCGTCTGTGCTGACGGTCTCCTCAGTCTTTCCGTCGAGCGAAATGCGAACGACGGTGCCGTTCTCGTAGCAGGCAACGAGCAGCCCGCCCGGGACAGGGACCAGCCCGTTCGCGCCGCAGCCATCCTGATGCCAGACCCGCTCGACCCTCCCTCCGACGAGCCGGGAGACACTCGAAGCCGAGTAGTCGACAAAGTACAGGACATTCCCGGCGAAGACCGGGCCCTCCGGGAACTGGAGGCCGGTGGCCGCGACCTGAAAGTCCGCGGCGTGGGACGTGCCCGCTCCGAGGAGGAAGTTGGCGGCCAGCAACGCCCTGGCGGTTCCGTGCGATAGCGCGATCAAACTGAAGGGACGTCCGGTGCGGCTAGTAAAGGCGTTCATGTGAATTTCCTTGGAGGGTAATGGCGGGTCCGCGTGGGAGCCCGGCGGGACAAGTGGTGCCCGTCACACCGTTACGGAGGCGAAGCCGACGAGTGCACGTCATATCAACCCCAGCGTCGCCGCTCTCAAGATCGCGGCTGCTCGCGTCGAGCATCCGAGCTTCTTCAGAATGCTCTCGACGTGCGTACGCACGGTGCCGGGGCCGATGCCCAGGGCCTGCGCAGCGACCTTCGTGCTCTCGCCGAGGCTGATGCGAACCAGAACCTGAAGTTCGCGCTCGGAAAGCAGGCGCCGGAATTCCCTTCGATTGAGCGGTTGGCCGCCTCCCATCGCTGCCGCGAACCGGTTGGCCAGAGTCAGGTCGAACTGCCCTTCCCTGGCTTGGGCGAGCAGGCGCTTGCCGGCCTCTTCGGCCGAACATCCCGCCCGGCGGGGGGTCGATGTCTGGGCGTCGCACCACTCGACGGCCAGCGCCAGGATCTGCGCCTCGAGCGACATCTTTCCGGCGGACATGCCTCGGAAGTAGCCACTGCCGTTCGACCGCTCGAAGGCGTACGAGGCGAGCTCTGCTTCGATCCGAAGCGCCGGAATCTGCATGGCGGCGCGTTGTGTCCAGTAAGGCACCAGTCGAATGCGCTCGCAATGCGCCAGGGACGGCCGGTTCGTCGAACTCCAGATCGCGTTCGGAACCGACGCTCGGCCGAGCCCGTGAATCAGCGCAGCGCGATAGGCCTCGCTAGCGCTGGACGGATCCATGGCGAGCGCTTCGCAGCAGGTCTGTACCGCCGTCGCGACCCGCCTCGAATAGCCGGTCATCCACGGGATCTTCAGATCGATGACATCGGCGACGAGTTCGAGTCCGACATTCGCGTCAGCCTGCTTCGCCACGTCGCAGGACAGGCCGAGGTCGACTTGACCTACCAGCTCGGAAAGCCAGGTTCGGCCCTCCCCGAGTGCGTAATTCACCAGGGCCGGCGAGTAACTTCTGTCGCTTTGGGACGCAATGCGGCTCATCGCTTCGCTGAAGCCGCGCTCGCGACTGAAGACTTCGATGTCTCCGGCCAGGTTGGCCACATGCACCGTGATCGGGGCGGAGGCTCCCGTCAGCGGCCCGGATGAACGTCGGTCGGCGAAGGATTCAAACATCAGGCCGAGCGCCTCGCAGACCTGTGGCGAGGCGCCTATCAGCGTTGCGACCTGGACGGCTACTTCGCAATGCACGCGAATCGCATACAGCAGCAATCTGCCATTTTCTGGCGCGGCGTGGTCCGAAGGGTTGGAGAGCGAGGTCGAAAGAAGCCTCGCGCGGCCGAGCACGTCGTCCTCGCACATCTCGGAGAATTGCGCCGCGTTCGCCGTGCAGCCCGACCAGCGCAGCAGAGCAAGGTGGTGCGCGGTCTCGACTTCGACGGCGCTGCATCCGAATGCCCGCGCAAGTGCCCGGGCAATGCACGCGGTGCGCATCGAGTGATCGACGGGCTGACCCATGCTGAGGTCGCCGACGAATGCGAGCAACTTGCTGACATCGAGCACCGTGAGTCGGGATGCCGTCGCTTCCGCGATCGAGCTCCTGCGTCGATGCCTGACGTCCGGAGTCGAGCGCGCCTTGGGCAACGCGTCGCGTGGCGAGAAGGCATCGGTCGGTGGAAAGTGGATGGGGGCGGGGCGGGAAGGCGTACGGGGCTGATTCATGACAGACCTCGGTGGAAAGTAGGCGCGGGCCAGGCTGCGCTGGGAGGCTTCGGCAATCGGCCGCGCGGTGAGAGGACGCTCGGTGCGCCGCGCTCGGCGCATCCATCGCGTTCAACGAGTCCGTCGCATATCCGCGGTGTCGATCGGCCATCGCGCGGCCTGGCGGACACGTGGGTTCGAATCCGGACACCGCCGTCTGGCCATCGGCCGGCGCGACCCCGAACGACGGGACCGGCCGACGGCGGCGTCAACGCGCATGTGGCTGTTCAGCGCGCCGGCGGGAAGTCGAGGGTGGTGTCGTTCAGACGATTGAACAGATTGGTGAACGTGATGCTGGTGATGGCGAGCACCAGGTCCACGACCTGCGCGTCGGTGTAGCCGGCGCGACGCGCGACCTCCAGCGCTTCGGCCGGGACGAGGCCACGCGTTTCGACGAGCGCGCGCGCGAGCGAGGACAGCGCATCGAGCTTGGCATCGCCCGTCGCCAGGCCTCGCCGCAACGCGGCCATCGTGGAGGCATCCAGGCCGTGCATCTTGCCGATCATCGTGTGGGCGGCCAGGCAATAGTCACAGTCGGCGACTTCGCTGACGACGAGCTTGACGGCTTCGATCTCGCGCCCGCTCAGGCTGCCCTTCTTCAGCGCGGCGTCGAGATTGAGCGCAGCCTCGAGGGCATGCGAGCTGTTGCTGCCGATGCCCACGTAGGCGTTCGGCACCATGCCGACGGCGCCCTTGATGGCGGCGAACAGTTGGGCGGCGTGGCCGGTGGCTTCGGCGACGGGTACGGAATGAAGGCGGTTCATGGTGATTCTCCAAATGAAGGTCAAAGGAATTCGGTCGAACGGTCGCCAGGCGTGCCGTGGCGACAGCTAGTCGGGGTGAGTTTGGAAGCGGACGAATGCCGGCGGCTAGCCGGCACGGGGCGAGCAGTCAGCGCGCGGCCTTTTCGATCGCGTCGACCAGACCGGCCGGGTCGGTCAGGAACGGCGTGTGGCCCGTGGCCAGCGTGATCTCGCTGCGCACCGGCGTGGCCGACACCATCGCAGCCTGGAACGCCGGGCTGATGACCTGGTCCTTGCTCGTGTGCACGTAGACCTTGTCGACGTGTCCGAAGCGCGCGTCCGTGACATGGACGGGAGTCGCCAGCGGCGCCAGCGGCTCGTCGATGACCAGGTCGGGAATCGCTGCGCGCAGCGGCGCCGGGCCGTCGTTGGCGAACAGGTCGGCGCGTGCGGCGTACTCCACGACGGCGATGCCCTGCTCCTTCCTGATCTGCAGATGCGGGCCGATCTTGGCGTCCGGATCGTGCTGCGCCATCGAGACCAGCGAGTCTCCGTCGCGCGGCAGGTAGGCCGCCACGTAGACCAACGTCTTGACCTTCTCCGGCGCGGCCTCGGCAACCGCCGAGATCGTGATGCCGCCGAAGCTGTGGCCCACCAGCACGGCGGGACGCTTCGTCGTGGCGAGCGCCTTCAGCACGGTGTCGCGGTACAGATCCAGGCTCACGTCTGCAGGCGACATGGGTGCGGCGGGGCGGCCCGGCAGTTCGATGGCCAGCACGGGGTAGCCATCCGCCTTCAGTCTCGCCTCGACGCCTTGCCAGACGTGGCCGTCCTCGAAGGCGCCGTGGACGAGCGCGATGGTGGGCTTGGCGCCGGGGGCGGCCGGATTTTCCGAGGCCGTGGCGAAGCCGCAGGAAAGCAGGGCGGAAAGCGCGATGATCGTGGATTGGAGCTTCATGATGTCCTCACAGGTTGGGTTTCGAATTGCCATCAAAGGATCCGAGCTGCGCCATGAGCGGTTGCGGCACAGGTCGTGTTTGGCGACAACTGAACTTTGCGCGGCGGCCGCTGCGAGGTGATTGCGATGCGGCGTCCCTGAGTTCAGTCGAAGGCGATGGATGTTTCGATTGAAACCAGCGGCGGAACATGGCTTGCCTTGCTGCATGCGAATGGCTTGCCCGTCGACAGTCATGTCCATGGCGCCGGCACCGGGCGGTGCACTGGCCGCCCGATGCCGCCTCGGCAGGTGTTCGCGACTGCTTGCGGTCCGCGCGGCCGGCGGACACCACGCTTCCCAGGCTCGATCGCGCTACCGCGCATCGGCGCCCCGCTGCCGGTCCGCGGCAGACGTCGAGCGCCTCGAGCGGCCGCTAGGACGCCGCGAATCCTTGCAGCAACCCGAGGCATACAAGTGCGGCCGAGACCAGGGATGGCCAGAACATCTGCTCCTTCAGCAACTGGAAGTCCTCGGCCTCGAAGCCGCAAGGTGCGGCCGGCTGCGAGGATCCCTCGCTCATCGGAGGCTGCGTCGCCTTGGCGCAGAGCTCGAAGAGTTCGAACAGCCCCATGGCGGTATCCTCACTGGCCGGTCGACAGGGCCGAGGCGACCAGGCGATCCAGTCGGTCATCGAGGGAGTGGCCCATCGCGTCGATGTCGGCGTCGTGGTACTGGCTCAGCTGCGTCGACGGCCGGTCGTACTCGATCACCGAGCCTCCCTTGGGGCCGGCGTAGACCACGACGCGCAGCGGCGCGTAGAGTCCGGCGGCGGGGTTCGCGCTGGTCATCTCGACGGCCGACAGGATGTTGCCGATGAAGTACTCGGTGACGTTGCCGCGTGCGCCCTTCAGGATCAGCCAGTCGCCGTGCACGCCCACGTAGTGGATGACCAGGCCATCCTTGCCGGCGGCCTTGGTGAGCTCGGCGCGAAGGGCATCGACGTCGCCCGCCTTGAGCTTCGCGCGAATGTTGTCGTCGAGGCGGCCCAGGCGTGTCTCGAGGTCCTTCTTGACGTCGGCGTAGGGCCGGGACGACGAGGCCGTGACGTGCTCGACGACCATCGACGTGCGCGAGAAACGGACCTCCGACGGCACGGCCGCGCCGGCGTGGGTGGCCGCGCAGGCGAGGAAGAGCGCTGTGACGCGCGCGAATTGCGCCAGCGGTGTATTGAGTGAACGGGTCATGCGAGTCTCCTGTTTGACTTGAAAGGATTCAATGCGCGGCGACGACGGCGGGACGGCCGAGGCCCGTCTCGGCGCGCACCAGCTGGGCGTCGAAGGCGGCGCGTTCGGACGTGGCGCGCGGGCTCGAGTCGAGCACCGAGAACAGCCAGATCCCGAGGAAAGCCAGCGGCATCGACACGATGGCGGGGTTCTCGTACGGGAAGATCGGGGCCTTGAAGTGGAAGACCGCGACCCACACCGTCTTGCTCAGGCCGACCAACACCACCGAAGTCACGAGTCCCAGGCCGCCGCCGAAAAGCGCGCCGCGCGTGGTCATGCCGCGCCAGTACAGCGAGGTCACGAGAACCGGGAAGTTGCAGCTCGCCGCCACCGCCAGAGCGAGGCCGACCATGAACGCGATGTTCTGGTTCTCGAACAGCATCGCCAGCAGCGCCGCGATGATGCCGATCGCGACGGCCGCGAACTTCGACACCGCCAGTTCCGTGCGTTCGGTCGTGCGGCCCTTGGCGATGACCTGCGCATACAGGTCGTGGCTCACCGCCGACGCCGCGGCCAGCGTCAGGCCGGCAACGACCGCGAGGATGGTCGCGAACGCCACCGCCGCGATGAAGCCGAAGAACAGCGGGCCACCCATCGCGCCGGCCAGGTGGATCGCGGCCATGTTCGGGCCGCCGATCAGGCCGGTGACCTTCGAGCCGGCGGCGCTCGTGAAGTAGCTCGGGTCGTTCATCAGCACCGCGATGGCGCCGAAGCCGATGATGGGGATCAGCAGGCTGAAGTACGCGACGAAGCAGCCCGCATAGAAGACCGACTTGCGCGCGGCCTGCGCGTCGCGCACCGTGTAGAAGCGCATCAGGATGTGCGGCAGGCCGGCGGTGCCGAACATCAGCGCCAGCCCGAGCGAGATCGCGGAAACGGGATCGCTGAACAGCCCGCCCGGCTGCAGGATCGCCGCGCCCTTGGGATGCACCTGCGTGGCCGCGGCCAGCAGCGCGTCGACGCTGAAGCCAAACTTCCACAGCACGCCGATACCCAGCAGGGTACCGCCCGTGAGCAGCAGCCCCGCCTTGGTGATCTGCACCCACGTGGTGGCCTGCATGCCGCCCACGGTCACGTAGATCACGGTGAGCACGCCCACCACCAGCACGGCCACGGTGTAGTCGACGCCGAACAGCAGCTGCACCACCTTTCCGGCGCCCACCATCTGCGCGATCAGGTAGAACGCGACGACGGTCAGGCTGCCGATCGCCGAGAAGACGCGCACCTGCTTGTGGTCGAGGCGGAACGACGTGACGTCGCTGAACGTGTAGAGGCCCAGGTTGCGCAGGCGCTCCGAGATCAGGAACAGCACGATGGGCCAGCCGACGAGGAAGCCGATCGAATACAGCATGCCGTCGAAGCCGGTGCTGTAGACCAGCGCGGTGATGCCCAGGAAGGCCGCGGCGGACAGGAAATCGCCGGCGATCGCGAAGCCGTTCTGCAGCGGCTTGATGCCGCCGCCGGCGGCGTAGAAGTCAGCCGCCGACTTCGTCTTGTGCGACGAGCGCCAGGTGATCACCAGGCTGGCCGCGACGAAGGCGAGGAACATCCCGATGGCGATGACGTTGTGGCCCGCCGCGTGCTGGCTCGCAGCATCGGCGGCGTCGGCGAGGCCGGCAGTCGACGCGAGCGTCGCGGCGAGAAGGAGGGTGCGGGCGGCGGTCACAGTCCGATCTCCTCGACCAGCTCGTCGTTCATGCGGCCGAACAGGCTGCCTGCGCGCTGCACGTAGAAGCCGGTGATCAGCACGACGAACAGCAGCATGCCGATGGCCAGCCAGATCCCGAGCGGCGCGAGGCCGCCGCCAATCGGCGTGGCGAGCAGCGGACGCGCGAACACGATCATCAGCACGAAGCCGAAGAACGCGAAGATCGTGAGGGCGGTCAGGCCCCAGCGGACGCGGGCCCGCGTGCGGACGAGGGCGATGAAGCGCGGGTTGCGGACGATGATCCGCGCGGTCGTTTCTGTCAGTGATTCCATGGTTGTCTCGATCGTTGTGAGGGGGATGTCTCTGCGGACATTCGTGCACTTCCGCCACGCAGGCGTGTCTACAGGGCCGGCAGCACGCGCCCTTCGTTGAGCCCGAAGCCGATGCGCGCGAAACCCTCGCGTTCGCACCAACCCTTGAAGACGATGGCGTCGCCGTCCTGCAGGAAGCTGCGGGTTTCGCCGGTGCCGAGTTGCACGGGCTGGCGGCCGGCGAGCGCCAGTTCCATCATGGCGCCGGCCTGGTCCAGCGTGGGGCCGGAGATGGTGCCGCTGCCCAGCAGGTCGCCTGGCTGCAGGTTGCAACCGCCGGCGGCGTGGTGGGCGACCATCTGGCCCACCGACCAGTAGTGGTGGACGAAGCTCGTTCGCGAGATCGTCTGCGGCGGCGCGTGGTCGAGTCGCATCTGCGCGGTCTCGATCTGCACTTCCAGACGGACGTCCAGCGCGCCGCGGACGCGGTTGTCGGGGCTGTCGAGGTAGGCAAGCGGCTGCGGCTCGTCGGCGGGCCGCGTCCATGCCTGGCGGAAGGGCTCCAGCGCCTCCATCGTGACGATCCACGGCGAGATCGTCGTCGCGAAATTCTTCGCATGGAACGGGCCCAGCGGCGCCATTTCCCAGGCCTGGATGTCGCGTGCCGACCAGTCGTTGAGCAGGCACAGCCCGAAGACGTGGCCGTCCACCTCGGACATGTCGATGCGTTCACCGAGGGGGTTGCCCGGCCCGACGAAGATGCCCAGCTCGAGCTCGTAGTCGAGCCGCATGCACGGGCCGTATTGCGGATCGGTGCGGCCTGGCAGCAGGCGCTGGCCGTTGGGCCTGCGAAACGCTTGTCCGGACACGCCGATGCTCGATACCCGCCCGTGATAGGCGGTCGGTACCCATTGGAAGTTGGGCGCCAGCGGGATGTCGAGCAACTGGCTGATGTTGCGCGCGTGGTGGATGGAGGTGTAGAAGTCGGTGTAGTCGCCGATCCGCGCGGGCAACGTGTGTTCGACGCGGTCCATGTCCACGAGGCAGGCCGGCAGCCACTCCTGCGCGTCGCTCGAGGCCTCCAGCAATTCGAACAGCCCGTGTCGCAATGTGCGCCACGCGGGCTGGCCGAGCGCCATCAGCGCGTTCAAGTCGCTGCGCGCGGCCGCGTCGACGATGGCCAGCAGTGGCGATGCGAGACGGCGCGTCGCGGCCAGGGCAGCGAGGTCCAGCACCTGGTCGCCGATCGCGACGCCGCCGCGCCAGGCCTGCGTGCTGCCGGCGCGCCGGAACACGGCCAGCGGCAGGTTCTGGATGGGAAAATCGGCGCCTGCGACGTTGGCCGATGGCAGCCAGCTGCGCGTCGACGCCTCGTGGGTGTGGTCGATCATCGCGGCCTCGCGGTCAGTCGAACGCGCCCGCCGGACTGCGGCGGCTCAGCGTGATGCGGTTGCTGTGCAGATGCTCGGCCTGTGCGGCGGACACGCCCAGTTCGGCCAGCAGCTCGTCGTTGGACTCGCCCTGGAAGTACGGGATGCCGGGCGCGGGCAGGCGCGAGTGGCTGAAGCGCCACGGCGCTCCGGGCATGCGCATCGTCCCGCCTTCGCGGTCGTCGACGTCGACGATCGCGCCCCAGTCGCGCGCCCATTCCGATTTGGCCAGGTCGGCCGTCGTGCGCACCACGCCGATCGCCAGGCCGGCCTCGCTCACCTGGGCCTGCAGTTGGTCGAGATCGGTGAAGGTCTGGATCCAGGCATGCACTTCGGCCAGCAGTTCGGGCAGGTGCTGCTTGCGCAGGGTCGCGGTGGCATAGCGCGGATTCGTGCGCAGGTCTCCCCGGCGCATCATCGCGCACCACTTGATGAACATGGGCGAGAACACCGGGCTCGTCGCGATCGTCACGCGGCGGCCGTCGGGCAGTTCGAAGATCGGCGATTCGTTGGCGCTCAGCGCCACCGGCTCATCGGCCACGTCGCGCTCGGCCAGCTGTGCGCCGGCGCGCTCGTTGGCCGACAGCATCGTCGCGGCCATCGACACGTCGACGTGCTGGCCCTTGCCGGTGGCGTTGCGGTGCTGCAGCGCGGCCAGCACCGCGATCACACCCTGCAGGCCCGTGTAGACGTCAGCGTGGCTGCAGGCGTCGCCGCGCAGTTCGGTCTGCGCGCCGTCGTAGTGCTTCTCGAGGATGTCGGTGAGGCCGGTCTCGGCGTGCACCGTCGGCGCGAACGCGGGCCGGTTGCGCCACGGGCCGGTCTGCCCGTAGCCGCTGATCGAGACGTAGACGACTTCCGGATTGAACTTGATCACGTCTTCGTAGGCGAAGCCGAAGCGCGCGAGCGTGCCGGGCCGGAAGTTCTCGACGATCACGTCGACCGACTCGCACATCTTGCGGACGATCTCGCGCGCCTCGGGGAAGTTGAGGTCGATGCTGAGATTGCGCTTGCCGGCGTTCTGCTGAGCGTAGTAGACCGACATCGAACCGATATGCGGCACGCCGCCGCGGCCGACGTCGCCGGCAGGCGGCTCGATCTTGGTCACGTCGGCGCCGAGGTCGCGCAGGGTCTTGGTGCAGCTGGGACCGGACAGCACGCGGGTGAAGTCCAGCACCTTGATGCCATGGAGCGGGGCGTCCATCTCAGTTCCCCTCGAAGACTGCGGATCCGGGACCCGTGGCATTGAAGGCGGCGATGCCGCGCTTCTGGTCCTGGCTCGCCCACATCCACGCATTGACCTCGGCCTGGCGTGCATCCGCCGCTGCGACGCCATGGCGTGCGGTCAGGTCCGCGAGGGTCTTGATCGACTTCAGCGCGACGGTCGGTCCAGCGGCGAGTTGACGCGCCCATGACAGTGCGACGTTGCCAAGTTCGGCTTCGGCAGCGACCAGGTTGATCACCCCCCAGCGTTCGAGCGCATGCAGGTCCTGCCGGCGGCCGAACATCGCGAGCTCCTTGCCGCGGGCCGGACCGGCACGCTCGACCACACGCTGCACGCCGCCGAGCAACGGCAGCAGGCCCAGCGAGACTTCGGCCATCCCGAACGACGCGGTGTCGGCGGCGATGATCATGTCGCACATCAGCGCAAGCTCGAAGCCACCACCCAGCGCCGCGCCATGCACCGCTGCCACGGTGGGGATGGGCAAGTCCTCGAGCGCGCCCCACATCTCGGCCAGTTCACCCTGCGGCGACTTCTCCTTCTCGAGCAAGTTCAGGTCGGCACCGGCGCAGAAGTGACGCATGCCGCTGCGCAGCAGGATGGCGCGGCAGCCGCCGGACACGGCCTTGGCGTAAGCCGAGCTGAGGGCGGCGAGGAACGCGAGGTCGATGAGGTTGTGCGGGGGCTTGGACATCGTGACGATGCCGACGGCACCGTCCTTCTCATAGGTGATGGCGGTCATGGGGTACCTTTGTCTCGGAGAGTTCCCGCGACGATCTGCGCGGGTCGGTGAATTCAGGATAACGCTGTTAACTTTTGCATGATAACAGTGTTAACCCTGACGGTCGATAATTCGGTTAACAGCGTTGACATCAGGTGCTTTCCGATGTCGACTCCGCTCATGCATTTCACGATTCCCGCTCCATGCCCAAACAAGCGTCCGCGCCGCCGCCACGATCGTCCGCCACACGCACCCGCAAGCCAGCCGCCGCGAGAGCGCCCGTCGAGCCGGCCCGCACCGCGAACTACGAGCCCGGCAGGCTGCGCGATGCGCTGGTCTCGGAAGGCCGCAGGATGTTCGAGGAGAACGGCGCGACCGAGCTGAGCCTGCGCGCGCTGGCGCGCCGGCTCGGCGTGTCGGAGGCGGCACCGTCCAAGCACTTCCAGGGCAAGGAGGAACTGCTCGGTGCGATCGCCAGCGACGGCTTCCGCGAACTCGCGGCGCAGCGCGTGGCGTTGTCGGCGAAGCGACTTGCTCCGTATGCGAAGGCGCGCGAGATGATGCTCAGCTACGTCCGATTCGCGCAGCGGCACGAGGGCCTGTTCGACCTGATGATCGGCCCGCGCGTGCTGCCCGAGTTCCGCCGCGGCGAGTTCACCGAGACCGGCGACCGCTCGTACGCATATTTCGCCAATTCGGTGTTCGATCTCGCGCTGGCGCACGGCTGGCCCAAGGGCTCGCTCGAGTACCTGTCGCACTCGGCCTGGGCGATGGAGCACGGCATCGCGGCGCTGATCCTCGCGCGCCGCGTGCCGCGCGACGACAGCGGAATCGAGCTGCAGAAGATGATCGAGTTCGCGATCGACTTCTTCCTCGATTCAGTCGTCGCAGGCCCGGGCGGCCATCGCGACGCCGCCCGCGCCGCGCGCGCTTGCGACGGCAGCGCGGCGGACACGCCGGCAGCCTGATTTGCGTTCCTCCGATGCTGCTCCGGCAGAAATGTCAGACAGGGCTCAAGACGGGGATGACCGGTTTGCGCGCGAAAGCCGCCGAGATGAATTTGGACGTTGAAGTCCGCAACCGCTGCATACCCGTCCTTGGTCGGAACTGGCGGCCAAGGGCCGGCCGTTGCATTGCCGACCTCCCTATCGTCATGGGCCGATCGGCCGTTCTAATTCCCCATTGACAACGACCCGCGCCTAAACGCATTCGTGGTTCCTGATTCGCAGAGATCCGTATCGATCGGCGGCATGCGGTCACCATGCGGTTTCGCCCGCATACGTTGAGACACGCATGGCGTGGCTCCGCGCTGCATGCCACTTAGCCCCCTGGTACGGCCAGCCTTCTAGGGGTAGTGAGCCCCCTGCGACAAGCGATACATTGCCGCTGCCTGTCAAGCATCCCGGGAGGCCGCAATGCAGGATCGCGCGTTCAGCACGTTGCGCGCCGCATCTGATGCGGCCGACAGGTTCAGCTCGTCGGCGGCGCCCGAGGCGCCCGGCGATAGCGACGACATCACCGTCCAGCCGCCCAAGCTGGGGCTGCCGGTGGGCGGTGGTGCGATCCGCGGCATTGGCGAGAAATTCGCAACCAACGCGCAGACCGGCACTGCGTCATTGCGGGTCCCACTGCCGCTGTCGCCTGGCCGCTCCGGCTTCACGCCGCGCTTAGCGCTGGCCTACGACAGCGGGGGCGGCAACAGCGCCTACGGCCTGGGCTGGAGCCTTGACCTGCCAGCCATCACCCGCAAGACCGACAAGGGCCTGCCGAAGTACGGCGACGCCGACGAGTCCGACGTGTTCATCGTCTCGGGTGCCGAGGACCTGGTGCCCGTGCTGGATGCTTCGCTCGCGCGCGTGGCCAGCACGCGCGTCTTATACGGCGCCACCTACCAGGTGCTCGCCTACCGGCCGCGAGTGGATGCCCTCTTCTCTCGCATCGAGGCCTGGCGCAACGTCGCCGATCCCGTTGACGTGTTCTGGCGCACGATCTCCAGCGCCAACGTCACCACCTGGTACGGCTTGGACGCGACCAGCCGCATCGCGGACCCGCAAGATTCGACACGTATCTTCAGCTGGCTCGCCTGCCTCAGCCACGACGACCGCGGCAACCTGATCGAATACCGCTTCCAAGCCGAAGACGGACAAGGCGTGGACACCACGAAGAGCCACGAGCGCAACCGCAGCGACGTGCAGCGCAGCGCAGGCCGCTACTTGGCCGACGTGCGCTACGGCCACCGCACCGCCTACTTTCCGGACTTGTCGGCCAAGCAACCCACACCGCTCCCCGACGACCCGATGTTCGAAGTCGTCTTCGACCACGGCGAGTACGACCCTACGGCGCCGCAACCGGGGGTAATGGCGCGGGCCTGGCCGGTGCGGCCCGACCCGTGGTCGACGCGACGGCCCGGCTTCGAATGGCGCATCTACAGGCGCTGCCAGCGTGTGCTGATGTTTCACCATTTCCCGGAGGCACCCGAGGTGGGAGCGAACTGCCTGGTGCGCTCGCTCGACCTCGCCTACACCGACGATTCGGACAGTGCCAACGACCCGATGTACTCGCTGCTGGCCAGCCTCACCCAATGCGGCTACCGCCGCAGCGGCGCAGGCTACACACGCGCGGCCATGCCGGCCCTGCTGCTTACCTACAGCCGCCCCACGATCGACCCGGCCGTGCGCGACCTCGACAAGGAGGCGCTGCGCAACCTACCGGCGGGCAGCGACGGCCTGCGCTACCAATGGGCCGACCTTGATGGCGAGGGCACCTCAGGGCTGCTCAGCGAGCAAGCCGGTACTTGGTTCTACAAGGCCAACCTCAGCCCGGGCCGAACAGCCGCGGCCCCCTCCTCGGTCGCTTTCGCGCCCGTGCAGCGCGTCGACGGCCTCCCGAGCACGGCCGCCGTTGTGGCACGCCGCCAGACTCTCGCTTCGCTTGCGGGCGACGGCCGGCTCGACTTGGTGGACCGCGCCGGCGCCACGCCCGGCTTCGCGACGCGTCGGGACGACGCCACCTGGGGCCCCTGGCAACCGTTCGCGGCGAAGCCGAATCTCGACTGGGACGACCCGCAGTTGCGCTTCACCGACCTCACCGGCGACGGACTGAGCGACGCCCTGGTCGCCGAGGGCGGCAACCTGCGGTGGTACGCCTCGCTCGGACGCGCCGGATTCGAGGCCGGGCGTTGGGCCGAGACCTCGCTGGACGAGGAGCAGGGCCCGCGCTTCGTCTTCGCCGACGGCACCGAGTCCATCTTCTTGGCCGACATGACCGGCGACGGCCTGTCCGACATCGTGCGCGTTCGCAATGGCAGCACCTGCTACTGGCCAAACCTGGGGTATGGCCGCTTCGGCGCCAAGGTGCTGCTTGACGACTCGCCCTGGCTCGATGCGCCCGACCAGTTCGACGCGCGCCGCGTGCGCCTGGCCGACCTCGACGGCTCCGGCACCGCCGACCTGGTGTACTTCGGCCACGACGCGACCTGGCTGCACTTCAATTCCTGCGGCGACCGATTCGCCGTACCGTTACGCCTGCCCGCGAGTCCGACTTTCGATGCGATCGGCACCGCGCAGGCTATCGACCTGCTGGGCAACGGCACCAGTTGCCTGGTGTGGTCATCGCCGCTGCCCGCGCGCTCGACCACCCCTTTGCGCTGGATCGACCTGATGAGCGGCAGCAAGCCGCACCTGTTGATCGATATCGACAACCAGCTCGGCGCCGAGACCCGCATCCAGTACGCGCCCTCGACGCACTACAGCGTGCAGGACCGGCTCGCCGGCACGCCCTGGCTGACGCGCCTGCCCTTCCCGGTGCAGGTGGTGGCGCAGGTCGAGTCGATCGACTGGATCGGCCGCAACCGCTTCTCGACGCGCTATGCGTACCACCACGGCTGCTTCGACGCGGTCGAGCGCGAATTCCGCGGCTTCGCGCGCGTCGACCGCTGGGATACCGAGGAGATCGCAGGCCTCACGGCCGACGGCGCGTTTCCTGGCGCAGGCAGCGTGCCCAACCGGCCGCCGGTGTGCACGCGCACCTGGTATCACACCGGCGTCGGGCTGGCGCAGGAGACGCTGCTGGAGCAGCTCGCGCTCGAATACTTCGTGGAGCCGGGCCTTACCGCAGCACAGGCCGCGGCAATGCGCCGACCGGCGCCTCCGCCTCCTGCAGGCGTGCTGCAGGCCGACGGCAGCCTCGTCGCGCGCCCGATGACGCCCGACGAGGCCCGCGAGGCCGCGCGCGCGCTGCGCGGCAGCGTGCTGCACGAGGAGGTCTATGCCGAGGACGGCAGTGCCGCCGCGAGCTGCCCCTACAGCGTGAGCGACCAGAGCTGGTCCGTGGTCTGGCTGCAGCCGGCCTCCGGCCAGCGGCACGCGGTCTTCAACGTCCAGGCCAGCGAGTCCGTCCAGTGGCACTATGAGCGGACCCTGTACGCGATCGGCGCGCAGCAGCTCGCCGACCCCCGCGTTCAGCACACCCTCACGCTGCAGGTGGACGCCTTCGGCAACGTTCTGCAGCAGTCCGCCATCGCATACGGCCGGCGCCACCCCGATGCGACGCTAGCCGCCGACAACCAGGCGCTGCAGGCCGCGCTGTGGGTGACGCTGACGCAGCAAACGGTATCCGCCCCGCTGAGCACGGCCGATGCATGGGCGACGCCAGCAGCGGTGCAGGCCGATGGCTTCGAGCTGGTGCGATGCGTGCCGGCGGCCGCTGCCATGTCGGGCATCACGCCGCTGTTTCGCCTCGCCGAGCTTCGCGCCCAGGTGGCGCAGGCCTGCGACGGCGCGCACGACCTGCCCTTCGAAGACCGCGCCAACGCCGGCGCCACCCAAGCCCACCCTTACCGCCGCTGCATCTCGCGCGCGCGCACGCTGTACCTGGCCGACGATCTGAGCGGCCCCCTGCCGCTGGGCCAGGCCGGCGCGCGGCGCCTCGTGCACGAGACCTATCGCCAGGCTCTCACGCCCAGCCTGGTCGCCGCGGTGTTCGGCCTGAAGCTGCCGGCCGCAACGCTATCGGCGGTGCTCACCGGCGAAGCGCAGTACCGCGACCTGGACGGCGACGGTGCCCTTTGGCAGCCATCGGGCAGGCAGACCTATTCGCCTGGCGCGCCCGACCTCTCTTTCGCTCAGACGCACTTCTTCATGCCGCAGACGGTGCAGGACCCGTTCGGCAACGCGACGCAGCTGGCCTACGACGCCGGCAACCTGCTCCTGCAGTCGCTCACCGACCCCTTGGGCAACCAGACCCTGGCGGCGTACGACTACCGCGTGCTGCAGCCTTCGCAGATCACTGATGCCAACGGCAATCGCAACCAAGCGGCCTACGACACGCTCGGCCAGCTCGCCGGGCGGGCAGTGATGGGCAAGTCGTCCGAGATCCTCGGTGACTCGCTCGCCGGCTTCCAGGCCGACCTGACGACCGCACAGATTGACTCTCTCGCGAGCGGGCCGGACCCGCTAGGCGCCGCGGTCGGCCTGCTCGCGTCCGCCACGGCGCGCGAGGTACATGATCTCGACCGTTTCGCGCGCACCCGCGCCGCGGTGCCGGCCGACCCGACCCAGTGGCAGCCGTCCTTCGTCGCCAGTATCGCGCGCGAGACGCACGTCAGCGACCTCGCGCCCGCGACGACGACGCAGGTGCAGCTGGCAATTCGCCACGGCGACGGCTTCGGCCGCTCGATCCAGATCAAGGCGCCGGCGGCGCCTGCGACGCCGGGCACCCCGCTGCGCTGGACTGCCAGCGGCTGGACCGTGTTCGACAACAAAGGCCAGCCGGTGCGACAGTACGAACCCTTCTTCAGCGCGCTGGCCGCCACCCCGCAGGCCTTCGAGTTCGGTCTCATGGTCGGCGTCAGCGCAATCCAGGTGCGCGATCCGCCGGGGCGGGTGCTCGCCATAGTGCGGCCCGACCAGACCTGGGACAAGACCGTGATGGATCCGTGGTCGGTGCAGCGCTGGGACGCCAACGACACCGTGCTGGAGGCAGACCCGCGCAACGATGCCGACGTCGGTGCATTTCTGTCGGCCCTGCCCGCCGCCGACCTGTTGCCCACCTGGTACCAGCAGCGCATCGGCGGCGCGCTGGGCGCCACCGCGCGCACGGCGGCCACCTTGGCGGCAGCCCACGCCGGTACGCCGGGCCGGGCCTGGATCGACGCGCTAGGCCGCAGCGTGATTCGGCTGGCCGACAACGGTCCCGCCGGCCGCTACCTCAGCCGCTCAGTGCTCGACGTACAGGGGCGCTTGCTCCAGCAGGTCGACGAGCTGGGCCGCCGGGCCGTCACCGAGGAGGTCGACATGCTCGGCCACTCACTGCACCGCGCCAGCATGGAAGGCGGCGAGCGCTGGACCCTGAACGACGTGCGCGGCTCGCCGGTGCGCGCCTGGGATGAGCGTGGCCACCAGTTGCGCAGTGAGTACGACGGGCTGCGCCGGCCCGTCGCGCAGTATGTGCGGGGCACCGACGCCGCCCAGTCTGACCCGCGTACCCTGGCTGGCGAAGTGCGCTATGCAGCTTTCGTCTACGGTGAAGGCGTCGTCAATGCGGCCGGGCTAAACCTGCGCGGTCGCCTGTACCAACAGTTCGACAATGCCGGCAGCGCGACCCAGAAGGCCACCGACCCGATCTCGGGCGGCGACGTCGCCTACGACTTCAAGGGCAACCCGCTCGCCAGTGCCCGCCGCTTCGCGGCCGATCCCTCGGCGCTCATCGACTGGGCCGCACCGCCCGCCCTCGACCCGGCCTTCACGGCCTTCACCCGCTACGACGCGCTCAACCGCACCATGCAGACCCGCGTCCCCGATGGCAGCGCGGTGGCCACCGCCTACGACGAGGCAGGCCTGCCGCGCAGCGTGCAGGTCACGCCCGCAGGAGGCGTCGCCACCCCCTTCGTGGCCTCGATCGCTTACAACGCACGCGGCCAGCGCATGCAAGTCGTGCATGGCAATGGCGCGCAGATCAGCCTCGACTACGACCCGCTGACCTTCCGGCTCGCCCAGCTGCGCACCGTGCGCACGGGCGTTCCGGCTAACCAGTCGGTGGTGCAGCTACTGAGTTATACCGAAGACCCGGTCGGCAACGTCACTCATATCCAGGACGATGCCGACCTGCAGGACGCGATCTACTTCCGCAATCGACGCGTCGAGCCGAGCGCTGACTTCCAGTACGACGCGCTGTACCGGCTGGTGGGCGCGAGCGGTCGCGAGCAGCTGGGCCAGCCGGGCGGTCCGGCCAGTGCGCCCGGGCCGTCCTCCTACAACGACGCGCCTCGGATCGGCCAGGCGCTGCCAGGCGACGGCAAGGCCGTGGGCACCTACCTCGAGACCTACCAGTACGACGCCGCGAGCAACCTTCTGCAAGTCAAGCACGTCGGCAGCGACCCGGCCCAGGCCGGCTGGTCGCGCAGCTACGTCTACGCCGAGGTGAGCGCGCTCGACCCGGTGCAGGTGAGCAACCGCCTGAGCCGCTCGGTGCTGAACCCGCAGGGCCACGCACCGTGGAACGAAGCGTACGGCCACGATGCGCACGGCAACATGCTGTCGATGCCGCAGTTAGCGTCCCTGCAGTGGGACTACTTAAATCGCCTGCGGCTCGCCCGGCGCCAGGCCGTCAACGCCGACGACAGCGACGGCGCGCTGCACCAGGGGGAGCGGACCGCGTTCGTGCACGACGCCGGCGGCCAGCGCTTGCGCAAAGCCACCTGGCGCGCCAACGGCAGCCTGATGAAGGAGCGGCTGTACCTGGGTCCCTACGAGGTCTACCGCGAATACGACGGCGTCGGCAGCACCGTCACGCTCGAACGCACGACGCTACACGTGATGGACGGTGCGGCCCGCGTCGCGCTGCTCGAGACGCGCACGCAGGGCGACGACGGCTCGCCCGCGCAGCTCGCGCGCTACCAGTACGGCAACCACCTGGACTCCGCCTGCGTGGAACTGGACGCTACGGGCCGCGTGGTGTCTTACGAGGAATACACGCCGTTCGGCAGCACCAGCTACCAAGCCTACGACGCCGGCATCCGTGCGGCGGCCAAGCGCTACCGCTACAGCGGCACCGAGCGCGATGAGGAGACGGGCCTGCAGTGGTGCGCGACCCGCTACTACGCGACCTGGCTCGGGCGCTGGACCAGCGCCGATCCCGCCCGCCCGGTCGAGGGCCTGAACCTGTACGCGTATTCGAGCAACAACCCGGTGGGCCGCAGCGACCCGGGCGGTCAGGACTCGGACGACAAGAAGGACAAGCCGGCCGCCGACGACAAGAAGTCCGCGGCCAAGGACGATGACAAGTGGCGCAACGAACCGATCGGAGGCTGGGGCGGCACACGCTACTCGATCGATGAGCCGATGCCCGAGTTCAAGCTGAACGCGCCGAACTTCCTGTCCTCGTCGTACTCGCAGAGCCTGGGCATCATGACCAAGGGTGCAGGCGACGTCGAGGCCAACCTGTACGGTGGCGCCTCCAGATTGACGGGCATGCACCTGCGGCCGCAGTCCGGCTACGGCCTGCAGTTGGGCCAATTGCAGGTCCGACAGCAGATCGAGGGGGCACCCGGCTTCGACCTCGGCGTGTCCGGCTCGGGCGGCTACACCTCGCAGAGCAGCGACACCGGTGACACTGCCACCGTCGCTTGGTCGGCGCTCGGCCTGGCGCACTACGCCTACCAATGGGACTCCGGCTTCGGCCTGGGCGCCTATGCAGCGGTCGGCGCGGCCGGCCAGCACCCCGACAAGGGCGATGGCTACACCGCGCCTCAGGCCTCGCTTACTGGCGTGGTGGGTTGGGAGGCGCAGGACGACGATGGCCCGCCCAAGCCGTTCACCGTGGCCGACCTGGACAAGCCGCCGGAAACCGACAGCACGGTGCAATTCAAGGGCATCGATGCCAATCCCACCATCGGCTACGCCGGTCGCGGCCAGCTCACGCAGGGGCCCATGCTGCGCAACCTGGTCACGGCGGGCGGATATGCCGGCGTCAACATCGGCATCGGCGAGCACTGGAGCGTTTTGCCCGAAGGCGGCGCCTTGTACACCCATGGCTCACCCGACACTGCCGGTGGTCAGTCGGGAAACGCGTTGACCTGGCGCGCCGGCATCGCCGCCACCTACAACTGGATCGAGAAGACGACCTCCGGCCCGCAGACAAGCTCCGTGTCGTTCGGCGCCTGGTTCTCGCAGGAGCGGGGATCCATCAGCCAGGGCTCGCCGGGCAGCACCGCGCCATCGGGCGACTACGTGACCAATGCCGTGATGTTCGGGGCGACCTTCGGGTTCCGACGCACTCCGCTGTTAGGAAACTGACCGCAACCCCGCCACCCACTTCCGGAGGCATCGCCATGAACATCGGACTTCCCCTGGGCGCCATGGGCGAGGCCGTGCAGCGCCTGCACGGCATCCTGCGCTCGCTCGGACTCGAGGTCGATGCGCAGGAGCAGGCCGAGGGCCGCTTCGGCCCGTCCACCCAGGCGGCAGTGCAGGCCCTGCAGTCGGAGCGCGGTCTGCCCGCGCACGGCGAGATCGACCACGAGACGCTGAACCTGCTGGTCGAGCTGGAGCAGCGTCTGACGATCAACATCAACGAGGCGCCGGCTCCCGGACCCACGCCCCCCAGGCCGGTCGACAACGACTGCGGCACGGTGCACGGCCACCTGGTTGACGGCGACGGCATGCCGCTTGTGCGCCAGACCGTGGTGCTGCAGTCCGTCCTGCTACGCAACGCCACCCGCCTGGCCGAAGGCAGCACCGACCACACGGGCGCTTTCAGGCTGAGCTATCGACGCGAGCAGCCCCTGAACCTGCATTTGCAGGCTCTCGATGCCCAGGGTCGCGTCATCGCGACGTCCGCCGTCGCCTTCGCCGCCGCCGCCGACCTGGCGCTGGACCTGAGCACTGCCGGCGCCGGCGTGGTGCCCCATCCCTCTGCGTTCGCGACACTGAATGCCGCGTTGTCGCGGCCCCTGGGGGACGTGCCGCTGCAGTCGTTGAAGCAGGACAAGGAACATGACGAGCTGGGCTTCGTGGCCAGCGCAAGTGACCAGACTTTTGCCAGCGTCGCACGCCTGTACATCGCACGCCGGCTGACGCTGCAATCGCCCCTGGACGAGCGCACCTTCTTTGGTCTCTTCAGCCAGGGCGTCCCCGTGTCGCTGGAGGCGGCACTCGGCGACCTGCCGGACGCCGGGATCGACGACACCTTCGTGGCCCAGGTGCAGTCGGGCCTGCTCGCCCATTCGCGCGCCGCGCTGGACGCGGCGCTCACGGCCGCCCTGGCGGCCAACGTGCTGCCCGCCTCCTATGCGCTGCTGCAGCCGGCGCAGCTCGATGCACTCGATGCCTTGCGCGTGCAGACGGTGGGAGCGACACCGTACGTGCGCGGCAAGACGCCGCTGTCGGCCCTGCTCGGTACCGCGCAGGTCGACGCCACGGTGGCGAGCGCCTTCACCACCGTCTACGCCGCCGCGGGCGGCCGCCTCGGTCCGACGTGGAAGGCGCTGCGCGCCGACAAGTCGCTCACCAAAGCGCAGCTCACGCAGCTGAAGACGAGCCTGAGCGCGGGCGAACTGCTGGGCGGCAATCTGCCGCTGGTGGGCGATACGCTGCAGCGGCTTGCGGCCGGATCGCTGCGCAGCCTGCAGGACCTCGCGCTGATGGACGAGCCAGCGTGGGCGCAGCTCATCGCTGCGGTCGACCCCGGTGCCGAGAGCGTGCCACTGGTGCTGCCGAACGACACGCCGCAGCAGCGCATTGACCGTCTGGCCAAGGCCCTGGCCCAACGCTTCGCGTCGCGCTTCCCGACGACGGCGGTGCTGGGCGGACTGGGCCGCGCGACCAACTCGTCCTTCAGCGCGAAAGACGAGCTCGTGCAGGTACTTACCCAGAACCCAACGCTGAACCTGGCGCGCACCTCGATCGACAAGTTCGTCGCCAAAGCCTCGCTCACGCTCAGCAACGCGGCGCTCGACCAGCTCAAGACCCTGCAGCGCCTGCACCGGCTCTCGCCGCACTACGCGACCGTCGAAGCCCTGCACACGGCGGGCTTCACCTCCGCCCAGGCCATCTACTTCCACGGCCAAGGGCCCTTTGTCGCCCAGGTGACTCCCTTGCTGGGCAGCGCCCCGCTTGCCAAGGCGGCCTGGCTGCGCGCCCGCGCCACCTACGCCAGCACGCTCAGCGCCTTCGGTCGCTACAACCTGGCCCTCAACAGCATCAATTTCCAGGTGCTCGCGTCCGCCGTGCCGCCGCAGGACGCGCTGGCGAACTTGCCCGACCTGCAGGCCTTGTTCGGATCGCTCGACTACTGCGAGTGCAGCGACTGCCGTTCCATCGTGAGCCCCGGCGCCTACCTGGTCGACTTGCTCCAGTTCCTGAAGCAGCGCTCCGCGGGCGGCGGCTTCGCCAATGCACGCGAGGTGCTGCTCGCGCGCAGGCCTGACCTGCAGTACATCGCACTGGGCTGCGAGAACACCGACACCACCCTGCCCTACATTGACGTCGTCAACGAGCTACTGGAATCAGCCATCGCTCCGCCCGCCCTGCCGGTGACCTTGATCCAGACCACGGGCAGTTCGGACGAACGCCGGGCCCTGCCGCAGCAGGTGTCGCAGGACGCCTATGCGCTCACAGCGGGCGCAGTGTTCCCCCTGGGCCTGCCGTTCGACCTGCCCTTCGCCCAGACCCGCAGCTTCATGGGCGCGCTCGGCACCTCGCTGTCGGCCTGCATGAGCCTGTGCCAGTCCGGCAGCGCGGGCGCGCGCGCCGCAACCCAGCTGGGCCTCAATCCAGCGATGCAGGCCGTGGTCAACGGCAGCGACGCGCACGCCGCTTGGCAGCGGTGGGGCTTCACGTCGGCCAACCCGGTGGACGTGATCGACCCGAAGACGCGCCAGACCTTCACCCCGGCGGACTGGGTGGCGGCGCTGTCGCGCGTGTCGGTGGTGCTGGCGCGCTCTGGCCTGGATCTGAACGGCCTGTACCAGCTGCTCGACGTGCGCTGGGTCACGAAGGGAGCGGTTAGCCTGAACCCCGGGTTCAAGGGCGAGGGCGACCTACAAGTGGTCAGCTGCGACACCGAGGCCATGACCTTCACCGGCCTGGACGCCGACGTACTCGATCGCGCCAGCCGCTTCCTGCGCCTGCAGGCCGCCTGCGGCCTGGCGATGTGGGACCTCGACCAGGCGCTCACGCAGGCCACAGGCGGCGCGCTTGACGATGCGTTCCTTGTGCTGCTGGCCGATGCGTTGACGGTGCGCGATCGCCTCGGCATCGACTGGTCGTCGCTGCTGAGCTTCTGGGGGCCGATGGCCACGCAGGACGGCGTGAACCACCTGGGCGACACCGACCTGCCGCTGCCGGCCACCTACAGCCAGGTGTTCCGCAGTCCGACCCTGCTGGCGTCTTGGGGCGGCGTCTTCGTCAATGCCGCCGCGCTGCCGGCCACGCCCATCGTGGTGCCGGCCGAGCCGCCGCCCACCGCGGCGCAGACCACCAACCTCAACGCGATCAAGGCGGCGCTCGGGCTCAGCGCCGACGACATCCAGGCGATTCTCTCGGCCTCCGGCGCCGCAAACGCCCTCACACTGGACACGCTCAACGTGCTGCTGCGCCACGCCCAGCTGGCGTCGGCGCTCTCGATGTCGGTGCCTGACCTTCTGGCATGGATGGTGCTGGTCGACGACGGCGGTGGCCGGCCCTTCGGGGGCGCACCCGCCGACACACTCGAGTTTCTTCGCCGGCTCGGACTGCTGCAGGCCACCGGCATCGCGCTGCCGGACCTCGACAACGCCCTGCGCGCCAGCTCCGGTGCGCGCAGCGCCTTCACGTTCACCACGCCCCAGGTCACTGCAGTGCTGCAGGCGGTGCGCGACGCCCTCGCCAAGTTGGCGCCGGCCGCGCAGGCCGATGCCCCGACCGTGCAGGCCATCGTCGTTGATGCGCTGGCCACCGCGACGGCGTCCACCGCCAACGTGGTGACACCCCTGCTGCAAACCTCCGGCGCCCTGCCCTTGCCGAGCGCCACGATCACCTTGCTTCTGTCGCAGACGAGCGGTATCGATCCGACCCTGTTCCCGACGCTGGTCAGTGCCTTCCTGCAAGTGTCCAAAGGGACGGCCCTGCGTGCGGCGCTGCTGCCCACCGAGTCCGAGTTCGCCTTCTTGATCGCCCAGGCGGCCAGCTTCCAATGGCTGAACCCCGCGGCCCTGCCGCTGATCACACCGGCCGTCAGTCCCTACCGCGCTTTCGAGCGCCTGCTGCAGGCCTTGCAGTTGCAGCGGCTGCAGCCCGCGCGCTCGCCCAAACTCTTCGACGTTCTGGCGGGCTGGCTCGCCGCGCTCCCGCCCGACGTGACGACCGCCGTGAATGGCCAGGGCGGCGCGCTGGCGCTCGCGCTCGTCGGCTCCGCGCCGGACGCCGTGCAGTTGGCGGGGGCGCTGAGCATCGGCGCGCCGGCTCTGGGAGCCGGCCTGCCTGGGTCGCTGGCCGATGTGGCAGCCCTGGCCCGTATCGCGCAGGCGCTGGCAGCGCAGACGCGTTACCGCATCAGTGCGTCCACCCTGCTCCAGCTGGCCGCCTCGCCGCCAACCGTGGCGTCCGCCACCACGGCAATGGGCGTCTTCCAGGCTCAGTACACGCCCGCTGCTTGGTTTGCCGCCGTCACGCCGATCGAGGACGCTTTGCGCTCGGCACGCCGCGATGCCCTGGTCGGCTACCTGCTGGGCCAAGGCCCGGCGACGCCCGTGTCGCCACCCATGCTCACCACTGACGACCTGTTCGATCGCTACCTGATCGACCCCGAGATGTGTCCTTGCGGGATCACAACACGCCTGCTCGAAGCCTCGCTGGCGGTGCAGCAGTTCGTCCTGCAGTGCTTCCTGAACCTAGTGCCCGCTGTGACCGTGGACCGCAACAGCGACAGCGGCTGGGACCAATGGTCGTGGATGAAGCAGTTCCGCCTGTGGCAGGCCAATCGCGAAGTCTTCCTATACCCCGAAAATTACCTGCTGCCCGAGCTGCGCACGGACAAGTCGCCCTTCTTCGTCGACCTGGAGAACGACCTCAAACAGTCGAACTGTGACGCCGAGGCGGCCGACGTCGCGTTCCAGAACTACCTGCGCAAGCTGGTCGAGGTGTCCAACCTTGTGGTCAGCGCGCACTACAACGAGATCCGACCCGATGGCACCCGGACGCTGCACGTGTTCGCCCGCACGCGGGCGACGCCGGCGAAGTGGTTCTACCGCACGCGCGACGAAGGACTCATGGGCGCGGGCCTCTGGAACCCGTGGAAGCCGCTCAACCTAGACATCCAGTCTGACCATCTGATGCCGGTGGTCTGGGATCAGCACCTCCACCTAGTGTGGGCCAGCTTCAAGCAACTTTCACAAAAGGCACAGGACCAGGACGTGCCGAAGAGCCCGGGCGGCGGCAGCACGTCGACCGCGCAGAAGATGTGGTCGGTGGAGTTCGCGTTGAGCGAGTTGAGCGCCGGCCAGTGGCAGGCCAAGCGCACGGTGGCCGAGAAGCTGTACTTCTTGCTCGGCGACGACTCGCCGTTGTCCTACACCTTCCGCGCGTTCCAGGACGCGGCCTACAACCTGCAGTTGCAGGTCTGGATCCACGGCCGACCCCAGTATGCCGTGCCGGTGCTTCTGGCCACGGCCAGCCTCGCCGCGCCGGACGCGCCGCTCGTCGGCGTGGAAGACCCGTGGGTGCTGCCCAAGTACAGCGACAACCTGATCGACATCACCCAGGAGCCAAGCTTCCTGCTGCTGAACGCGAAAGACTTCACCCATCCAATGCAGCAACTGGCCATGCCCTACGGGTACGGCTTCCGCGCGCAGGACCTGGTGTGGGGCAACTACGTGCGATCCAACGCCGGCAACGTCCCGCTGTACGTGCTCGAGGCGATCAACCACAAGACAGGGCCGAGCAGCCTGGAGCTGCTGCAGACGATCCTCAATCCGCACATCGTCGTGCCGCAGCAGGAGCCGGTGTTCGACTCGGCAGATCCGTTCTTCGTGTCCGAGCCGTCGCGCACCTTCTTCGTCCAGCCGCACTACTACACGATCTCGAGCTCGCCGCAGGAGTTCGACATCCTGACCTACGTCTCGCAGTGGTCGACCCGCTACGCGTTCGCGCCCTTCTACCACCCGTTCGCGCGCACGATGCTGCGCGAGCTGGAGATCGGCGGCACCGATCGGCTGATGCAGCGAAACCTGCAGCTGAACCCGATCGCGGTGCGCAACACGGTGGGCTTCGACTTCGCGTCACTCTACCAGCCGCAGCCGCCGGTGGCCACGCCCTACCCCGTCGAGGCCATCGAGTTCACGGCCGACAGCGCCTATGCCTCCTACAACTGGGAGGTCTTCTACCACGCCCCGATGTTCGTCGCGTCCCAGCTGATGCGCAACCAGCAGTACGACAGCGCGATGCACTGGCTGGAATACATCTTCAACCCGACCGACCCGAGCCCGGCACCGGTGCCTGGGCACTTCTGGAACATGGCGCCCTTCTACGCGATGAACGCGTCGGATTGGCTAGCGCAGCAGATCCAGACCATTCTCACCACCTTGGCCGCCGACGCGCAGCTGGGAATCTCCGACCCCGCCGCCGCTGCCGCGCTCGCCGACTGGCTGGCCCACCCGTTCGACCCGCACCGCGTCGCGCGGCTGCGCATCGGGGCCTACGCGAAGGCGACGGTGATGAAGTTCCTCGACAACCTCATCGCCTGGGGCGACTCGCTGTACGCCCAGTACACGATGGAGAACGTCGCGCAGGCCGAACAGCTGTACGTCTTCGCCGACCTGATCCTCGGCCCGCCGCCAGACCAGGTACGGTTGCCCGCTGCCGACCAGCCGAGCAACCCCGACGCCACGACCTACGCGCAGATCGCCGCGACACTCGACCAGTTCTCCAACACGCTGGTGGCCATCGAAAACGTGATCTCCGCGCCATCGACCAGCCTGTCCGACGGCGACCCGCAGGCGCTGCAGGGCCCGAGCCTGCCGCAGGTGGTCACCGGGACCGGGGAGACGCTGTTCTTCTGCATCCCGCCCAACGATCAGATGCTCGCCTACTGGGCTACTGTGGCCGACAGACTCTACAAGATCCGACACTGCCTGAACCAGCAGGGCGTCGCGCAGCCGCTGCCGCTGTACGCACCGCCGATCAACCCGTTGCAGCTCATCGCCCAGGCGGCCAGCGGCAGCACCAGCTTCGGCAACCCGCCGTTCACGCCGGTCTACCGCTTCGCGACCTACCTGGAGCGCGCGCTCGACCTGACCAACGACGTGCGCGCCTACGGCGCCGAGGTGCTCGCTGCGCTCGAGAAAAAGGACAGCGAGGCACTGGGCGTGCTGCGCGCCAACCAGGACGTCGATATCCAGCAGCGGATGATCGACCTGAAAAACCAGGCAATTACCGAAGCGCAGGACCAGATCACGGTACTGCGTCGGCAGCAAGACATGGTGCACCTGCGCCAGACTTTCTACAGCACCATCGCCTTCATGAACGACTGGGAGATCGCCGCCATCGCGCTGCAGGGCGGGGCATTGATCGCCAACGGCGTGGCGGTGATCCTGGACATGACCTCCGGCGCCGCGCACCTCGTGCCCACCGTCTCGGGCGGCGCCGCCGGCTTTGGCGGCAGCCCGATGATCACCACCAGCTACGGCGGAGAGCAGGTGGGCTCGTCGGCCACTTCCTGGGCCAGCGTCGCGCGCGGGCTGGCCGGACTGCTTGGCGAAGCCGGGGCCATGGCCTCGACCATGGGCAGCTACCAGCGACGTCAGGACGATTGGACGTTGCAGGCCAACCTCGCTAGCGCCGAACTGGTGCAGATCGCCGCGCAGATGGTCACGGCCGGAGACCGGCTGAAGATCGCGCAAGGCGAGGTGGACCTGCAGCAGCGCCAGGCCGCCAACGCGCAGGCGGTGGGCGACTTCCTGGGCAGCAAGTACACGAATAGCCAGCTCTACGACTGGATGCTCACGCAGCTGACGACCGTGCACACCCAGGCTTACCAACTGGCCTACGGCCTGTCGCTCCAGGCCCAGGCGGCCTACCAGTACGAGCTCGGAAGCACCGACACCTTCATGCAGTTCGGCTACTGGGACGGCCAGCACAAGGGCCTGACGGCAGGCGACAGCCTGCTGTTCGACCTGCGGCGCATGCACAACCAGTTCACTGCGAGCAACACGCGGGAGCTGGAACTGACCAAGCACGTCTCGCTCGCCCTCACGCAGCCGATGGCGCTGGTACAGCTTCTGCAGACCGGTACCTGCACGATCGCGCTGGACGAGGTGCTATTCGACCGCGACCACCCCGGCCACTACTTCCGACGCCTGCGCTCGGTGGCCGTCACGGTGCCCTGCGTGACGGGGCCCTACACCGGCGTCAACGCCACGTTGAGCCTGAACACCGGCACCGTGCGGGTGAAGCCACCGATCGCCCCCTACAAACCGGCCGCGGCCGGCGCCCCCCCGGCCAGCGCAGACTTCGTGGCGTCGGTGGCGCCTTCCAGCGCGACGATCGCCACCAGCAGCGCCCAGAACGACGCGGGCCTCTTCGACGCCAACCTGCACGACGAACGCTGGTTGCCTTTCGAGGGGCAAGGGGCAATTAGCACGTGGACGCTGCAACTGGATCCGCGCGACAACGCCTTCGACCTGAGCACGGTGACCGACGTCGTTCTCCACGTGCGCTACACCGCCCGCTCCGCAGGCGGCGACGCGGAGGCCGTGCGCAGCGGCATCCGGCCGGTCGGTCCCCGCCAGATCCTCCTCAGCGTGCGCAACAGCTTCGGAAGCGCCTACTACCAGTTCTTCAAACCGAGCGACAGCACGGCGACCCAACAGGACCTGGTGCTGCCGGTGCTGGCCAACGTGCTGCCTTTCTCGAACCTGGGCACGGCCAGCCTCACCGACATCGGCGTGTACTTTGCACTGACGAGCGCCCCCGCACCGGGCACGAGCATCGCCGCCAACTTCGGCCCCTCCGCGGGCGCGGTGGCCGCGATGTCGCTGGTGCCCGTGCCCGGGACTACGGGCGCCGGCACGGCGATCAGTGCCATCGGTGCCGACGCGGGCCTGGCGGCGCCCGTCACGCCGCAGTCGTTCACGCTCAGCGTGCCGGAGGCCAGCGTCCCCGCGGCGCTGGCGGTGACGGTCAACGGTCACCAGCGGCTGGATCCGAACCGGTTCGAGGACATCGTGCTCGTGCTGAGCTACAGGGTGGCCTGATGCTGAGCGAAGGCGACATCCAGCGCATCGCGCATCGCGTCGCGGGCACCTGCTCGCCGCTGGTGGTGGGCACGTTTGGGTCCTACGCCGTGGGTCGCGCGCGGGAAGGCAGCGACCTGGACCTGTTCGTGATCCAGGCGGCGTCGGGCTTGCGGCGCAAGGAGCGACGCCGGGTCGCCATGCGCCCGCTGTTGGCCGTCATGAACCCATTGGACGTGCACGTTTTCACTCCTGAGGAATTCGAACTGGAGGCCCTTGAGACTCTTTCGTTCGCATGGGTGATCGCACGCCAGGCTCGGATCTATCTGTGGACAGACGATGCGCGAGAACGCCTCCCATCGCTCGTGTCCCACGCGACCTGGATTGGCGTAAAAAGCTGACCTGACGCTGTTCGCCGGCGCCGCGAGATCCTTGGTGATCAGTCGATGACAGGGCGGTGTCTGCAAGATGCTCGGGCCGATGATCGCGGCCGACCATATCTGCAAAGCAGTGTTTGCCGACTTGGGGCGGTTGTTGATGAAAGTCAGCTAGCAGGGGAGTAGGACATCAGGTTGCCTAGTGTCGACGTGCTTGCAACCGAGGCTCTCGGTGAAGTTCAAAGTCGGAAGATCCAGCATCCCCATGGTCCGAATCGATCCAAGATCATCTGTACTGGATACCTCGGGCGAACTACCTGCGTTCGAGCGGGCACCCTTAGCATCTCCCGCGATCTACATAGCTGCAGAGGCATCCGGGTTCACCCCCCTTCTGTGCGCTGGACGAAGGATGACCAGAGCGGATAGGCCAGGCAGGCGAGCCGGCTCGCGGCGAGCGCCAGCACGGTGGCCATCCAGGGTGGCGATGTCGTCGGCCAGGTCGTGAACACGATGAAGGCGATCAACGACAGCTCGAAGAAGATCGTCGACATTATCGACGTATGCGAATGGGCACGGCATCTTGAACCCGACGCGTCACTCCGCAACGATAGTGTCCACGAGCGAGTGGACACCAGGCGACCCGCCGGCGTGACCGCTCGAAGCATGACCGCTAGACGCGTGTGCACCGCCCGAATGGCCACCGGATGAATGACCACCGCCGCCGCGTCGGGCGAACGATGCTTGGCAGGCTGAGGCAATGGCAAACGCGACGACGACGATCAGAATCTTGTGCATGTTGTCTCCCTGCGGCGCGCCAGGCCGGGCGCACGGTGCCGCTGTGATCGGCGCTCGTAGCATGCGCGCCGCGGAATCGGAATGAAAGACCGGGCAATCGATCAATCCGTGACCGATATCGCCTCGAAGTCCATACTTGCACCGATTGCGGGCCCACTGACCGAGGGAGCAAGCATGTGGAAATCGAAAAAATTGGGGCTAGCGATCGCGCTGGCTTTCGTGCTGGGGATCGCTACGGCAAAGCCGGCGGCGCCGCCGGCAAGTGCCGCCAGCGCTCCCAGCCCGGTGCGCGCCGCGCCACAGGAATCGCAGTTGGTTGAACACGGTCACTACACCAACAAGTCGGGCGCTGATGTTCACTCTCCGGCTCATTCCGTGAACAGCCAGGCCCCCGTCGGTGCGAGCGCCCGGTGCGGTGACGGCACCTACAGCTTCAGCCAGCATCGCAGCGGCACATGCTCACATCACGGAGGCGTGGCGGCCTGGCTGTAGCGCTTCCGGCGCATCTCCACTCCATCAATGAGCAGTTCCTCGTCGCGCAGCCACGGGCCGGCGCGATTCACAGCGGCACCGACGACGGCGTCTCGTCCTGGTCGAGGAGGTGCGGGCTGTGCTTCATGCGGTAGGCGCGCAGTGTGGGCAACGTGTTCCAAAGCGGGCGCCCGTCGGGCCACTGGCTCGCGCTCAGTTCGTTGTTGGAGTCGAGTGCACCGCCTGCCGCGCGGATGGCCGCGTCGGCGGCCTCGTTGAACGCGACCGCGGCCAGCCGCACCTCGACGTCGGGCTCCGGCAACGATGGATCGGACTCGTACGCCGACACGGCGATGCTGCAGACGCCGGCGCGATCTGGTGTCACACCCCGGGCCTGGAACACCTCGCGCGCTGTGGCCAGGCCGAGCGCCAGCTGGTCCTCGGAGGCGTCCCAGACGCGCAGCTCGAGCTGGCCCTCTCGGCGCCCCGGTGGAAACTCGCTGAAGTTCGGGAGCTCGCTGCGGTGTTCGTCCATCGGCGGATGGTACTCCGCGTGACACGCTGGATGCTTCTCGGCTTCGACCGCCAGAACAGTTTGCCCTTCTCGCACTGCGGCGCAGGTCAGGCTTCAAACAGCCGATCGATCATGGCTCGATGCTGCGCCCGCAGTTCATCGCGAACATCGCGAGCCTCGAGCCAACGCTGTATTTCCTCATCGGTCGGCTGGTGCACGACGACACGTTGCCCTGGCGGAACGCCGGGCGGCATGATCGCGACAAACGCCGCACGCGCCGCCTGCTCGGCATCGTCGAGTCGATCCTCGGGCGCGATCAGCTCAGGTGGCATTGGCACGTCGGGCTCCAGGGGTGAGGGCAAGGACGAGCCCTACGCCGCGAGGCGGTGCTCGTAGAACGGCCGCTCGCGATCGTCGAGGATCGCGTACTGCGCCGCCAGGTTCGTCCGGGCAGGCCGCAGCCAGGCGTCGACGTTCTCGCGCCGAAGCGGGATGATGCAGCGATCGTGGCCGGCGGCAGCGACCTCGGGTGGCGGTTCGTCAGTCACCGCGGCGAAGCTCAGGAGGTCAGACTGCCCGGGCGCCTGCCACCGCGACCAAATGCACGCGACAAACATCTCCTCGAGCCCGTTCGGCCTGAACTCTAGGATCATGTCCTCTTCGGACTCGCCGACGGCCAGCGCGCGGCCCTCGACCTTGTGTCGCGGGACATGCTCGAAGAACGCGCTGGCGAGCATCACGCCGTGCCGGTATCCGAAGACGTTGCCCCACATGTGGCCCTCGAGGTTGTCGCGTCGAGCGTTGT
>FSXQ01002554.1_pt1 | contig 34898 bp, 23 predicted proteins | sample 1638011 | NCBI WGS metagenome assembly FSXQ01 (sample SAMEA3914789, study PRJEB12502) | metagenome | biome: forest; material: soil | place: Canada | collected 2011-07-03 | depth 0.3 m | reverse complement strand
GCTCGCGGCCGGCGTCGGCCGCGGCGACGAGGTCATCACCGTGCCGTTCACGTTCGTCGCCACGGTCTCGGCGATCGACTACACCGGCGCGACGCCGGTGTTCGTCGACATCGATCCGGTGACCTTCACGATGGACGTGACGCAGCTCGAGGCCGCGATCACCGACAAGACCAGGGCCATCATTCCGGTCAGCCTGTACGGACAGCCCGCCGACATGGCTCCGCTGCTGGAGATCGCGAAGCGGCACGGCCTGGTGGTGATCGAGGACGCCTGCCAGGCGCACGGCGCCGAGTACGACGGCCGGCGCTCCGGCAGCCTGGCCGACATGACCTGCTTCAGCTTCTACCCGGGCAAGAACCTGGGCGCCTACGGCGAAGGCGGCATGGTCGTCACCAACAACGCCGAATACGCCCGCACGATCCGCATGCTGCGCGACTGGGGCGCGGAGAAGAAGTACCACCATGTGCTCAAGGGCTACAACTTCCGCATGGAAGGCATGCAAGGCGCCGTCCTGCGCGTGAAGCTGCGCTACCTGGAAGGCTGGACGGAGGCGCGCCGCACCGCGGCCGCGCACTACGACCGATTGTTCGAGGGCACCGGCGTCGTGGCGCCGAAGGCGGCGTCGTACGCACGCCACGTCTATCACATCTACGCGATCCGCACGAAGCACCGCCAGGCCTGGCAGGAAGCGCTGCTGGCGCAAGGCATCCAGAGCGGCATCCACTATCCGACGCCGGTCCACCTGCTGCCGGCGTTCGCCGACCTCGGCTACAAGGCCGGCCAGTTCCCGCACTCGGAGCAGGCGGCCAACGAGGTGCTGTCGCTGCCGATGTTCCCGGAGCTGACGGCCGCCCAATGCGAAGAGGTGGCACGCGCCGTGGTGAACCTGGCCGGCGGCGACATCACCTCGGCCACCTCGGCGAAAGCGCTTTGATCCAGGTGCGTCATGTCGGCGATTGAAGCGGCGGCCGGGCATCGCCCGCCGACGCCGCTTCTCATCTTTCCGTTCAACGGCAACGCGCTCGAGGCGATCGACTGCCTCGGGGACGCGTTCGTCCTCGTCGGCTTCATCGACGACACACCCGGCAAGCAGGGCCTCGGCCCGTTGTCCGTGCCGATCCTCGGCCGCGACGCGCTGGCGAAGTGGCCGCAGGCCAGGGTCCTCGCGGTGCCGGGCAGCGCGACCTCCTACTTGGGCCGCCGCGCCGCGATCTCGTCGCTGCAGGTGCCGGACAGCCGCTTCGCGACCGTCGTGCATCCGACCGCGCGCGTCTCGCCGCTCGCCAGGATCGGCCGCAACGTGCTGGTCATGGCCGGCGCCGTCGTCACCAGCAACGCCGTCATCGGCGACCATGTCTGCATCCTGCCCAACACGGTGATCCACCACGACGTGACGGTCGGGGACTGGACGCTGATCGGATCGAACGTGACTGTCGCCGGCGGCACCGCCATCGGCGAGAACTGCTACATCGGCAGCGCATCCAGCATCATGAACGGGCTGCAGGTCGGCGACCGGTCGTTGATCGGCCTCGGCAGCAACGTCATCCGCAGTTGCCCCGTGGACAGCCGGCTGGCCGGCAACCCGGCGCGCTCGCTGGACTGATCCGGCACGCGCCCACACGCCCACGCGGGCCGGCAAGCCGAAAAAAAGCGACGGCTCCTCGCTGGAGCCGTCGATTCAATGTGGTTTTCACGGCCGTCGCCAGCTCGGGCGCGGCGCCCACCGCGCTTGCGCGCGACGGGCGTCCCGCTCGGTCAGTTCGGCGTGAAGGCCACGTCCACCCAGTAGTTGGATGCCGACCATGTCGCGTTCGGGAACCCGCTCGACGTCTTGTAGAGGTAGACCCCGTTGCCGCCGCTGACGCCGTCCTGCAGCGCATGCAGCGGCGGGGTGTCGACACCCGCTGAACTGAAGCCGTTGTTGTCGCCCGCATAGTGTCCGAGCGGCGCAAGATACGAGACGACATACACGGTGTTGGCGGCGATCTGTATCGGCGTCGCGAAGTTCATCTGCTGCCAACCCGATGCGGTCTCGCCCGTGAAGGTCGCCGACGCGAGCATGGTGCCCGTGGCGGACCAGAGCGCGCCGACGTGGGTGCCCGTGTTGCCGGCGCCCTTGTAGAAGCGCACGCCGTTGACCAGGCCCTTCACATCCGACTTGAACTTGACGCCGAGATTGACCGCGCCGGAATCGTCCGCGGACGGGTTGACCGGCAGCGAAGCCGCCGACCAGATGCTGCACGGGCATGTCTGGGCATGAACGGTGATCGACCTGCCGGCTCCCGGCGACTCGATGTTGCCGCTGTCATCGACGGCACGCGACCTGATCACCACCGTCCCCGCGACCGTGGGCGACCACGTGTAGCTCCATGCGCTGCGGCCGCTGGCCGCATGCCAGGTGGCGCCGCCGTCGACCGATACCTCGACGCCGCCGACCACGCCGCCGCCGCTGTCGCTCGCCGTGCCGGTCACCGTCACCGGCGCACCGGGCGGCACCGTGATGCCAGCCGCCGGCGTCGAGATGGCGGATGCCGGCGGCGTGGTGTCGGTCGGGGCCGTTGCCGGCAACAGGCCGGGCTGCAGCGTCGCCGGCTGCGCATTCATGTCCGCCAGCAGGTTCACGGTGGCCTGCTGCATGCTCGGATCCGCTGCCGCGTTGCCGCGATCGTGGTGCGAGTCGAGGCCCCAGGCCCACTGGATCGTGCCGGCACCGAAGACGCGCGCGCCGCTCGAATGCTTGTAGGAGGTCAGGTAGTGCGTCAGCGTGCCCAGTCCGTAGTGGGTGCCCCAGTCCTGCAGCACCCCCGTCGAGGTGATCGTCGTGGTCGAATTGCGCACGAGGCCGGGCGGACGGAAGCCGTTGTCGGGATCCGTGTCCCATTCGTAGCCAAGCGTGCCTGCGGGCAGCGTCACGACGCCACCGGCCGCCTGCGTGGCGACGCTGGTGTTGCGCCACAGGCGCATCTTGCCGTCTTCGGCCGGCACCGTGATCGAGTATCCGACGCCGGTGTCGTTGTTCATGAACAGCGTACCCGTCAGCTGGTTCTCCGGGCGGCCGCCGTCGGCCGGCGGCGAGAACCGCGGGTCACGCCAGGTGCCGGTCCAGACGGCGGTCGGATCGATCTTCGCGTTCGCCGTGGTTTCCTTGTAGGTGACGAGCGTGCGGTATGGCGTACCGCTGCCGTCGATGCTGTTCTCCCAGCGCGTCTTCCAGAAGACCTCGTTGCCGCTGAAGAATGCCAGGTTGACGCCCGCGCCGCGCGCGGCCTCGACATTGGTGCGCTGCGCGGCCGACCAGTATTCGTCATGGCCGACGGACAGGAAGGTCCTGTGTTTCAGGATGAGGGCGCCCGAGCGATCGGCATCGACGCCGCTGAAGTAGCTCACGTCGTAGCCGTTCGATTCCAGCCAGCGCACCATCGGATACTCGGCATTGAACACCCAGTCCTGGCCGCTGGCCGTCGTGCGCGTCGTGAACGGCCGGTTGTAGCTGACCTTGTAGGCGCGGCCCGCCGGGTTGCCCACATACAGGCTGTTGCCACCGTACTCGTTGTAGGCCTGCCAGGTCGTGTCCGAGGTCTGGAACAGCAGGTCGGACGTGCTCGCGTCGTCGCGCACCACGAAGAAGATGTGGCTCGCACCGCCGTTGTCGGCCCGAATGACCTTCGCGAAGTAGATGCCCGAGACCGCGGTCGCGGGTACCGTCCAGGACCCTGACACCGCCCAGTTTCCGCAATCGAGCAGGCCCGTCGTATCGTCGGTGAGGCAGTTCGGCTGGACCTGTGGAAGTGTCGCGGAGGGCGTGATGCTGGCCACCTTGCGCGCGCCCATGCCACCGTAGTAGCCCATACGGTAGATGTCCAGGCGATAGTTGGTCGCGATCGTATTGACCTTGAAGCTGATGGCGCTGCCCTTGTTCACGCTGATCTGCGTCGTGAACCCGAGGATGGTCGTGTCGCCCGCTCCGCTCACGTCCCAGTCCGTCGACGGATTGCCGGGCAGGCAGTTCTCCGCCACGATCGCGTTCGGCGGCGCCGAGCACGCCGCCAGGGCTGCCGCGGTCGTGAAGCTCCAGCTGACATTGCTGGCCAGCGCGTTGCCTGCGAGATCCTTGATGCGGGGATCGGTCGACCCGCCGATGAGACGGACGTTGAAGACGGATGATGCCGGCAAGGTGATGGACGGCGTGAAGGTGGCGGTCCGGTCGGTGGGGTTGTAGGTCACGGTGCCGCTGACCGGAGCGCCCAGCGATGTCGTCACGGACATCGTGCTGGCGTTGACCGTGGACGGATCGAGCGCCTCGCTGAAGGTCGCGGTAATGGCCCCCACCGCACCTTCGGACGTGGAATTGCTGGCGGGTGAGGTGGCCAGCACGGTCGGCGGCGTGGTGTCTGCCACCGCTCCGTTGACGAACACGGGCTCGACCCAGTAGTTGGTCGCGTTGTAGCTCGAGGACGGGAACGAGCTGGCGCCGTAGGCGTACACCCCGTTGCCTCCGGCGACGCCGTCCTTCAACAGGTGCAGCGGCGGATTGTCGACGCCCGTCGAAGCGAAATAGGCCGAATTGGCGGCGTAGTTGCCGTTCGGAGCGAAGTACGAGGCAATGTAGACAGTATTGGCCGTGATGGCGATCGGGGTGCTGAAATTCGCCTGTTGCCAGCCGCTCGCGGTCTCGGACGTGAACGTCACGCTGCCCAGCGAGGTTCCCGCGGTGGTCCACAGATGCCCCAAGTGCGTGCCGGTGTTCGTCGTGCCCTTGTAGAAGCGGATGCCCGTCACGGAGCCGGCGACGTCCGAACTGAAGCGCACGCCGAGTTCGACCGCGCTCGGATCGACGACCGCCGGGATGGCCGGCACGGCCGATGCGCCGAAGGCGTCGCAGGGGCACGTGACTCCTGTAGTCGACGTCCCGGTCGTGAACGACCAGGTCCTGTTCGCCGCGAGTGCGTTGCCGGCCGCGTCCTTGGCGCGCGGATCGGTGGCTCCCCCGTGGATCGTCAGGGTGTAGACGGACTGCGCCGCGAGCGCCGCGGTCGGCGTCAGGATCGCCGAACGCGATCCGGCGTCATACGTGACGGTCGCGCTCACCAGCGAATTGGAGGCATCGCGCAGCTCGAAGGTGGAACCGCCGATGGAGGTCGCGCTCATGGCCTCGCTGAACGTCACGGAGGGCTGGACAGTGACGCTGACGGCGGTCGCGCCGCTGGCGGGCGACGTGGTGGTCACCGTCGGGGCCGAGGTGTCGGCGCCATAGGTCGCGACGTACGTGCCCGACACGGCCGGGAAGAATGCGTACTCCACGCCCTTGATGCCCGACCAGGCATAGGCCACCGTGGTACCGGCGCGCGTGAGGCCGGTCAGGACACCGGCGGCTGTGCGCGTGGGTACCATCGCGTTGAGCCCCGTAGCCGCGGGATCGGCCGTCACGGTGAAGGTGAGCACGTTGGCCAACCACGATTGCGCGCTGAACGACGATGCGTTGCGGGCATCCAGCCAGGTCAGCATCTGCCGGGCCGAGACGACCGGAACTCCGTGCGCCTTGGCCGAGGCGACGGTGGCCGAGGCCTCGGTGGAGGCGGCCACGTCCGTGTGCGCGTTGATGGTATAGACGCCGTAGTAGCCCAGCGCTCCGACCGCGCGATCGAGCAAGGTGTCGACGGTGTAGGGATAGGCCTGTCCCGACTCGTCCGTCATCTGCGACGCGGCCATGAAGACGTCGACGTACGACCCGTCGAGCTTGGCGAACCTCATCGGCATCGCCGAACCCGTGAACAGCCCCGGGACGTTGTTCACCCAGCTCGGCGGCCAGTAGTAGTAGGAGGTGTCGAGTCGGATGCCGTTGCTCAGTTCGACCTCGGCGCCCGTGGACCAGTCGCTCCAGACGATGCAGTGGTGGCGCTCCGTCACCGGCGTTGGCAGGCTCTGGAACTTGGCTTTCCAGTCGGCCAACTGCGCGGTGTAGATCGTCGCCAGCGACGACGGTGTGTAGTCGCTGCAACCCGTGTTGATGTGCAGGCTGACCTCGAAGCCCTGAGCGTTGTACGCGGCAGCCTGGGCGTCGGTCAGCGGCGTCCCGGTGAAGACATAGGACGTGCCGCGGATGCATTCCCAGTTCGCGAGCGAGCATCCGGCCGGACTGGCCGCGATGAACTGGTCGAAGCGCCCGCCGGTCCCGCCGTTGGCATGATCGTCTCCGGTCATGACGACGGCGGCCTTCTTGCCGTTGGGCAGGTACCAGAACCTGGGCAGCGGCTTGGCATCCATGCGCTGGATCAGATTGACCAGGAGCCGCTGCTGCTCGTCGGCCTGGGGGATCGCGATCTTGCTCGGATCGACCCAATCGGCCTGGAGATCGCCAGCGGCCGCGCCGTAGAACTTGTCGTCCGAACGCACCGGCGTGAAACCGTCACGTTCCTGTGCCGCCCAGGCGGGATTGCCCTGGCGGGTATACACCACCGAGGTCGCCAGGTCGAACGCGAAGGCCGCGGCGTTGCCCAGGCCCGCAGCGTTGAGCGTGATCGCGGGATTGGGTGTGGCCAGCGTGGCGGTGCTGTAGAGAGTCGCCAGGCGCGTCGCGCCATTGGTGGTGAACAGGTTGGCCGGGCTGTGGAACTGCATCGTGTCGCCCACGATGCCGTTGCCGGGCGAGGTGGAGGTGTCGACCTGCAAGTATCCGTTCGAGAGCGTCGTGACGGACGGCGTGATGCCAAGGACGCCCGCCAGCGAGGCGTCGGGGGCCATGACGATCAGGTTGCCGCCGGCGGTGACCCAGTTGGTAAGCAGCGTGACTTGAGCGGAAGGCACCGTCATCTGCGGGACGATGACCACGTCGTAGCTTGCAAGAAGCGTCGGCGTCAGCGTGGAGACATCGGCGACGGCGAACTCGTTGAGACCTTCGGTGCGCAGGATTTCCGCGTAGTAGTTCGAGAACGTGGACGTGCCGGAGGTGACGATCAGGATCGGCCCCCCGGGCCCCTGGCTCGGATTGCCGGCGGCCCCCGCCAGCGCCGGGATCGCCAGACCCCACAAGAACACAAGTCCCGCGACGAAAAGCCTGGCCAGCCGCATCGGCTGCCACAACGAGTGGTGCAACATCTTCGTTCCTCTGTCTTCTGTCCTGCCGCGCCGTCCTCGCGCGCTGCAGGATTCCCTCATTCGAATCGTCGACGCTACCGGACTGCCTGCCGCGAGACGGCCATCGAGAGCACGCCGCTGTGACCGTCGCCGAACAGCAGCTCGTCGCGGGTGCCGAACGCAAGCGCGTTGACTGCCCCCGCGGAGGCCGACGACTCGGACAGCACGTTGTGGGACGTGACGTCCCACAGCTTGACCTTGCCGCCCGCCCCGCCTGCGGCCAACACTCGGCCATCGCTGCTGAACGCCAGGCTCAGCACCGACGGCCCGCCGCTTTCGAGCACCGTCGAGCGCTGGCCGCCGGTCCCCTGCCAGACGACGACCCTGCCATCCTCGCCCGCGCTGGCGAGCAGGTGCCCGTCCGGGCTGAACGCGACGGCGTTGACCTCGTCCACATGGCCACGCAGGCTGCTCACCAAGGCGCCGGTGATGGCGTTCCAGACCAGAACGCGCGCGCTCGCGTCGCCGCTGGCCACCCATTGACCGTCGCGGCTGACGCTGACCGAATTGACGAAATCCGTCGGACCGCTCAACGCCCGCTTCAGCTGCCCGGTGGCCCCGTCCCACAGCATGACCCGGGTCTCTTCGCCAGCAGTCGCCACGAGCGAGCTGTCGGCGCTGGCGCCGACAGCTCGCAGCGGGTGTTCATGACCATGCAACGTCAGCCGCCTCGTGCCGGTGTCGACATCCCAGACCTGGGCGCTGCTGTCTCGGTCGACGCTGACCAGGTAACGCCCGTCAGCGCTGAAGACCAGGCCCGCGGCCACGCGCCCGCCGCCTCCGACCAGTTGCTTGATCTCGCTGTGGCTGGCGGCATCGAGCAGCGCCACCCGTCCATCCGAATGCGCCACGGCCACCGATTTGCCGTCGGGCGAAGCCACGATCGCCGTGATGCCGGTGCGCTTGTAGGGCAACGCGTGCCGTACTGCCGCCCGCTGCGTCAATGCAGCGTCCGCCTGGGCGCGCGACTCGTCGTCCGAGCCGCCGCCGCATCCGGCTATCGCCAGGCAAGCGACAACGGCGGTTCCCCCGCGAAAGCGCTGAATGCGCCGCGCCAAATACCTCATGGCAATCTCCTCGCCGTGCGACCCTCTTGTTTTCCGTCCGGTACTGCAGGGGACGGTGCGCTTTCATAAAATTGTAAGCAATTGCTTAGCAATACCCATCCCTAGATTCCGCTGTGCGATGCAGCACACCCACGACCTCTAGGCGTCGCGGCCATAGCCGTATCCATATCCGTATCCGTAGCCCTCGCCAGACGGCTGCTCGCTGGACTTGTTCAAGACAGACATCACGATCGGACACTGTTCAAGCGTCGCGAATGCCAGTTGAACGATGTGGCGCTGCGTGCGCGCGGCCTCGACCAGCACCACGATCTGGCCCAGGTGCGAGGCCAGTACCTTGGCCTGGTTCGTCACCAGCAGCGGCGGCGCGTCGAAGACGACGATCTGGCGTGGGTGGTCGTGCGCGAGCCGATGCAGCAGCTTGTCCATCGCGCTGCTCGCCAGCAATTCCGTGGACAGGTTGCGCCGGTATCCGGCGCGCAGCACGGACAGCTTGGGCACGTTGGTGCGCTGGACGACGTCGTCCAGGGCCAACCCGGGGTCCGAGAGCAGATCCAGCAGGCCCGGCCCCGCGCCGACGCCGAGGCGCTCCATCGCGTCCTGGCGCAGGACGTCTGCATCGACCAGCAGCACGGACAGATCGATTTCCGCGGCGATGCTCATCGCCAGGTTGATCGAAAAGAAGGTCTTGCCTTCGCCGGGCACCGCACTCGTGACCATGATCAGGGGAAGCCGCTGGGCGGCCGCATTCTTGCTGCGTGCGTTCTTCAAGAGGGGGCGCTTGATGCTGCGCAACTCCTCGGCCTGGACCGAGCACGTGTCGGTGGGCACCAGTTGGCCCGCCCGCTGCAGGCCATCGATGTCGAGCACGACGTCCACGCGGGGCTCTTCGTCGACCGCCGGCGACGAGGCGAGGTTCGCCACCCGGGGCGCCTCCGACAACCGCGCCGGCCGCAGCATGGCGGCACCGTCGGTCCGCGCGCCTTCGCCGGAGCCGTCGACGACCTTCCACGGCACGCTCACGCCCGCACGGTCCAATTCCTCGAGGCGCTTCGCGGCTTGTTCGATGATGCCCATGGTGTCCTAACGTGTGTGCGGACGCAGGGCGGTCGCGACCACCCAGGCCACCTGTGCGGCCATCATCAGGCCCAGCACCACTGCGAAGCGCAGGTTGCCGGCACGCCGCGTGGCCAGCCCGGCTTCGGTGGTCAGCGTCGACAGCGAGCCCAGCACAGGCCGCCCGGTGAACTGGCGCAGGGACTCCTTGTCGTCGAAGGTGGGCCAGACCAGATCGGCGGCGACCGCCGCGGCGATCCCCGAGACGAGCGACAGCAGCAGCGCGATCGCGGCCAGGTGCGCCTGGCTCGGAAACACCGGCGTTGGCAGCACACGCGGCGGCTCGACCACCTTGAACTCCGCCAACTGCGACGATTCGTCCAGCTTGACGCCGAGCGCCGCCGACTCGCGCCGCGCCACCATCGTGTCGTAGTTCTTGCGGAGGATGTCATAGTCCCGATTGAGCTGGGCGAGCTCGGCCTCGGCCTGCGGCTGGCGGCCGGCGTCGGCTCGCACCTGCTCCAGAAGAGCCTGCTTGGCCACCAGTTGCGAATGCAGCGACGCCACCAGCGCCTCGGCCTCGGCAATCGAAATCCGCAGCTTCTGATATACCGGGCTGGTCGCCGCGCTGGAGCCGTGGCCGCTCCTGGCGAGCGCCTGTTCCTCGACCTTCCTGCGCTGCGCCTCGGCCTCGAGTTGCGCGAGCACGCGTCGCGCATTCACGACGTCGGGATGCTCGTCCGTGTAGCGACGCAGGAGTTCGTCGAGCGTCTTGCGCTGTTCGTCGATCCGCGCCGTCATGCTGCCTGGCGCCGCGGCGCCGAAGGACGCGAGGTCGAGCGGCAACTGCGGGTTTTCGCTGGTCAACTCGCGCCGATAGGTATCCCGGCTCTGCTCGGCGGCGCTCAGGTCGACACGCAACTTGCTGACCTCCTCCGTCAACGCGGAGACCCGGCTGAAATAGTCCTGGTTGGACACGCCGGTGACGCCAAAATTGCGAACCTTGAAATCCTTCAAGCGGTTCTCGGCGTCGACGAGCTTGCCCTCGTAGCTGTGGATCTGCTCGTCGATGAATGTTCGCGCCTCCTGCGAGTCGCGCTTCTTGTCGCCGGCGCCCGAATCGACGAACAGGCCCACGGTCGCGGCAACGAGACGGCGCGCCCGCTCGGGACTCGTGCCGCGGTAGGAGACGTCGTAGAGATTGCCAGCGCCCGCCGGAACCACCTTGATGTCGCCCATCAACCTCGAGATGACGCCATCACGCTCCGCGGCATCGCCCCGATCGAGCTCGAGCGACGGGTCGGCGACCAGCTTCTCGACGTTCGGCCGCGAGATGAGGGTTCTGGCCAGCATGCTGACTTGCTGGTCGATGTCCGGCTGGAACGTCAGGCTCTGCATCAGCGGCTTGAGCACCGTCTGGGTGTTGACGTACACGCGGGCAGTCGCCTGATAGCGGTCGTGGAACATCGAGATGCCGATGGCCGAGCACACTGCGACGATCGTCATCGCCGCGAGCGCAAGCCAACGGCGCCGCCACGCGACGCGGCAGGTCCTTCGCACCTTGACGACCAACGGGTTGCTCACCTGTACCCCCTCTGCCTGCCTGTGTAGCACCAGGCTCACTTTCAATTTCTAACAGTCTGGCACGCGAAGCCTCTTGACGGTACCCCCGAAACGGGGGCGCCACAAATCCTAGGGGGACTGCGGATTTTGGGCATTGCGCACAGCATCACAAACATGGCACCCTTCGTTACAAAGAAAAACAGGCGCAGAGCAGCAGCGCCAGGAACGAAAGCCGTGTCAGGGGTTGCCGCATCGATGGGCGATCGCGGGAGCTGTCACTGACGGAGGGGTAACGCTATGAACAACGAAGGCGATTCCACGCCCGTGATCATTGCAGAGGCGGGCGTGGCCAATGCATTCATCGGCGTCTACAAGCCGCATGAAGAGCGCTACCACGCACGCCATCCGGCAAGCATCGGCAGGGCGAAGCAACGACACGGCAGCGCACGCGCAACGCCCGCGCCGCATCCGGAGCAATGGCACGACAGTGTCCTGCGCTCCGATGATTTCGCCGAGGCGGTCCATCGGGAAACCCGACGATCGGAACGCTCCGGCTCGCCGCTGTCGATCGTCCGTTTCGCCGTCGACGGGGCCGCCGGCGGAGACACGCTGCATTTCGAGCGGCTGCTCGGGATCCTGCAGTGCTCCATGCGGGAGACGGATTTCCTGGGCCACGTCAGCTCCGACACGCTCGTCGTCCTTTGTCCCGACACCGATGCCGAGGGCGCGCGCGGACTCGTCGCCAAGCTGGCACCCGTGATCGCCGACATGCCGGTGCTGCCCGCCATTGCCACCTTTCCCGAGCATCTGTTCGAGAGCCTGGCCGGCAGCACGACGACGGGCGAGGCGCTCCAGCTGTTCACGGCGCCGGCGGCGCCGGTCGATCGTCACGGCAACTACCGGCTCAAGCGCTCACTTGACTTCCTCAGCGCGCTGAGCGCCCTGCTGCTGTTCGGACCTGTGATGCTGGTCGTGGCGCTGATCGTCGGCCTGACCTCGCGCGGCCCGATCATCTTCCGCCAGCAGCGCCTGGGCAAGGGCGGCGTGCCGTTCACCTTCTACAAGTTCCGCTCGATGGTGGTCGACGTCGACGATCGAATCCATCGCGAGTACATGGCCAACCTGATCCGGGCAGGCCGGAGCGGCGCACCGGCGCCGGAGGGTGGCACCGCGAGCTACAAGATGAAGGCCGACCCCCGCGTCACGCGCATCGGCAAGTTCATACGGATGACCAGCATCGACGAACTGCCCCAGTTGTTCAACGTCCTCAAGGGCGACATGAGCATGGTCGGGCCGCGTCCACCGATCCCCTACGAGGCCGGACACTACGAACCCTGGCACCTGCGCCGGATCCTGATCGCCAAACCCGGCATCACGGGCCTCTGGCAGGTCGACGGCCGCAGCCGCGTGACTTTCAGCGAGATGGTGCGCATGGACCTGCGCTATATCCGCCATTGCTCGCTCGTGCTCGACCTGAAGATCATGGCGAAGACGGTTGGCGTCGTCCTGCGTTGCACCGGCGCCCGCTGAAACCACCGATCATGCCGTCCGCGGCGATGACCCGCTTGAACAAGAACGGAAATTCTCCCCATGAAAATTGACGGCGCTCGAATCCTGGTCACCGGCGGAGCAGGCCTCATCGGCTCCACCACGATCGACCTCCTTCTGCGCAAGTACGCGCCCGAACGAATCGTGATCCTGGACAACATGGTTCGCGGCACGCTCGGCAATGTCGAACACGCGCTGGACGATCCCCGCGTCGCCATCGTGCACGGCGACATCTGCGATCCCGAGACCGTCAAGCGCGCGATGACCGGCATGGACGCGGTCGTGCACATGGCCGCGCTGCGCATCACCGCCTGCGCGGCAGAACCGCGGGCAGCGCTGCAGACGATGTGCGACGGCACCTTCAACGTCGTCGACGCCGCCCAGCGCGCGGGCGTCCGCAAGATCGTCGCCGCCTCGTCGGCCTCCATCTACGGCATGGCCGACACCTTCCCCACGAGCGAGGATCATCACCCCTACAACAACCAGACCTGGTACGGGGCCAGCAAGGTCATGCTCGAGGGACTCCTGCGCTCGTACCACTCGATGCACGGCCTGCCTTACGTGGCACTGCGCTACTTCAACGTCTATGGCCCGCGCATGGACCTGCACGGCAAGTACACCGAGGTCCTGATCCGCTGGATGGATCGGATCGCCGCTGGGCAGCAGCCGCTGATCCTGGGCGATGGCCGCCAGACGATGGACTTCATCTACATCGACGACATCGCGCGCGCCAACGTCCTTGCGCTGGTCTCCGACTGCGAGGACGAGGTCTTCAACGTCGCCAGCGGCACCGAAACCAGCCTGAACGACCTGGCGGCCGCGCTCCTGAAGGTGATGGGATCGGACCTGCAGCCCGAATACGGCCCGGAACGCAACGTCAACCCCGTCGCGCGCCGCCTGGCCGACATCCGCAAGGCGGAGCGGATGCTCGGTTTCCGATCGACGGTCGATCTCGAGGAAGGATTGGCTCGGCTCGTCGCGTGGTGGCAGAACAGCAAGTCGTTGGCGGTGTCCGCATGATCCCGATCGCCAAGCCCCTGATGGGTGAACCCGAGGCGGAAGCGGCGCGGCGCGTGATCCTGAGCGGGTGGACCACCCAGGGCCCGGAGGTCGCGGCGTTCGAAGCCGAGTTCGCGGCATTCGTCGGCGCGCCCCACGCCTGCGCGGTATCCAATTGCACCACCGCGCTGCACCTTGCCCTGCTGGTGGCCGGGGTCAAGCGCGGCGACGAGGTGATCACGGTCAGCCATTCCTACATCGCGACGGCCAACAGCATCCGCTATTGCGATGCGACGCCGGTCTTCGTCGACATCGATCCGCTCACCTACAACATCGATCCGCTGCTGGTGGAACGTGCGATCACGCCGCAGACCCGCGCGATCCTGTGCGTGCACCAGATCGGCATGCCGTGCGACCTGGCCGCGCTCGTCGCCATTGGCCGCCGCCATGGGATTTCCGTCATCGAGGACGCAGCCTGCGCGATAGGCAGCGAAGTGATATGGGACGGCGAGTGGGAGAAGATCGGCAAGCCGCACGCGGACGTCGCCTGCTTCTCGTTCCATCCCCGCAAGGTCGTCAGCACGGGCGACGGCGGCATGATCACGACGCGAAACGCGACCTGGGACGCGCAGTACCGTCTCCTGCGCCAGCACGCGATGAACGTGCCTGCCAATGTGCGCCACGAATCGCCCAAGGTGATCTTCGAGAACTATCCGACCGTCGGATACAACTATCGGATGACGGACATCCAGGCCGCCGTCGGCCGCGAGCAGCTCAAGCGGCTGCCGGGCAGCATCGAGCAGCGCCGCATCCTCGGCGCCCGCTACCTCGACCTGCTCGCCGACATCGACGGCCTGGGCCTGCCCACCGTGCCGGAATGGGCGCGCACGAACTGGCAGAGCTTCTGCGTGCGCCTCCCGCAAGGCTGCGACCAGCGGGAGGTCATGCAGGCGATGCTGGACGACGGCATCGGCACGCGCCGCGGGATCATGTGCGCGCATCGCGAGGAGGCGCATGCCGCTGCGCCACTGCGTCACCGCCTCGATGCGTCGGAGAGCGCCCAGGATCATTGCGTGCTGCTCCCATTGTTCGTGGGCATGACCGCAGACGAGCAGGCATTCGTCGCGGACCGGCTGCGCCGCCATTGCGAAAGCCGGCGATGACTCGGAGGAATCGGCCTCGCCGGGCGGAACGGATCCACCGGAGCACCGCATCATGGTGAGCCAGACGTCCTCCCTGGCCGTCGGCGACGCTTCCTCGAAGACTGCACAGGCCGACGGCCACAGCTACCGCTCGATCCTGAAATCGTCTGCGCTGATCGGCGCATCATCACTCGTGAACGTCGTCTTCGGGATCGCGCGCACGAAGGCGATGGCGCTCCTCCTGGGCCCCTCCAGCTTCGGCCTGATGGGCGCCTACATGGCGATCGTCGACCTGGCCCGCACCATCGCGCAGATGGGCGTCAACGCCAGCGGCGTCCGGCAGATGGCGCAATCCGCGGCCACCGGCGACGACAACCGCACCGCGCGCACTTCGCTCATCCTCAAGCGCGTCGCCGTCGGCACCGGTTGCCTCGGCGCACTGGCCGTGCTGGCATCGTCGCACGTCATCTCCGAGGTCACGTTCGGCTCTCCCAACCGCTGGTCCGACATCGCGTTGCTGTCGCTCGCGGTCTTCTTCGGCGTCGTGGCAGGCGGCCAGACGGCCCTGATCCAGGGCATGCGCCGCATCGCCGACCTGTCGCGGCTGGCGATTCTCGGCGCGTTCCTGGGAACGGTCTGCACCATCACCCTGGTGTACTTCCTGCGCGAGGGCGGCCTGGCCGCCTCGCTGATCGCCAGCGCCGCCATCTCGGCGATCGCAGGCTGGTACTTCAGCCGCCGGATCAAGCTGCCTCCGGCAACCGCGACCCTCGCGGACACCACCGCCGAATGCGCCGCCTTGTTCAAGCTGGGCGCCGCCTTCGTGGCGGGTGACCTGCTGATGCAGGTCTCGGCCTATCTCGTGCGGATCATGATTCTGCGCGACTCGGGTTTCGCCGCCGCCGGCTTCTACCAGGCGGCCTGGACGATCGGTGGGCTATACGTCGGATTCGTGCTCCAGTCGATGTCCACGGATTTCTATCCGCGCCTCGCGGGCTGCATCCAGGACAAGAAGGCGGCAAACCTGCTCGTCAACCAGCAGGCCACCGTCAGCATCCTGCTCGCGGGGCCGGGCGTGATGGCCACGCTGACATTCGCGCCCATCGTCGTCCACTTGCTCTACAGCGCCAGATTCGACGGTGCAATCGAGCCGCTGCGCTGGATCTGCTTCGGCATGGCGCTGCGCACGATCACCTGGCCGATCGGCTTCATCGTGGCCGCCAGCGGCCGGCAGGTCATCTATTTCGTAGCCGAACTGGCCTGGACGATCGTCAACGTCTGGCTGACGTGGATCTTCGTCTCTAGGGCCGGCGCGACCGGTGCCGGCTTCGCGTTCTTCGCCTCCTACATCTTCCATGCCGTCATGCTCGTTCCCGTGGTGAGATACCTCACGGGGTTCAGCTGGACCGGCTCGAACATGCGCCTGGGCACCGTCTATGTCGGAGCCTGCTCCTTGATGGTCGCCGCGCCGCACCTGCTGCCGGCTGGCTACGTGCTCGCGCTGGGCGCGGTGCTGTGCCTGGCATTGACGCTGCAGAGCGCCTACCGGCTCGCGGCGATGTCGGAGGTGCGGCCGCTGCCCAGGTTCGTGACCCCCCTGCTGAAGCTGTCGAGCTGCGTCCGCGGCGCACTCGCCAACACGAAGGCGACGTGACATGAGCTCCATCGACATCGTCATTCCCTGCTACCGCTACGGTCGCTACCTGCGCGAGTGCGTCGAGAGCGTTCTTGCACAGGACATTGCGAACTGCCGCATCCTGATCATCGACGACCACTCGCCGGACGAGACGCCGCAGGTCGCGCGGGCGCTCGTCGGCGAAGATGCCCGCATCACCTACCGGCGGCATGCCGTCAACAAGGGCCACATCAGTACGTACAACGAGGGCATCGACTGGTGCAGCTCCGACTACATGCTTCTGCTGTCGGCCGACGACTGCCTTCTGCCCGGAGCATTGATGCGCGCAATGGCGTTCATGGATGCCCATTCCGCCGTGGGCATGTGCTGCGGGAACGCCGTCATGCTGCATGCGAACGGAACTCGAGGGCCGATCACCGTCCCCGTCGATTTTTCCGGCGCGCAGTCGCTCGTGCTGGATGGCGGCGCGTTCATCCAGCTGTGCGCCGACACGCTCGCGAGGGACATCGTGCCGACGCCGACCGCCGTGGTGCGGACGGCACTGGTCAAGCAGATCGGGGCGTACCGCGCCGACCTGCCGCACAGCGCCGACATGGAACTCTGGCTCAGGATCGCCGCCCACGGGTGCGTGGGCATGCTGAAGCCGGCCCAGTCGGTCTATCGCCGCCATGGCGCGAACATGTCGAGCACCTATCAGGCAGACAGCCACCTGAAGGATCTGCTGCAGCGCGAGGCAGCGTTCGACGCGTTCCTCGGCAGTTGCGGCGGCGTCCTGCCAAATGCCGCGATGCTGCATCGCAGCCTGATGCAGGGATTGAGCCGCGATGCCGTGGGGCAGGCGAGCCTCGCCTTCAGTGCCGGCCACCGGGCGCTTTCGGAGCGTCTGTGCGCGCTCGCGGCCAGGCTGGACCCCGGCATTCGCAAGACCGGCGAATGGCGCGCCCTGGCGTTCAGGCGCCTCATTGGCGCGTCCGCCTCGAACGCGCTGCAGCCTATCGCGGCGAAGTTCCGCTGGCTGAAGCCCGGCGGCAACCCCGGTTGACCACCGATCGCGCCCCGACGCCCGCCAGGAACACCGCCCTGAAGGGCCCCCATCCAGCCCGGAGTGACTCATGAAGATCCTCGTCGCCATTGCAAGCTATGGAAGTCGCAACGACGCCTACCTGCATCAACTGCTGGCCGAATATTCGGCGATGCCGTACGAGGTCGACGTCGTGGTGCTGTCGAATGCACCCAAGGCCGGACTCGCCGCGGACATCGAGGTCGTCGTCGGCCTGCCCAGCAGCAACCCCTGGTCGCTGCCTTTCGCGCACAAGCCGATCTTCGAGCGTCGCGCGGCCGACTACGACCTGTTCATCTATTCGGAGGACGACACCCTGGTCACCGAAGCCAACGTCGAGGCATTCCTCTGGGCCACCTCGGTGCTCGAGCCCGACGAGATCGCGGGTTTCATGCGATCCGAGCAAGGCCCCGACGACCGCCTCTACTACTCGACCATCCACAACCACTATCACTGGGCCGCCGATTCCGTCCGCCGCCGCGCCGGCGAGACCTTCGCCCATTTCACGAACGAGCATGGCGCGTGCTACATCCTGACGCAGGATCAATTGCGGCGCGCCATCGCCTCGGGCGGCTTCAGCGTCGCACCGCACGAGGGCAAGTACGACATGCTCGTGTCGGCCGCGACCGACCCGTATACGCAGTGCGGCTTCAAGAAGCTGCTGTGCATCTCCCGGATCGACCAGTTCACCTGCAAGCACCTGACCAACAAGTACGTCGGGCGGACGGGGGTCCAAGAGGCCATCGTCCAGACCCAATTCCGCGCCATGATCGAGATGGACACCTCGGCGGCCGCCACGGCCGCGTCGCTGCCCGTCCAGTCGAAGCTGCCCGGAACGCGATGGATCAAGTCCTACTACGAGCCGGTGCGGGACGACCTGGTCGCGCTGTTCCCCCCGTCAGTCCGGCGCGTGCTGTCCATCGGATGCGGCTGGGGCAGCACCGAGGAGGCGCTCGTGCAGCGCGGCCTGGAGGTGACCGCCGTGCCGCTGGACGCGATCATCGGCCGCGTGGCCGAGCAGCGGGGAGTGCGCGTCATCTCGTGCGATCTCGCGGACGTGCCGTCGCGCCTGGCGAGCGAATCGTTCGACGTGGTCCTGGTGCCCGGCCTGATCCATCTCCTCGACGATCCGGCGGCGTTGCTCGGCGCACTCGGCTCCCTGTTGTCGCAAGACGGTGTCCTCGTCGCCAGCTTTCCCAACCTGGCGCATGCCACGGTGGTGTGGCGCCGCCTCGCCGGACATCCGGCCTATCGTGGCCTCGGTGACTTCGGCAAGAGCGGGATCCACCCGACGTCGCCCGCCCTCGTGCGCCGCTGGTTGAAGCAGGCGGGCTTGCGCCTCGGCAGCGCCAGTAGCGTTGTCACCGGACGCTGGGCCCGCTTCGACCGCGCCACGCTGGGAATGCTCACGGGCTTGTGGGCAGCGGAATACCTGATCGTCGCGCACCTCGGCCAAGGCGCGAAGCGCCCTGCGCCGGCTGGTGGCCAGGGCCGGCCCTCGCTTCAACCCGGCACCGCGGGTACGGTCGTTGCCGGAAGCCGCGCCCACCCGCAGACGACGCCATGACGCCGCTCAACGGCCTCAGCCTGACGATCCTGCTGCTGGCCGGCCTGCTGATACTCGTCCTTCCCCGGCGCTGGGCGCCGTTGCCGCTGTTGCTCGGCACGTTCTACCTCACGCTGGGACAGGGCATCGAGGTCGGCCCGTTCAACCTGTTCTCGATTCGTGTCCTGCTGGTCGCCGGCCTCGTTCGCGTCACCGTGCGCCACGAGCGAGCCCCCGGCGGGCTCGTCGGACTGGACAAGCTGATGATCGCGTGGTGCCTCTGGGCCATCGCCTGCGTGGTCTTTCGCGCGGATCCGGCCACCGCGCTGAAGGCGAACGCGGGCATCGCATTCAACGCCGCCGCGAGCTACTACCTCCTGCGCACGTTCTGCACTTCGCGCGACGACATCCTTCGCCTGTGTGCTATCGCCATCGTGCTGCTGACGCCCGTCGCCCTCGAGATGCACCTGGAGCAACTGACCGGGCACAACGCCTTCGCCGTCCTCGGTGGCGTCGGCGACGCGCCGCAGGTCCGCGAAGGCCGCCTGCGTGCCAGCGGCCCGTTCGCCCACGCCATCCTGGCCGGCACGGTCGGTGCCGTCTGCACGCCGCTGGCCATCGCGATGTGGAGAACGAATCGCCTGCTCTCGACGATCGGCGTCGTCGCCTGCGCGTCGATGATCATCGCCTCGGCTTCGAGCGGCCCGGCGGCGAGCGGCGCGTTCGCGATCATCTCGCTGCTGGCCTGGCGCATCCGCATGAGGATGCGGGCCGTCCGCTGGCTGTCCTTCGCCGGCCTCGTCGCGCTGGCCGCCTCGATGCAGGCGCCCGTCTACTACATCATCGCGCGCATCGACATCGCTGGCGGAAGCACCGGCTGGTACCGCGCGCGCCTGATCGAGAGCGCCTCGGAGCACATCGACGAATGGTGGCTGGCCGGCACCGATCGCACGGGACACTGGATGGCCACGGGCATCGACAGCGAGCATGCGGACATCACCAACCAATACCTGCACATGGGCGTCACCGGTGGCTTCCTGCTGATGTTTCTGTTCATGGCGATGCTGGTCACGGCCTTCCGCTACGTCGGCGCAGCGATCAGGACGGCCGGCACCGACGGCGAGCAGTTCCTGGCCTGGGCATTGGGCGCGTCGCTGTTCGCGCACGCGACGACGTTCATCTCCGTCGCCTACTTCGACCAGTCGTTCGTCTTCCTCTATCTCACGCTCGCCATGATTGCCGCGGCAGGTTCTCCCGCGGCATTGAAGGCCAGCGCCGCCGAGCCGACGCCGGGCAACGCCGCAGGCCGAATCGCCGAGCGCGCGATCGTGATCCGACCGCCCCGCACGTTTCCTTCCTACGACACCTGAGGCTCCCAGGCATGAAACCGACCAAGATCCTCCTTCTGGGAGCGACGCTGGACAGCGACAACCGCGGCATCGGCGCGCTCGCGATGGGCGCGCTGGCCATCCTGCTGAACCGCTACCCCGGTTGCGACATCCGTTTCGTCGACTACGGCCGCACCGCCCACGCGACCGAGACGCTTGTCAACGGCGAGACCGTCTCCATCGGGCTCGTGAACCTGCGCTTTTCGTGGAAGCCCTGGCTGCCCAACAACATCGTCTGGCTGCTGATGCTTGCCGCACTGAGGCGCATGGCGGGCGGCTCGCTGCGTCGCCGCATCGCCGCCAGCAACGCCTGGCTCAAGCAGCTCGCCGAGGCGGACGTCGCAGTGGCGATCTCGGGAGGGGACAGCTTCAGCGACATCTACGGCCTCTCCCGCTTTCTGTACATGGTGCTGCCGCAGTTGCTGATCATCGCGCTCGGACGGCCCCTGGTACTGCTGCCCCAGACGATCGGGCCGATGAAGACGGGTTTCGCCAAGCGCGTGGCCAGGTACATCATCGACCACTCGGAGATCGTGTACTCGCGCGAGGTCGACGGCGTGGACGGCACAGCCGAAGTGCTGAAGCTGGGCAAGAGCCGCGCGAAGCTCCGCTTCGGATACGACATGGGCTTCGTCCTCGAGCCGCGCAAGCCGCAGGGCGACGCAGGTCCGGATGCGACCGCCGCGGCACCGGCGCCGCGGCCGCTGGTGGGCGTCAACGTCAGCGGCCTGCTGTCGATCGGCGGCTACGACGGCAAGAACAGGTTCGCGCTGCGCTGCGACTACCTCGAGCTCGTCGAACGCCTGATCGTGGCGCTCGTGGACGTCCACCAGGCCGACGTCCTGCTCGTGCCGCACGTCTTCGGATCCGCCGCCGAGAGCGACATCCACGCGATCAACGCGATCTTCGACAAGCTGAGGGGCCGGTACCCGACACAACTGTCCAGGGTCGAGCGCTCCTACGACCAGGGCGAGATCAAGTACCTCATCGGCCAGTGCGACCTGTTCGTCGGTTCCCGCATGCACGCCTGCATCGCCGCGCTGTCGCAATCCGTCCCCGCCGTGGCCGTCGCCTACAGCCAGAAGTTCGCCGGCGTGCTGGAAAGCATCGGCGTCGGACATCTCGTCGCGGATCCGCGGCGCCTGGACATCGACGCGATCGTCGCGATGGTCGGCGACGCGTTCTCGAAGCGGGCATCCATTCGCACTCACCTGAGCACGACCATGCCGCGCGTACGCGCCGACGTCCTGAACATGCTCGCCGACGTCGCCTGACGCGGCCACCCCAGAACGACCAAGATGATCCAAATCAGAAACGCCACCGATGTCGCCCGCTGGAACCTGTGCAACGGGTGCGGGGCGTGCGTCTATGCCTGCAGGGACAACCTGCTGGAACTGGTCGACTTCGCGGCGCACGGCCTGCGCCCCGTCCTGCGTGAAACGTCCTCTTGCGCGTCGTGCAACGACTGCGTCGAGGTCTGCCCCGGCCTGGGCATCGACCACGACAGCGCGTCATTCTCCGGATCGTCCTTCGCCGAGCTTGCCCAAAGCTGGGGGCCCGTGCTCGAAGTCTGGGAGGGGCATGCGACCGACGAAGACACGCGGCATTTCGGTTCCTCCGGCGGCCTGGCCACGGCGCTCGCGCTCTTCTGCGTCGAGCAGCAAGGCATGCGCGGTGTCGTGCACGTCGGCAGCGACGACCAGACGCGCTACCTGAACGCGACCAGGTTCAGCGACACGCGCGCCGCGATGCTCGGCGCCACCGGCTCGAAATACGCGCCGGCGTCGCCTTGCGATGGCCTGCAGGCGATCGAGGATGCCGACGGCCCCTGCGTGTTCATGGGCAAGCCCTGCGACATCCATGGCCTGCGCAAGGCCCAGCGTCTGCGCCCCGAGCTCGCGGCCAACGTCGGCGTGGCAATCGGCATCTTCTGTGCCGGCACGCCGAGCACGCAGGGGACGCTGGACCTGCTCAAGCGCTTCGACGTCGACCCGAAGGACGTCGCCGAAGTGCGCTACCGGGGACGCGGGTGGCCCGGCACCTTCGCCGTGCGGCTGCACGACCAGGCCGACTGGCGCGACCTCGCCACCTACCAGGAGGCCTGGGGCTTCCTGCAGAAGTACCGTCCTTACCGCTGCCACCTGTGTCCCGACGGCACCAGCGAATTCGCGGACCTGTCGTGCGGCGATCCGTGGTACCGCGAGATCCTGCCTGGTGAAGAAGGACGCTCGCTGCTGCTGGTGCGCACGGAGGCCGGCCGACGGATCGTCGCGGCCGCGATCGCCGCCGGCCGCGTCACGCTCGAGCCGGTTCGGCCGCAGGTATTGCACCTGTCCCAACGCGAGCTCCAGCTCAAGCGCGGCGCCATCTGGGGCCGCATCCTGATGATGTCCGCGGTGGGATTGCCGGTGCCCAGGTTCTCCGGCTTCTCCCTGTTCAGGAACTGGCTGCGCATCCCGTTCGAACACAAGTTGCGCTCGCTCGTCGGAACCGCGCGCCGCATCGTGTCGCGGCGCTACTTCCGGCCGATCGATCTCGACAAACCCCAGTTGCGCTGATCGAGGCCCCCATGGACACACAGGAAGTCGTTTCAACCAAGGCCGGCCGCCCGCTGCGCGCCTGCATGCTGGCCTACACGTTCTACGAGAACGATGGCCGCGTCCTGCGCTACGCCGAGGCGCTGGCCAACGACGGCGCGCAGGTCGATGCGATCGTCCTGCGCCGGACCGGCCAGTCTTCGCAGGACGGCATCAACGGCGTGCGGGTGCTCCGGATCCAGGAGAGGCAGAAGAACGAGCCCAACAAGTGGGTCTACCTGGCGCGCGTGCTGCGCTTCTTCTTCCGCTCGATGTTCGAGATCACGCGCCGCCACATCGAGTCGCCGTACGACATCATCCATGTGCATTCCGTTCCGGACTTCGAGATCTTCGCGGCGATCATTCCCAAGATCCTCGGTGCCAAGCTGGTGCTGGACATCCACGACATTGTTCCGGAGTTCTATGCTGCGAAGTTCAAGGTCAGCGAGCAATCGATCGTCTTCAGCGTCCTGAAGCTGGTCGAGCGCGCCTCGGCCGGCTTCGCCAACCATGTCATCGTCGCCAACGACCTTTGGCTGAAGAAGATCGCCGAGCGGTCGAGCCGTCCCGCCAAGTGCTCGGCAATGATCAATTTCCCCGATGCCAGCATCTTCGACCCCGCGCTGCGTGATCGTCCGGCCGACGACCGGTTCGTGGTGATGTACCCAGGCACGTTGAGCTGGCACCAGGGCCTGGACCTGGCGGTGGCTGCGCTGTCCCACATCGCGACCAGGGCGCCACGCATGGAACTCCATATCTACGGCGAAGGCCCGGCCAAGGACGCGCTCGCCGCGCAGATCGTCGAGCTGGGGCTGCAGGACCGCGTATTCCTGCGTGCGCCGCTGCCGATCCGCGAGATCGCCAAGGTGATGGCCAACGCCGATCTCGGCGTCGTTCCCAAGCGCAACGACGCCTTCGGCGGCGATGCCTTCAGCACCAAGACGCTGGAATTCATGTCGCTGCGCGTGCCGCTGGTCGTCGCGTCCACCCGCGTCGACCGCTTCTACTTCACCGACGCGCTGGTGCGCTTCTTCGAGCCGGACAGCGTCGAGGACCTGGCAGCCGCCCTGCTCGAGGCCTACACGAATCCGGCCCAGAACGCCGCTCGCGCGGCGCGCGCGCTCGAGTTCGCCGGCGAGCACAGCTGGTCTCGCAAGAAGAGCGAGTACATGGACATCGTCGGGAGGCTCGTCAATGGCTGATCGCACCACTTCGGGTGTTCGCATCGATCGCCTTGTCACGTTGGGCGTGGTCGCGCCCCTGCGCTCGCGCCTTGCGCGGGAGCGCTCGCCGCGCCACCTCAAGATCCTCATGTACCACGGGGTCTCGGAGCGCACGGACAGCCAGCGGCACCCGTACTTCCGCACGGTGACCACGCCCGCCGCGTTCCGGGCGCAGATGGAGTTCCTGCGCGCCGGCAATCATCGCGTGACGACGCTCGGCGACGCGCTGCGCTGGAAGCGGTCGCCGATGCGGGCTGAGGCGGACCGCGCCGCGGGATCGGCAGGCGACGAACGCGCACCGGTCGTCGTGACCTTCGACGACGGCTTGCGCGATTTCCATTCCGCCGCATTTCCCATCCTCGCCGAACTGGGCCTGCCCGCCACGGTGTTCCTCACCACCGACCATCTCGGCGGAAAGTTCATCACCGGCGAGGAATGCCTGACCAACGGCGAGGTCGTCGAACTCGCGGCGCAGGGCGTGGAGTTCGGCTCGCACACGGCCTCCCATCCCCAGCTCGCCACGCTCGGCGACGGCGCGGTCCGGCAGGAACTCGAAGGCTCCCGAAAAGCCATCGAGGACATCCTCGGACGCCCGATCGACCTGTTCTCGTATCCGTACCGGTTCCCGGAGGAAGACCGTGCGTTCGTCGGCCGCCTCGGCGCGGCGCTTCGCGCGGCGGGCTATTCGGCGGGCGTGACGACGTCCATCGGCCGCGCTTCGGTCGATGCCGACCCCCTCTTCCTGCGCCGGCTGCCGGTCAACGACGCCGACGACCTCCCCTTGTTCAAGGCCAAGCTCGACGGCGACTACGACTGGCTGCACCGCCTGCAACTCACGCGCAAGCGCGTGCGGCGCCTGCTGCAGCCGAAGGCGCCAGCCCCGGCCGCACGCCACGCCACGGAGGAAGTCCAATGAGGGCCTACGTCGTCGTCACGCCAGCACACAACGAGCAGGACTTCATCGAGCGCACGCTGGAATCCATGGTCGCGCAGACGGTGTTGCCCATCAAGTGGGTGATCGTCGACGACGGCTCGACCGACGGCACGGCCGCGGTCGTCGAGCGCTTCGCCGCCCGCTTCGGCTTCATCGAGCTCGTCCGCAAGCCGCGCGACGCCGACCGCAACTTCGCGCGCAAGGTCGCCGCCTTCAATCACGGCCTGGCACGGCTCGGGGGCTCCGCCTACGACTACATCGGCAACATCGACGCCGACATGTCCTTCGGGCCGGACTACTTCGAGCGGGTCATGGCGAAGTTCGAAGAGGATCCGGCGATCGGCATCTCCGGGGGCATCGTCTACACGAAGTTCGTCGACGACTTCAAGACCTACGACACCACGCCCGACAGCGTGGGCGGCAAGGTGCAGTTGTTCCGGCGCGAGTGCTTCGAGGCCATCGGCGGATACCGGCCGCTGAAGTTCGGCGGCATCGACGCGACGGCGGAGATCATGTCGCGCATGAAGGGCTGGAAGGTGGACAAGGCGATGACCGCCCCCGCATACGAACACCGCCCGACCGGATTCGCCTACGGCAACGCCATCAACATCAAGGTCTGCGAGGGACGCCGCTTCTACTCTCTCGGCTACGACCCGATGTTCTACCTGTTGCGCTGCATCTATCGCGTTCGCGAACATCCGTTCCTGGTCGGAAGCGGTGCCGCCTGGCTTCGTTACGTGTACGGCATGCTGCGGCGGGAAGCCTTCGCCGTGCCGGCGGACGTCGTCCGCTACCTGCGCAACGAACAGCGCGCGAAGATGCGGCGCCAATTCCGGCTGCCGTCGAAGTGAATCGCGGCTTCGAGGCCTTCCTCCAACTTCATTGCACCAGAGACTGAGAATCAACCATGTGCGGGATCTGCGGCATCTTCAGCATGGCCGGCCAACCGGTCGACCCGGGCCTGGTCGACCGCATGAATTCGGCCATCGCCCACCGCGGGCCAGATGGCAGCGGCCACTTTTTCGACGGCGAGATGGGACTGGGCCACCGGCGGCTCAGCATCATCGACCTGGACGGCGGCGCCCAGCCCATGGCCAATGCCAGTCGGTCGCTGCACGTGGTGTTCAACGGCGAGATCTACAACTTCATCGAGCTTCGCAAGGAGCTCGAGGGCCTGGGGCACCAGTTCTCCAGCCGGTCGGACACGGAGGTCATCCTGCACGCTTACGAGCGCTGGGGGGAGGCCTGCGTCGATCACTTCAACGGCATGTTCTCGTTCGCGCTCTGGGACACGCGCCAGCGCAAGCTGTTCATCGCTCGCGACCACCTGGGCATCAAGCCGCTGTACTACGGCCTGTTCGGCACCGACCTGGTCTTCGCCTCCGAGATCAAAGCGCTGCTCGTGCATCCGCAGGCGCCGCGCGAGGTCGATCTGGAGTCGCTGGGCAGCCTGTTCACCTTCCGCTATGTCCCCTCGCCGAAGACTCTGTTCAGCCGGATCATGAAGCTGCCGCCCGGGCACTCCATGACCGTCTCGAGCGTGGGCACCGAGATACGGCGTTTCTGGAACACTCTCCCCGTCACCCGCACGATCGGCACGGAGGACGAGCTGCTCGAGGAGTACAGCGCGCTGCTGCAGGACGCCGTCAAGCTGCAACTGCGCAGCGACGTGCCGCTCGGGCTGTTCCTCAGCTCCGGAATCGACTCCGGGATGTTGCTGGCGATGATGACGGAGCACCTGCGCACGCGGGTGCAGACCTTCACGATCGGGTTCGACGGCGGCGAGGCCACCAACGAAGTCGACGACGCGCGCGCGCTGGCGCAGAGCTTCGGCGCCGAGCATTCCTTCGAGATGCTGGGCCCCGACGACTATCGCAAGCACTTCGAACGCTACATGTCCGACATCGAGGAGCCGGTCGGCAACGAGACGGCGGCGGCCTTCTACTTCGTGTCCAACATCGCCGCCAAGCACATCAAGGTGGCCCTCACGGGGCAAGGCGCCGACGAGCCCTGGGCCGGCTATGGCCGTCACCTCGGTGCGCGAATCTCCGGTGCGTACAGCCGACTGCCCGGGCCGCTGACCTCTTCGATCGAGGCCCTGGCCGCGCGTATTCCGGGCCGCATGGAGCGCCTGAAGCGCGGTGTGTCCTCGCTGTCGGAACGCGACATGCTGACACGCCTGGCCAAGATCTATTCGTTCTTCAGCGCCGATATGAAGTCCAGCCTGTTCCAGGGCGAACTGGCGCGCCTGCACGCCGCAGATCCCTACGGATCGCGCCATGCGCTGGCACATCTGCAGAAGGACGTCGCCGACCTGGATCCGCTCACGCAGATCCTCTACGTCGACACCCGCAGCAATCTGCCGGACGATCTGCTGATGGTTGGCGACAAGACATCGATGGCCAACTCCATCGAGGTGCGCGTGCCCTTCCTGGACAAGCGCCTCGTCGAATTCGTCGAGAGTCTCGCGCCGGACCTGAAGCTCAAGGGGCTGTCCGGCAAATACCTGCACAAGCGGGCCGCCGAGAAATGGCTGCCCAAGGAACTCGTGCATCGGCGCAAGAAGGGCTTCGCCAATCCGGTCGAGCACTGGCTGCGCACGAGCATGCGGCCGTTCGTCGAAGAGTGCCTGCTCGGCCCGGACTCGGGGATGCGCCAATACTTCGACCAGGCGCGGATCGCCCAGATGCTGCGCGACGACCGCGAAGGACGCCAGCAATACCGGCGGCACATCTACCTGCTCGTCTCCCTCGAACTCTGGCATCGAGCGTTCATTCGCCGGTGACCGTGGAGCACATCCATGGACCTCTCCATCGTCATCGTCAACTGGAACTCGGTCGACTATCTGCGTGCCTGCATCGCCTCGGTGATCAAGCAGACGCACGGCATCGCCTACGAGATCATCGTCATCGACGCTGCTTCGTTCGACGGTTCGCAGGCGATGGTGGCCGGCACCTATCCGTCCGTGCACTTCATCCAGGGGCGCCGCAACGTCGGCTTCGGACTGTCCAACAACGAGGCCTGCAAGCAGGCGCGGGGCGAGGCGATCCTCTTCCTGAATCCGGACACCGAAGTCCTCGGTACGGCGATCAACGACCTGCATGCGGCGCTGCTGCGCCTGCCCGACGCCGGCGCCGTCGGTTGCCGGCTGCTCAATTCCGACGGCAGCCTGCAGACCAGTTGCGTCCAGGCATTTCCGACCATCACCAACCAGATGCTCGACACCGAATGGCTGCGCGAGAAGTGGCCCGCTGCGCCGGTCTGGGGCACCGGCGCCCTGTATGCGCGGGATGGAGGCGCGAAAATCGTCGACGGCATCGCCGGAGCCTGCATCATGATGCGACGCGAGGTCTTCGAGAAGGTCGGCGGCTTCAGCAGCGACTTCTTCATGTACGCCGAGGACATCGACCTCTGCCACAAGGTGCAGGCCATCGGGATGCGCAACTACTACCTGCCGGACGCGACGATCGTGCATCACGGCGGCGGCTGCTCGAAGGAAGCTCCGAGCGATTTCGCGGTGGTGCTCATGCGAGAGTCGATCTTCCGCTACTTCGCGAAGACGCACGGCCAGGTCTACGGTCAGCTCTACCGCGCGGCGATGCTGGTGGTCGCCGCCGTGCGGCTCGGCCTGCTGGGCATCGCCGGCCTGCGCGACCTCTTCCGCCCGTCGGCCATCGGGCGCTCGGGGTCGGTGCGCAAATGGACCGCCGTGCTGCGCTGGTGCATCGCGCGGCGGGCGACCGTCAGGATGTTCGAACCCGCAGCCTGACTCGCCTCCTGCTGCATCAACGAATGAAGCGAGCTTGAAAGATGAACACGACGCACGACAACCCCGCCGCCGTCCTGCCGGATCTGAGCCTGATGATGAAGGTCGGGCAACTGCGCTACATCCAGTCGCGCCGCGAATCAGGCGAGCTGAAGAACCCGGACGCGCTGGTATGGAAGTTCCTGTCGCTGTCTCAGCGCTGGACCTGTCTCTGGCGTGGAGGCATCCTGCTGAACCACCTGCGCACCGACCCGTTCTACTACTACCTGGTGGCGCGCACCAAGCACTACGACGACTGCTTCGTCGAGGCCATCCGCGACGGGTTCACGCGCATCGTCAACGTCGGCTGCGGCAGCGACACGCGCGCCTATCGTTTCGCAGCCTTGCTCGCCGCCAACAACGTGCGTGTGCTCGAATGCGACCAGGCATCGGCCATCGCCGCCAAGCAGCACATCGCGCGGCGGCAGCTCCAGGCCGAGCACGTGGACTACCTGCCGATCGACTTGAACGAGACGAGCTGGCCTGCGTTGCGGGCCTGGCTGGACGCCGGGCCCGCGGAGCGGACGCTGGTGATGATGGAAGGCGTGACGCCGTACGTCAACGAGGCGTCGTTCACTGCTTTCCTGAAGATGCTCAAGCGGTCGCTGGCATCTGAGAGCCGACTGGCCTACGACTTCAAGATCAGCGGCATCGACGACACGTTCGGCCTCAACGATCGAACGAACCACCCGTTCCGCCTGCCGCTCGACGAAGCCAGGGTCGAGGCGTTCCATGCCGCGCTGGGCTACGAGACCGTGAAGCTGGAAAGCGGCGCCGAGTTGTCGCGGCGCCTGCTGCCCACGCTGGCGGTCTCCAACTACCCTGCCTTCAAGAACGACGCCCTGCTGAAAACCGTGTTGACGGCCTCCATGCAGGGCGACGTGGAAGGCCCCACGGGCCAGCCGGTTACTTGACGATCAGATTCGTCGGTGCAGTCAACGTGACGGCGGTCGAGGAATACTCCATCGCACCGCGGTCCCAGACCCCATCGGCGCCGCGGGTCGCCCCGCTCAGATCGACGTTGTAGGGCGCAGCAAGGGCCACGCCCGGCAGCGGCGCCTTCAGGGCCCAGTTGCCGCTGATCCAAGGAGTGGCATCGACGAAGGGGCTTGCGGTGCCGACCAGGTCGTTCGCGCCCGACTTGCCATTCGAGCCGTTTGCGAAGTACCAGTTGTAGTCCACGAGAGAACCGCCGGAACTACCTGCGTCGGCGACATTGTTGTACCAGATGTTGTTCTCGACCACATAGGTGCCCAACGGGCCTTCGGGCGCGATCTGGGCGGTGAACGAACCGCCGCGGATGTTGGCGATGATGTTGTTGTAGATGTGCCAGTTGACGGCACGAACGTTGATCACGCCACCGGCGCCGTCGTACCGGTTCATGATGACACCGGTATTGATGATGCCGTCGGTGTACTTCCCGGTCCAGTAGAAGATGTTGCCGTAGATATCCCAGTTCGCAGCGTCGCCGTTCGCGTTGACGATGGCGATGAAGCCGGTCCCCATGATGTCTTCGAGCAGGTTGTTGCGGAAGATCACGTTGCTTTCCGCGCCGGCGGACCAGGCCTCGCGGTGCTCCGCATTGCCATTGCGGGCGAACTTCGAATATTCGACAGTCAAGCCCGAGCCGCCCGAAGGCCAGCTCAGGATCATCGTGCGCGAGACGTCATGCAGGAAGCAGTAGGACACCGTGATGTTGGTGTACTTGTTCACCAGGTAGAGCAGGTCGGTATCGCTGGTTTCCGCGCGGCCGCCACCCTGGATGTCGGTATGGCGGATCGAGATGTTGGACAACACCGCCGGGAAATCGATCGTGTGGTAGGTGGCCTGCACCTTGAAGCCGAAGCCGGTTTCCCACGAGCCCGGGCCGCCGCCGGCATTGCCGTCGAAGACGTAGTTGCTGGTGTTGAAACTCAGGCCGCCGAATACCGCCTGCGTCGTGCCATAGGTGTCCTGCCAGCCCGTCGCGACGCCGTGGTCGGCGACGGTGGCCTTCTTCACCGTGATTGCCGTGGTGCCGCTCAGCGCGTCGTTGAAGGTATGGCTGCCGTAGCTGCCACCGGCCAGGTAGTAGGTGTCCCCGCGCTTCAGCGTCGAAGGCAGGTTGTTGTAGGCGTTGGCCCAGTCGGTGCCGTCATTGTTTCCGGTCGCACCGGGACGCACATATTGATTGGCTGCATTGGCGAGACCCGGGATCAGCGCTGCGACTGCAAGGGAGAGTACGAAGGAAAGTCTGTTCATTTCAAATCCAAATCTATATTGCTGTGATCGTTTCGCTCAGGGAACCTGCTTCGATCCTTCGACCGAATAGCCGCTCTCTTCACCTGCCGAATTGACCGACGTGACGGCAAAATAGTATGTGTATCCAGATTGCAGCGAGGGGGACTTGTAGGTGGCGGCGGTCGTATAGACACCGCTTCCAAGCGGCTGGATATACGTCCGGGACTTGGTGCCATAGTAGACACGATAGCCTGCGACTGCCTTGACCGGAGCTGTCCATGACAAGCTCGCGGTCTGCGGCACGGGGGCGGGTGCGGGTGCGGGGGTCGGGGCGGGCGTCGGAGCGGGCGTGGGCGCCGGGGTCGGAGCGGGAGCGGGCACGGGGGCCGGCGTCGGCGCAGGCGCCGGAGCCGGCGTGGGCGCCGGGGTCGGCGCGGGCGGTGGGGCGGTGCTGATCTGCCCGAGCGCCAGGTAGGCGGACAACGGAGAATTCGCGTATTGCTGGCCCGCCGACCAGGAGGCCGGCATCGCCTTCAAAGTGCCTTGCGCCGACGCCACCGTGCCGGCACCGCCGGAAACCAGGTCGCGCACCTGCACGCTGCCAGCAGCACCGAGGGGCGTCAGGACAGCGATCCAGTATTTCGTGCCGGCAACGACCTTGACGGACGGCACGGCGATCGCGTTCCAGGCGCCGGCAATCGCCGCGCTGGTCGAGCCGGTGCTCAGCAGCGCGCCCGGCGTGCCGCCGGCGTCGGCATAGACGCCCACGGTCACGACCTTGGCCGTGTTGCTCTTGTCCAGGTACAAGTTGAGCGTGGTGGACGTGCCGGAGGCCGCCGCCGTGAAGACGAAGGCTTCGGCCATGCCGTTGGGATTCGTGTCGACGCCGTTCTGCACCGTGGAGGAGCCGACCAGCAGGGGGGACTGGGAAATCGTCGCGCTGGTGCCGGAACTCGACACACCGAGCGGCGCGACGTCGGTGGAACCATCGGCGAGCACGGACTTGCCCGTGGCGCCGCTCGAGGCGCTGTCCGTCGGCGTTTGAGTGCCGTCGTTGCTCGTGCCGCCACCGCCGCAAGCGGCGAGGAAGACGGCTGAGAACAGGGAGGCCAGCAAGGCCTTGTGATTGGAAAAATCAGACTGCATTGTTTCGCTCGGAAAAGGTTTCTTCGACTCCCCCGCAGGGGCGTCAAGACGGGAACGGGCCGACACCGACGGCGGCGCCAGGATCGGAAAAGGTGACTTCCCTCAGTCGAACTGCCGTGTCCCGGGCTGTGCGGGATCTTTTAGCAGGGGCAAAAGAACGTGAACCTGTTCTCAAGTTCGGCGTATTAGGCCGGCCGACGAGGGTGGTACGGTTACAACATGTAGACCTGCTACCGTGCCGGCTGCGCCGCCGGTTGCGCTCGAAATGCAACGAATGTTGCAGAGCAGCAAAATGCGGTATTAAGTCACGGAGATGCGGCCAACGGGCGCCAGAGGAGTGACCATTCCACGCGCGCGGTCAGGGCCGCGCCGGCCGTCAGATACAACTCGGGTCGAGCGACCAGCTGTACATATACACAGCAACCCAGTTTAGGGGGTTGCCTGGAAATGCGTCTTGTGACAACTAGGGCGCATTCTTTTGCGCGACGGAGGCGTCAGACGACGCCGAGTCCGCTGCCGAGCAAGGCCCGGGCGCGGCGCCGAAGGCCTCCGAATGCATGTCCGCCGCGGCCAGCTCGACCGCAGTGACGTCGATCCTGTCGGCATCGCCCAGCCAGGCGGCGAGCAACAACCGGGAACAGAACAGGTTGATCCGGCGCGGAATGCCGCCGGTATGCGTCTGGATAAGGTCGAATGAGTCGACATCGAACGTAGGCCGTCCAGCCCAGCCGACGTGGCGGAGGCGGTGCTCTATATAGGCACGGGTCTCGTCCGGGCCCAGCGGGCCGAGATGGCAGGCTGCGATGATGCGCTGGCACAACTGCTCCAGGGCACTGGAGCGCAGCAGCTGGCGCAGTTCCGGTTGCCCGATGAGAAAGCTCTGCAGCAGCGCATGCGAACCGAACTGGAAGTTGGAGAGCATGCGCAGTTCCTCGAGCTCCCGCGGGCCCAGGTTCTGCGCCTCGTCGACGATCAGGAGCGCGCGCTTGCCCGCCGCGGCCAGCGCCGTGAAATAGGCTTCGAGGGCCGCGAGCAGGTGGGCCTTGGTCGAACCGGCGACCGCGACGCCGAACGCGACACAGATCGAGTGCAGCAGCTCCGTGCTGTCGAGCTGGGTGTTGCGCACCTGGGCGGCGACCACCAGGTCGGCATCCAGGCCGTCGAGCAGCGCCCGCACCAGCGTCGTCTTGCCCGAGCCGATCTCGCCGGTGACGACGATGAAACCCTCGCGCTGGAACACCCCGTATTTCAGGTAGGCCAGTGCACGCGAATGTCCCTTGCTGGCAAAGAAGAATGCGGGATCGGGATTGAGCGCGAAAGGGGACGCACTCAAGCCGAAATGCGACTCGAACATCAATGCCTCAGAAGCGGTGGATCAGACCGACAAGACCAAGTGTCGCATCAAACGAGCGCTGTCCGACCGCCGTGGTGTCGAATCGATTCCACTGCAAAGCCACCGTCAGGTCGCTGCGCCGGGACAGGTGGTCGAGCAACGAGAGACGCCAGGTCTGCTCCACGCTGCGATCCGTGCTGGCGCCCAGGCCTTCGATCCTGGACCAGTTGCCCAGCAGCGTCGCCGACAGCTGCGCGCCGAGTCGATGCTCCAGCTGGAACGTGGCGCCGCGCTGCCGATTGTCGGCGGTGGCGGACAGGGCGGCCAGCGGATCGCCGTCGCGCGTCAGGGCGCGCGTCGTCAGCGCATAGGCCGCGAGGCTCAGCGTGTCGCGCGAGCCGAGCAGCGCGACCGAGGCCTGCATGGAAGTCTGCAATTGCGGGTAGTCGCCGACCAGGTTGACGGCGCCGGTGCTCCGGGTGTCCAGCCCGCGGCCGGACACGATGCCGTCGACGACCCCGGCACGCGTGGCGGGATCCGGGTAGCGCGTGGTGAGGATCGCGTCCAGCGCACTGCGCAGGTCGGTCCCCTGCGCCAGCGTGCCGAATGACGAGGTCGCGTCGAGCGGCTGGCGCCGCAGGTCGATGGAGATGGTGAGGAATGGCGTCCGGTGGTCCAGGCGCAGCCGGCCGGACTGGCCGAAGTACCGGTGCTCGAGTTCCAGCTCGACATGGGTGCGCGGCCCGGGCGTCCAGTCGAGCGCCGCGCCGTACAGCGGATCGACATGGCTGCTCAACAGGTAGTCGCTCCGGTCCTGGCCGACCAGGGCGCCGACGCTGACGTCGCCGCCGACGATCATCGTCGCGCGCAGCCGGCCCGTCGTCAGCGTGTAGCGGCTGTCGCCCTGGTCGCTGCCGCTCCGGTTGTCGAGCCGGGTGAGTTCGGCGGAGACGCCCAGCGGCGTCGGCTTGCGCTCGAAGCGAACCAGCGTCACGTTCGTGTCGAGCCGCACACCGCTGCCGTCGCTCGCGCTGGCGCCTCCGCGCGTGACGCCGAACTGGTGACGCGCGACCAACGTCGCGTCGGGCCCGAAGTCGTGCTGCAACGCGGGCCCGGCCAGGAAGCCCCATTCGTTGCGGCGGTTGGCCGCGTTGATGTCGTCCGTCCGCACGCCGAACGGATCGGACTCCGCAGCCCGCACGTAGCCCGCGGCGTCGAACCTGAGCCAATGGTCGACGAGCGTCGCGGCCAGGGTGCCGCGCACGTCGGGCAGCACCCCATCGGGCTGGCTGCCCTTCGCATAGTCGACCAGGGTCGCGGCCGCGTGCAGTTCGGCGTTGAAGCCCGCTCCCTTGTGCGCCACATCGAGCGCCGGGCGCAGCGAGGTGATGAAGTCGCCCTGGCGCCTGCCGTTGCCGTCCAGGCCGCCGTTGTTCGTCGCCGCCTCGCGCACCTCCACCGACAGCCGCGGTGGCGCGTTGCCGGCCTGCGAGGCCGCGGTCTCGGGCACGCGAGCCGCGACCGC
>FSXQ01002299.1_pt1 | contig 35573 bp, 26 predicted proteins | sample 1638011 | NCBI WGS metagenome assembly FSXQ01 (sample SAMEA3914789, study PRJEB12502) | metagenome | biome: forest; material: soil | place: Canada | collected 2011-07-03 | depth 0.3 m | reverse complement strand
GCTGTTCACCCGAGCCTCCGGTTTGAGAGTTGGTTGTGTGGTAACTCCAGCTTCTCAAATTCGAGTCGGGTGAACAACCTCCGGGGACATCACACCTAGAGCGGAAGGAGCAGGATCGACTTCTCGCCGAGGTTTGGGCGCAGATCGGCGGCATGTCTCCGGGCGATCCGGTGCGCGTGCAGAAGGAGCGGTTGTTGGCCGCGATCGAGAAGCGCGTCAACGATGAGCGCGGCACCGCCGGGCGCCGCAGGTATTTGTCCGCGGCGATGCAGGGCGATCCGGTATTCAGCGACTATTGCCTCGCCATGCGAAAGCGAATTGAGCACCGCGGCACCGCCGACTTCCCCGCGGCAGGGGGACACAAGCTCTACGGACGGGTCACCGTGAACCTCACCATCGATTCGACGGGACACATCGTCGGCAAGGAGATCGTGCGTGGTTCGGGCGATCCGGCGCTCGACAAGCACGCGCTCGCGATCGCGGATGCCGCCGCGCCGTTCGGTGCGTTCACGCCCGCGATGAAGAAGCAGGCGGACGAGATCGTCTACACCGCCGCGTTCAACTTCAAGCGCGATGAGGCCGCCGCGAGCCGGGCCGCGTCCACGCCTTGACGCTCAGCGCGCCGCGCCTGCCAGTCTTCTGTACTGATCCGATACGTCATCAGATCCTGCCCATACCACCGCTGCAGTCCCGCAGGCGTCATGCCGATGCGCTTCATCACGGCAGCCGATCCGGCGTTCTTCGGATGGCAGACGGCCAGCACTTCGTCCGGCTCCAACGCGTCGAACGCGTGGTCGCCGAGGGCGTGGGCGGCCTCGCTCGCATAGCCCTTGCCCCAGTGCTCGCGGCGCAGGCGCCAGCCGAGTTCCAGCGGGCAGTCGCGGTCCGGTAGCGGCTGCGCCTCGCGCCGCAGGTTCTGCAGGCAGCCCGCGCCCACCAGTTCGCCGGTATCGCGCGCCATGAACGCGAACCACGAATAGCCGGTGCTGGCCCAGACGCCCTTCACGCGCTCGATGACGGCACGCGTCTGCTCGGGCGTCTCGGGCTGGCCGGAGAGGTAGCGCATGACCTCCGGATCGGCGTTCATCGCGTGGAAGCCGTCGAAGTGGATGTCCGACAGGGGTTCGAGGCGCAGCCGGGCGGTGGTGAGGACGGTCATCGTGATTTTTCGACAGGTCAGGCGCGCGTGACGCGCGTGCGGCGCGTCGCGCGAACGAGCAGGCCCGCGCCCGCGAGCAGCATCAGCGCGCTCGCCGGCTCGGGCACCGGGGCTGCCGAGAATACCTGCAAGTCGACGAGGTTGGACACCCAGCGCCCGGCCTTCGCGTCGTTGGGCACGATGAGGCGCGCGAAGCCGTTGGCGTCCAGCGGCTGGCCGTCGGCGGCGTAGGCGACGAGGTCGGGCTGGTCGCCGAACACGGGGTCGATCTCGCCCATCGAGAGCAGCGTCCTGTAGCCGTCGCTGCCGGTGGCGACGACGTATTTGTCGAGGATGTCGTTCTTGACCGCGGGGTCGGTGACGATGCCCGCCTGGCCGTTCAGCAGATCCCACAGGCTGACGCCGGTGTACGTGACGCCGCCGACGGTCTCGGTGGTGACCGGCAGCGCCTTCAGCGCGGCGAGGTCGAAGCGGCCCGCGTGGACGACGGCGCCGTCGACCGCCAGGTGGTCGCTGTGGCCGCCGCCGCTGGACGTCGTCGTGGAGCCCGACGCGCGCACGCTCAGCGACGCGAGGTTGGACACGTAGCGGCCGCCCTTGGCGTCGCCGGGCGCGGTCGTGCGCGCGAGGCCGTCGGCGGCGAGCGGGGCGGTCTTGCCGGCGATCGTCTCCTGCGTCGCGACGAGGTCGGGTCGGTTGCCGAACGCCGGGCTCAGCTCGCCCATCGAGAACACCACGCGGTAGCCGTCGCTGCCGGTGGCCAGCACGTAGCGGTTCAGCAGGTCGTTCTTCGCGCCGGTCGTCTGGATGCCGGCCGCGTTGACGACGCTCCACAGCGTGGGCCCGATGTACGTGTGGGTCTGGCTGGCCGTGCCGCTCGTGAACGTGTCGGTCTGCGTGACCTGCGGCAGGGCCTGCAACGCGGTCGCGTCGAGGCTGGCCGGATGGTCGACGGCGCCGCCGACGGCGACCGCGGTGGACGGCGCGGCGAGCGCGGACGTGGTGGCGAGCAGGGCGGCGAGCGCGAGCGGGACGGCGGCGAGGCGAAGAGACATCGAAATACTCCCGGGGGTTTATGGGTCTGCCCGGAATATAGCGACCCGCGGCGTCCAGGTCTCCTGACGCGCCCCACGAGGCACGAAGGCCCGAAAAGCAGGCCAAACGCCCCGCGAGACCGGACGCTCGTGTAGGAAGTTCGCCGACACGCGGTCTGGCGCGGGGCCGACTACAGATTCGAGGGGTCGGGTCCTACAGTTCGCTTCATGGGTTGACGCCGCACCGCGGATCGCTGCCAGCCACACCAGGAGTACTTTCATGCAAGCCACGACCCTCGCGAACCCGTTCGTCATGATGACCGACCCGGAAACGATCCTGGCCGCCGTCGAGCGCTCCGACCGCCTGAACCGCCTGAACCGCAAGGTCTACCGCCCGCTGGATCGTCCGCTGATCCCGAAGGTGGGCGCCAAGGACCTGTCGGCCTTCGACGACGAGATCGATTCGGAAGTGGAACTCGACCTGGTCGATGTCGCCGACCTGATCTGAACAGGCCCTAGAGATCCGACAAGGGAATCGCGCCGCCCGATTCGTCGGCCGCGACGGCCACGATCAGCAGCGAGAGGTCGGCCTGCAGGCGCTCCAGCGTCTCGGCCGGCAGCGACTTCAGCGCATCGGGCAGCAGGCCGGCGAACGGCCCCGGCGAGTTCTTGAGCACCTTGGCGCCTGCCGGCAGCAGGTTCAGCTGCACCGCGCGGCGATCGGTGCCTTGCTTGACCGCCACCACCATCTCGCGGTCGATGAGCGTGCGCACCAGGTTGCTGGCCGTCGACTGGTGGATGGACATCGCCCGCGCCAGCGCGCCGACGCCGATGCCCGGCTGCTCGCGCACCACGCTCAGCGCCCACACCTGCGCGCCGCCCATGCCCACCGTCTTCTCGACCTGCTGGAAGTGCGACTTCACGGCGTTGAAGACCTGGCGGAACTGGCGCAGCACCGCGATGGCGATGTCTTCGCCGTCGTTGGCGGCTTCGGGGACGTATTGTTTGCGGGCGACCATGCCGGAATCATAAGTGGCCGGCCGCCGTCGGAGGGTCACTCGTTCGCGGTACTGTCGGGCTCGCGAAGCGTGCTTGGCGCACAAAAAAACGGACGCCTGCGAAGGCGTCCGAAGCTGAGATGAACCCAGCGCTCCCGAAAACGGCCGGCGCACCACACGCCGGCCGACACACACTCGTTCAGCCGTCGGAACCTGCGCCGCCGCCCTCTGCCTGGATATTGACACGCTGCATTTGTAGAAATGTTGGTAAGGGCTTGCGGCAGGCTGGCGATTGGCCTTCAATCGCATGAAGTTCCGCGGATGGGCTCGGGCCTTGCCGGCAGCGAGCACAACCGTGCTGTCGAGGTTGGAGAAGGTCGAACAGGATTTGTTCCGTGAACAGAATGCAAAGTGACTGTGTCGTCGCCGGCGGAGGCCCGGCGGGGATGATGATGGGCTTCCTGCTGGCGCGCGCCGGCGTGGACGTGGTCGTGCTCGAGAAGCACGCCGACTTCCTGCGCGACTTCCGCGGCGACACCATCCACCCGTCCACGCTGGACGTCATGCACGAGCTGGGCCTGCTCGACGAGTTCCTGCGCCGGCCGCACGACGAGCTGCGCGACGTGGCGGTACGCATCGGCCAGGAGGAGGCGCACATCGCCGACTTCCGCCATGTGCCCACCCACTGCAAGTTCCTCATGATGATGCCGCAGTGGGACTTCCTCGACTTTCTCGCCGGCGAGGCCCGCAAGTTGCCCAACTTCCACCTGGTGATGCAGGCCGAGGCGCGCACGCTGGTCGAGGAAGACGGCCGCGTGGCGGGCCTGGTCGCGCAGACAGCCGACGGCGCGCTCGAGATCCGCGCCGCGCTGGTGGTGGGCGCCGACGGCCGCCACTCGACGATCCGCGCCGCGGCGGGCTTCCAGCCGCAGGACTTCGGCGCGCCGATGGACGTGCTGTGGATGCGCGTCGCGCGCGTGCCCGGCGATCCGCCCGACCTGTTCGGCCAGATCGACGCCGGCCGCATGCTGGTGATGATCGCCCGCAACGACTACTGGCAGTGCGCGCTGCTGATCCCCAAGGGCAGCTTCGACGCCGTGCGCGGCCGTGGCATGGGCGCGCTGCACGAGTCCCTCCTCGGCCTGTCGCCGTGGCTGGGCGATCGCGTGAAGGCGTTGGCCGACTGGGACCAGGTCAAGCTGTTGACCGTCACCGTCGACCGCCTGCGCGAGTGGGCGCGGCCGGGGCTGCTGTGCATCGGCGACGCGGCGCACGCGATGTCGCCCATCGGCGGCGTCGGCATCAACCTGGCCGTGCAGGACGCGGTGGCCGCCGCGCGCCTGCTCGCGCGCCCGCTGCGCGAGAAGACGCTGTCGCTGGCCGACCTGCAACGCGTGCAGAAGCGCCGCGAGTTCCCGGTGCGCGTGACGCAGCGCCTGCAGATCACCCTGCAGAACCGGCTCATCGCGCCGGTGCTGGCCAGCAGCGGGCCGGTGCGCATGCCCGGGTTCCTGAAGCTGGCGGACCGGTTCCCGCTGCTGCGCCGCATCCCCGCGTGGTTCATCGGCGTGGGCGTGCGTCGCGAGCACGTCAGCTAAGGTCGCGCCGTCAGCCAGCCCCCGCGGAAGTCGGCCTTCTCGAGGCCGCGGCGGATCGTCTCGCTGCGCTTGGTGAGCTCCCACGGCAGTCCGCTGCGGTAGTTCTCGATCATCAGCATCACTGGCCCGCTGTTGAGCGCGAAGCGCCACGGCGAGACCCAGCCGATCTCGCTGCCGCCGTCCTTCCACGTCGGGTTGAACGAGCAGCCCGGCGTGTAGCTGGGATGCTTGCGCACCATGCGCGCGATGTGCTGCATGGTGGGGATGACGACGTCGGGCGCGAACGGCAGCGACGCGACCGAGGCCCACGGCGCGACGGTGCCGTCGTCGGGCCCGTACGGCGCGCCGCGCGCGGCGTAGGCGAGCAGCTTGCGCTTGCGGCCCTTGACCGTGATCTCGCGCGGGCCCGGGCCGTCGCAGGCGCTGAGTCCCCAGCAGTTCTGGCAGTAGTCGTCGAAGTGCTTCGGGTTGCGGATCGCGTACTCGCGCTGCACGAGCGTCGCGCGACGGCTGTTCTCGAAGTAGTCGATGCCGCGCTCGCGCATGGTGGCGTCCTGGATGCCGCGGAAGTCGATCCACATGTGCGAATACTGGTGGATGAACAGCGGGCCGGCGGCCAGGTGCTCGTGGCCGTAGATGCGGCGCCATCGGTAGCCGGTGAGCCAGTCGTCCCAGCTCGACACGGGCACCGGGTGCGTGCGCGAGCCGAGCGCCAGCGCCATCATCAGCAGGCCTTCGCTGTAGCCGCGCCAGTGGTAGCGCAGGAAGCCGCGCTCGGGCTTCCAGCCGTGGCAGATGGCGCCGTCGCAGTTGCGCATCCAGGCCCAGTCGACGCGATCCTCCAGCAGGCGCGCGGTGGCGCGGATCTCGTCCTCGTGCGTGTTCTCGCGATCGAAGTAGGCCGCCACCGCGAGGAAGCCGGCGACGAGGAACGCGGTGTCGATGCTGGAGAGCTCGCTCTTCCAGGCGCGCGTGCCGGTGCGCATGTCGAGGAAGTGATAGTAGAAGCCTCGGTGGCCGGTGGCGTGCGGCGAGTCCGACATGTCGGCGTTGGCGAAGAACCGCAGCGTGCGCAGCGTGATGGCGACGGCTTGCTGGCGCGTCATCCAGCCGCGCTCCACCGCGATCGGGTACGCGGTGAGCGCCATGCCGACGCCGGTGATGCTGCACGGCGCATCGGGTTGCGTGGAGTCGAGCACGAGTCCGCTGACGGGGTCGGTGCTGTCCTCGAAATAGCCGAAGGAGTTGTGTTGCGCGAGCTCGAGCAAGGCGGCGACATCGAGGTCGCCATCGAGAGGATGCTTGGGCGGCGGCGATGGCGGGGTGAGAGCGGCGACCTTCATGAGTGCGGGCCAGCGTATCCGAAAGCGCATGCCCGCGCCGTAGGTGGGATGCTCGTTTCGCGGCGCTGGCAGACAATGGCCCGCCCCGCAGTCTCGCGGTTCGGGGTGCAGACGCGCGGGCATGCCGATTGCCACGCGCCTGCTCGGCCGTCGCATCGCGCGGGGCCGTCGACGAACAGACCCAGCCGCCGCCGAGGTCGATCACTGCAAGAGGGCCAATGAGTTCCATTTCCACGTCGCCGCCCGGCGCGACCGACGACGTCTTCATCGGCGACAGCGAGATGGCGCGCCTCATGCGCGCCCACGACTGGGCGGCCACGCCACTGGGGCCGGTCGCCGGATGGGCGCCGTCGCTGAAGGTGGCGCTGGGGCTGCTGCTCACGTCGCGCTTCGAGATGTGGCTGGGCTGGGGCGAGGACATCGCCTTCTTCTACAACGACGCCTACCGGCCGACGCTGGGCGCCAAGCACCCGCAGTCGCTCGGGCAGCCGGTGCGCCTCATCTATCCCGAGATCTGGGACGACATCAAGGGCCGCATCCAGAGCGTCTATCACGAGGGTGCGTCGACCTGGGATCGCGCGCTGCTGCTGCTGATCAACCGCCACGGCTGGCTCGAGGAGACGTATCACACGTTCTCCTACAGCCCGCTGCGAGACGTCGATGGCTCCGTGGGAGGCATCTTCTGCGCCGTGACCGAGGAAACCGAGCGCGTCATCAGCGAGCGCCGCCTCGGCACGCTGGGCGCGCTCGCGCGCGAGCTGACGGGGGCCGAGGGCGAGGTCGCGGTGCTGCGCGCCGCCGCGCGCGGGCTGGGCAGCAACGAGTTCGACCTGCCGTTCACCGTCACCTACCTGTTCGACGACGAGGGCGTGGCCCACGTGGCTGGCATGACCAACGTCGCCGAGGGCAGCGAGCTTGCGCGGCGCGCGGTGGCCACGCGCGACGCGCTGTGGGACGTGCAATCGATCTGGCGCGACGGCCGTCCCGTGGAAGTGGATCTCGCGCCGCACCTCGACTACCCGAAGGGCGCCTGGCAGGCGCAGCCGACCCGCGCGGCCATCGTGCCCATCGTCGGCCAGGGCTCGGAGCACGCGCTGGGCGCCGTGCTGGTGGGCCTCAACCCGTACCGCCCGGCCGACGCCGAGTACCCGTCCTTCCTCGGCCTGCTGGCGGGGCAGATCGCGTCGAGCCTGTCCGGCGCGCGGGTGTTCGACGGCGAGCGCCGGCGCGCGCAGGCGCTGGCCGAAGCCGGCGCGCTGCGCGAGGCCGCGGCCGACGCGCTCGCGCAGGCCAACCGCCAGCTCACCAGCGAGGTGGCGCTGCGCACGCAGGAGCGCGACCGCCTGCGCACGCTGTTCGAGCAGGCGCCCAGCTTCATGGCGCTGCTGCAGGGCCGCGAGCACCGCTTCGAGTTCGCCAACAAGGCCTACATGCAACTGGTCGGCCATCGCGAGGTGCTGGGGCTGACCGTGCGCGGCGCGTTGCCCGAGCTGGAGGGCCAGGGCTTCTTCGAGCTGCTGGACAACGTGTTCGACACGGCCACGCCGTTCGTCGGCAGCAGCCTGGCGGTGCAGCTCCAGCGAGCGCCGGCCGGGCCGATGGAGGAGCGCTTCGTCAGCCTCGTCTACCAGCCCATCGTGAACGCCGACGGCGTGGTCGACGGCATCTTCGTCGACGGCTACGACGTGACCCACCAGCACCGCGCCGAGGCGGCGCTGCAGTCGCTCAACGAGACGCTCGAGCAGCGCGTGAGCCAGCGCACCACCGAGCTGGCCGACGCGATGCGCCAGTTGCAGCACGAGTCCGACGAGCGCGAGCGCGCGCAGGCGGCGCTGCGCCAGGCCCAGCGCATGGAGTCGCTGGGCCAGCTCACCGGCGGCGTGGCGCACGACTTCAACAACCTGCTGCAGGTGATCAGCGGCAACCTGCAGCTGCTGCGCCGCGAGGTGGCCGGCAACGAGCGCGCCGAGAAGCGCGTGCAGAGCGCCATCGGCGGCGTCACGCGCGGCGCCAAGCTGGCGTCGCAGCTGCTCGCCTTCGGCCGCCGCCAGCCGCTCGAGCCCAAGGTGCTCAACATCGGCCGCTTCCTCAAGGGCATGGACGACATGCTGCGGCGCGCGCTGGGCGAGGAGATCGAGCTCGAGACGGTGGTGTCGGGCGGCCTGTGGAACACGCTGGTCGACCCCGGCCAGATCGAGAACGCGATCCTCAATCTGGGCATCAACGCGCGCGACGCGATGGTGGGCGGCGGCAAGCTCACCATCGAGGCGGGCAACGCGATGCTGGACGACGAATACGCGCGTCTGCACGAGGACGTGCACCCCGGCCAGTACGTCATGGTGGGCGTCACCGATACGGGCACGGGTATCCCGCCCGAATTGCTGGAGCGCGTGTTCGAGCCGTTCTTCAGCACCAAGCCGGAAGGCAAGGGCACGGGGCTGGGACTGTCGATGGTCTACGGCTTCGTCAAGCAGTCCGGCGGCCACGTGAAGCTCTACAGCGAGCCCGGCCAGGGCACGACGGTGAAGCTCTACCTGCCGCGCGCGCACCAGGCCGAGGACGCGCTGGCCGACGAGAGCGCGGCGCCCGTGCGCGGCGGTTCGGAGACGGTGCTGGTGGTGGAGGACGACGACGAGGTGCGCGAAACGGCCGTGAGCCTGCTGGCCGACCTCGGCTACAGCGTGCTGAAGGCGCGCGAGGCGATGGGCGCGCTGAGCGTGGTCGAGAGCGGCGTGCCCATCGACGTGCTGTTTACGGATGTCGTGATGCCCGGCCCGCTGCGCAGCCCCGAGCTGGCGCGCAAGGCCAAGGAGCGGCTGCCGAACCTGGCGGTGCTGTTCACGTCGGGCTACACGGAGAACGCGATCGTGCACGGCGGGCGGCTGGACCGCGGCGTGGAGCTGCTGTCCAAGCCCTACACGCGCGAGGCGCTGGCGCGCAAGATCCGCCACGTCATCGCCAACCAGGCGCAGCAGCGCATGCTGGCGGCCGACGAGGCGGGCGCGCGCGCGAGCGAGGCGTCGGCCGCGAAGCGCACCGGCACGGTGCTGCTGGTGGAGGACGACGAGTTCATCCGCGAGACGCTGGCCGAGCTGCTGGAGATCCCCGGGCACATGGTGCTGCAGGCCTTCGACGCGCCCTCGGCGCTGGCCGCGCTGGCGGCGCATCCGGTGGACGTGCTCGTCACCGACGTGGGACTGCCGAAGGTGTCGGGCATCGAGCTCGCGCGCGAGGCGCTCGCGAAGCAGCCGCAGCTGGCGGTGATCTTCGCGACGGGCGACCCGGGCGGCGCGGGCAAGTCGGGCGTCGACGCGGCGGCGGTGCTGGTGAAGCCGTTCGCGCCGGAAGACCTGGAGCTGGCGGTGACGAATGCGTTGGCGGACGAAAGGTATCGGCGAAGCTAGTGCCGGAGGGGTCTGGCCTCTCCTCGAAATCGCGCTGAAACGCAGCCGGCAGCTGCTTTGCTGATCGCGATTGCGAGGCAAAGGCCTGACCCCGATCCCCCGCCAAGGCCTCGGCTGACGTTCGGGGTCAGGCCTTCGCCTCGATGTCGCGGCCACCGCAACCGCTTGCGGTGAGGTCGTGGCGCGACATCGAGGAGGGGCCAGACCCCTCGATCGGCATCGCGCCGCGGCCCGGTTCTACAACCCCATCGCCGACAACATCAGGAACGCCGCGAACAACACGAAGTGCGTCAGCCCCTCGATCGCGTTCGTCTCGCCGTCATGGATGTTGATGGTGGCCACCAGCAGCGTCAGCAGCGTCATCACCATCTGCGAAGGCGTGAAGGCCATCGTGATCGGGTGGTGCGTGAAGAGGGCGATGGCCTCGATCACCGGCACCGTCAGCACCACCGTCGACAGCGACGCGCCCAGCGCGATGTTGACCACCGGCTGCATGCGGTTGGCCAGCGCGGCGCGCAGCGCGGTGAGGATCTCGGGGCTGGCCGAGATGGTGGCCACGACCAGCGGCGCAAGGATCGGCGGCGCGCCCGTGCCGGCGAGGCCGACCTCGAGCGTGCTGGCCATCACCTCCGACAGCAACCCGATCAACACGATGCCCGCGCCGATGCCCAGCAGCGGCTGCGCCAGCGTGGCGGTGGGATGCACCTCGTCGTGCGACGCCACGTGCGCGGCCAGCGCCTCGGCGCTCTGCGGCTTCTGCGCGTACGAGTAGCTGAAGAAATAGCTGTGGCGGCCGGTCTGCAGGCGCAGGAACAGGCCGTACAGCAGCACCATCACGATGATCGTGAACAGCGAGTAGCTCTGCCAGTGCGCGGCCGGCACGAACGCGGGCAGCACCATCGACACGCCGATGCCGGTGAGGATCATCACGATGTACGTGTTGCCCGAGTCGACGTTGTACGGCTGCTCGCCGTGGCGCAGTCCGCCCAGCAGCGCGGACAGGCCCAGCAGCGCGTTGATGTCCAGCATCACGGCCGAGTAGATGGTGTCGCGCGCCAGCGTGGGCGAGGGCGACTCGTTCATGATGATCGCGAGGATCACCACTTCGACCAGCACGGCGCTGAGCGTGAGCACCATCGTGCCGTAGGGCTCGCCGAGCCGTTCCGCGAGCGTCTCTGCGTGGTGCGCGACGCGCACCGACGCGAACAGGATGGCCACGATCAGCGCGACCGACGCCGCGAGCGAGACGCCTTGTCCGGCGCCCAGGATCGCGTGTTCCAGCGGCCAGGCGACGGCCAGTGCGATGGCGGCGGCGAGCAAGGACCATTCGCGGCGGAGGAGAGCGATCATTCAGGTCGGGTTCAGCATGTCGAGTCGCCGATGATAGGCGAGACCGCCGCGACGCCGCGCTCTGCTGCTCCTGCCCGAAAGCGTGAAGGAATGCGCGCCTGCCGGGCGTCACGCGCTTGTCCCGACAGGGAAAACACCGCATCCCGAGGCGGGACTGCTCGTCAACAATCGCTCCTGGAACATTCGCTTTTCGACGCGCTGGAGGGCAGGGTCGGATGCGATCGGGCTCCGGACATCTCACGATGCCAGGAGACCGAAGTACTTCCTGAGGTGATGTTCCGGGGTGAAATTTTAGGGGCCGCGTCTTGCGGCCCTTTTTTCGTCCGTACTTGTCGCGAAGGGCCCCGCGGGGCCCTCCGAGCGATCAGCCCTTGACCGTCGCGTTGTGGCGCTTCTTGTACACGCGGGCGCTCTGGCGGTCGTCGGCGCGCGCGATGCGGCGCTGCTCGCCGGCGCTCACGTGGCCATTGGCGCCGGCACGCGCCTCGCGCTTGTCGACATGCGCCTGGCCACGTTCCAGCGACGCCGCTTCATGGTTGGTGAGGCTGCCGTCGCGCACGCCGTTGTTGATGCGCTGCTGCTGGTTGATGTTGCGCTGCGTGTCGGCCTGCGCGCGCTGCGACGACGCCGACAGCGGGTTGCCGTCGATGCCGTTGGTCTTGGCTTCGTGGATGTCGCGGCTCGTCTTGTTCTGCGCGTTCTGCAGCTGCGCCTTTTCGGCGTCGGTCATCGGGCCGTTCTTCATGTCCTTGGCCTGCAGCTTGTCCACGTGCGCCTCGTCGCGTTGCAGCTCGGAATTCTCGCGCGTGGTGATCGTGCCGTTCTGCAGGCCGTTCTCGATGCGCTGTTCCTGGTTGACGTCGCGCTGCGTGGTGTTGGCGGCGTTGGTCTGCGCGGAGGCCGCGAAGCTCGCGCCGAAAGCGGCGGTGGCGATCAGGGCGGTGACGAGAAGATTGCGGTTCATGGTGCTGGCTCCTGGTGTGTGTGACTTTCGGGTCGCGAACCGGGTGATGTGTTCGTACCGGTTCAACGAGGTTCGCGCTTGGCGAGTTGACCCTGATGCACCAACATCACCTGGAGATGCACGGGCTTGACGCGGCAGCAACACGGCAAGGAGATGTTTCGGATGCACTGGCGGACAATGCCGCCATGCCCGATCCCAACGACACCGCGACCGACGACACCGCGACCGACAAGCGCCTCATGGACCTCGAGGTCAAGCTCAGCTTCACCGAGGACCTCGTCGATCACCTCAACGACCTCGTCACGCGCCAGCAGGAGCAGATCGACCTGCTGATCCGCGAGGTCGGCAAGCTGAAGGATCGCGCGCCCGACACCGGCGGCGGCGCGGGCACGCGCGACCCGCGCGAGGACATTCCGCCGCACTACTGAACGCAGGAAGGAACGACGTGGATCTCGAGACCTATCGCGCGCGCTGGCCCGAGGAGGACTCCAGCCCCGGTTGGGACGCCATCGAAGACGCCCTGGCGGCCGTGTACGGCGACCAGAAGCCCAAGCACTACGCGCCTGCCCTCCACGCGGCGTTGGGCGGCCCCGACCCGATCGACGGCATCAGCCTCTACCGGTCGACCGCCGGCGGCGTGGCGCACCTGCACCTGGTGACGTACGGCTTCAGCCAGCTGTACTACGACGAGGCCTTGCTGGGCAAGCCGTACAGCCGCTTCGGCTTCGAGCTCACGTTGCGCCTGCGCCAGGATCCCGCGGACGACGAGATGCCGTCGTGGGCCATCAACATGGCGCAGAACATCGCGCGCTACGTCTTCAAGTCGGGCCGCTGGTTCGAGCCGGGCCATTGCATGCCCGCCGAAGGCCGGCGAGATCGACGTGCGCGGCCTGCTGGCCGAGCACCGCGCGACGAACCCGCTGCTGGTCACCGACCTCGCGCGGCGCTGAGCGACGTTGCTCGTACACAGGCAAAAACATGAGTTCTCCCGAAGGCGGCGCGCCGCAACCCGACGTCGTCGCCGCCATGCGCGACGACCTCGCCGACTGGCGCCAGTGGCTCGCGCGCGCCATCGTGCTGGCCTACGCCGCCGCGGCCGGGCTGTCGGTGGTGGCGTTCTTCCGCCTGTGCGACCTCGCGCAATCGGGCTTCACGAAGGTGCTCGCGCTGCACCCGTTCGCGCCGCTCGTGTGGTCGCCGCTGTGCGCCGCCGGCGTGCTGTGGCTCACGCGCCGCTTCGCGCCCGGCACCGCGGGCTCCGGCATCCCGCAGGTGATGGCCACGCTCGATCCCGCGTTCGCGCCCGCCGAGCGATCGCGCTTCGTGTCCTTGCGCCTCAGCGTGGCGAAGGCGGTGCTGACCGCGGGCTCGATCCTTGGTGGACTCGCCAGCGGGCGGGAAGGGCCGTCGGTGCAGATCGCGGCCGGCGTGATGCAGCACGCGCGGCGCTGGCTGCCGCCGCACCCCGGCATCTCCGAGCACGGCCTGCTCGTGGCCGGCGGCGCGGCGGGCATCGCCGCGGCCTTCAACGCGCCGCTCGCCGGCGTGATGTTCGCCATCGAGGAGCTCGCGCGCACGCTGGAGCAGCGCAGCAGCGGCCTGATCATCGCGGCCATCGTGCTGGCCGGCCTGATGGGCGTCTCGTTCTTCGGCAACGAGTCCTACTTCGGCACGATCCAGGTGCCGACGCTGCACGCCGCGATGCTGTGGCCGGCGCTGCTGCTCGTGCTGGCCGCGGGCGCGCTGGGCGGCGTGTTCGCACGGCTTCTGCAGACGTCGCTGCTGCATACCGGTGACCGTATAGGACGCTGGCGCGCCGCCCACCCGGTGGCGTTCGCCGGCCTGTGCGGCCTGGCCGTCGGCGCGATCGGCATCGCGAGCCACGGCGCCAGCTTCGGCAGCGGCTACGGCTACACGCGCGGCCTGCTGGAGGGCCGCGTCGACGTGCCGTTGCTGTACGTGACGCTGCGCGTGGTGGCCACCTGGATCGCCGTGTGGTCGGGCGTGCCCGGCGGCATCTTCGCACCGTGCCTGGCGATCGGCGCGGGCGTGGGGCACGACGTCGCGTTGCTCACCGGCGCGCACGCCGACGCGCCCGCGCTCATCGCGCTGGGCATGGCGGCCTTCCTCGCGGCCGTCACGCAGGCGCCGATGACGTCGTTCATCATCGTCATGGAGATGGTGGGCGGTCACGCGATGGTCCTGAGCCTGATGGCCGCGGCGCTGGGCGCGAGCCTGGTGTCGCGCTGGATCGCGCGGCCGCTCTACGCGTCGCTGTCGCACGCGATCGTCGCGCGCGCCCGTGCGGACGCGGGCGAGGCGCCGCCGGTCACTGCACCGTCACGCTGAAGACGACCGTCCCGGTGGCGCCGCTGGGCACCGTGCCCGTGAGCGTCCATTCGATGCTGCCGGCCGCGCCCGCGGCGGGCTGGGCGGTCACGTTGCAGGCGGTCACGCCGGGGGGCAGCGTGCCGCAGGACGCGGCGTTCAGCACCGTCCACGCCGGCGTCTCGTCGCGCACCTTCACGGCGCTGACCGCGGCTGAACCGAGGTTGGTGTAGCTGATCGTGTACGTGATGACCGTGCCCGACGCGGCCACCGTCTTGTCGACGCTCTTGACCAGGTGCAGGCCCGACGCCGCGCCGACGATCGTGAGATCCTGGCGCGCCAGCTGGCCCGTCAGCGTGCTGTTGGCGTACGCGAACGACGCGGTGAGCGCGTAGGTGGCGCGGGTGTCGTTGGCCGCGGTCTGCGGCACGAACACCTTCACGATGACGCACACGTTCTGGTCGGCGACGACCGCGGTGGCGGCGGCCAGCAGCGTGTCGCCGGCGTCGAGCTGGCCGTTGCAGTTGGCGTCGAGGTAGACGTTGGCGCTCCAGCCCACCGGCACCGTCGCGGACGGCGCGGCGGCGAAGCTCAGCTGGCCCGCGCTGCCCACATGGAACACGTGCGGGAACAGCGCCGTCGTGCCCGCGGCCGCGGCCAGCTGGCCGTCGGTGTCGAGCCGGTTGACGGGCACGTCGCCGAAGTTGATGCCCGAGTAGACGCTGCCGATCACGTTCGTGAAGCTGGTCGTGGCGCTCGCGGCCGCGAACGCGCCGGCGGTGTTGCCGACGTTGGCCGCGACGACGATCACCGTCGGGTTGGCCGCCTGCGCCACCTTCAGCACGCCGGCGCCGGCGGTGTACGGAATCCACAGCTGGTACGCGCCGTTGGCGTCGGTGGTGCTGGTGTCGAAGGTCGTGCCGCCGGTCGAGTCGGTGACGTTGACGACGACCGCGCCCAGCGCGAGCTCGCCGCCGTCGCGGACGCCGTTGTTGGCCGTGCCGCCGCCGATGCCGTTGTCCTTGAACACGCTGCCCGCCAGCGAGCTGCCGTGGTACAGGCCGTAGTTCTGGCTGGCCAGGTCGAGCGCGGCCACGGTGATGCTGCGCGACAGCGTCGGCGCCTCGGTGCCGACCCAGCCCGCGGGCGCCAGCGCCGTGACGGCCGAGGTCGCGTTCGACGTGCTGATGACCACGGTGTAGGTGGCCGGGTTGAGCGTGGGGAACGTGAAGTTGCCCGTGGTCGGGTCGACCGGCACCACGAACGACGCCACCGTCGGCGCCGACGGGTTGATGAGCTTGGCGTACAGCGTGGCGCCGGTGCCCGCCTCGCCGCTGTCCTTGCGCGCGTTGTGGTTCGGGTCGGCATAGACGCAACCCGAGACGGCGCATTCGAGGTAGGTGCCGCCGCCGGAGACCACCACCTGGCCGATCTGGATGCCCGTGAGCGACAGCAGCGGGTCGAGGATGTTGGGCAGCGTCGCGTTCAGCACCGGCGCCACCACGCCGGTGATGATCGTGTTGAGCAGCGGCAGCACGACGGCGTCGACCAGGCCGCCCAGGCTCGGCGTGATGGTGATCTGCAGGTTGCCCGCCAGCGAGGTCAGCAGCGAGGTGGCGGTGAGGCCGCTCGTGGTGGCGGTCTGCGTCTGCACGCCCGCACCGGTGAACGTGAACGTGCTGGCCGACGGCGAGGCGCCGATGACCGCGGCCTTGGCGAGCACGCTGACGTTCAGGCCGCCGCCCGTGACCAACGACGCGATCGTCCCCGGCGTGAGGTCGGTGGCGACGTTGATCGCATGGTTGCGGTCGAAGAAGTAGTTGTCGGCGATCGTGCCGAGGTACACCGACGCGATGCCCGGCGTGGCCTGCACGGTCATCGAATTGGTGATGGCGTTGACCGCGCTGATGATGCCCGTGGCGTGCGCCACTTCCACGTAGACGGTGAACTTGGCCAGCGTCAGCGTGGTGCTGAGGCCCAGCGCGCTGAGCAGCGTGCCGGCGTCGAGGTTCAGCGACGCCAGCGTGATGCCCAGCTTCACGCGCAGCGCCGACGAGTGGAACGTGGTGCCCACCGGGCCGCACACGTACACCGGCGGCTCGACGGCCTGCACCTGGATGGCGATGTTGGCGAGCGAGGACTGGCCCAGCTGCACGCCCGTGACCGTGAGCGCCGTGGGCGTCGTGATGACGTTCTGGGTGTTGTACAGCTGCACCGCGCCGTCGATCAGCGCCAACGCGTTGATCTGCGTGGTGCCGACGATGCCGTCGCTGGTGAGCAGGTCGCCCAGGCGGATCGTGCCCGGCACGTTGATCTGCGCGGCCACGTTGCCCAGGCTCGCGGCCAGGCTCGTGAAGCCGTCCTGCGACGCCGCGGTGGAGATCGCGCCGGTGAGCTGGCCCAGCGTGATCGGCGTGTTGAGCGCGGTGGCGGGCGTCGACACGCCCAGCGACGTCTGCAGCGCGTTGATGGTCTTGAGCACCGACACGTTGCCGCTGGCGACAGCGTTCCAGTCCAGCACGTTGACGTTGACGGTCGAGCCGGTCAGCGAGCCCAGCAGCGCGTTGAGCAGCGCGCCTTGCGGCGACGAGATGCTCGCCAGGCGCGGGCCCGCGACGACGCAGCCGCCGCCCGTGCAGGCCTGCGCGGCCTGGCCAGCGAGCAGCAGCAGCGGCAGCGCGATCGCGAGCGCGAGGCGACGGACGACGGCGAGCGCGTTCATTGGCCGGCCTTTCCGCCGAACAGGGTCTCGTCGAACTTGAAGCGCATGCGAACGTAGACGCCGGCCTGCGTGGTGGCGTCGTCGGCGAGGTCGCGGTCGCGGAAGCCGCTGAAGTTGTAGCCCATCGACAGCCACAGGTTCTCGATGACGCGGTAGCCCAGCTCGGCGCCGATGGCCGCGGTGCGCTGCGACAGCGTCGCGTTGCCCAGCACGCGGCCAGCGATGCCGACGTCCCAGCGTTCGCCGAGGTCGCGCGTGACGCGCACGCTCGCGAGCTGCGCATTGCCGGCGACCCAGCGGCCGTCGATCAGCTCGAGGTCGTGCTTGGCGGCGTACTCGCCGGTCAGCATCAGGCCGCGCGCGATCTGGTAGTCCGCGTGCGACGACAGGATGTGCACGGTGCGGCGCTCGAAGTCCGTGCCGCCGTCCTCGCGCTTGAACTCGTAGCGGGCCAGGCCGTTGACGCGGTTGGTCGTGGAGTCGCGGTAGGCCACGCCCAGCTGGAAGCGTTCCTGCAGCTGCGTGGCGGCGCCGGTCTTCGACTCGGTGAGCGCGTAGGCGTTGCGGCCCAGCAGCGTCCAGTCGGCATCGATCTTGTGGGCGAGGCCCAGCGTCGACAGCGCGCCGCGGCTGCCGGTGGAGTCGCGCAGCTCGAGTCGCGCGCTGGCCTTGGTGAGCGGGTCGCGGGTGTACTCGATGGCGCCGGTGACGGCCAGGTTGTCGGCGGCATCGGTGCCGGACAGCGCGCGCACGCGCTCGAACGTCGTGTTCAGGCGCAGGCCCTCGGCCAGCACCAGCTGGTTGCGCAGGCCCATCGCGGCCTGGGCTTCGCGGCCGTCGATCGCGTCGCGCACGCGGTACTCGCTGAACACGTGCGAGTCGTGCGTGACGTCGGAGTCGATGCCGAACAGCGTGGTGTTGCGGTGCTGCGCGGCGTCGAGGTCGAGCTCGCCGGTCAGCGACGAGATGATTTCCTGGCGCGCGTACAGGCGCGAGCCGGGCGTGAGGCGATAGTCGCCGCCGACGGCCACGAGGCGCTTGTCGGCCGCGTGCACGTCCTGCTCGGCCTCGACGAACGCGGTGGCCTTGGCGACGCCCGGCACGGGTGCGCTGAGCTTGGCGCGCACGGTGTTGGTCTCGGTGTTGCCGCTGGTGCCGTCGGCGGCGTCGGTGCCCGGGCGATCCTCCACGTGGCGCCCGCCGAGTTCCAGCTTCGCGCCGCCGTCCAGGCCGTGCTCGACGCCCACCAGCACGCCGTTGCGGCGGTCGCCGGTGGTGGTGTCGCCGCTGCTGACGGCGTCGACCACGACGCGGGTCTTGTCGCCCAGCGCGTACGAGGCCTTCGCGTTGGCCTCGTCGCGGCCCTTGGCGATGGTGGACGACGCGTTCTCGAACGTCGCGTCGGTGTGCGCGGCCTGCACCAGCACCTTGAGCTTGTCGTCCTCGTGCTTCAGCTCGACGCGACGGGCCTCGCCGCGGTCGCCGGTGAGGTCGTGCGCGGTGCGGGCGGCTTCGACGGTCAGCGTGGTGTGCTCGTCGGGCTTGATCGTGACGCTGGCCGACGACATCTGCATCGTGTCGAGCGGGTCCTTGTCCAGCACCAGCGCCATGCCCACCGTCACCTTGTCGCCCAGCTTGACCTTGGCATCGGCGCCGGCCACGACGAACGACGGGCCGTCGGTGCGCGACTCGTAGCTCACGCGGATCGATTGCGGGTTCAGGTCGGCGTCGAAGCTGGCCACCGGGGCGTGCAGCAGCAGGCGGCCGGTGAGGGCGTCGATGTCGTAGTCGGTGAAGTTGGCCAGCGTGGTCGAGCGCACCACCAGCGCGGGCTGGTTGCGGTCGCGTGCGATGACTTCCACCTTGGCGCTGTTGTCCACCGGCAGGCCGGCGGTCAGCAGGTACGGGCCGGACGTGCCGTCGGCCTTGATCTCGTCGATCACCTGGCGGCTCGAGGCCTGGCTCACCCACGCGTTGCCCACCACCGGGCCGTCGTCGACGTGCGCCTTGCCGCCGGTGAGGTTGCGCTGGTAGGCGCCGAGCTGGCGGGCGGGGTCGTCCACCTGCGTGGAGAAGTCGCCGACCAGGATGTAGGACTTGTCGTGTTCCAGGCGCACGTACAGGCGCGAGGTGGACTGGGCGTCGAAGCCCTTGGTCGACGCGTCGCCGTAGACCGGGTAGAACTGGTCGGGCTGGATGTCGCGGAACAGCTGCTGGTTGCTTTCCTTGGCCGAGTCGTAGCCCACGGTCAGCAGCGAGCTGCCGAGCACCTTGCCCTTGAGGAACAGCGCGGCGCGGCCGCTGGTCGAGTTGTTGCCGGTGGCGTTGGTGCCGAAGGTGTTGAGCTGTTCCTCGAAGTTGTCGCTGGCGCTGGTCGAGCGGATCGAGTTGGCGCTCAGGCGACGCAGGTTGAACGCGCCCTCGACGATGCCGGTGGCGATCATCGGACGCAGCGCCGGCACGAACGACACGGTGCCCTTGGCCGACACGCCGCCGCTCACGGCATGCAGCTCGGCCGAGCCAGCGGTCGCCGGCGCGCGCAGCGGCAGCTCGGCGCGGCCGCCTTCGACGAAGGTCTGGATGCCGGGCGCGCGCGGGTCGAGGTCGGTGACATCGAACTCGCCCAGCGACGCGTCGATCGTGATGGGCGTGCGCGCCATCACGGGCACGCCGCGGGCGTCGGTGAGCGTCACGCGAACCGGCACGAGCGTCTGGCCGTCGGCCTGCACGCCGTCCTTGGGCAGCTCGAACGCGATGCGCGCGAGGTCGCCCGGCGCGCGCACCTTGATGGCGCTGCGGCCGCGCACGTTGCCGAACGGGTCCTTGGCGACGAGCGCGAGCTCGTGGTCGCCGGCGGGCAGCGGCACGCCGACGTAGTCGCGCGCCTGGATCTGGCGCGCGTCGTCCTGCACGCGGGTGCCGACGCGCTCGGCGCCGACTTCCTGGCCGTCGACCAGCAGCGACAGGATCACCTGCGACGAGCCTTTCACGCGCACCGTGGCCTGCGTCGCGGCCAGCGCCTGGCCGTCGTGCAGGTCGATGAAGCCGAGCGTGCCGTCCAGCGATTCGAGGCGTTGGGCGAGTGTGGGCTCGGGCGTGGGAGCGGCTTCGATCTTCTTCGACGGCGCAGCGGACGCGATGGCCACGTAGCGCGTGCCGTCGGCCGCCTGCGCGACGCCGACCAGGCCGGCCGCGGGCTGGCCGCGCACGTCGCCGGTGGCGGGCACGCCGCCGTCGGCGCGGAAGTCCATCTTCAGCGCGTTGCCCAGCTCGTTGCCGGCCTGCATGGTGCCCACGCGCAACGCGATCAGCGCGGCCACCGTCTTCGAGCAGCCGCCCAGCGCGAAGTCCGCGCGCGCCAGCTCGCCGCTGTGCGGGTCGACGAAGCGGCTCGCGCCGTCGCCGGCGTTGCGCGACGACGTGGCCAGCGGCGTGGTGCCGGCGGGCAGGGTGGTGGCGTCCAGCTTGAGCACGTGGGTGCGCGGGCTGATGCCGTAGAAGCTGTACTGGCCCTTGCCGTCGGTGACGACGAAGCTGCCGTCCTCCATGAACAGGCGCACGCCCGGCACGCCCGGTTCGCCGGCGTCCTGCAGGCCGTTGACGTTGCAGTCGTTGAAGACCTTGCCGAGGATCATCGCGCGATCGGTGAACACGCCCTGCTGCACCTGCACGGTGGCGGCGGCCACGTTGCTGACGGTGGCGAACGGCAGCGCGGCGCTGGCCTGCGCCCGGTTCACGCCGTCGCCTTGCAGCGCCAGCGGGCCGATCCTGGCGCGGTAGCGCAGCGTGCGCGTCTGGCCGGCGGGGATGGCCGGCACGGAGAACGTGAGCACCGCGCCGAGCTTGCCCACGGGCTCGCCCGCGGCCTGGTTGTCGACAGTGGCGCTGCCGGCCAGATAGGTGAAGCCGACGGGCATCGTGTCCTGCAGGTCGATGCTGTCGAGGTCGGCGTTGCCCACGTTGCGCACGACGACCGTGTAGCCCACCGACTCCGCGATCTCGGCCGTCGGGCGCGAGGCGGTCTTGGTGACCGACATCGCGTGCGGCTGCGGGTCGGCCGGCAGGTCGATGAACATGTCGCCCAGCGCCAGGTTCACGGAGAACGTGCCGTTGAACGAGCCGGCGAGGTGGATGCGGCGCTCGGCGGGCAGCTCGGCCGGCGCGTGCGTGGACGGGTACTTCCACTGCGCCGGCGGCGTGACGTCGAGGCGGTACTGGCTGGGCGCGACCACCGGGAAGGTGTAGACGCCGTTGGCGCCGGTCGTCACCTGCGAGGGCGCGGGCGTGACGCCGTCGTAGCCGAATACGCGCGCCGGACCCCCGGCGTTGCCGCCGTTGCCGCCGCCGGTGACGTCGATCATGGTGACCAGCGCGCCGGCGACCGGCGCGTCGGAGGCGCTGTCGAACACGATGCCGCTCGGGTCGATGAGGATGGTCGCCGCGAGCGTGCCGCTGCCGCAGCTCTCGATCTGCGCGGTGACGATGTCGTTGCTGGTGGCGGGCACCAGCGGCACGATTCCGGCGGCGCCGGAGGACTGCACCTTGGGCTGGAACGCGGTGCCGTCGGCGTTGGTGGTGAGGCGGAACTGGAACAGGCCGGTGTCCGGGCCCGTCTCGGTGGCCAGCACCTGCAGCGTCTGCTGCATCTTCCGCGACCAGATGTCCACCTGCAGCGTCTCGACGACGCCCGGCTCGCGGTTGCAGCCCTGGGCGTTGATGCCGACGTACAGCGTGTCGGCGTAGGCGGCCGCGTGCGCGAGCTGCGTGAACGACGTGTCGGTGTAGAACGCGATCGTCGCGGCGGAATCGTCGACCGCGGCGGTGACGACGTTGGACTGCAGCGTCACCGGCTTGCTGGTCCAGTCCTCGTACGTGGCCTCGGCCTGCACGCTGATCGTGCCTTGGGCGTTGGCGGACGCGGCGGCGCCGGCCAGGAGGAGGCCGGCGGCGAGGCGTGCGAAGCTGCGGATCGTCGAGGACATGGGGGCCGGTGGCGGGCAGGCGTCCGGGAGGGGTGGACGCCTGCGAGGGACGGTCAGGGCGTGATGCGCACGCCGAAGGTCAGCACGGCGGACTGGCCGGCGGCCAGCGTGCCGACGGTGGCCGTGATCGAGCCGCTGGTGCCCGCGGTCGGCGGCAGCACGGTGCCGATCGTCACGGCGGCCGGCACGACCGCGTGGTACGTGGTCAGCGGCGGCGTGGCGTTGGTGATGACCAGGCCGGTGACCTGCGTCGGGCCGGCGTTCAGCGCGGTCACCGTGTAGCGGATGCAGCCGCCGGGCAGCGCGCCGGAGGTGATCGCGTTGACCGTGTAGGTGGCGTTGTCGGCCACGCCGTCGCAGTTGGCGTCGAGCGATTGCGTGGTGGTCAGCGTCACCGACGAGCCCACGACGCTGGTGGCGTCGGTGGCGACGGCGGCGGCCGGGGCCGCGATGCCGGCGATGGTGCCCGACACGGTGACGGTCAGCGTGGTCGAGTCCGACAGGCCCGACGAGGCGCTGGCCGGCGCGGTGACCTTGACGATCAGCGTGGCGCTCGCGCCCGGGGCCAGGCCGGCCGCGGTGTTGGCGCCGTTGGTGCCGCCGGTGAGCTGGGCCAGCGAGGTGACGACCGGGTCGTTCGCGTCGAGCACGCCGTTGTTGTTCTTGTCCCAGTAGACGACCGTGGTGAAGCCCGCGGTCGCGTCGGCCGAGGCCACCAGCGCGGTGCTCGCGGTGCCGTCGCCTTCGAGCACGTTGCCGGTGTTGGTGACTGTGTGGACGTAGGTGACGACGCCGCCGGCGGTGGTCTGGCCCGTGTGGTTGGGCGTCACGACCAGGCTGCGCACGGTGTTGACGGTGATCGAGTCGTGCAGGCGGTCGGACGCGTTGGTGGCGGCCGACAGCACGCGGAAGTACAGCTGGTTGGTGCCGGCGACGAAGTTGGCGGGCACGGCGACGTCGGCGAAGACGGGCTTCGAGGCGCCCGACAGGATCACGCCGGTGTTGGTGACGATGGCGTTGCCGGCATCGCGGAAGGTCACCGTCCAGCCCGCGGGCAGGCCGGCGGAGATCGCGGCGTCGGTGGCGGCGGCGAGGTCGAACGAGTCGGCCACGGCGCTGCCGTTGGACACCATCAGCGGCACGCGGATCGTGGCGCCGGGGTTGACCGTCAGCGGGAGCACGGCGGTCACTTCGGGGCCGGCGCCGACGCCGGTGCCGCCGGGGACGGACGTCACGTTGGTCAGGTCGACGATGTTGCCGGTGATGGTGGTCAGCGTGTCGGTGGCGGTGGCGGTCTTGGTGGTGTCGAGCTTGGACGTGGCGACCACGGGCTCGTTGAACGGGCCGCCGATGGAGCCGGGGGGCAGCACCGCCTTGACGACGATGTTGATCGAGCCGCCGGCCGGCACGGGGCCGGAGTCGGGGATGCCGTTGCCGTTGGTGTCCTGCAGCGGCGTGAGGCCGTCGGCCTGGAACAGCTGGAACGTCGTGCCCGGGGGGAACGGGTTGCTGGCCGGGGTGCCGAAGGTGATGTCGAAGCTGTCGGTGCCGTTGCCGGTGTTGGTCAGCACGTTGGTGAACGACACGCTGCCGCCCTGCGGCGAGCTGGGCACGGTGCCGCCGGTGAAGGTGAGGGCGGCGGACTGGTTGACGGTGTACTGGATCGTGTTGGTGTTGCTCGTGCCGACCTGGCTGGCGCCGTCGTTGTAGGCGTACGTGCCCGTCATCGCGGTGGCAGGGTTGGCGCCGGGCGCGAGGCCGGAGTTGACGTTGACCTGGAACGTGACCGTGCCGCTCGAGCCCGGGGTCACCGAGGCGATGACGGCCGTCGGCTTGCCCGATGTCGTGACGCCGTAGTCCCAGACGATGCCGCCCTGGTTGTCGGTCTTGTCGGTGTCGGTCAGCGTGGTGCCGGCGCCGGTGACGCTCCAGCGCGCGCTGCCCGCCACGTAGGTCATGCCCGACGGGATCAGGTCGGCCAGCGTGACGGCGGTGGCCGTCGTGTTGCCGGTGTTGGTGTACGTGACGGTGATGGTGCGGCCGTTCGACGGCGACGGGCCCGTCGTCAGGTCGATCGCCTGCGTCACGTTGATCACGGCCTGGCCGGAGATCGTGGTGACGTCGACGACCGCGGCGTTGACCGTCGGCGCGAACGCGCTGGTGGCGGTGACGGTCGTCGTGTTGGTGGTGCCCAGCACGGCCGTCGACGGCGCGACGCCGGCGACGACGAACTTGAAGGTCTGCCCCGGCGCCAGCGGGCCCGTGGTGACGATGGGCGTGGCGTTGTCGGGCACGCCGTCGCCGTTGGCGTCGGCGTAGAACAGCACCGCGGTCAGCGTCGTCGCGCCGGACTGCGCGGACGTCAGCGCGAACGCGTCGTTGCCGTTGCCGGTGTTGACCAGGGTCTGCGGGTAGTAGACCTGGCCGCCGGGCGAGATCGTCTTCGCGCCGTTGGCGGCCAGCGTGAGGCTGCCCACCTGCTGCACCGTGGTGACGACCGTGTTGGAGGTGACGGTGCGGCTGACCGCCGACGCGTCCGAGTACGTGGCCGAGGCCTGGTTGCCGATCACGGCGCCGGCGGGCGCGGCGGTGGCGGCGCGGGCGCCGGTCGCGAACAGGCCGAGCGAGAGCGTGGCTGTCAGCGCGAGGGCGCGTCCGAGGCGGGAGAGGAGTTGGGTGTGCATGATGATGGCGGCAGCGGGGCGGACATGCGGCGGCCCCGACCGGCCCTGGTTCAGGCCGTCGGGACGCGCTTGGCGCGAGGAGATCGGTGGGTGTGCTTAGCGGGCGGCGACCGTCGTGGTCACGAGCTGCACGCGGGTGCGCACGGTGCGTACCGCGCCGGCGGGCACGTCGCCCAGATCCCAGCGCAGGAAGCGGTAGTCGGAACCGGGCGCGGGACGGGTCTGCTTGCTGCCGTCCTTGGCGGTCTCCACGCGCATCAGCGGCGGCGCCGCGTACTGCTTGCCGTCGGCGCTCGCGAGGTCGGCGTGCGGCGCGGCGGTGTCGAGCACGTATTCGACGCCGGTGGCCGGCACCGGCACCGTCACCAGCACGTGGTGCACGGGCGCGGCGGTCGGGTTGCGGTAGACGGCCTGGTATTCGAGCTGGTCGCCGGCGCGCGCCTGCGCGGCGTCGACCAGGTGCTCGGGGTGGCCCGGCTGCGCCGGCACGACCTTGAAGGCGCTCAGCACCAGCGTCGGCGCGGGGGAGGTGTCAGCGGTGGTCGCGGCGCGGGCCGACACCGGCAGCAGCGCGATGACCAGGCCGATGCCCAGCGAGAAGATGAGCGCGATGAGCGCCAGCGCCTCGGCGACGCGGTCTTCGCGCGAGTGCGGCACGCTGCCCTCGCGGAACCACTCGTAGTCGTTGTCGGTGCTGGACGGGTTGGCCGGCTTGTTGTTCATGGGGCGTTTCCTCTTCGCTCTGGATGGAGATGTCGAAATGCCGCCGCACGAATGCGACGCTGTCCCTCAAGTTTTCGGACGTGACCGAATGTGAATGAGCGCCGGACTGTGGGGATGTCTCCACCCGGGGCGTGGGGAATGGGGCGCACGGGATCGTCGAGAACACCCGCGTGGTCGAGCTCGCGCAACGCTGGGACTGGCGAACGGAGCGGCCACGCGAAGGCAGGCCGCCACTCCAAAATAAGCTGTCACCCTGCGCGAAGTCGCAGGCCCACGCGCCGAGAGGATCTACGTGCGTGGGTTCTGCGACTGCGCTTCGCTCCGCGCAGAATGACAAGAGGAAGTGGCGAGGCGAAGGCTTGAAACAGCCCGCTACTACGTCAGTGGCGAACGCCGCGCGACCTCATCCCGAGGCCTCCACGGCACCACGCAAGCCTCAGAGCTCGATCAGCTTCTCGCGAATCGCCCAGCGCACGAGCGCGGGCACGTCGGCGAGTTCGAGCTTGGCCATCAGGCGGCTGCGGTAGGTGTCGACCGTCTTGGGCGACAGGTGCAGCTCGTCGCCGATGGCCGCGCTGGACTTGCCGCTGGCCACCATCACCAGGATCTGGCGTTCGCGCGGCGACAGCGTGTTGCCGCGGTCGGCGTCGCTGGTGAGGCCCTGCACGGCGATGTCGGTGAGGCCTTCGCCAAGATAACGGCGACCTTGCATCACGGCCTCGACCGCGGCGACCAGCTCGTTGCTGGCCGAGCCCTTGAGCACGTAGCCGGAGGCGCCCATGCGCAGGGCCTCGGCGACGTTGCGCGGTTGGTCGGACATCGACAGCACGATGACCTTGATGGCCATCTGGCGGCGCTGCATCTCGGCCAGCACCTCGAAGCCTGATCGGCCGTCCAGGTGCAGGTCCAGCATCACCACGTCGGGGGCGAGTCGGTTGACTTCCGACAGCGCCTGCGTGATGTCCTCGCCTTCGCCGACGATGGCGTGGCCGGCGCCCTGCAGCAGCGCGCTCAATCCGGCGCGCACGATCGGGTGGTCGTCGATCAGATAGATTCTTGCCATTTGCATCTCCCGAGCGCACCGAATCGACGTTCGTGGTCGCGCGCCCCTGCTTGTGTTTGCCGCTCGACCGGCGGCCCTGGACGACTTCTGTGAGTCGTGTGCGATGGATTCGCGGATGTCGAGAACACCGTTCTCTTGAGCGCACCACCTGCTCCTCGAGACACACGGTACGCCCGCGTCGGCCCCAGGTCAATCGCTGATAACAGCGTGCAATGTAGCGTGCGCTGCAATCGGCGGTGTGGCAGAACTGGCGTGCATCCGACGCCCAGTTTGCACCTTGGGGATGGGACGTTCGTTCAGCCGCGAGACGCGATTGGACAAGCGCGCGAGCCGCGCGGGAAGTCGGGAACTCTCGTCGGCTGCAGTGTGGCGTTACGCAGCGCCGAGCACTTCGAGCAGGCGTTCGATGTCGACCGGCTTGACCAGGTGCGCATCGAAACCGGCCTGGCGTGCGCGCGCGATGTCGTCGGCGCCGCCGTAGCCGGTGAAGGCGATCAGGCGCATCGGCTTGCCGTCGAGGCGGCGGCGGATCTCGGCGGCGAGCTGGTAGCCGTCCATGCCCGGCAGGCCGATGTCGATGACGGCCGCGGCCGGCGCGAAGGCTTCGAGTCGGGCCAGCGCGATGTCGGGGTGCACCGCGGTGGCGACCTCGTAGCCGAAGGCCTGCAGGAGGATCTCCATGGACTCGACCGCGTCGACGTTGTCGTCGACCAGCAACACGCGCGGTGCGGCGGTGGACGGGGAGTCGGACGAAGGCGAGGCGGGGGTCATGTTTCTCGGGGTGAAAGAGTGCGCGGGCGATTATGGCAGCGGCGGCGATTGACCCCTCGCGGTGGAAACACCGGCTGTCCTACACGCGGTGCTGTGCTCGGCCTACCGGTCGCGCTGGTCACGCGGCCGGACACTGGCCAGACTCGACAATGACGATGGAGACGACCATGGACACCAACCGCGCCCGCCACGGCCACGCACGCCGCGAGGCGCCGTGATGGACGACGCCCTGCACGCCTTTCCGAGCGCGCAAGAGACGCTCGAGCTGCCCGTCCGCACCGTCGGCACCGCCGGCGAGCCGGGCCCGGAGAAGGAGCGCGTGCTGCTGCGCACGCCCGTCGACGTGCGCAGCGTCTCGATGGTGGTGGTCGCCTCGCTGCTGAGCCTGTACGCGCTGCGCTGGGCCGCCGAGATCGTGATCCCGGTGCTGATGGCGCTGCTGTTCAGCTACGCGCTCACGCCGCTGGTCGACCGCCTCGTGCGCGCGGGCGTCCCGCGCGCGCTCGGCGCCGGCTTCGTGATGATCGCGCTGGTGGGCGGCCTCGCGTGGGGCACCTGGTCGTTGAGCGACCAGGCCAACAACCTCATCGAGTCGCTGCCCGACGCGGCGCAGAAGCTGCGCGACACGCTGCACCCGAAGCTGCGCGACCCCAACCCGTCCACTATCGACTCGGTGCAGAAGGCCGCGGCCACGCTGACCCAGGCGACCGACAACAGCAAGCCGGTGGCGGGCGTGGCCAAGGTGCAGATCGTCAAGCCCACGTTCAACATCCAGGACTACCTGTTCACCGGCACCATGCACGCCGCCGAGGCCGCGGCGCAGGCGCTGGTGGTGGCCTTCATCACCTACTTCCTGCTCGCCGCGGGCGACACCTTCCGGCGCAAGCTCGCGCGCATCGCGGGGCCCAACTTCGCCAAGCGCAAGATCACCGTGCAGGCGCTCGACGAGATCACCGAGCAGGTCCAGCGCTACCTGCTCGTGCAACTGCTCACCAGCCTCGTGGTGGGCGTGGCGACCGCGCTCGCGTTCTGGGCGCTGGGCATGAACAACGCGGCCGTGTGGGGCGTGCTCGCGGGCGTGCTGAACCTGGTGCCGTACGTGGGCACCGTGGTGATCTGCGGCGCGTCCTCGGTCGTGGCGCTGCTGCAGTTCGGCACGCTGCAGATGGCGGCGGCAGTGGGCAGCGTGTCCATCATCCTGCACGTGATCTCGGGCTACGTCATCACGCCGTGGCTCACCAGCCGCACGAGCCGGCTCAGCGCGGTGGTCGTGTTCATCGGCGTGCTCGCGTGGGGCTGGCTGTGGGGCGTCTGGGGCCTGCTGCTGGGCACGCCCATCATGATGGCGATGAAGGCGGTGTGCGACCGCGTGGACGACCTCAAGGCCATCGGCGAGCTGCTGGGCGGCAGCGAGAAGAACGGCGACGGCGGCAGCGGCAGCGGGACGGTCTCGTCATGACGGTCGCCCGTCAGAAGGCCGTGAAGCCGGCCGACCGCGCCGCGGTGCTCGCAAACGGCCGCAACCTGAAGATGGCGCGTTCGGCGCATGCGTACGTGCGCGGCAACACGCGCCAGTTCTACGAATGGCTGCAGGCGCAGTCGCCCGACTCGCTGCCCGCGGGGCCGGCCATCTGGATCTGCGGCGACTGCCACCTCGGCAACCTCGGGCCCATCGCCAACATGCAGGGCGGCGTCGAGATCCAGATCCGCGACCTCGACCAGACCGTCATCGGCAACCCGGTGCACGACCTGATCCGCCTGGGCCTGTCGCTGGCGATGGCCGCGCGCGGCTCGGACCTGCCCGGCGTCACCACCGCCCTGATGCTGGAGCAGCTGATGGAAGGCTACTGCGCGGGCCTCGCGGGCACACCCGACGATCGCGCAGCCGCGCTGCCGGCGCCGGTGCACCTGGTGATGAAGGACGCGCTGCGCCGTTCGTGGAAGCATCTCGCGCGCGACCGCTTCGACGCCGTCGTGCCCAGCGTGCCCATCGGCAAGCGCTTCTGGAAGCTGGCGCCGGACGAGAAGGACGCGATCGCGCGGCTGTTCGAGAAGAAGTCGGTGTCGCGCCTGGCCACGCTGATCGGCTCGCGCGACGACGACGCGCCCGTTTCGGTACTTGACGCCGCGTACTGGATGAAGGGCTGCAGCTCGCTGGGCCTGCTGCGCTACGCCGTCGTGCTGGGCGTGGGCGATCCGGCCGGCGACGACCTGCAGTACTGCCTCGTCGACATCAAGCAGGCCGTGCCCGCCGCCGCGCCCGCGTACCGCGACGCGCGCATGCCGCGCGACCACGCGATGCGCGTCGTCGACGGCGCGCGCCACCTGTCGCCGCACCTGGGCGACCGCATGCTGGCGGCCGAGCTGCTCGACAAGCCGGTGTTCCTGCGCGAACTCCTGCCGCAGGACCTGAAGCTGGAGATCGAGCAGCTGACCCGCGCCGAGGCGACCGAGGTCGCGGCCTTCCTCGGCGGCGTGCTGGGCAAGGCGCACGCGCGGCAGATGGACGGGCCGACGGCCGCGTCGTGGCGCGCAGACCTGCGCAAGGGGCGCTCGAAGACGCTGGATGCGCCGGGCTGGCTGTGGAACAGCATCGTCGACCTCGTGGCGAGCCATGAGGCGGGGTATCTGCAGCATTGCCGGCGGTATGCGCTGCGCGAGGCGGCGTGAGACCGCGACCGGGCGCTACGCCTTCGGCGCCTCCGCAGCCACCTGCCGCAGCGCCACGATCGCATCCAGCACGCCCTTGACCTTGAACGGCCGCAGCAGCAGCCGCTTGACGTCCAGGTGCTTCAGCCGCAGCGCCAGCGGCGTGCCGCAGGCGGCGGCGGTGACGGCGATGGGGATGTCGGACGCGCACTTGGTGTCGCCGTTGCGCACGCGGCTCATCAGCTCGAGCGCGGCGGCTTCCTCCTCGAGCGAGAGGAACAGCGCGTCGAACGCATGGAACGACACCAGCGACTCGGCCTGCTCGATGGTGGTGAGTTCCTTCGGGTTGGCCAGCCGCATGTCGCGTGCGACGGCGGCCACCGTGCGGCGCACGAGGAACAGCGGTTCGACGAGCAGCAGCTCGATGGGCGGCGCCATCGGCACCGCGGGCGCCGCCGGCGCGTGCGCCGGAAGCGGCTGGGGAGCATGGATGACGCCCATCACGCGTTCCCTTCGGGCGCGTCGTGCGGGCTCTGCGCGATGAGTTCGCTGACCACCAGCTCGCGCAGCGAGCCGAGGATCGCGAGGTCCATCGCGTCGAGCGTGCGCGGCTTGTGGTCGATCATGCACAGCGTGCCGACGATCTCGCCGCCGGGCAGCTGCAGCGGCGCGCCGGCGTAGAAGCGCACGTGCGGATCGCCGGTGACGAGCGGGTTGTCGTGGAAGCGCTCGTCCTGGTGCGCGTCCTCCACGACCAGGATCTGCGGCTGCGCGATCGCGTGGCCGCAGAACGAGACGTCGCGGTCGGTCTCGCACGCGTCGATACCCACGCGGGCCTTGAACCATTGGCGCTTCTCGTCGACGAGGCTCACCAGGACGATGGGCATCTCGAACTCCTCGGCGGCGAAGCGCACCACCCGGTCGAAGCGTTCTTCGGGCGGGGTGTCGAGGATCAGCATCTCGCGCAAGGCCTGCAGGCGGCGGTCGTCGTCGGTCGGAATGGGAGCGGGGATCACGTGGCGCACCGGTTCGCCCCGGGGGTCGGGGCCTGGGACGTCATCGGCCGTTCCGGCGCCGATCTTGAGCCCGACCCGTGCGCGATGGAGGTTTCCCCGCCTGGCGTCAGGGGCGTGGTTGCGAGGCCGCGCCGTCGTGACGCGGGGGCGCGATGGCCACGACGTCGCCCATCTGCACGCATGCGCCGGTCACCGTGCGGCCCTCGCGGTCGGTGAAGCTGGCCTGGGTGCCGACGGCCTTGCCCTGGCAGGCCGCGATGGCCTCCGGCGGCGGGCCGCGGTGGTGGCCGCCGTGCTCGGGCGGCGGGCCGTTGCCGTCGGGCTGGGCCAGCGCGGCCAGGGGCGCGGCCAGCATCAGGGCGACGGTGGCGAGAAGGCATCGGGTCGTTTTCATGGCGTGCGGTACGTGGAGGGAGGACGCCATCGTCGCGCCGTCGTGTTGCCCCCGTGCCGCTCGTTCCTGTCGAGGCGGAAACACGGTTACTCGAAGCGGCCGCGTCCCGCCGCCTTGGCCTTGTAGAGCATGCCGTCGGCGTGCGCGAGCAGCCCCTCGGCGCCCGCGCCGTGCTCGACGTCCCACGCGATGCCCACGCTGGCGCCGATGCGGATCACGAGCGCGTCGACCGTGATGGGCTCGCCCGCGGCCGCCACCACCTTGGCGGCGATCGCCTGCGCGTGGACGCGCTCGCGCACGCCCGACAGCGCGAGCGCGAACTCGTCGCCGCCGATGCGCGCCACCGCGTCGCCCGGCCGCACGAGGGCCTGCAGCCGGCGCGCCATCTCGCCCAGCACGCGGTCGCCGGCCTGGTGTCCGAAGGTGTCGTTGACGGGCTTGAAGCGGTCGAGGTCCACGTATAGCAGCGCGACGGTGCCGGCGCGCAACTCGTCGTCGCGCGACTGCAGCCACTGCGCGAGGCCGGGCCGGTTGAGCAGGCCGGTGAGGGCGTCGCGCTGCGCGAGCTGCAGCAGGCGCACGGTCTCCTCGCGGTGCTCGGTGATGTCCTGCGCGATGCTCACGTAGCCGTCGACCGCGCCGTCGTTGCGCAGCGGGATGCAGGCCACGCTGAGGTCGCGAGCGCGGCGGTTCGGGTCGCTGGTCTCGAAGTTGACGCTGTCGCCGGCGAGCGCGCGCGCGATCCAGGGCGCGCGTGACGCGTGCTCGTCGCGCCCGAGCACCTGGGCCACCAGCTGGCCCAGCACATCGGCGCGCGGCACGCCGGCCCAGCGCTCGAACGCGTTGTTGACGAAGCGGTAGCGGCCGTCGGCGCCCACCACCTCGACCATGGCCGGCAGCGCCTCGGTGACCGACTGCAGCGTGGCGGTCTGCAGCAGCAGGGCATCGCGCGCGGCGACCTCGCCGGAGATGTCGCGCATCACGGCCGACAGGCGCATGACCCGGCCCGTGGCATCGCGGTGGGCGATCATCAGGTGGCTCACCGGCGTGACGCGGCCGGCGGCCAGGCGCAGCGTGGTCTCCCCGCGCCACGCGCCGGCGCGGCGCAGCGCGGGCTGCACGTCGGACTCGTAGCGCGCGTTGCTCTCGGGCGTGGCCAGGTCGACCAGCCGCATGCCGGCCACCGACGCGTCGCCCGCCACGCCCAGCGCGCGCCGCAGCGCCGGGTTCATGTACTCGATGTCGCCGAGGCGCGTGGCCTGCACGATGAAGTCGGGGCTCAGCTCCGCGATCTGCGTGAGGTCGCGCAGCTGCCGCTCGCTGGCCACGCGGTCGGTGATGTCGACGCCGGTCGCGTAGAAGCCGCGCACGCGGCCGTCCTCGCCGATGTCGGGGATCAGCGCGGACTGGATGCGGCGCGTGTCGCCCAGCAGCGTCTCCTCGTACTCGAAGCTCTGCGGCTCGCCGCGCAGCACCGCGAGCACGCGCGGCTCGATCACGGCGTCGCCGCTGCCGCCCGACATCTGCGCGCGGGTGCGGCCGAGGATCTCCTCGCGCGTGCGGCCAAAGCGCTTGCAGTGCGCCTCGTTGACGAAGCGGTAGCGGCAGTGGGCGTCGAAATAGGCGATGCGCACGGCCAGGTTGTCGGTGATCTGGCGCAGGAAGCGTTCGCTGTCGGCGAGGCGTTGCTCGAGCTGCTTGCGCTCGGTGATGTCCTGCAGCGCGCCCACCACGCGGCGCGGCTGGCCGGCCTCCAGCTCGAGGCTGCCCACCGTGCGCACCCAGATCGCGCGGCCCGTGGCCGTGGAGCGCGGCAGCTCGAGATCCCACGGCACGCCGCGCTCGATGCAGTCGGCCATCGCCTGCTCCAGCCGCACGCGGCCCTCGGGCGCGTAGCTGGCCATGGCGTCGTCGCGGCCGGGCGCGTAGTCCTCGGGCACCTCGAGGATGCGACGCACCTGTTCCGACCAGGTGAGCGCCTTCGTCTTCAGGTCGAGCTCCCAGCCGCCGATGCCTGCGACCTCGCTGGTGCGGTGCAGGAAGGCCTGGCTGGCGCGCAGCGCGCGATCGGCGCGCTTGCGATCGGTGATGTCGCGGCCCACCGAGTGCAGCAGCGTGCCGTCGGCTTCCTGGCGCCGCTTGTTCGTCCACGCGACCCAGCGTTCGCCGCCGTCGGGCGCGAGGTTGCGGTTCTCGCCCTGGCGTTCGCGGCCCGTGCGCATCACGCCGGCGATCTGCTGGGCCACCGCTTCGCGCTCCGACGGCGCGACGAACTCGTACAGCTTGCGGCCCACCAGCTCGGCGGCCGCGATGCCGACGTGGCGTGCGTAGGCCTCGTTGACGTAGACCAGCGTGCCGTCGTCGCGCGCGAGGGACACCAGCTCGCTCTGGTCCTCCACCAGCGCGCGATGGCGCCGCTCGCTGGCGCCCAGCGCGGTCTCGAAACGCGAGCGCGCGCCCAGCGTCCGCAGCGTCTGGGCCAGCGCGAGCAGCACGAACACGATCAGCGAGGACACCGCGAGCAGCAGCAGCCGCTGGATGTGCGAGATGCCGTCGGCGATCTGCACGCCGATGGCGTCGCGCGCGTTGCGCACCGCGTCCAGCACGTCGTTGACGGCGTGGCGCGCGCGGGCGCTGTCGTCGCGGCTCTTGTCGCTCATCGACAGCGCCAGCGCCTGCGCGTGCTGGCCGGCCTGCTGCAGGCGCACGGACTCCGAGATCTGGGCGAGCTTGTCGGACACCACCAGCCGCGCCTCGGCCGCCGCGTGGTCGGCCTCGCCCGGCGCGGAGCCGCGCGCGTCGAGGCTCTTCAGCAGCAGCGGCAGGCGGTCGACGGCGGCGCGATACGGGGCGAGGTAGGCGGCGTCGCCGGTGAGCAGGTAGCCGCGCTCGGCGGATTCGGTGTCCACCAGGGCCACCAGCACGGATTGCAGCTCGCGCAGGCGCGTGGACAGCACGGCCTGCTCGTCGACCCGCTGCAGCGTGAGGCGCGCCGCCGAGGCGAACTCCAGCGTCACCGCGACCAGGCCCGCCAGCGAGACGAGCAACGCCGCGAGCGTGATCCGCAACCAGACACGGCGCGTGGTGCGCCCCGTGTCCTGCACCTGTGCCGTCGGCAGCTCGTCCTTCATCCGCCGAGTGTAGGGGATGCCCGAGGGCGAGCCGCCGCTGGAACGATCAGTTCGTCACGGCCTTGATGTAGATCGACACACCGCTCTTGCACAGCTGGCTGGACGACGCCGGTTGCAGCGGCTTGGCCAGGTACGTCGACAGCACCGAGGTCGGCAGCGGGCTGGGCAGCTTCATGTGCAGGCGCACTTCCTCGAGGTAGGACTTGCCGCCCGAGCTGACGCACAGGTACTCGATGTCGGTGCTCGCGTAGGTGCCGTAGTCCAGCTTGGCCGCGGCCTGCAACTGGGCGAGCGTGACGTGGCCGCCGACGTTGGCGCTGACGGTGGAGCCGAGGTTGCTCGCGTTGACGCTGCCCAGCATGGCCAGCGTCGGCGCGAAGAAGTTCTGCTGCGTGTAACCCGAGCAGCTGCCGTGCTCGATCCACTCGTGGCGTTCGAGGTAGGACATCGTGCCGGGCTCGTCCGTCTGCAGCAGCGTCTCGGTGGCGGCCTGCAGCGTCACGGCCGGCAGCAGCGACCACTTGCCGGCCTCGTCGTTGGACTTCTGCGTGGCCGTCGCGCCGCAGTACGACTCGTTCTGCGGCCACAGGCCATGCAGCGAGAAGTAGTGGTTGTCGTGGCGCGAGGGCGTCTCGCTGCTGCACTCGGGGTAGCTCGAGTGGCTGATGCAGTAGGCCGGTTCCCAGCTGATGGCCAGGGCGTAGTTCTCGACGGGCGAGGCGGCATGGGCGGCCGGGACGGTGGCAGCGGCGAAGGCGGCGAGGATGCCGCAGAAGACAGGACGCAGGGTGGGCGAAATCATGCTCGGAACTCCAGGGGTTTGTGGTGTGGGCGGACGTTCGTGGCGTCCGACCGGCCCGGATTCGAGCATTGCTCCGTGACAAATCACACAGGGTTTTGTCGCCCCGGTGAAGCCCGGTATCGCGCCGCGCCGGGCGCGTTCCACCTATGAGAACGAGGCCCGGCGAGCGCGCTGCGAGGCGTGATCCGGCCATACCCCATACCGTGTTCCGGGTATGCGGCATGGCCGCGATTCAGCTTCAGGAAGGCTCCGGCTGGGCCATCAGCGCCTTCTTGCGCTCGGCCATGCGGTCGCCCATCGCGTCGAGGTCCAGCGCGGTCTTGCGCAGCTTGGGGAAGAACTCGCCTTCCTCTTCCTTGACGTGGTGGTCGATGTACTCGCCCAGCACGTGCACCTTGGCGTCGAACAGCGGCTGGTCGCTGGTCATGGTCTTGATCTGCGCGATCAGGCTCTTGGCG
>FSXQ01001046.1_pt1 | contig 36360 bp, 24 predicted proteins | sample 1638011 | NCBI WGS metagenome assembly FSXQ01 (sample SAMEA3914789, study PRJEB12502) | metagenome | biome: forest; material: soil | place: Canada | collected 2011-07-03 | depth 0.3 m | reverse complement strand
GATCGAGAAGCACGACCCGGTGCACGCCTGGCGCGACCAGCGCTGGGACAGCTTCTGCCTGGTCACGCCCAACTGGCAGTGCAAGCTGCCGGGCTGGGAATACGCGGGCGACGACCCACACGGCTTCATGCGCAAGGACGAGATCATCGACTACCTCGCGGGGTTCGTGGCGCAGGTCGACGCGCCGCTGCTGACGCACTGCGCCGTCCGTCGGGTGACGACGGGCGAGGCCGGCTACGTCGTCGAGACCTCGCGCGGCGTGTTCACGGCCGACCAGGTGGTGGTGGCCTCGGGCGGCTACCACGTGCCCATCGTGCCGCGGCTGGCCGAGCGGCTGCCGTCGCACGTGGCGCAGATCCACTCCGAGCAGTACCGCAACCCGCAGGCCCTGCCGCCCGGCGCGGTGCTGGTGGTGGGCAACGGCCAGTCGGGCTCGCAGATTGCGGAAGACCTGCACCTGGCCGGCCGCCAGGTGGTACTGGCCACCGGCGACGCCCCGCGCTGCGCGCGCTTCTACCGCGGCAAGGACGTCGTCGACTGGCTGGCGGAGATGAACTACTACGACATGCCCGTGGGCGAGCATCCGCTGCGCGAGGGCGTCCGCGACAACACCAACCACTACGTCACCGGCCGCGACGGCGGACGAGACATCGACCTGCGCCGCTTCGCGGCCGAGGGCATGCAGCTGTATGGCCTGCTCAAGGGCTTGGACGGCGACGTGCTGCGCTTCGCGCCCGATCTCGCCGCCAACCTGGCGCACGCGGACAAGATCTACAACGGCATCAACGCGTCCATCGACAAGTTCATCGCGCAGCACGGCATCGATGCGCCGGCGGGCGGCGTCTACGAGCCCGTCTGGAGCGTGCCGCAGGAGCGCGAGACGTTGTCGCTGGACGCGGCCGGCATCACCTCGGTGATCTGGTGCATCGGCTTCCAGCCGGACTTCTCGTGGCTGGAGGCGCCGGTGTTCAACGGGCGAGGGCATCCGGTGCATGTACGCGGAGTCACCAGCCAGGCGGGTCTCTATTTCCTCGGGCTTCCCTGGTTGCATACCTGGGGTTCGGGCCGCTTCTCGGGCGTCGCGCGGGACGCGTCCTTCTTGGCTGTGCAGATCGAGCAAAGGCGAGGGTTTAATTTGAGCAGCCGCAAGGAGCCCTCGGAGACTGTCTGAATGGCCGTCGGCTTTGACCGGCAAAGCAGTCGTCTATCGTGGAAGAAGAGATGTCTGCTTCCGCTGCATGGCGGTCACCCCTGCAAGCCGGTAGAACGTCGGAGTTTGCTACCGGAGCGCTCAAACGCTGACCGGTTGGGGCATGAAAACCCGCCCTGCTTGCACCGAGCGGGTCGTTTGAGGCCGGACCACTCCCGCTAGTGGCCCGACAGCGCCAGAAACGTGGGTTTCAATCCAGCCTGTTAAGCGTTCACGCGGTGATCGGTAAACGCTCGATCTTCGGCCGGTCTTGTTTCTCGGCGATGGAAAGATCGTACTGGAGTTGCATGCCGGCCCAGAGATCCGGACTGGTGCCAAGAGCTTGGCCGAGTCGGATCGCCATGTCGGCAGAAATTCCGGAGGCCCCATTGAGCACTCGCGAAAGGGTGACGCGATTCACCTGCAGGTGATCCGCCGCCTGATTGACAGGCAGGTCACCGAGATATTCGCGAAGCACCTCGCCGGGATGCGGCGGATTATGCATACGCGTCATCAGACGTTCCTTAGTGGTAATCGAGATAATCAACCAAAACGGCATCAGCCCCGTCAAAGGTAAAAATTACTCGCCAATTTCCATTAACTCTGATGGACCAAAATCCATCGTATTTCCCTTGGAGCGGATGCAGACGCCACGGCATTGCACCCAAATCGTTCGGGCTAGTCGCATTGTTCAGTGCAAAGAGCTGAAGACGGAGCTTGCTTTCATGAGCAGGTTGGATGCCTGCTTTAGAACCCGTCCTGAAGAATTCCTCAAGGCCACTGTGCCGGAAGCTTTTGATCATGTCTCTTCCTGAAATTATTAAAACTGAACATAGGACGGCTCCTGAGGTGGTGGATGTGAGATTTAAGTGTAGCGCGTAGCGCTACGCGCGTCAAGCGTACGTTTCGATTGGCCGGGGCCTCGCGCTTAAAAGGCACGCGCGTGCGCGCGAGAGCCTCCAGGGGAGGACCGGGCGTGCTCCTGTTGCGCAGGATCGAGGCATGGCGGCCCCGATCCTCAAATGGGCAGGTCGGCCTTGAACGTGGTCGTTACGTCGCAGTCTGCTATGGGAGCTACCTGCAGCAGCGGAATTGCTGCCGCCGCTGCATCCGTTGCCGCTGAAGAACCTCATGACCGAGGTCTAACCGACGATACAACCCGGCGGCGAAATTGATTCGTGAATGAAGCGCTGGAACAGATGCGCCAGGGTGTTGGCTGAAGCCAGCACCGCCAGTCCGAGTCATCCCCGTCACGGCGCAGTCGCGAGTGCCTTCTTCCGGTTGAGCCACTCGTCGATCTCCGCGGCCGGCACCAGGCCCGGCAGCACACGGCCGTCGGCGGCGATCAGCGTGGGCGTACCCTGAAGTCCTAGCCACGTGCCCAGGGCGAGGTTGCGCTTGAGCGGGTTGTCACACTCTGCGGTTTCGACCTCGTCGATGTGCATCACGGCGCGGTGCCAGAGGTCGAGGCGCTTGCGGTCGTCGCCCTGGCACCAGATCGCCTGCGCCTTGCGCGCCGCGTCCGAGTGCAGCGACTCGATCGGGTACAGGAAGATGTGGATCGACACGTCGTCGAGCTTGTCGAGTTCGGGCTCGAGGCGGCGGCAGAACGGGCAGTCCGGGTCGCTGAAGACATAGACCGTGCGCCGCCCCTGGCCGTTGACACGCACGATCGCGTCCTGCAGCGGCAGCTTCTTCACGTCGACGCGCGTGAGGTACTCGCGCCTTGCGGCGGTCAGGTCGTCGTTGGTCTGCATGTCCACCAGCGACCCGTACATGAAGTAGCGGCCCGTCTTGTCGGTGTAGGCGATCTTGCGGCCCATCACGACCTCGTAGAGGCCCTTGACCTGCGACGGCGCGACGCTGGTGAACGTCGTGCCGGGGTAGTGCTGCTTGAGCGCGGCCAGCAGCGCATCGCTCTCGGTCGCAGCCGCGTGGCTGCTCATGTGCAGTGCCAGGCCGAGGGCGGCGATGAGGAGTGAGGATTTCATGGGTGGGCGGCGTTTCGGCGGGATGGACGAGCGGCGACTCTGCATGGTCCGTGTGACGGCTCGGTGTATTCCCGCATCGGCGCGGCGCGACAGGCTACTTCGGACTATGCAATTTCACACGGTCGGGTCACGTTGCTGGACCACACTGCATCGCAATGGAACGTTCCCGCCGGCATCCAGCGATGCCGGCACGGCGCGGCCAGCCAAGAACAAACACCCTCCCCGAGCGCGACACGCATGAAAATCATCCTGCTGAGCATGAACTTTGCGCCCGAGCTGACGGGGATCGGCAAGTATTCGGGCGAGATGGCCGACGAGCTGGTTCGTCGCGGCCACGAGGTCGTCGTGGTCTGCGCGCCGCCGTACTATCCAAAGTGGGACCTGGGCGGCGGCTACACGAACCAGGCCTACACGCGTGAACAGCCGAAGCCGGGCCTGACGGTCGTGCGCTGCCCCGTGTGGCTGCCCAAGCGGCTGGGCGGCCTGTCGCGCCTGATCCATCTTGCCAGCTTCGCGGTGTCCAGCTTCCCGGTGCTGATGCGCTTGGTGATGGGCTCGCCGGCGCTCGTCTTCGTCGTCGCGCCCGCGTTGTTCTGCGCGCCGGCGGGCTGGCTGGCCGCGCGGCTGTCCGGCGCCGTCGCGTGGCTGCACGTGCAGGACTTCGAGATGGACGCCGCGTTCGAGCTGGGCCTGCTGAAGGGCGCGTTCGTGCGCAGGCTAGTGCGCGCGGGCGAGCGCCGGCTGATGGGCGCGTTCGATCGCGTGTCGACGATCTCGCGCCACATGCTGCGCCAGCTCGATGCCAAGGGCGTGTGCGTCGAGCGCCGCGAGCTGCTGCCGAATTGGGTCGACCTCGATCGCGTGCGTCCGGGCGATCGTTCCCCCGCGCTGCGGCGCCGACTCTCGATCTCGGACGACCAGCTGGTGTGCCTGTTCTCCGGTACGCTCAATCGCAAGCAGGGCCTCGGCGCGGTCGTCGACGCGGCGCGCCTGCTGGTACCGCATCGCGACGTCGTCGTCGTGATCTGCGGCAACGGCGAGTTCCGCGACTCGCTGGAAGACGCATCGCGCGACCTCGCGAACGTGCGCTTCCTCGACCTGCTGCCGCTCGAGGAATTGAACGAACTCCTGAACATGGCCGACATCCACCTGCTGCCGCAGCTGCGTGGAGCCGCCGATCTCGTGATGCCTTCCAAGCTGGGCGGCATGCTGGCCAGCGGCCGTCCGGTGATCGCCGCGACGGCGCCGGGCACCGAGATCGCGACGGTGGTCGAAGGCTGCGGCGTGGTCACCGAACCGGAGTGTGCGCAAGGCATCGCCGACGCGATCCTCGAGCTCGCTTCGGACGAGACGCGCCGCCTGCGGCTCGGCGCCGCCGCGCGCGACTACGCGCAGCGCCATCTCGGCACGAGCGCGGTGTTCGATCGCCTGGGCATGTCGCTCGAACGCGTCCGCCCCGCGGCGCGCACGCCGTCGCTGCCCGTCGCCACGGCGCGTTGAACACACGCATGGACAAGTTCGACATCACTCGAAAATCTCCCGAAACAAGGACGACGCACTTCACTACCACGTCACATTGACGGCACAGACTGCAGCACTTCGCTCTTCGTCCTGCGTCTCATGGTCCGTCATCAACGACATCACGGTTTCACTCTGCTCGAACTGCTCGTCGTGATGGTGATCATCGGGCTGCTCGCGGCATACGTCGGCCCGAAATATTTCGGGCAGATCGGCAAGTCCGAAGTCAAGACGGCGCGCGCGCAGATCGTCGCGTTCGAGAAGTCGCTGGAGCAGTACCGGCTCGACGTCGGCGCCTATCCGACCACCGAGCAAGGCCTCGCGGCGCTCGTCACCAAGCCCGCCAACGTCACGAAGTGGGACGGCCCGTACCTCGCCAAGTCGGTGCCGCTGGACCCGTGGGGGCACGCCTACGTCTACAAGTCGCCGGGCGACCACGGCGAGGTCGACGTGACCTCGCTGGGCCGCGACGGACAGCCCGGCGGCGAAGGCCTCGACGCGGACATCGGCAACTGGTGACGCCATGCAGTTCGCGATCCAGGCCATCCACCGAATGCAGACGATCTCGCTCGAGATCGAGGCGGCGGACCTGTCCGACGCGCGTCGCCAGGCCGAGGTGCGCGGGTATGCCGTCGTCGCGATCCGCGCCGCGCGCGGCCAATGGCTCAAGCCGCGCGCGAGCACGTCGTTCCCGCTGCTGCAGTTCAACCAGAGCCTGCTGATCCTGTTGGAGGCGGGGCTGTCCGTCGTCGAGTCGATCGAAACCCTCGCGCTGCGCGAGACGCGCGCGGACGCGCGCCGCGTGCTAGAGGACCTGCGCGCGCAGCTGGGCATGGGGCTGTCGCTGTCGGCGGCGCTCGAGCGCCATCACGAGATATTCCCCGCGCTGTACGTCGCGGGCGTGCGCGCCAACGAACGCAGCGGCGGGCTCGTCGAGGCGATCGAGCGCTTCATCCACTATCGCGCGCAGGCCGACCAGCTGCGCAAGCGCATCGTCGGCGCGGCGGTCTATCCGGCGCTGATCCTGGGCGTGGGCGTGCTGGTCATCGGCTTCCTGCTGCTGTACGTGATCCCGCGCTTCAGCCAGGTGTTCGAGGACATGGGCGACCGCATCCCGGCGATGTCGCGGCTGCTGCTCGACTGGGGCCGCTTCGTGCACGCGCACGGCCTGGGCGTGCTCGCGGCGATGATCGCGGCGATCGTCGGCGCGATCATGGCGCTGCGCACGCGCGGCGTGCGCCACTGGATCGCGCGCCGCATCGTGCGCCTGCCGCGCATCGGCAACTACGTGCTGACGTACCAGCTCGCGCGCTTCTACCGCGCACTCGGCTTGCTGCAGCAGGCCGGCATTCCGATCCTGCAGGCGCTCGACATGGTGACCGGCCTGCTGCCCGAGACCCTGCACGATTCGCTGGCCGGCGCGCGGCGCGACATCGGCGAGGGCCGCGCGCTGTCGGACGCCTTCGAGAAGAACGGCCTGACCACCGTCGTGGCCGTGCGCCTGCTGCGCGTCGCGGAGAGCACCGGCCGCATGGGCGAGATGCTCGAGCGCACCGCGATCTTCCACGAGGACGACATCGCCGAGGCCATCGACTGGTTCATCCGCCTGTTCGAGCCGGCGCTCATGATCGGCATCGGCCTGATCATCGGCGTGATCGTGATGCTGATGTACGCGCCGATCTTCGAGCTCGCGGGGAGCCTGCAATGAACGCCGGCGTGAACGCGGAGCTGCGCGCGGCCGTCCAGGCCGGCTTGCTGACGCCGCGCGTGCTCGCGGCCGCGCGCCAGCGCGCGACGAGCCTGCAGCGTCCGTTGCTCGCAGTGCTGCAAGAGGACCTGTCGGTCGACGCCGCCACGCTGGCCGAGATCGCGGGCGCGGCGTTGGGCCTGCCGGTCGTCGACATGACGGGGATGAACGCGTGGACGCCGGCCTTCGACCGCCTGCCGTTCGCCGAGGCCGCGCAGCGCGCGTGCATCGTGTTCGACGACGGCTCGACCTGGGGCGTCGTCGTCTCCGATCCGTTCGACGCGGCGCTGCAGGACTGGTGCAACGCGCGCCTCGGGCCAGTGCCGCAGTGGTGGGTCGCGCCGCCGGACGACATCGGCGCGTTCCTCGCGCGCCACGAGGATTCGCTGCGCGCGATCGACAGCGCGCTGCCCGCGAACGCAGCGGCCGGCGCGGTCGGCAGCGATCTCGAGGACCTGTCGATCCGCTCGATCGGCGAGGGCACCAGCGTCGTCGTGCGGCTCGTGCAGTCCACGTTGTACGACGCGCTCAAGAGCGGCGCGAGCGACATCCACCTCGAGTCGCACCTCGGCGGCCTGGTGCTGAAGTACCGCCTCGACGGCATGCTGATCCAGGTCGGCGCGCCGGAAGGCCGCGAGCTCGCGGAACAGGTGCTGTCGCGGCTGAAGGTGATGGCGGAGCTGGACATCGCCGAGCGCCGCATCCCGCAGGACGGCCGCTTCCGCCTGCGCGCGCTCGGTCGCGAGATCGACTTCCGCGTCTCCATCATGCCCAGCATCCATGGCGAGGACGCGGTGGTGCGCGTGCTGGACAAGCAGTCGATGATCGACCAGGCCACCGGCCTGCGGCTCGACGTGCTCGGCTTCGACGAGGGCACGCTCGCGGGCTTCCGCCGGCTGAGCCGCGATCCGTACGGCCTGCTGCTGGTCACCGGCCCGACCGGCAGCGGCAAGACGACGACGCTGTACGCGGCGTTGTCCGAGATCAACCACGGCCACGACAAGATCATCACCATCGAGGACCCGGTCGAATACCAGCTCGCGGGCATCCTGCAGATCCCGGTCAACGAGAAGAAGGGCCTGACGTTCGCGCGCGGCCTGCGCTCGATCCTGCGCCACGACCCCGACCGCATCATGGTGGGCGAGATCCGCGATCCCGACACCGCGCAGATCGCGATCCAGGCCGCGTTGACGGGCCACCTGGTGCTGTCGACCGTGCACGCGAACAACGCGTTCGACGTCATCGGCCGCTTCACGCACATGGACGTCGATCCGTACAGCTTCGTGTCGGCGCTGAGCGGCGTGCTGGCGCAGCGGCTGCTGCGGCTGAACTGCGTGCACTGCGCGGAGCCGGTCGTGGTGTCGGCCGAGGAACTGCGCGCCTCGGCGATCGCGGCCGAGCGCGTCGAAGGCCGCGTGCCGCGCGCCGGCCGCGGCTGCGGCAAGTGCCGCGCCACCGGCTACAAGGGCCGCAAGGCCGTCGGCGAGCTGCTGGTGCTGGACGACGAACTGCGCGAGCTCGTCGTCGCGCGCGCGCCGGTGCGCCAGATCAAGGAGGCGGCGCTGCGCAAGGGAACGCGATTCCTGCGCGACGCCGCGGTGCAATTGTTCCTGGAGGGCCAGACGAGTCTGGCCGAGGTCAATCGTGTCACGCTGGCGTCCTGATCCCCTGCCTCTGCTGCTGTCCGACGATCTGCCGATGGCCGAGGGCGTCGCCGCGCTCGCGTCCGCCGTCCGCGCGCTGGCCTTGCCGCCCGGCCGGCGCATCGCGTGCATCGTGCCGGCGCCGTTCGTGCGCTACGTGCTGGTGCCCTGGAATGCCGGGATGCAGGGCCGCAAGGCGCGCCAGGTGTTCGCGGAGCACTGGTTTCGCGAGACCTACGGCGAGCTCGCGCGCGACTGGGTCGTGCGCGTCGACCCGGCCCGCTTCGGAAGCGCCGCGCTGGCCTGCGCGATGAACGCCGACCTGCCTGGCGAACTCGTGCGCATGGCCGCCGAGTGCGGCGTCGTGCTCGACTCGGTGCAGCCCGCGCTGATGAACGCCTTCAACGCGATGCCCGCGCCATTGACCGGCGGCGCCGACTGGATCGTGGTTCCGGGCAGCGGCACGCTGACGCTTCTGCTGGTCGATGACGGCCTGCCGCTGCGCGTGGCGCTGGCGGCGGGTTCGCTGGACAAGCTCGACGCGGTGCTGCGGCGCGAGTGGTTCGCGCTGGGCCGCGACGATACGTGGTCGGGTGTGCGCGTCTGCGCGCCGACACCCCTGCCGCAAGCCCTGGCGGCCTGAGCATGAACACGTTGTCGCTCGACTTCCATCCGCGCTCGCCGCAGGCGTCGACGCGCCCGCTCGCGTGGGCCGCGCTGGCCATTGCCGGCGTCGCCGCCGCGGCCACCGCGTGGCACCTGTTGCAGGCCGGCGACGAGCTCGACGCGCGGCGCGTGCGCCACCAAGTGCTGGAGGCGCGGCTGCGTCCGGTGCCCAGGCGCGCGGAGGTCGTCGGGCCGGCGCTGGCGCATCGCATCGCGTCGGCCAACCAGGCCATCGACGCGCTGGCCGTGCCCTGGGCCGGCCTGTTCCAGGCGATCGAGTCGGCCGACGCGCGCGGGCTGGGCGTGATGTCACTGGTGCCCAACGCGCGCACGCGCGCGCTGCGGCTCAGCGGCGAGGCGCGCTCGGTGCCGGAACTGCTGGCCTACGTCGATCGCCTCGCGGCGCAGCGCTCGCTCGAGCAGGTGCGGCTCGAAGGCTACGAGACAGTCAAGCGCGACGGCGTCGACGTGGTTTCCTTCACGCTGGCGGCGACATGGGGCGCGCGATGAGCCGCTGGCAATGGTGGACGCGGCGCACGCTGGAGCGGGCCGGCCCGGTCGCGATCGCGGCCGGCGTCGTCGGCCTGCTCACGCTCGCGGCGTGGATCGTGCCGGCGCGTTCGATCTCCGCCGAGGCGCGCGCGCTGGCGCTGGACAACGACGCCATGCAGCGCCGCCCCGTCGCGGCCGCGCGCGCGAGCAGCATGCCCACGGATACGCAGGGCCAGCTCGATGCGTTCGAGAGCGGCTTCCCCGACCAGAAGGCGCTGGTCGCCAGCTACGCGCGGCTGTGGGAGCTGGCCAGACGGCATGGGGTGTCGCTGCGCCAGGCCGAGTTCAAGCTGACCGGCGTCGACCAGGACGAGTTCCAGCGCTACGCGATCCGGCTGCCGGTGACGGCGGACTACGCGTCGCTGCGCGGCTTCGTGCTCGACGCGCTGGGCGAGTTCCCCAGCCTCGCGCTGGAGGAGATGAACCTGCGGCGCGAGGACTCGAAGTCGCTGCAGCTCGACGCGCACGTGAACTTCGTGCTCTTCGTGCGACGGGGGAGCGTCTGATGGCCGAGATGAGCCCGGCCCGCAAGCGCGCCCTGATCGCCTTCGCCGCGATCGGCATCGCGCTGATCGTGCAGCGAACAATCGCGTCGACCGGCGCCGGCGCCGACGTGGTGGCGGCGCCGGAGCGGCCAGCGCCCGCCATCGCGGCGGAGCCGCTGGCCGCAGCGCCGGCGCCGTCGCGCCAGGCGAGCGCGGCCGCGGCCCAGACGCTGCGCCTCGATCGCCTGGGCGGCCGCGCGCCGCCGCCCGCGGGCGCCGCCAGCGGCGCGGCGCCGCTGTTCGCCGTGCAGTCGTGGCAGCCGCCGCCTCCGCCGCCCCCGCCGCCGGATCCGCCGGCCGAACCGGCGGCGCCGCCGTTTCCGTACAGCTACATGGGCGGCCTGTCCGACGACAGCGGCCGCACGGCTTTCTTCAATCGCGGCGACCGCGTGTTGCCGGTGCGCGCCGGCGAGACGGTCGATGGTCAGTTCCGCGTCGATCATCTGGACGAGACCTCGATGTCATTGACCTATCTTCCCTTGAACAAGACGCTCCAGGTGACGCTCGGAGGCCCGCGATGACGCGCCTGTGGGCACGCCGCGCCGGCGGTCTCGCGCTCGTCCTGCTGCTCGCCGGCTGCGCTCCGGGACGCGAGTTCCTCGACAACGCCCAGCGCCTGCTCGACCAGGGCCATCCCGAAGAAGGCCTGGCGCAGCTTGAACGCGCCGCCGGCGCCGAGCCGGACAATCTCGCCTATCGCATGACCCTGGTGCGCGAGCGCGACGTGCAGACCAACCTGCTGCTGACGCGCGCGGACGCGGCGCTGCAGGCCGGACGCCTCGACGATGCCGCCGGCCTCTACGAGCGCGCGAACACTCTGTGGCCCGACCACCCGCGCGTGCGCGCGGGCCTGGACGCGGTCGCGGGCGCGCGGCGCGAGCAGGCGCGCTATGACGAGGTCGCGCGCCTGCTGGACCAAGGCAAGGCGGTCGAGGCGCGGCGCCTGCTCGACGAGCTGCTGGCCGCCAGTCCTGCCGACGCGCGCGCGCAGGCGCTGGCGCGCCGCGCGGGCCTGCCCGCCGTCGACGCGACGGAGCCGCCGCCGCCGATGCTGGCCGCCGCGCTGCGCAAGCCGGTCACGCTCGACTTCCACGAGGCGAGCCTCAAGTCCGTGTTCGAGGCGCTGTCGCGCAGCACCGGCCTGAACTTCGTCTTCGATCACGACGTGCGCCCCGACCTCAAGGTCACGCTGACGATCAGCCACATGAGCATCGACGACGTGATCGCGGTGCTGACGACGACCAACCAGCTCGAACGCAAGGTGCTCAACGAGAACACCGTTCTGATCTACCCGAACACGGCGGCCAAGCAGAAGGACTACGCCGAACTGAACGTGCGCACGTTCTACCTCGCCAACGCCGAGGCCAAGAACGTGATGGCGATGATGAAGGCGATCCTGAAGACGCGCGACGTCTACGCCGACGACAAGCTCAACAGCATCACGATGCGCGACACGCCCGAGGCGATCCACCTGGCAGAGAAGGTGATCGCGGCACACGACTTCGCGGAGCCGGAGGTGATGCTCGAGGTCGAGGTGCTCGAGGTCAAGCGCTCGCGCCTGCTCGACATCGGCATCGACCCGCCGGCCAAGTTCACGGTGCTCAACCTCGTGCCGAATCCGGCCACGGTGATCGCCACCGCGGCGGGTTCGCAGACGGTGACCAACTCCACGCTCACGCCGACGCAGCTGACGCTCGCCGGCCTGCGCCACCTCTCCGGCTCCAGCATCGGCATCGACAACCCGGCGGCCAACCTGCATGCCGAGAACGGCGACGCCAACATCCTCGCCAACCCGCGCATCCGCGTGAAGAACCACGAGAAGGCGCGCATCCTCATCGGCGACCGCGTGCCGGTGATCACGACGACGTCGACCGCCAACGTCGGCGTCGCCGAGTCGGTCAACTACCTCGACGTCGGCCTGAAGCTGGAGGTCGAGCCCAACGTGTTCCTGGACAACGAGGTGGGCGTCAAGGTCAACCTCGAGGTGAGCAACATCGTGCGCGAGATCCGCAGCACGTCCGGCACGCTCACCTACCAGATCGGCACGCGCCTGGCCAACACGGCGCTGCGCCTGAAGGACGGCGAGACCCAGGCACTGGCCGGCCTGATCAGCGACGAGGACCGCAGCAGCACGGCGGGCTTTCCCGGATTCACCGACCTGCCGATCCTGGGCCGCCTGTTCTCCACGCAGAGCAACGATCGCAGCAAGACGGAGATCGTGCTGCTGATCACGCCGCGCGTGGTGCGCAACATCGCCGGCGGCATGTCGGCGCGCTACGAGTACGGCTCCGGCACCGAGACCTCGCCCGGCGCGCCGGCGCTGCGCATGCGCGCGAGCGGGCAGCTGTCGCTGGCGCCGTCGTCGTCCGCCGCCGTCGCCACGACGACCGGGTCGACCGCGCCGCGGCCCGCGGTCGTCGAGCCCGAGACGCCCATGGCCGCGCCGTCCGCGGCCGCGCCCGCCGCCGCCGCGTCGGCAGGGACGTCATGACCCGGCGCGCCGCCTCGCGAGGCTTCGCGCTGATCGAGCTGCTGATCAGCGTGGCCATCCTCGGCCTGCTCGCCGGCGGCGCGATGACCTTCGCCGACCTGGCCGTGCAGCGCAACCACGAACAGGAGCTGCGCGCCAACCTGCGCGAGATCCGCCAGGCGATCGACGCGTACAAGGTGGCGTCCGATGCGCACCGCATCGAGCGCGCCGCCGACGCAACCGGCTATCCGAAGACGCTGTCCGAACTGGTCGACGGCGTGACCGACATCACCAGCCCGAAGGGCGTGAAGATCTATTTCCTGCGCCGCCTGCCGCGCGACCCGATGGCCGATGCGTCGCTCCCGGCCGAAGAAACGTGGGGCCTGCGCAGCTACGACAGTCCGCCGGACAACCCGCAGCCCGGACGCGACGTGTTCGACATCTACTCGATGTCGACCCGCGTGGGGCTCAACGGCCAACCGTACGGGGCGTGGTGATGCGCATGCGCGGTGTCGACAAGGGCTTCACGCTGATCGAGCTGCTAGTGGTGCTGGCCATCATCGGAACGCTCATCACGATCGCGTTGCCCAAGTACCTGCACAGCGTCGAACGCAGTCGGGAAGCCGTGCTGCACCAGGACCTGCGCGTGATGCGCACGGCGATCGACCAGTACGTCGCCGACACCGGCAAGTTTCCGGACACGCTCGACGATCTCGTGAAGAAGCGTTACCTGCGCAGCCTGCCCGAGGATCCGGTGACCGGCAGCGCCACCAGCTGGATCGGCGTGGCACCGCCGGACGGCGTGGCCGTGGCGGGTGTGTACGACGTGCGCAGCGGCGCAGAAGGTTTCTCCTTGGATGGGACGGCGTATGCGCAATGGTGATGTGTCACGATCGATAAATTGTCACTGTTCGACAGTACGCTGTCCGCACTGCAGAGCGACGCGGGGCGCGTGGCGCCGCAAGCGGCTCCAGACATGCAGGACGAGGGTCGACAAGTGAGCAGCAATCCGAGAATGAACGATGTCGATCGCGAACACTTCTCCGAAGTGGTCGAGAACTCCTTCGCCATCGCAAGCCGGCACCAGTTCTTCGCCTGGACGCAGAGTTCGCTCCAGTCGTTGTTGCCGCACGAGATATTGATCTGCGGAATCGAGGATGGTTCCCGGCAAGGAATGGTGATGCATCGTTTTTCAGCGAGTCGCTATTTTCGCGACGAGCACTTCAACGTGATCGCCGACCCGCTGGTGGGCCTGCGGCCGCGCCTCATGGCGGTGGTCGAGGGCTCGCGCAGCGCGCTGGTGTTCTGTCCCGGCGAGCGCACGCGGGCCTCCGACGCCGAGCTGGCCCTGTTGGTCGAGGGCAACGAACTGCGCAATCTCGCGGCGCACCTGGTGACGGGCGCGTCCGGCAAGGTCGAGGCGCTGTACGGGTTCAGCCGCATCCCGGTGCCGCTGGACGTGCGCCTCGGCCACATCATCGAGCTGCTGATCCCGCACCTGCACAACGCGTTCCTGCGCGTGCTCGCCACGGAACGCGAGATCTCCAGCGCCGGCTCGCAGCGCGCCGGCCGCCTGGTCACGCCGCGCCAGGAGGAGATCCTGGGGCTGATCAAGGAAGGCAAGACCAACGTTGAGATCGCGCAGCTGCTCGACTGCAGTCCATGGACGATCAAGAACCACATCCAGGCCATCCTGCGCCGGCTCGACTCCAACACCCGCACGCACGCGATCTCGCGCGCGATGAGCCTGGGCATCCTGAAGCCCGATTGACGGCGCGGGCTGGTCCGTTCGGATCATGGCGCGTGCGAAAGCGTTCACACGCCGACAAGCCACGAGTCGTATCGTCCTCCGATTGAATCGGAATCGGTGATGGACATGATGCGCGCGCTGAACAAGTGGATCGGGATCGGCGTGGGGGTCGGCTTGCTGGCGTTCGGCTCGGCGGCGAGCGCGGGCCCGACGTCGGAGTGGCACGACATCGGCGAATTCCAGCAGGCGGTCCCGCACGACGGGTTCGCGACGAAGCGCTTCGAGAGCGCCGCCGGCCTCGCCACGAATTTCGGCGCCTCGGCGTGGGACGAGGGATCGAGCGAGGCCGCCACGTCGACCCTCACGCTCGATGCGCAGACCGCGGCGGCGACCGAGTCCAGCACGGACGAGCGCCGACGAGTGCTGGCCAGCGCGAGCATCAGCGACACGAGCACCACGTCCGTGGTGGCCGGCTCGCCGGCGTCGGTGCAACTGACGCTGTGGAACTTCATCAACAACATCCGCGCGCAGCAGACGAACAACCAGTTCGTGCAGCTGCAGACGGCCGCGGCGAACATCGATTTCACGATCAACAACATCGCGGCGGTGCCGCTGCCGCGCGCGTTCTGGCTGTTCGCCGGCGGCATCGCCGCGCTCGCGATCGCGCGCCGATTCGCGCGCCGCGCGCGTGCGGGCGACGCCGCGCGCGCGCTCGTTGCGGCCTGACCGGAGCGACGCGCTCGACCGGCAAACGGTCACATTCGATCCGTACGATTCCGGCTCTCTCCTGCGCATCCGCGTAGAACGAATGGGGTCAATGATGATGGACGGAATGACGGCTCGAACCCTGTTGGCGGCGGCCAGCTGCGTCGCCCTGGTGGCGTGCAGCACGAAGGCGGAGCGCATTGAGTCCGGACTGCGAAAGGGCGCGCAGTACGTCGCGAACTTCGAGTGGGACAAGGCCAGCGTCGAGGCGCGCAACGTCCTGCAGATGGACGTGAAGAACGCTGGTGCCTACTTGATCGCGGCCGAGGTCGAGGACGGCAAGGGCGCGTTCCGCAACGCGTACGCCAACTACGCCAAGGTCGTCGAGCTGAACCCCGCGTCGATCGACGGCCGCCTCGGTCTCGCGCGCATGTATCTGCTGTCGGGCGACGTCGAGAAGCCGCAGCCGCTGATCGACGGTGTGCTGGCCGCGGAACCGCAAAACACGCTTGCGCAGGCGTTGCAGGTCGCCGTGATGGCGCGCCAGGGCAGGAAGGACGAAGCGCTCGCGGGCGCGGATCGCATCGTCAAGAGCGGCCTGCCGCTCGCCGCCGACGGCTCCCTGTTGCTGGCCGGCCTGTACTTCAACGCGCAGGCCTACGAGACCGCGCTGACGGTGCTGGATCGCGCGATCGCCGCGGACCCTAAGGACACGCGCCTGCCGCAGATGGCCGCCGAGATCGCCCAGGCGGCGCCAGCGGCGGGCCCGGTCGCGGCGCGCGCCGTCGACTACTACACAAAGGCCGCGGCCGCGACGCCGCAGAGCGACGCCGTGTGGCGCGGCTGGGCCGTGATGCACATTCGCCGCAACGAACTGGCGCAGGCCGAGACGGTGCTGCGCAATTCGCTGAAGGCCGAGCCCGACAGCAGCGTCCGCCAGATCGCGCTGTTGGCCTTCCTCGGCCAGTACCGCGACAAGCAGGAGGCCGAGAAGGAATTCCGCGCCGCGATCGACGCGCATTCCAGGGACATGGACCTGCGCTTCGCCTTTGTCGATTTCCTGCGCTCGCAGAAGCGCACCGACGACGTCGCGACGGTGCTGCAGGAAATCATCGACAAGAGCAAGAACGCACCGAGCGGCGTCGCAGCACGCGGCCAGCTCGCCGCGCTCGACATGGAGAGCGGCAAGACCGAGCAGGCTCGCACGCTGCTGACCGAAGTGCTCAAGGCCAACCCGCGCGACGCCACCGGCCTTCTGCTGCGTGGCCGCCTCGAACTGGCCGACGGAGATGCGCGCTCCGCCGTGATCGACCTGCGTGCCGCCGCCAAGGACAAGCCGGGATCGACCGAGATCGCGAGCCTGCTGGCGCGTGCGCTGCGGATGACTGGCGATCCGCAGCTCGCGCGCGAGGCGCTGGCGGACGTGGTCAAGTTCAGCCCGGACGACGCGCATGCGCACTTGCTGCTGGCCGCCGATATGGCGCAGACGCACGAGTTCGCGTCGGCGCTGCCCGAAGTCGACGCGGCGCTGAAGATCGAGCCGCGCAACGTGGGCGCCCACGAGATGAAGGTGGCAATGGCGCTGACCGCCGGCGACGTCGCAGCGGCGGAAGCCGCCGCCCGTTCCGCCGAGACCCAGTTGCCCGCCAGCCCGGCCGGCCACCTGCTGCATGGCCGCGTGCTGGCCCGCGAGAACAAGCCCGCGCTAGCGCTGGTCCAGTACGACGAGGCCGCGAAGCTGGCGCCGTCCGATCCGCAACCGATCGTGGCCGCGGTGGGCCTTCTGACGGCGCAGCGCAAGTTCGATGAAGCTTTGCGGCGCGTCGACGCGGTGCAGGCAGCGCATCCAAACTCGGGGCTGGCGCGCGAGATGCGCGGCGAGATCGCGCTGGCGATGGGCGACTTGCCGCATGCCGAGGAGATGTTCGAGCAACTCGTGAAGGTTCCCGACGCGCCCGTATCGGCGTACAAGAACCTGGCGGCCGTGATGGTCGCACGCAAGGATCTCGATGGGGCGCTCGCGCTGCTCCAACGTGGCGAGCAGGCCAACCCGAAGGATTCGACACTGGCCGCGACCCGCGCGGAATACCTGGGACGGGCCGGTCGCATCGACGACGCCATCGCGATCTACGAGCAGGTCCTGAAGCGCGCCCCCGGCGACGATGTTGCCGCCAACAACCTCGCCTACGTGCTGGCGCAGAGCAAGCGCGACAAGGCCAGCCTCGACCGCGCGCTAACGCTGGCGACGCGTTTCCAGACCTCGTCCGAGCCCGGCTACATCGACACGCTCGGCCTGGTGCAGTATCGGCTCGGGCGCTACGACCAGGCCGCCACGCTGCTGGAGCGGGCGCTGGCGCTCGCGCCCAACGACGCGGACGTCGAACTGCACTACGGGATGGCGCTGTACAAGAAGGGCGACGTGCAGACCGGCGCCGTTCTCGTGCGCAAGGCGCTCGCCAGCAAGACGCCATTGCCTGAACACGACGAGGCGCAGACGCTGCTCGGCGATGTCTGAAGGCGTGCGATGTCGGTCAACATGACGATCCGGGGCCAGATCCCGTCGGTGCGGCACGCCGAGGCGTTGCTGGCTCGCGGCGAGGTCTCCGACGCCGAGCTGATGCTGCGCTGGCTGGTGAAGCAGCAGCCGCACGACGCCGCCGCCTGGAACCTGCTGTCCGTGATCGCCAACGGCACGGCGCGTGCGGACAAGGCGATCGAATTTGCGGCTCGGGCGCTGGCGCTGGCCCCCGACCGTGCCGAATTCCATTTTTCGATGGGGCGCGCGTTGAAATCGGCGCAACGGCTGGAGGAGGCGGTGCAAGCCTACGAGCACGCCCTGAAGCTGCGGCCTGGATTCGCCGAGGTCCATGTCAGCCTGGGAATCGCGCTGCGCCTGCTCGGGCGCCTCGACGCCTCCGCCGCCTGCTACCGCGCGGCGCTGAACCTGAGGCCCGATTTTCCGGAGGCGCTGAGCAACCTCGGAAACGCGCTGGCCGAACGGCTCGCCAACCAGGTCGGTGACAGCCTGACCGCCGAAGATCTGCGCGAGGCCGAACAGGTGCAACGCCGGGCGGTGGAACTCGCGCCGGGCGACCCCACTCCTGTGCACAATCTTGCCGTCGTGTTGAGGATCACGGGCCGCTACGACGAATCCGCCGACCTGTTTAACCGCGCGCTGGCGTTGGACAGCAAGCGTGTCGACACCTGCCTGCAGTTCGGCGCGTTGCTGGTGGAGAATGGCCGCCTCGATCTCGCACGCCAGCTCTACACGCAATGGCTCGGCGGGCATCCCAGGCAGCCGGACGTGATGCTCGACCTCGTGTCCTGCCTCGCCGACCTTGGCGAGACGGACGAGGCGCGCCACTGGCTAACCCACATCGAGCAGGTCGCGCCGGGCCTGCCTCAGGCGCGCTACGAGCGTGGCCGCATCGAGCAGCGCACGCTGCGCGTCGACCTCGATGCCGGCAGCGCGCTGTCCAACTTCCGCTCGGCGATCGAGGCACGCCCGGACTACGTCGAAGCCGTATGCTCCTACTTGTTGACCCTTTGCTACCTGGAGCAGGACCCCGCGCGCCTGCTGCAGGAGCACCGTGCCCGCATCGAACCCGTCATCGCCGCCGCGCGCGAGCCTGCGTTGCCGCCGCTGGTTCATCGTCGCCAGGCCGGCCGCTTGCGAGTCGGCTTCGTCTCGCACGACTTCCGCCGTCATTCGGTTGCCTACTTCATGGAAGGCCTGCTCGAGGCGCGGGATCGAACGCGCCACGAAGTCTTCGCCTACAAGGCCAATGCGGGTGGTGACGATGTGACCGAGCGCCTGCGCGTCTTGTGTGACCACTGGATCGAGGTGGGCTCGTTGTCGGATGCACAACTGGCACGCCGCTGCCGCGCCGACGGCATCGACGTGCTGGTTGACCTGTCCGGATTGACGTCCGGCACCCGGCTGGGCGCGTTCGCGCGGCGCGGCGCGCCATGCCAGGTCACGTACCTCGGCTATCCCACGACGACCGGCGCGGACTGCTTCGATTTTCGTTTCACCGACGACACGATCGATGCCCTAGGCAGCGAGGCCTTCTGCAGCGAGCCGCTGATCCGCTTGCCGGGCGGCATGTTCTGCTATCGCCCTGGCAATGCGCCGCCGGTCGGGCCGCTGCCGGCGCTCAGTCGCGGCTACGTCACTTTCGGCTCGTTCAACAACTTCTCGAAGGTGGGCGAGCCGACGCTGCAGCTCTGGCGAGACGTCCTGCTGGCCGTTCCTGGCTCGCACCTGCGCCTCAAGTCGCAGGCGTTCATGCAGGCGGCCAACCGCGAATTCGTGGCCGGACATTTCGAGGCGCAAGGCATCGCGCGCGACCGCGTCGAGTTCCAGAGTTTCATGCCGGAGGTGCGGGCGCACTTGAGCGGCTACGACGACATCGACATCGCGCTGGATACGACGCCGTTCAACGGCGCCACGACCACGTGCGAAGCGTTGTTCATGGGCGTGCCGGTTGTCACGGTGATCGGCGCGACGCATCCGGCACGCATGGGGGCGTCCATCCTGGGTGTGGCCGGCTTGTCCCAACTGGTCGCGGCCGACGCGGGCGGCTACGTCGGCATCGCGGCCGCGCTGGCCGGCGACTTGCCGCGGCTCGCGGGGATGCGCGCCAGCCTGAGGGCGACACTTCAGGCGAGCCGCCTGATGGACAAGGCCGGCTTCGCGCGAGACTTCGAGCACGCGCTCGACGCGGCCTACGACGCCGTCGCGTCGCGGATGGATCATGGCGGACCGCGCTGACGCTCCTGCCTCGCGGCGCGGGCGCTCAGCGCGCATCCCCGATTCCGCGCGAAGTCGCTCCGGTGGCTTCACCTTCCTGGGCCTGATGTTCCTGATCGCGGTCATGGGCCTGCTTGCGACTGCGGCGGCGACCACTTGGGCATTCGTGTCCCAGCGCGAGAAGGAACTGGACCTGTTGTTCGTCGGTCACGAGTATCGCGTCGCGCTCACCCGGTATGTCGCCGCGCACGCGAGCCAGCCGCAACCCTATCCGACGGATCTGCGACAGCTTCTCGGGGGCACCGACCAGCTCGTACCCGTACGGTACCTTCGGCGGATCTACTTCGATCCGATGACGGGGAGTACCGAATGGGGCCTCGTCCGGACGCCGCAAGGCGGCATCACCGGCATCTACAGTCTGTCGACCCGTGCGCCGGTGCGCAATCGAGCGGGCTTTGCCGATGACGGGATCGACTTCCAGAAGGCGCTCAGCTACCGGGATTGGGTATTTCGCGCCGCAGCCCGGCCGGTGCAGGCGGCCGCGTCCGCGGCGACGGGGGGCTGGAACGAGACCGAGAACGGCGCACCGCCGCTGACCTGGGAAAACCCGCCCCCCACGCCCGTGACGGGCCCCGGCGAGCAGGATTGACGCGCATGGCCTGGCCTTGGGAGGTGCCCGCGCCGGCACGGTGGCAGGCGCGAATGCAAGTCTGGCTAGTCCGATGGGGCTATTTCTCCAGCCTGACGATCGCGCTCGCGCGACATGCGCGCCTTCCAGAATCGGCGTCGCACGACCGTGGGCCCGTCCCGGGCGCTAACGAGACAGCAGACTAGCCTAGATGGGCAATGGCAGGAGAAATACGGGCCGACCGCGCGTCATTGTGGCTGCCTAAAGTGATCTTGCCGTGGCCTTCGCGCTCACGGCTTCGAGGACGAGGGATCCGGCAATAGGAGTGCCGGCTTCCAGGTTTTCCATCAATCGGTAATTGGAGCAAGCAATGAAGATCAAGTTCAACATCCTGGCGACTGCCGCGGCCCTGGCCCTGGCCAGCGTCACGGCTTCCGCCGCCATCAGCACCAGCAGCACGCCGGACCTGCTGCTGCTCGCCTATGACACCACCACCGGCGCCAGCTACACGCGCGACCTGGGCGTTTCGCTTAGCGCGCTTAGCACGAGCACGACGTTCAACGCCCCGGCAAGCAGCATCTTCGCGACGCAATTTGCCAGTGTCGCCTCGTCCAACATCCAATGGAACGTCGTGGCGCTGGACGCGGTTTCCGGTCAGCAGACTTTCTATCTGACGGGTGACATCACCACGTTGGGTGGCTTGGACGCCACCTTCACGGTTCCCCAGGCGGGCGCCCTGACGGCAACCAGCGGTAGCCTGACGCAGCTCGACAATCCTACCCTCGGCTATGCCAAGGCCAACGGCGAATACACCGGCTCGACCGTCGCCACCGACCAGTCGAACGCTGCGACGATCGCCAACAACTTCAGCTTTGGCAACCCGATCTCGGGCAACGGTGTTGGCTCCAGCCAGAACCTGCTGAAGGTCGCGCGCGACGGCACCCCCTCGCAGCTGTTCACGAACGCTTCGCTGTCCGCTTTCAACAACAACGCACCTGGCGGCTACTTCACGCTGATCGACAAGTCGGGCGATCTGACCTGGACGACCGCCGGCGTCGCCGCCGTGCCGCTGCCGGGCGCCGTGCTGCTGTTCGCGCCGGGCCTGCTGGCCATGTTCGGCCTCGGCCGCCGCAACAAGAAGGTCGCCTGACCTTCTGAACGGCGGGCTCCGGCCCGCTGCTGCCTTCTCGACTCACCGTCTGCCCCGCGGCCCAGTGCCGCCGGGGTTGGGCGGAGCCTTACCGACCTACGGGACTTCATCATGAACTTCAAGCTCTCCACCATCGTCGCCGCCAGCCTGGCCGCGGCGGCCTCCATGTCGTTCGCCGATCCTCTGACGCCCAACGTCGCTCCGAACAACTACACCTCGGGCACGACGGACATCTACCTGTCCGGCTCGTCGGCCGTCGACCTCGCGCTGACCAAGTTCATCGCCAACTCGTGTCTGGCCTCCACGCTCGACACCTACCGCACGGACGCGGGTGGCAAGACGTACTACCTCTGGACCTGCGAAACCAACAACACCGCGCCCAACTTCGTGCTGTCCAGCGGGAATACCAAGATCGCTATCCACAAGAACACCAATTCGTCGTCCGACGGCGTCGTCGCGCTGTCCGCCGGCACCGCGCTGGCGTACCTGCAGGTCAGCGACCTGAACACCTCGTCGAGCCAGTGCGCCGTGTCCCCGACGGTCGTCCCGGCCTCGTCGACGATCCCGACGTACAACGTGTACAACTGCGGCACCTCGGCCGGCGCCGCCGGCGTCGGCACGTTGTCGACGCCGTCGCGTTTCGGCTTCTCCGATTCGGAACCGAAGCAGTTCAGCTCGAGCGCGGCGTCGTTGCTGACTTCGGCCTATCCGCTGTCCATCGTATTCGGCATCCCCGTCACGACGAACGTGCGCAACGCACTGCAGACCGCGCAAGGCAAACTTGCCGGCGACGAGACCGAAGCCGGCATGCCCTCGCTGACCTCGGCGCAGATCAACTCGCTGTTCACCGGCAAGTTCCTGAGCTGGTCCAACCTGGGCATCAATGTCGGTGCTGACAATGCGGTCTACTTCGTCCGTCGCAGCAACGGTTCGGGCACGACGCGCGCGTTCGATGCCACCTTCATCACCGATTTCTGCATCCCGGGCGCGACGCCAATCGCCAGCGCTACCACGCTCGTGACCGCCACCCTCCCCGCGCAGTGCACGAGCACTGGCGCCGGCGGCGCCTCGGCCCTGCAAGCTGGCACTAGCGACGACATGGCGCACTGCCTGACCAGCTACAACGACAACGGCGCCGTCGGCGCCATCGGCTATCTGTCGACCGACTACACGCCTGTTGCCGGTACCGACAGCTATCGCTGGATCAAGGTCGATGGCTACTCGCCCAAGCTGCTCAACGTGGTCGACGGCAAGTGGAAGGACTGGTCCGAAGAGGCTATGAACTACGTCAAGGCTACGCCGCTGGCGGGTGACGACGCGTCGTTCTACGCAACTATCAAGGCGACCTCGTCCTCCGGCACGCTGATTTCCGAAATCGCCAAGAACCTGCCGCAGACCACCAGCGGCCAGTGGACCGGCGGCGTCCTGGGCGCCCTGCCGAACCGTTCGAACGTTTCTGGCTGGGGTCTGGCCGCCGGCGCTTCGCTGACGCTGCCGCGCACCGACGCCTCCGTGCTGGCCTACCCGGCCAACCCTGCGACGCGCGCGACCGGCGGCGGCTACAACCTGTGTGCAGTACCGCTGCCCGCGATCGGCTACTCCGCCGAGTAAACGGGACGACGGACTCGCGGTCTGCTGCAATCTGTAGCCCGCAAGCCACTGCCAAGCCGGTGCGGACATCCTCCGCACCGGCTTTTTTAATCCCCATGTCATTCGCACTCGATACGCTGTCCGCTCTTTGGGACGTGCGGACGAGCGCCGCATTCTGTTTTCCCGGTTCGACTAGCACCGCGCACGCTGCGATCGCCCTTTCCGAATGAATCCTTCCGTTCTCGCCCTATCGCGCCTGCTGTTGCTCGCATTGGCCTGGGGCGTCGGCGCGCGCGCGCATGCGCAATCCGCACCGCCCGCCAAGCAGCGCTTCGACGTCTACGAGTACCAGGTCGAGGGCAATACGGTGCTGGGTACCGAGGCGGTCGAGCGCGCCGTCTATCCCTTCATGGGCGAGGGCCGCGACATCGACGACGTCGAGGCCGCGCGCGTGGCCCTCGAGAAAACCTACCACGACGCGGGCTTCGCGACGGTCGTCGTCGACATCCCGCCGCAAAAGGTGGTTTCCGGCGTCGTTCGCCTGAACGTGATGCAGGGCAAGGTCTCGCGCCTGCGCGTGGTGGGCTCGCACTACTTCTCGCAGGATCGCATCCTCGAGAAGGTGCCCGGCCTGGCCGAGGGCACCGTGCCCAACCTGACCGAAGTGCAGCAGCAACTCGTCGCGGTCAACACTTCGCCCGACGCCCGCGTGACGCCGCTGCTGCGTCCGGGCAAGGAACCCGGCACGACCGAGGTCGACCTGCAGGTGGAGGACGAATTGCCGCTGCACGGCGGCATCGAGTTCAACAACGGCCACGCGCCCAACACCACGCAGCTGCGCACCACCGCCAGCCTGCGCTACACCAACCTGTTCCAGCGCGGCCACACGGCCGGCGTGCAGGTGCAGACCTCGCCGGAGGACACCTCGCAGGTCAAGGTGTTCGTCGGCACCTATTCGCTGCCGGTGGACGGCGGCACGGTGCTGCTGTCGGCCGTCAAGTCCGACAGCACGAGCTTCGTCGGCGGCGGCATCGGGGTGTTCGGCAACGGAAAGGTGTTCGGCGCGCGCTACGTGATGCCGCTGACCAGCGAGACGCCCGACAAGCTGGTGCAGTCGCTGACGCTGGGCGTCGACTACAAGGAATCGAACCAGAACATCGCGCTGGCCGACGGCACCGGCATCGCCACGCCGATCCATTACTGGCCGTTCACGCTCGGCTACGCGGCCACGACGTTCGACCCGCACGGTTCCACCGAGTACGGCGTCGGCGTCGAGTTCGCGGTGCGCGACCTTGGCAGCCGCCAGCAGCAGTTCGACGACAAGCGCTACCGCGCGCACTCCGACTTCTCGCTCCTGAAGTTCAACGCGTCGCGCACGCAGAAGCTGCCGGCCGATACCTCGGTGTTTGCCGAGATCGAAGGCCAGGCCACCGGCGATCCGCTGGTCAGCAACGAGCAGTACGTCGCCGGCGGCCTCGATTCGGTGCGCGGCTACCTCGAGTCGGCCGCGGTGGGCGATCTCGCGCTGCGCGGCACGCTGGAGTTCCGCTCGCCCAACTTCCGGCCCGGGAAGTCGCGCGTCGACTTCCTGCAGTTCCGTACCTTCTTCGACACCGCGTGGCTGCGCACGCTGTCGCCGCTGCCTGGCACCCGCTCGTCCTACGAGCTGAGCAGCTACGGCCTGGGCCTGACGGCGCGTGCCAAGCCCGGCTTCCAACTGCGCGCCGACCTCGCGTGGCCGATGAACACGCTCAACGACCGCCCCGCCTACCAGACCCACGTCCAGGCGAGCGCGGCCTACCAGTTCTGACGCGTCGCGGCTTTCTTGCGACCAGGAGTTCCCATGACCGCCACCCGCACCAAAGCCTCGCCGCGCCAGCCGCGCCGCACGCATTGCAATCTGGCGGCGCTGATGGCGCTCGGGCTCCTGGCCGGGACGGCGGGGCCGGCGCTGGCGGTGCAGTCGACCAGCAGCACCACATTGCTCAACAACGTCATCCTGCGCGGGCTGGTTTCCGACTACCGCACCAGCGCGACCTTCGCGCAGTCGTCGGTGCCCACGGGCCAGACGCTGACGATCACGCAGCTGCTGCCCAAGATCATCCTCGACTGGAACAAGTTCAACCTCGCCAACGGTGACACGATCCAGTTCATCCAGCCGTCGTCGTCGGCCGCCGTCCTCAATCGCATCTACGACGCGGATCCGACCAAGATCTCCGGCGCCATCAAGGCCAACGGGCAGGTCTATCTCGTCAACCAGAACGGCATCCTGTTCAACCGCGGCACGCAGATCGATACGAACTCGTTCTTCGCCTCCACGCTCAACATCACCGATGAGAAGTTCAAGGCCGGCTTCGGCAAGGGAGACAATTTCACGCCGGCCTTCGAGGGTCGCTACGACGTCACGGGCGCCACGACGACGACAGGCCCCGACTCGGGCGGCATCGTCGTGGGCGGCGGCTCGAGCGCTCTGAAGGCGCCGACCATCAACGCGGCGGCCGGCGGCGCGGTGGTGATCATCGCCCCGGTGATCGACAACAAGAGCGGCATCATCAAGTCGCCCAACGGGCAGGTGATCCTCGCCGCGGGCCGGGCGGCGTTCCTCAGCTTCCCGACGACGGACACCACGGCGAGCTTTCGCGGCATGCTGGTCGAGGTCAAAGCTGATAAAGGCGCACCGCTCAACCTGTCCGACCTGATCAAGGTCAGCACGGTCACCAACAGCGGCACCATCAGCGCCGATGGCGGCAACGTGACGCTGGCTGGCCTGGCCATCAACCAGTTGGGTCGTGTTTCCGCGGCGTCGGCGTTGCTGAGCAACGGCTCGATCTACCTGCAGGCGCGCACGATCGACAACGCAACCGGCTCGGTCAACATGACCGGCCAGGTGAACCTGTCGGCCAACAGCGTCACCGAGACGCCGCTCGATACCTCCGACACGACGACGCTGAAGGAGAGCGCATCGTTCGATCCCTATCGCCCGGTGGTCACGATCACCGGCAAGACGATCGACGTCGAGGGCCGCATCACCTCGCCCAGCGGCAAGGTCTCGCTCAATGCGCTGCAGGATTCGACCAACGTCGGCACGCCGCGCATCTACCTGGGCGACGGCAGCCTCATCGACGCCTCGGGCGCCTGGAGCACGGCGAGCGACGCGAGCAACCTGCTCACGTTCAAGGTCACGTCCACCGAGTTGAAGACGGCGCCCGACCAGCAGAACGGCGCGCTGCTCGGCGCGACGGTGACCGTCGACCTGCGCCAGGGCAGCAACGTGCTCGACCTGCAGGGCTACCAGGCCAACCAGAACCGCACGCTGCAGCAGAAGGCGGCGGTCGGCGGCGTGGTCACGTTCAACTCCAGCGGCGACGTCGTCGAGCGCAGCGACGCCGCGGTCGACGTCTCGGGCGGCGGCGTGCACTACACGGGCGTCACCGAGGCCACCAGCAAGCTGCTGGGCGCCGACGGCAAGCTCTACGACATCGCAAGCGCCCCCGAGGCGCTGCGCTACACCGGCCTCGCCGATTCGTTCACCGACACGCAGTCTCGTTGGGGCTTCAGCCCGGTGTACACCAACCTGCTGATGGGGGCCAGCACCAAGCGGCCCGACTACACGGAAGGTGCGGCCGGCGGCCAGCTCAAGATCCTCACCACCCTCAAGGGGTCGGGCGCCGTACTCGACGGCAAGCTGCTGGGCGGCGCCACGACCGGAAGCCAGCAGACGGGCGCCGCGCCGCGCGGTGCGGCGCTGGTCATCGGTGGCTACGACTCGCAGAAAGATGCCATCCTCAGCGGCATCGGCGACGTGACCTTCCAGTCCGGCGCGCCGTCCTCGCTGCCGGCGGGCTTCACGGTCTACACGCCGCTGAGCGACGCGCGCAAGACGCAGCTGAGCCTGTCCACCGACGTCTTCGCTGCCGGCACGGTGGACGCGGCGGGGAACTACGTCACCACCGGATTCGGCTCGGTGGAGATCAATGCGAACGGCCGCGTCACGGTGCCGGAGAACGTCACGATCAGCGGCCCGCTGGGGGGCGCGCTGACGATGCACGCCAACCAGGTCGAGATCGACGGCCATGTCAACGTGCCGGCCGGCACGGTCATCGCGCGAAGCATCGGCACGACCGGCAGCGTCGAGGTGAACCAGGGCGCCGGCATCTCGACGGCCGGCGAATGGATCAACAGCTCGACGACCGGCATCCTGTCTCCCGTGCCGTCGGGCATGTTCAATCCGTCGACGGACGGCGCGACCCCGGTGGCATCAAGCTCGTCCGTGAACGGCGGCAGCATCGCGCTGCAAGGACCGGTGGTACAACTGGCGACGGACAGCACACTCGATGTGTCTGCCGGCGGCTCGGTGTCGACCAAGAGCGCCTTCGTCGGCGGGGCGGCGGGCAGCATCTCGCTGACCGCCACGGCGACGCCGACGGCGACCACGGTGCCGTTGATGCTGGACGGCACGCTGGCCGGCTACGGCTTCGGCAGCGGCGGCACGCTGAGCCTGTCCACCTCGGACGCGGTGCAGATCGCGGCGGCCAGCACCTCGACCGGCTCGTCCGGCCTGTCGCTCGGCTCGGCGTTCTTCGACCAGGGCGGCTTCCAGTCGTACAACATCATCGCCACCGGCGACCTGACTGTCCTCACCGGGGCGAACGTGCGGCCGCGGCAGCAAAGCCTGCAGGTCGACCTCCCGACCGCGCTCGGGCTGGCGACCGGGGGCGGCGCCCGTTCGGCGTCGACGCTCGTCACGCTGACGGACGACGTGCGCAAGCCGACCAGCCTGTTGCTGAGTTCCAGCGGAGCGCTCACCGTCAAGAATGGCAGCCGTATCGACGCCGATGTCGGTGCCGCGGTGACGCTGTCCGGGCTGACCGGCCTCAGTGTCGGAGGCACGATTTCGGCGCCCGGGGGCACGATCGCTCTCAGCGACAGCTTCGGTGGCGTGTCCGCGAACTTGTCCGACAGCAAGCTGCCTGTGATCGAGCTGGGCTCGCAGGCGATCCTCTCGACGCATGGCACGTTCACCGCCCAGGCCAACGACAAGGGGCTCACGCTGGGCTCGGTGTCGGCCGGCGGCACGGTCAGCGTGAACGCCTCCGCGGCCCATCTCTTGATGGATTCCGGCTCGGTGATCGACGTCGGCGGCGCCACCCAGCTCGTCGACCTCCCGGCCGTCGTCGGCTCCAGCGTGCCTTATCGCCAGGCGCAGCAGTCCAGCAATGCCGGCACGGTGTCCATCACTGCCAACGACAGCGTCGTGATGGGCGGCACGATCCGCGCCAACGCCGACGCGAGCGCTGCGGGCGGCACCTTCAACCTCACGCTCAACGAACGCGGCGACATCGCCGATCCAACCACGGGCCGCCGCATCGTCGTGACGCAGTCCGGTGCGACCCAGTCCGCCGATGCCGCGTTCAAGGACGTGGCGGTGTCGGTCGACAAGCTGCGCGGCGGCGGCTTCGACAAGGTGAACCTGGCGGCCGAGGATCGGATCGTGTTCGCCGACACCGCCACGCTGGCGTTCCAGCGCGGCGTCACGCTGGACACCAAGCTCGTGCAGGTCGCCGGCGACGCCAACGTGGGGGTCTCCGGCGCCGCCGTCAAGCTCGCCGATTCGTTCGGCGTGCGGGTGCTCAAGACCCAGAACGATCCGACCGACCTCAGCACCAACGTCGACAAGACGAAGCCGTCGGTGCCGCAGGCCACATCGGCCGGCACCGGCATGCTGCGGGTGAATGCCGACACGCTGGACGTCGCCGGCAGCGTCACCGTCAGCGGCACCCGGTCCGTCACGCTGTCGGCGGTGCACGACCTGCGCCTGTCCGGCCGTCCTGTCGGCCAGGCGACGGATCCGACCGGCCAGACGCTGGTCGGTGGCCTGGTCGCGGTCGGCGACCTGACGCTCGACGCCGCCCAGGTCTATCCGACGACCAATTCGACCTTCACCGTCACTGATGCGATCAAAGGGCAACTGACCGTCCGGCACGGCGCCGGCGTCCTCGGCGACGTGCTGTCGGCGGGCGGTAGCCTGACGCTGCAGGCCGATCGCATCGACCAGGAGGGGGTGGTCGAGGCGCCGCTCGGCACGATCAACCTGCAGGCGGCGACGACGCTGACCTTGGGCAGCACCAGCGTGACCTCGGTCTCCGCCAACGGGCTGACGATCCCGTACGGCGAGACCGTGAACGGCGTCAACTGGTACTACGGTTCGCTCGGCAACAATCCGCTGACGAAGCCGTCCGGGTCGGTGACCACGTCGGCATTGACGGCGCCGCCGGCCAAGAACATTTCCCTGAACGCCCCCGCCGTCGACGTGCTGACCGGCGCGAAGGTGGACGTGTCCGGCGGCGGCGACGTCGCCGCGATCGAATACGTGAAGACGGGCAACGCGACCGATGCGCTCGTTGCCGCCAACACCTACGCGATCCTGCCGGCGGCCAACCTGAGCGCCGTGCCGGTCGACGCCGACATCGCGGCGCGGGGCGGCGCGTCCGTCAGCGGCGTCTACAACAGCATCCATATCGGCCCCGGCGGCGCGGTGCCCGCGGGTGACTATTTCCTGCTGCCCGGCTATTACGGCCTGCTCAAGGGCGGCTACATCGTGCAGTTGCTGACGGGCAGCACCTATGCGAACTTGCAGAACGGCCAGACGGCCACGCTGCAGAACGGCGTCACGGTCGTGCCGGGCGTCCTGAAGACGGCCGGCACCGGCGTCGCTTCGAGCGCCACGATCGGCGTGGAGGTTCGTCCGAACACCGCCATCCCCAACCTGTCCAGCTATACGGTCAGCAACTCGGCGTACTTCGCGACGCTGGCCGAGGCCAACCGCACCGCCGTCCCGGCGTTGCCCGCCGACGGCGGCCAACTGTCGATCGCCGCCACCCAGCGTCTCACGCTCAACGGCACGCTGGAGGCCAACCTGCCTGGCGCCGACTCGCGCAGCGCCCAGGTCGACATCTCCGCCGCCAAGATCGCGCTGGTCGACCAGGTGGGTCGCGGCGACGTCGACCCGAGCTACCTGCAGATCGATTCCGCGGGACTTTCCAAGCTGAATGCCGACCTGCTGATCGGCGGCGTGCGCAGCACGTCGGGCACGGGCGAAGTCGTCACGACCACCGCCAGCGACATCATCGTGGCCAACAGCCAGAGCCGGCCGCTGGACGCGCCCGCGCTGACGCTGGCGGCCACCGACAGCATCACCGTGCGGTCCGGCAGCAGCATCGAGGGCGCGGGCCAACAAGTCGTCAAGCCGGTCGACTTCACGGTGGCCGGCACCGGCGCGGCGTCGGGCGCGATCCTGCGCGCCTCCACCGGCGGACTGGTCAACATTACCCGGCCGACGACCGACTCCTCGCAGGGCACGGTCACGATCGAGGCCGGTGCCACGGTGGCGGCCGACGGTTCGCTGGCGCTCGACGCGACGCGAACCACTAAGTCCAGCGGAACCCTGAATGTCGCCAAGGGCGGGGCGCTGGCGCTGGTCTCGGGCAGCGTGAGCCTGGGCGAGACGGACGGCGTCACGGGCCTCGACAGCGGGCTGGTGCTGGACAACGCCGAACTGGCGAAATTCAGCGGACTGGGCACCCTGTCGCTCAAGAGCTACGGCGGCATCACGCTGTACGGCAACGCCCAGGTCGGCAGCAGCGACCTCATCAACCTGGTGTTGGACGGCGCGTCGCTGACGGGCCAGTCGCCTGGGGCGACGGTCAACGCGACGATCGCGGCGACCAACATCTCGCTGGTCAACACCTCGGGCAGGGACGCCGCGCCGGGTGCCGGTGGCAAGGGCACCCTGTCGGTCATCGCGAAGAACAAGCTCACGCTGGGCACGGGCAGCAAGCAGGTCGCCGGCTACGCGGACACCCGGCTCAGCGCGACCGGTGACGGCAAGGCCGCGCCCGGCGAGATCATCGCGGCTGGAACCGGCTCGCTCCAGGCGGCCTCGACGCTCGAATTGACGGCCGCGCGCATTTCCAGCGTGAGCGGCGCCGACCAGGGCTGGACTGCCCAGGACGCCTCGGCGAGCGGCGGCGGCTACAAGGCGGTGACCATCGCCGGCAACGCGACGAGCGTGAAGCTTGCGGATGCTACGGGGCTGGGCTCGCGCTTGCAGGTCACCGGCGCCAGCGTGGCCGATAGCGGCAACATCATCATGAAGTCCGGCGCCATCGCGCTGGAAGCCGTCAACGGCGACGTCTCAGTGAGCGGTGGCGCCGTGCTCGACGCGGGCGGTGCCAGCAAGGATTTCCAGGGCACGATCGCTACCGCAGATGCGGGCCAGGTGAGGCTGAATGCCCGGCAAGGCAAGGTCATCGTCGACGAGAGCAGCACGGTCAACCTCGCCGCGAGCGACCTTGGCGGCAACGCCGGCACGCTGAGCGTCAGCGCGGTCGCTGCGGATCTGTCCGGCAGCTTCAAGGCGACGTCCGCGACGGGTACTCAGGGCGGCGTGACGCTCGATCTGGTCACCCTGGACGATGTGGTCTCGGCCAACACCGCCGCGACCGGATTCTCGGCGCTCAACACGATGCTCAACGGCGCGGGCTTCACCGAGTCGCGCGACATCCGGGTGCGCAACCAGGACGTGACGGTGGCCGCGACCGACGTCGTGCAGGCGCATCACCTGACGCTCGAGAGCGATGCTGGCGACGTCAAGGTGCTGGGCCGCCTTGACGCGAGCGCGGCGCAGGGCGGCGGCTCGGTCGCGGTCACGGGCACCAGCGTCACGGTGGCCTCGGGCGCGACCATCAACGCCAGCGGCACCTCGCCGAATCCGTCATCGTATGCCAATGGCGGCAGCGTATCCCTGATCGCCGAGACCGGCACGCTGGACTTCGACAAGGGCGCGATGGTGGACGTGAGTGCCGGCGCCGCGGGCAGCGCGGGCGGCTTGCTGCTGCGCGCCCCGCGCACGACTCTGGCGGCGTCCACGCTGGACGGCCAGGTCAAGAGCCACAGGAACAACAACGTCACGTCCGCGCAGATCGTGGTCGAGGGCAACCAGGTCTACCAGGTGGCGGCAGGGGCCTCGTTGGATTCCACGGACTTTGGCCACTACGGCGACCAGAACATGGCCTTCATGGCCGCCATCGCCAAGTCGCCTTTGAACATCGGCATCACCGACGACGATGGCGCGGTTCTGGGCAGCGTCCACGTGCGTCCGGCCGTCGAGCTGAAGTCCCCGGGCGACCTGACGATCGCCCAGGACTGGAACCTGACCGGCACCGGATGGCGCATCACACCGGCCGGCGGCAGCGGCGTGGAGGCCGGCTCGCTGGTCGTGCGCGCCGCGGGTAACCTGACCCTGGCCGGCGCGTCGGTGGGCAACCCCGACACCACGCTGCAGACCGGCCCGACCTGGAACATCGCCTTGACCAGCGGCGCCGACCTCGATGCCAGCAAGGCCTCGCGCGTGCAGTCGACCGCGTCGCTGGCCGGCCAGGCCGTCGCTGGCAGCGCCGGCGCGGGCGACCTGGTGCTGGACAGCAGCGTCTCCGAAGCCTCGCTGCGCACCGGCACCGGCAACATCGACATCGCGGCCGGGCGCGACTTCGTCATCAAGGCGGGCGTCGATCCGATCACCGGCAATCCGACGCCGGGCGTCGTCTACACCTCGGGCGTCGCGGCGATCAAGGATCCACAGACGAGCGCCGCGGATTACCGCTTCACGCAGGGCGGCGGTGACGTCACGATCACCGCGCAGCGCGATGCGATCGGCTCGGGCAACGAGTGGCTGACGGATTGGTACCGCCAGGCGACCACGGGCGATGGCGGCTTCACGAACGGCGTGTGGTGGAGCGTGCGTCAGAACTTCCACGACGGCGTGGCAGCGCTCGGTGGTGGCAACGTGAGCCTCAGCGCAGGCCGAGACTTGCGCGACCTGTCCGCCTGGGCGCCGACGTCGGCCATCCAGTCGGGAACGGGGAGCGCAGCTGCGTTGCAGACCTTCGGCGGCGGAAACCTGAACGTCCAGGCCGGCAACGACATCGTCGGCGGTCAATTCCTGGTTGGCCTCGGTCAGGGAACAGTCACTGCCGGTGGCGACATTGGCGGTGCGAATCAGTCGTCGCAACTTTTCCTGATGGGCGCGAGCGGCGACGCCGCGAGATCCGGCGCCACGGCCAGCTTGAAGGCGGGCGGCAACGTCAATCTGGCCAGCATCGACAATCCGGGCTTGGTCTACCAGACGATCGGCATGGGCATCGGCCCCAGCTTTTCGGGCGATACGACGCTATCGATCCTCAGTTACTCGAGCAACAGTGCGGTCAACGTGAGCGCGCTGTCCGGCAACCTGCGCATAGGAAACTCACCGAATGCGGCGCCGTTGCTCAATCCGAGTGAAGATATCCTAGGCCAGCAGGCGAACGTTTCGAACGGTGTCACGGTTCTTCCGCCAAGAGTCGATTTCACCGTGTTCGACGGCAGCATCACGTACACGGGCAGCGCACTCTCCGGCGGCTATGCCGCGGAAGTGCTGTTCCCGTCGATCGAGAGTGGCGCACGGCTGCTGGCCGGCAAAGGCGTTGTCGGAATGTCTCTCCGGGTTTCCGATGCCGATCCCGGTCAATTCGACGTCCCCCGAGTTGACCAGGCGAACACCACGTCCTACAGCGACGTCCTGAACGGTGTCGGGGGCGCCGCCGCCGGGCGCCTCGTCACGAACAGGTCGACTGACGTCTTCATCAACGACGTCGTTGCGCTCGACGGCAGCATCACCGGCGTGACGTTCAACTTCCCGAGCCGCGCGCGCCTCTGGGCGTCGCAGGACATCTCCGATGCCGGTCTATCGCTGCAGAACCTGACGTCGTCGGACGTCAGCGAGCTAGTGGCGCAAAACGGCTCGATCGCGATAAAGCGGCCGGAGGGATGGGGCATCAACGGCCCGGGTGCGCTGCTGCTGCAAGCCGGGCAGAACATCGACCTGGGTGCCGCGCCGCTCACGAGCTTCGGCAACCTGCGCAACTCGGCACTGGCGTCGACCGGTGCCGACATCGACCTGCTCGCCGGCTACAGCGGAACGATCGATCTCACGAAGCTCTACCCGACGTTCAAGGCACTGCAAGACGCCGGCAGCGCCAAGAAGCCGGATGACGCGACCGCTGCCATCGACCAGTTCCTCGACAAGGCCCTGATCGGCAAGGGCGACATCGAGTCCTTCAACACCGGCATCCAGTCGAGTGCCGGCGGCAGTATCAACCTGATGGCGCCGGGCGGCAACATCACGGTGGGCCTGCCTACTCCAAACACCTCGAAACTCATCGGCGTGGTCACCATCGCCGGCGGCGCGATCAACAGCTTCCTGAAGGGCGACTTCAACATCAATCAGGGCAAGGTGCTGACGGCCCAGGGCGGCAACATCCTGATCTACACGACCGACGGCGGCATCGATGCTGGACGGGGCGCCAAGACTTCGGTGACGACGCCGCCGCCGGTGCGTACGCCTGTGATCGAGGGCGGAGTCATCACGGGCTACACCTACTCCTTGCCGGTGGCCGTGGCCGGCAGCGGCATCCAGACTGCGACCTCCAAGCCCGGTGGCCCGGATTCGGTTGCGCCGCCTGCCGGCGACATCTATCTTTTCGCGCCCAAGGGCACGATCGACGCCGGCGAGGCCGGCATCAAGTCGGGCGGCGCGATCTTCGTCGCCGCGCTGACGGTGCTCAACGCCGACAACATCTCGTCGGTCGGCGCCAGCACGGGCGTGCCGGTGACGCCGCCCGGCAGCGTCGCGTCGACGGTGGCGGCGAGCACCGGCACGGCGACCGTCGACACCAAGACCAACGACGCGGTGGCCCAGGCCGCGGCCGCGGCCGCAGCCGCGGGCGTCACCAACTTCCGTCCGGCGATCCTGACCGTCGAGGTGATGGGCTTCGGCGACAAGAACTGCAAGGAAACGGACAAGGACTGTTTTGCCAAATGACGGCCAAGTGATGTTCCGACCGTGCGCCTGCTGAACGTCATTCCCTCCATCGACCCCGCGCGCGGCGGCACGGCGGAGGGGCTGCGCCAGTCGGTGCTCGCGACCGGCGCGCTGGGCCATGTCGACGAGGTGCTATGCCTCGACGGCGCGGACGCGCCCTGGGTACGCGACTTCCCCGCGCGCGTGCACGCGCTGGGCCCGGTCGCGTCGACGTACGGCTATCACCGCGGGCTCGTGCCGTGGCTGCGCGCGCACGCTGGCGAGTACGACGCCGTCATCGTGCACGGCGTCTGGCAGTACACGAGCCTCGCGGTCTGGCGCGCGCTGCGGCGCGGTCCGGTGCCGTACTTCGTGTACTTCCACGGCATGCTCGACCCGTGGTTCAAGCGCGCCTATCCGCTCAAGCACATGAAGAAGTGGCTGTACTGGCCGTGGGCGGACTACCGCGTCGCGCGCGACGCGAAGGCGGTGCTGTTCACGGCGCGCGAGGAGGCGCGCCTCGCGGCGCATTCGTTCTGGCTCTATCGCGTGACGCCGGCCGTCGTCGGATACGGCCTCGCGCAGGAAGGGCCCGTCGACGAGCGCCAGGTCGAGGCCTTCCACGCCGCGTTCCCGCAGACGCGCGACCGCCACCTCGTGCTGTTCCTCGCGCGCCTGAACGAGAAGAAGGGCTGCGACCTGCTGATCGAGGCCTTCGCGGCGCTCGCACGCGTCGACCCGAGCGCGCACCTCGTGATGGCCGGCCCCGACCCCGACCATCTCGGCGACGGCCTGCGATCGCTCGCGACGCGACATGGCGTCGCCGACCGGATCACGTGGACGGGCATGCTGCAGGGCCGGCTCAAATGGGGGGCTCTGCGCGCCGCGAATGTCTTCGCGCTGTCATCCCACCAGGAGAACTTCGGCGTCGCCGTCGTCGAGGCGCTGTCGGTGGGACTGCCGGTGCTGATCTCCGAACGCGTCAACATCTGGCGGGAGGTGGTCGAGGACGGCGCGGGCTTTGCGGACGCCGACACCGCGCGCGGCACCACGGCGATGCTGATGCGCTGGCATGCGCTTGCGGCGCACGAACGCCTCGCGATGCGCGCGCGCGCGAGGGCTTGCTACGAACGGCGATTCCGCATGGAGGCCGCCGCCTCGCGGCTCGTCGCGACCATCGCGCCGCACCTGCGTTCCACGTAATGCGCCGGTCTCGCGTTCTTCACGGCCCTGCCACATTGCATCGACACAATCCGCGGCTTCTCCTCGTTCGCCTTGTGGCCGGGTCATGAAAAAGCTTTTCGCTCTCGGTCTCGCGTTGTTGTGCCTCCTGGCGTCGTCGTCTTCATGGGCTGCGTGGAACGCCGACTGGACCAAGCGCCTCAAGATCGGCCTGAACACCGCAGCCGACGGCGTGCCGCTGCAGGCCGGCGCCGACGCGGTGCCGGTGCTGATCCGCTTGCACACGGGCAACTTCTCGTTCGTCGACGCGAAGCCCGACGGCTCCGACCTGCGCTTCATCGCGGCCGACGACAAGACGCCGCTGAAGTTCCACATCGAGAAGTTC
>FSXQ01003513.1_pt1 | contig 36610 bp, 35 predicted proteins | sample 1638011 | NCBI WGS metagenome assembly FSXQ01 (sample SAMEA3914789, study PRJEB12502) | metagenome | biome: forest; material: soil | place: Canada | collected 2011-07-03 | depth 0.3 m | reverse complement strand
GCGTGCGCCTGCTTTCCTACTTCGGCGAGCAGAGCCAGCCCTGCGGCAACTGCGACAACTGCCTGAACCCGCCGGCCACGTGGGACGCCACCGAGGCGGCGCGCATGGCGCTGTCCACGGTCTATCGCTTCCGCCAGCACTCGGGGCTGTCGTTCGGCGCGGGCCACCTCATCGACGTGCTGCGCGGCAAGGTCACCGACAAGACCACGCAGCACGGCCACGGGTCGCTGTCCACGTTCGGCATCGGCGCGAAGTGGTCGGAGCAGCAGTGGCGCGGCGTCATTCGCCAGTTGCTGTCGCTGGGGCATCTGCAGTCCGAAGGCGAGTTCAACACGCTGGGCCTCACCGACAGCGCGCGCGCCGTGCTCAAGGGCGAGGTGCCCATCGTGCTGCGCGAGCATCGCGAGACGCCCAAGGGCTCGGGCCGCACACGACGTGCGAGCAGCGGCGGCTCGAGCGGCCGCAGCACGGCGGCGCCCATCAAGCTCGATGCGGACGGCGACACGCGCTTCAACGCGCTGCGCGCCTGGCGCTCCGAGGTGGCGCGCGAGCACAACCTGCCGGCTTACATCGTGTTCAACGACGCCACGCTGGCGCAGATGGCGCAGCAGGCGCCGTCCACGCTGGACGAGCTGTCGGGCATCAGCGGCGTCGGGGCGAAGAAGCTCGAGGCGTATGGGCGCGAGATCCTTCGCGTGCTGGAGTCGGCGGCGAATTGACCGGCGCGCTCGCGGGGCGGATGAACGAGCGTCCTGGCGGCGATGGATCCTGCGACTTCGCGCAGGATGACAACGATTCCCGTTCGACCTGAGGCTTGCTGTCGGCCTGAACCTGGACGGTCAGGCAGGTGCGGGTTGAAGGGACGACAGAACGGCAGGGCCGCGGCGAGCCTGCACGGGCAACGCACAGCCCCATTCGAAGCAGCTGGTCATCCTGCGCGCAGTCGCAGGATCCACCCCAGCAGCAACGCGTCAACAAGGCGCACGTCGGCGTCGTGCGCCCAAGGGGTCTGGCTTCTCGAATCGCGCCAAGCTGTTCGCGACCGCCACGACGCGGTTCGCGATTCGAGGTGCCTGATCCCGATCGACGGAAGTCCCGCCGGCACGATCGGGATCAGGCACCTTGCGCGCCGCGATCGCCCGCGTCATCGATCGCCCGCGGCGCGGCGCGGCGCGGCGCGGCGCGGCGAGCACTCGGACGGCCGCGCCTCACCGCACTGCGGCGAAGAGCGTCGGCATCCTGCGCGCCGAATCGCCCTCGCCCAGCAGCGCCACCCCATCCGAGCGATGATCCGCGCCACCCATGCCCACCCTCAAGCCCGCCGCCCTCACCTCGCTGATGCCCCTGCTGTTCGTGCTGCTGTGGAGCACCGGCTTCATCGGCGCCAAGCTGGGTCTTCCCGACTGCGAGCCGCTCACGCTGCTGACCCTGCGCTACGCCTGCGTCCTGTTGCTGATGGGCGCGGTCGCGCTCGCCACCCGCGCGCCGTGGCCGGCCGACAAGCGCCAGTGGCTGCACATCGGCGTCTCGGGCCTGCTGATCCACGCGGTCTACCTGGGCGGCGTGTTCACCGCGATCCGCCTGGGCCTGCCGGCGGGCGTCACGGCGCTGGTCGTCGGGCTGCAGCCCGTGCTGACCGCCCTGGGCGCCGGCCTCGTCCTGCGCGAACGCGTGCGCGCCACGCAATGGGCCGGCCTCGCGCTGGGCCTCGCCGGCGTGGTGCTGGTGGTGGCCAACAAGGTGTCCGGCGGCCCGTCCGCCGCGGCGCTGCTGGTGCCAGCGGTCATCGCGTTGGTAGGCATCACCGCGGGGACGCTGTACCAGAAGCGCTTCTGCGCCGCCTTCGACCTGCGCACCGGCTCGGTCATCCAGTTCCTGCCCTGCCTCGTGGTGACGGCGCTGGTGGCCTCGCGCACCGAAACGATGGTCGTCCACTGGACGCCCGCGTTCGCCTTCGCGCTGGCCTGGCTGGTGCTCGTGCTGTCGGTGGGCGCGGTGAGCCTGCTCAACATGCTGATCCGCGGCGGCAGCGCCGTGAACGTGGCGAGCCTGTTCTACCTGACGCCGCCCACCACGGCGCTGATCGCGTGGGCGATGTTCGGCGAGACGCTCACGGGCCTCGCGCTGGGCGGGATGGTGCTGGCGGTGGCGGGGGTGTGGCTGGCGCGCAAGTAGCGCCCGTCACGACGCCCTCAACCGGCCTTCGCGCCGCGAGACCGCAGGAGCGATGCCACGCGCGAGGCGCCCGACTCGATCGCCACATCCAGCGGCGTCTTGCCGCTGACGAGCGACGCGTGCGGCGACGCGCCCGCTGCCAGCAGCAGGTCGACGATCGCCAGGCCATCGTCGCTTCGACACGCGACGTGCATCGCGGTGCGGCCGGCCCGGTCGGCGACAGCCGCGTCGGCCCCCGCCGCGAGAACGCGGCGCACGATCTCGACGTCGCCACTGCTGGCAGCACTGCAAAGCACCGGCGAACAGAGGCCCGGCACATCGAGCGCGGCCCCGTTGTCGAGCAGCCAGGCGACCAACGCCTCGTGGCCCAGCAACGCGGCATCCGACAGTGGCGTCATCGCCAATTCGCTCAAGGTGTCCAGCGCCGCGCCACGGCCAAGCAGCCATCGAACGGCGTCGGGCTCGTTCTCAACGACCAGGAAATGAAGCGCGGTCTCGCCAAGGCGGGTGCGCGCCAGCAGCAGATCCGGCTCGGCATCGAGCAGCGCGGCTGCGACATCGAGCGACTCGCAGCACGCGGCCACGAGTCGATGCGCCCGCTGGACCTCGGTCAACTCAGTTGTACTCGCGCTCGTCCCGCGCCTTCAACAACTTCGGCGTGATCTCGACGGTGTTGACCGTGTCCGACACCCACACCATGCCGTCCTGCACCGTGATCTGCCACGCCATCGTGCGCGCGCACATCTTGGCGAGCGCCTGCGAGGCCTCGGGGTCGATCGACCACACCTCCACCTTGGGCGCGCGATTGAGCTTGCCCACCAGCGCGGCCCACCAGATGGGCGTGCTGGCGATGTAGCTGTACACGGTGACCTTCTCGGCGCGGCTGCTGGCCTTGCTGAGACGCCGGTCGTCGGGCTGGCCCACCTCGAGCCAGTGGATCACCTGTCCGGTGAGGTCGACCTGCCAGAGGTCGGGCTCGTCGACGTCCCACAGGCTCTTGGCGAGCACCAGGTCGCCGCGCTCGTTGTCGGGCGGCACGTTGAGCGCGTAGGCCAGCACGCGCATCAGCATGCGCTCGTCGGTCTCCGACGGGTGACGCGCGATCGTCAACTCGTGGTCGCCGTAGATGTTGCGGTCCATGTCGGCGAGCTGCAGCCGGACCTTGTGAATCGTTGCTTTGAGGGCCATGGCTCCATTGTCCCAGGCTTCACCGCGCGCGCGGCATCAGCACGGCCAGCACCACGGCGGCGACCAGCAGCGCGGGCACGTCGCCCATGAGATGCCCCATCTGGCCGGGCTGCATGACGGCCTGCACGGCCATGATCCCGCCGTGCACGAGGCTCGACCACACGGCGAACCAGATCAGGCTCCGATGCGCCGCCGGCTCGCGCACGGCGCACAGCAGGAACACGCCCAGCGTCATGTAGAGGCCGACCATCATCAGCGGATAGTCCGAATGCCCGCTGTGCCACGACCAGCCCGACGGCCAGAAGATCATCAACGGCTGCAGGGCCAGGCACGTGAGGCCGGTCACGACGAGGGCGACACGCAACGCGAGCAGGCGGGACTTCGGATCCATGGCGCGACTCCAGGCAACGGCGGCGCGCCGATTCTGCCTCTCGGCTCGGTGCCTGACACGGTGTCAGGCACGCCGTTTCGCAATCCGGAACGCGGTGCCAGTCACGCTGTTTCGCAGTCTGGAACGTGGTGTCAGTCACCGTGACTGGCACCTTGAAATGGCACCCCCCGCCCCGCTCAGAGCGACGCGTCCCCACACAGGATCAACGACCGCCCGCCCATGTCGAACTGGATCGACACCGTGAAGCACATGCGCGAGCCCTGCAGCGTCATGTACGGACGCGTCACCTGCGCGATGTTGGGCTGCTGCTCCGCACCGCGGAAATACGGCCGGCGCGACCAGCGCGCGTCGCGGGTGTCGTGCAGCGGCGAGAAGCGTTCGACGCTTTCCAGCTGATGGTGCGACAGCCCGTCGCGGAACGCGTTGCCCACCACCTGGCGGCCTTGTCGATCGAGCAGGTAGCACATGTCCGCGCCCGGCTGAGCGAGGAAGCGCGCGCAGGCGTCCGCCAGCGTGCCACCGCTCGCCAGCAGCACGCTGGCCAGCTCGATGGACTGCTTGTAGGGCGACATCTGCGCCTGCCACTGGCGGTCGTCGGTGGCCGACTGGCGGTCGAAGCGATCCCAGGCCGCGCGCAACGCGTGCAGCCCGGCGCCGGCGGCGAGCGCGGGCGCGGGGCGGCCGAAGTGGTAGCCCTGCACGAAGTCGACGTCGCAACGCAGCGCGGTGTAGGCGCCCTCGTCGGTCTCGATGCCCTCCATCAGCACCAGGCAGCCGCACTCGTGCAGCAGCGACACCATCTGCGACGCGATGCGCCGCGCGTGCGGGTCGGTCTCGGCGCGCACGACCACGCTGCGGTCGAGCTTCACGATCTCGGGCCGCAGCCGGAACACGCGGTCGAAGTTGGAATGCCCGGCGCCGAAGTCGTCCAGCGACACCAGGCAGCCCAGCTCGCGCAGTTCGTCGATGCGGCGGTCGAAGTCCTCGTCGTCCGGCATCGTCGACTCCAGCACCTCGATGACCACCTGCCCCGGCCGCAGGCCGCGCGCGGCGAGGGCGTCGTCGATCTCGTGGATGCTCGGGCCGACCAGCGAGGCCAGCGAGCGCGGATGCACGTTCAGGAACAGCCACTCGTTGGCCGCCTGCCCGGCGTAGGCCGCCATGTGCTGCAGCAGCGCCGCGCGATCCAGCGCCACGCGCGACTCCTCGCCGTCGAAGCTGGCGAACAGCGCCATCGGCGGCACGGGCGCACCGGTGTCGATGGCCGTGGCACGCAGCAGCGCCTCGTGCCCCACCGCGCGGTGGTGCGTCAGGCTGTAGATGGGCTGGAAGTGGGACGCGAGACGGTAGCCGGCGAAGTCCGACGTCACGGGCGCGTCCGCGCGCGCAGGGCCGGACGCGCCAGCGGGCACGGGCGCAGGCGAAGGCGCGTCGGGGGTCGGTTCGAAGGCGGCGGTCATGAGAGGCGGTGGCCCTGGCAGGAGCGGCGGGGCGGCCGCTCGTGGCGTGCCCCACCTGGAGGCGAGATGGCATTCCGGATGCAAGAAACCGGCCGGATGCCGCGCGATGCCCTCGGATAGGGCGCAATTCTGCCAAGTCGGACACATCCTGGCATCCGGGTCGGTCGCCGCGAGCCGATACCCCGTGCGGTTTTCCGCGCAGACAGGGCGCGCGTGACCGGTCCGCCAACGCCGGGACGCCCGCGGACGTCAGTCCTGCATCCGCATCAGCGTGTTGATGCTCGCCGCCGACTCCAGCAGCCGCGGCAGCAAGCGCTTGCGCATCTGGTCGGGCGGCATGCGCTGGTCCTGCGCGCTCACGTTGATGGCCGCCACCACGCGGCCCGCGCGGTTGACGATGGGGGCGGCCATCGACACGAGGCCTTCCTCCAGCTCGCCGTGGACCAGCGCGTGGCCCGCGCTTCGCACGCCGTCGAGCAGGGCCATCAGCTCGTCGACGTCGGTGACCGTCCGCGCCGTGCGCGCCACGCGCGGCGCGCGGGCGAGGCGCGCGCGCCGCTCGGTCTCGGGCAGCCCGGCCAGCAGCACGCGACCCATCGCCGTGCAGTAGGCCGGCAGGCGACTGCCCGGGCCGAGGCTGATGGCCATGATCTTCTTGGCGGGCACGCGCAGCACGTAGACGATGTCGTCGCCGTCCAGCACGGCGGCCGACGAGGACTCGTGGATGTCCTGCACCAGCTCTTCCATCACCGGCTGCGCGAGGTGCCACACGGGCTGCGAGCTGAGGTACGCGAAGCCCAGCTCCATCACGCGTGGCGTGAGGCGGAACAGGCGGCCCTCGGACTCCACGTAGCCCAGCTGCTGCAGCGTCAGAAGGATGCGCCGCGCCCCGGCGCGCGTGAGGCCGCTGCGTTCGGCGGCGCTGGTGAGCGTCTGCGCGGGCGCGTCGGCGCCGAAGCTGCGCAGCACGGCCAGGCCGCGCGCGAACGACTGCACGAAGGCGTCGCCGGGGCGGCTGCTCGCGGGCGTGGTTTCGTCGGGCGGGGCTGTCGATTCGTCGGCCATGCGCCGATTCTCCCTCGGCGGCCGCCTAGACTGGCGCATGCAGGCTCGCACGTCAGACGGGCCCTCGGGAGCGCACAGGAATGACAGACGGCATCACGTCGCCCGCCCCGCAGCGATTCTTCGCGGCGGCCTGGATCCTCGGCACGTGGCGCGCGCAGCGCTTCATGTGGTCGGAGTCGGCATGCAAGCTGCGCGGCCGCGCGCTGCCCAGCACGCGTTACGCGCAGGCGCTCGGCGCCGGCGAGCGCTTCGTGTTGCACAGGGGCTCGTGGATGGGCGTGCTGGTGCCGATGGTCGTGTTCTCGCAGTTCGTCGACGTGCTGATGGCACAGGGCATGCTGCACCTCGCCGTGCCGCCCGGGCCGCCGCGCTGGCTGGCGCATGCGGCGCTGCTGTTCGCCTCGGTATGGACGGTCGTGTGGGCCGTCTCGCTGCGCAGCGCGATGCGCCACGTCGACCACGTGCTGGGCGAGCATGCGCTGACGCTCGCCATCGGCTTCAAGCATCTCGCGCGGATCCCGCTCGCGGCCATCGCCGACGTGCAGGTGATCGACCACCGGGCGGCGCGCGGCCGGCAGGACTGGTACGACGTCCACGGCCTGAAGCCGCGCGACGTCACGCCGGTCACCTGCCTCGACACGCCCACGCTGCTGATCGAACTGCTCCCCGGCGCCGCCGGCGCCTGGCGCACCGTCAACGGCGTGCGCAAGCCGCTGCGCCGGTGGGTGGCGGTCTACGTGGACCAGCCCGAACCGATGTGCCGCGCCCTCGCCGTGGCCTTGCCCGCCCCGCCGATTCGGTGATTAATCGCACGATTTCCGCGCCCGCGCCCTCGCACGAGTGACACTTGGCAACGTCCATTGACGCCGCCCCGCGGCCGGTGCGTAAATCGTCCAGCTCCCGCATCCACGCCGCGCCATGCCCTTTCGTCGCCTGAAGTCCGCCCCCACCGCCGTCCTCGCGCTCGCGCTGTCGACGCTGCTCACCGCCTGCGGCGGCGGCACGCCCAAGGGCGACACCACGCCCGTGCCGCCCGCCACCACCTACAAGGCCACCGCGGGCGTCGCGCAGAAGGGGCCACTGGCCATCGGCTCCACGGTCACCGCGCAGGAGCTGGGGACCAACCTGTCGGCCACGGGCGCCCTCTACAGCTACGCCACCATGTCGGCCGTCGGCGCGTTCACGCCCGATTCGACGTTCGCCTCGCCGCTGCTGTCGCTCAGCGCCACCGGCAGCTACGCCGACGAGGTCACGGGCAACGCGTCCGACGGCCCGGTCACGCTGAAGTCGTACGCCAACCTGGGCAGCGAGTCGGTGCTCGGCGTGAACGTGCTCACCACGCTGGCCTACGCGCGCATCAACGCCCTGGTCAACACCACGCCCGTCGGCATGAGCTTCGCCGACGCGCGCGCGCAGGCGGAACGCGAGGTGCTCGCGGCGTTCGGCATCGTGCTGGGCACCACGCCCGGCGCGTTCGGCTCGCTCGACGAAAGCGCCAACACCGACGGCGGCCACCTGCTAGCCGCGCTGTCGGCCGTCCTCGTGCAGGGCCGCACGTCGGCCCAGGTCGGCGCGCTGCTCGCCAGCCTGCAGGCCGACATCGGCGCGAACGGCGCGCACCTCTCCGCCGCCAACGCGCAGGCCATCGCCCTCAGCGAGCAGGCGCTCAACCTCAACGGCGTCGCCACGCACCTGAGCGCCGCCTTGAGCATGAGCATCGACGCCAACACGCTCGCGCCGTGGATCGACCAGGACGGCGACGGCGTCATCGGCCGCGACGAGTTCCGCGTCGACGACGCCACGCCCGCGTCCACGGTCACGCTGCCGGCCGACTGGGTCGCGGCGCGCGTCGGCGCGTCGGTATCGCTCACGGCCGGCCAACTGCTCGTCAACGGCGCGGCCGCCGCGCAGCCCGCCACCATCCACGCGGGCGACGCCATCGTGGTCGCCGCACCGTCGACGCTGCCCGACGGCGCGCTGAAGGTCTACGTGCAGAACGGCACGGCGCCGATCGCGCGCGTCACGTTCGTCAAGGGGCTCACCGCCATCGCCGTCACGCCCACCACCGGCACGCTGCCGCTGGGCATCTCGCAACGCTTCGTCGCCACGGGCACGTTCGCCGACGGCCACAGCGCCGACATCAGCGGCAGCGTCACGTGGACGTCCACCACCCCCGCGGTGGCCGACATCGGCGCCGCCACCGGCCTGGCCGACGCGCTCACGCTGGGCACGACCACGCTCACCGCCACGTCGGGCAGCGTCTCGGGCGCGCAGCCGCTCACCACGATCGCGGCCACCATCCGCTCGATGGTCATCGCGCCGGCCGTGCTGCAGACGGGCATCGGCATCACGCGCCGCTTCGTGGCCACGGGCACGTTCTCGGACGGCAGCACCGCCGACGTCAGCGCCAGCGCCACCTGGGCCGCGCAGACCGCCGGCATCGCCGCGGTGAGCAACGGCGCGGCCATCGGCCTCGCGCTGGGCTCGACCAGCGTCACGGCCACGCTGGGTTCGGTCGCGGCGAGCGCGGAGGTGGACGTCACCACCAACACCTGGTCCGCCGCGGCGCCGATGCCCACCGAACGCGTGGGCGGCCACACGGCCACGCTGCTGACCACCGGCAAGCTGCTGGTGGCGGGCGGCGTGAAGTCGAACGGCGGCACGACCGCCGTCGATCTCTATGACCCGGTCAGCGCCACCTGGAGCTCCGTCGCGCCCATGGGCACGCAGCGCTCGTCGCACGCCGCCACGCTGCTGGCCGACGGCCGCGTGCTGGTCACGGGCGGGTCCACACTGTCGTCATCGGCGGCCAAGGGCTACGTCAACAACGTCAGCTCCGAGATCTACGACCCCGTCGCCAACACCTGGACGCCCACCGCGCCGATGACCGTCGCCCGCGCGCACCACACCGCCACGCTGTTGCCGGACGGCACGGTGCTGGTGGTCGGCGGCGAGAACCTGCTGTACCTGCCCAGCGCCACCGCCGAGATCTACGACCCCGTCGCCAACACGTGGACCTTGCCGCGCGCCGTGCCGCTCGCCGCGCGTTCGCAGCACACCGCCACGCTGCTGCCGTCCGGCCTCGTGCTGATCGCGGGCGGCTTCGACATCGTCAGCGGCCTGCTCACGCCCGCCAACACCGCGGAGCTGTACGACCCGGTGCTGCACACGAGCACCACCACCACGACCGACGGCAACGGCGTCACCACCACCGTCACCACCATCACCGGCGGCCTCGACTTCACGGCCACCACGCCGATGGCCTTCGCGCGCTACGGCCAGAGCGCCACGCGCCTGGCCGACGGCCGCGTGGTGCTGGCGGGCGGCATGACCACGTCCACCGAGATCTACGACCCCGTCGCCGCCACGTGGACGACGCAGGGCTCGACCCTTGCCGTCCATACGGGCCATGGCGCCGTGCTGCTGGCCGACGGCCGCCTGCTGGTGGTGGGCGGCACGCAGCAGGCCCTGCCCACGGCCGAACTGTTCGACCCCGCCACTGGCGTGTGGACGGCCACTGCGCCGATGCGCACGATCCGCAACGGCCCCACGGCCACGCTGATGCCTGACGGTTCGGTGCTGGCCTGCGGCGGCGCGCTCGATTCCGCAGGGCCCGATTGCGAGACGTTCTGGTGAACGGTCGCGGTATTGAGCGAACCTAGGGGCGTCCCCTCGCGCGAGGGATAACACTATCGCCTCCGGGAACCGACAGTGCGTGCACGCGGCAACGAAGCCGCGCAACACACACTGATTGTGGAGGTTCCCATGCGTCTCGTTCCCCTCGCCCTCGCCGCCGCCCTGGCCGCGACCGCATTCCCCAGCTTCGCCGACCCCGTCTCGGGCAACACCAGCGGCGTGTGGGTCCACCCGGTGCCCTCGGCCCCGCCGATCGTCACCGGCGGGGTGGGCACTCCGGTGTTCACCTGGGGCACGCCGGACGGCACCCCCGCCAACAAGGTGACGTTCGACAAACTGGGCGGCACCTTCGCGAGCACCACCGAGACGCCGTTCAAGGTCGGCAAGATCAGCTACTTCAACGGCACGACCGCATCGGGCACCACGCCGGACAGCGTCGACCTCGCGCTGACGCTGACGTTCCTGAACCCCGCGCTGGGCTCGATCACGAGCGACTACACGTTCAAGATCGTCACCACGAGCAACACGTCCGACCCGGATGCCAGCGCCGACTACCTGTACCTGCCGACCGCGTTCAGCACCACCTCGTTCCTGATCGGCGGCACCACCTACAACGTCAAGCTGACGGGCTTCAGCGACATCGTCGGCGACGGCTTCCTGGCCTCCGACGACCTCGCGCTGCACGTGCGCGAGGGCGGCACCGCCAGCGCCGACCTGTTCGCCGAGGTCACCACGCAGACGGCCGCCGTGCCCGAGCCGCAGAACCTCGCGCTGATGCTGGCCGGCCTCGGCATGATGGGCCTGGTGGCCCGCCGTCGCCGCAGCTGAGGCCGTCGACGCCGGGGCGGCTGACCGCACGCTGAAGCGGAGGACGACGGCGCGCCACGCGGGCGGTGTATCCTGCCCGCGACCCCGTGCCGCCCCGTCCCCCGACTGCCCGCGATGCCGCCCACCAGCGACGACACCTCAACGCCCGCCGCCAACCGCGGCCACGATCCCCGGTTCGAGACGCTCTACGGCGAACTGCGCCGCATGGCCCACGCGCGCCTGCATCGCCACGAGACGTTCACGCTGCTGGACACCACCGCCCTCGTGCACGAGTCCTTCCTGCGCCTCGCGCGTGCAGGCGGCGTGCGCAGCACCGAGGAGCCGGCCTTCCTCGCGTACGCCAGCCACGTGATGCGCAGCATCATCGTCGACGCCGCGCGCGCCCGGCTCGCGCAGCGGCGCGGCGGCGGCATGGAGGTGCTGTCGCTGGACGACGAACTGGCCAACACGCTGTCCGATGCCCCCGCCGCCGCCGTCGTCCAGGTGCACGAGGCGCTGCTCGCGCTGCAGGCGACGGAGCCGCGCCTGGCGCAGGTGATGTCGCTGTGCTACTTCGCCGGCATGACCGAGCCGGAGGCCGCCACCGCACTGGGCATCAGCGAGCGCACCGTGCGGCGCGACGCCGAACGCGCCCGCATGCTGCTGCGCGCGCTGCTCGCCTGAGACCAGGCGCACGATGCGGCTCGAGCCCCGCCAACTGCTCCTGCTCGCGCGACTCAGCGACGACTGCCTCGACCTGCCCGTCTCCGCGCGCGCCGCCTGGCTCAGCGACACCGCCACGCGCCACCCCGACCTCGCGCCCGCCCTGCGCGCGATGCTCTCGCCACCGTCGAACGCCACCGCCGCCAACGACCCGCTGAGCCTGCCGGCGATCGGCGCCGCGCTCCCGACCGAGACCGACACCCACCAGCCCGGCGACACCGTCGGCCCGTACCGCCTCGTCTCGCTGCTGGGTCGCGGTGGCATGGGCGCCGTCTGGCTCGCCGAGCAGGTGGACGGCCGCCTGCAACGCCAGGTCGCGCTGAAGCTGCCGCTGCCGGGCCTCGCGCAAGGCAGTTGGCGGCGCCGCTTCGACCGCGAACGCGACATCCTCGCCGGCCTCGACCACCCCGGCATCGCCAAGCTGTTCGACGCCGACGTCACGTCCGACGGCCAGCCCTGGCTCGCGATGCAGTTCGTGGCGGGCGAGTCGCTGGTGCAGCATGCGCGCACGCAACGCCTGCCGCTGGCCGCGCGCGTGCGGCTGTTCGCGCAGTTGCTGGACGTCGTGCAGCACGCGCATGCCGCGCTGGTGGTGCACCGCGACCTCAAGCCCGGCAACATCCTCGTCGACGAGCAGGGCCGGCCGATGCTGCTGGACTTCGGCATCGCCAAGCTGCTGCCGCGCGACACGCCCGGCTCCGCGTCCGACGGCGCGCTCACCGAGTTCGCCGCGCCGGCGCTAACGCTGGACTACGCGTCGCCCGAGCAGGTGGCGGGGCTCGCCATCGGCACGGGCACCGACATCTACTCGCTGGGCGTCGTGCTGTACGAGCTGCTCGCCGGCCAGCGCCCGTACCGGCTGCGCCGCGCCAGCCGCGCGGCGATGGAGGAGGCGGTGCTGGAACAGGACGTCGTGCCGCCCAGCACGCGCGTCACCGCCGCCCAGGCCGAGGCCAGCGGCACGACCGTCCGCGCACTGGCGCGCCAGCTGCGCGGCGACCTCGACGCCATCGTGCTGAAGGCGCTGCGCAAGCCCGTCGACCAGCGCTACGCCACGGCGCAGGCCTTCGCCGACGACCTGCAGCGCTGGCTGCGCAAGGAGCCCGTGAGCGCGCAGCCCGACGCGCTGGGCTACCGCACGCGCCGGCTGCTCGTGCGCCACTGGCAGGCCTTCGCGATCGGCACGGCGCTGGCCGCGGTGCTGGTGACGGCGACCGTGGTCTCGCTCGCGCAGGCGCGTGACGCGCGCCGCGCCAGCGCGCTCGCGCGCGACGAGGCGCGCCAGGCCGAGGCCGTCACGGCGTTCCTGCAGGACCTGTTCCTCGGCAACACCATCGGCCAGGCCGATCCCGCGAAGGCGCGCCAACGCACCGCGGAGCAGTTGATGGACGACGCGGCGAACCGCATCGGCACCCAGCTGAAGGACGCGCCCGCGCAGCAGGTGGCGATGCTGGACCGCCTGTCGAACATCTACTGGCAGATGCGTCTGTACGACCACGCCGCTTCGCTGTCGCGCCAGGGCGCCGAGCTCGCGGCGCGCCACTTCGGCCCCGGGCATCCGACGACCGACCACCTGCAGGCCTTGCAGCTGTTCCAGGCCGCGGCCATGGGCGACCCCGCGCCGTTCGCGGGCCCGGCCGGCGCGCTGCTGCAGCGCCTGCCGGCTCTTTCGGCATCGCCGCGGGAGGAGGATCGCGCCAACGCGCGACTGCTGCTCAACGCGCTGATGAACCGCGACTTCGAACTGCAGCCCGAGGCCGCGCTCGAGTGGGCGCGCCTGACCGACGCGATGATGGCCGCCGGCGAGCCGCACGCGGACATGCACCAGATGGTGGCCGTCGTCTACCTGCAGAACCTGCGGCTGGACGATGCCGCGCGCCAGTTCGCCATCGCCCACCAGAGCGAGCTCGCCGACGGCGTGAGCGCCTACGTGTCCGACAGCCATCCCGCCTGGTACGGCCGGCTCGAGGCGCTGCGGGGGCACTACGCCGACGCCGAGGCCCTCATGCGCGACAGTTACGCCAAGGAGCGCCACAACGACGCGGGCCTGCAGACACTGTCGGACTGGTCGCTGGCCGTCTATGCGCGATTCCTGGTGGACTCGGGCCGCGCCGCGCAAGGGCTGGCGCTGGCTCGCGACGGCGGTCCGCTGGCCTCGCCCGCGTTGCGCGCACAGCTGGGCGATGGCGCTCGATCGGTGCTCGCCAGCGCCCACGCGCTGTCGCACCTGGGCCGCGGCGAGGAAGCGCTGGCGCGCGCCGACCGCGGCATCGCCCTGCGCCTGGCGGACGCCAGCCCCGGCGTCGTGCCCGCGCCGCTCGCGACGGATCGCCTGGAGGCGTTGCTGGTGCTGGGGCGGCCAGCCGAGGCGCTGGCGGACATCGATCGCACCGAGCCGCAGTTCGCACACGGACGGGCCTCGATCGCGGCGCGCGCGTTGAGCGAGTACCGCCTGCGGGCGCTGATCGCGCTGGGCCGCGCGGCCGAGGCGCGTGCGTATCTGGACAGCCGCCGCGCCATCGTTTCGCCGCCCGGCAGCGGGCCGGCCGAACAGGCGCGACTCGCGTGGCTGGAGGCCGGCATCCTGCAGCTGGAGGCTCGGCCCGCCGATGCGCGCCGCGTGCTGGCCGACGCGCTGCAGCGGATCGCGGCGACGAGCGCCGCCGACCAGGCCTGCCTGCGAGAGTGGGTCGCGACCTTGCAAGGCCGAATGGGCGACGCGGCGCTGGCGCTCGGCGACGTCGCGGGCGCGCGGGCCGCGTACGAAGCCTCGCTGGCGGCCTACGCGCAGGTCGTCGATCCGCACGAGAGCCTCACGCTCGCGCGCGTGGCGTCGCAGCTCGCGCACCTGGCGCACGAGCGCGGCGACGCCGCCACCGCGCGCCGGCTCGACACGCAGGTGGCCGCGATCGTCGCGCGGCATCCGCAGCAACAGGGCTGGGGCGCCTGAAGCATCTGCCCGGCACGGTGTCAGGCACTCCGTTTCGCGATCCGGAACGCGGTGCCAGTCACTCGGTTTCGCGATCTGGAACGCGGTGCCAGTCACTCGGTTTCGCATTCTGAAACACGGTGTCAGTCACACCGTTTCGGAGCCTGGAATTGCGTGGCAGCCACCGCGACTGGCACCACCGCCCGTCCGCGCGGCACGGCGTGGCCGGATCGGCGCAGCGTTCGCGTCCTTGATCGGGAGAGTCCATCCCGCGCAAGGAACCCCCGTGAATCCCGCTTCGTTCGTCCGCCCCGCCTCTGCCGCAGCACTCGCAGCCATCGCCCTGGCTGGCTGTGCAGCGCCAGGGTCCGGCACGCCCGTGCACGACGCCATCCAGAAAAGCGTCGACACCCTCGGCGGCATGCTGGGCGGCGGCACGCCATCCGCAAGCGCTGCCGCGACGGCCGCCGCGGCCGACGGCAAGATGGTCGCCATCAACGGCATCAACATCATGGTCGACGGCACGCACCCGGCCGACGCGCGCTGGCAAGGCAAGACGATCGCGTCGACGCCGCTGAACCACCTGTTCGACGTCCACCCGATCCGCCGCCCCGGCGACTACTGGCCGCGCGTCGCGATCCGCATCGACGACTACTCGGAGACGCTCGTCGGCCCGCCCAACTTCCGCTTCACCACGCAGCTGCCCAATTCGACGACGCGCAACGTGGCGCGGCCGACCGAGTGCCTGAAGTTCACGGCGATGGTGTGGACGTCGGAGAAACAGTCGCAGCGCATCGACAACGTCGTGCTGTGCAACACCGACATCAAGTCCACCGACTCGGTGCTGTCGACCGGCGCGCTGCGCAACTACCGCAACACGATGGGGCCGGTGTCGATCAGCTCCGAACAGGTGCGCAGCTTCGGGCCACGGGTGCCGACGCAGCTGCTGCCGCAGGACGACATGACCGACGTGCAGCTGTACTCGAACGGCCAGTTCCTGTTCTCGTCGCTGTTCACGCAGCTCGGCTTCCGCGGGCCGCTCGACGGCGACCAGCGGCTGTGGTTCGTCAACCTGGCGACGTTGGCGAAGAAGTGATGTCCGGTTTGGCGTGCGCTTGACGTCCTGGTGAGGGTGGGTCGCCGAAAACCGTTCCGGGCCCGCGCACACGACCGACATCGAGGGAGAACACCATGCATCGAGACACCATCAGCTGCGTCCTGTGGGCCGCCGCGCTCGGCATCGCCGGCTGGGCCGACGCGCAGCGCGGCGCCGTGCTGGGCATCGCCACGCTCGCGCTGGCGCCGCTGGCCATCCGGCTGCTGGTCGTGCGCGCCGCGAGCCGCCGCGCGCCGCCACCGCTGACGCTGACCGCTCAGGAGATCGAAGCGCTGGCCTGGCAGCCCGCGCGTCGATGAACGCGACGGCCGAGGCCTCCGCGCCGCTGCACGACCTGCGGGAGTTCGTCAGGAACCACCTGGCGCTCGTCAACGCGGTCGTGGCCGCGGCCGTCACGCTGGTCGGCGTGCTGGATTTCCTCGCGCCGGCGCTGTCGGTGCTGCCGCGGGTGATCTATTCGTGCACGGCGGTGCTGGTGGTGGCGATGCTGGGCGCCGCGCTCGCGCCGGTCGTCACGGGCCGTCTGCTGCGCTGGACGGGATTCGGCGCGCCGCGCGACGGCGTGCGGCTGTGGCGCCGCGCGGGCTGGCAGTTCGTGGTGGCGATCCTGGCGGCGACGACGGTGCTCGGGTTCGTGTCGGTGGCCAAGGCGAGCCAGGGCGGCGTCCTCGCCAGCCAGGTGCCGGCGGTGCGCTCGTTGCAGGATTCGCTGCTGGACATCCATCGCGACATGGCCACGCTGCAGACAGGCGTGGACGACGCCAACCGCACGCTGACGCGCATCGCCGGCAGCGTCGACCCCGACCGCGCCGCCGACCGCTGCGCCGACCTCGGCTGCGCGGTGGAGGCCGGCGCCAGCGCCGACGCCGTGCGACGCCTGTTCGCCAAGGGCGCGCGCGTGCCGGGCGACCCGATCCACGACGGCGACCTCCTGTGGCAAGCCATCGCGTCGGGCGCGCCCGAGCGGCTGGCGGTGTTCGACCTGCTGGTGCAGCACGGCATCGGCCGCGACATGCTCATCCTGCCGATGGCCAGCTCGAAGCTGCAGGTGAGCACGCCCGGCCTCGCGACCGCGCGCGAGATCGCCGACACCGCGCGCCTGGACGAGCGTTGGGCGCACCCGGCGCGCCTGGACAGGTTCCTGCCGCGCCACGACTTCTCGCTGACCGGCGACGCGGCCGCCGACCGCTGGAACGACGCGATCGGCTGCCTGAAGCGCAGCGCGGGCGGCGTCACGCCGATGGAGTTGGCCGCGCTGCTGCAGGACGGCGAGCTGTGGGCGCACCTCGTGGCCGCGGGGGATCGGTTGCCGGCGCGCGAACTCGCGTGCCACTGGCAGATGCCGCATCGTGCGGGCGACGCCTGGGTGCGCATCGACCGGACGACCGGCCAGGTGCGGGTGGCGGCGCAGCCCTAGGAGTCTGCGGGGCGGGCCCTCAGCGGCCGCCGTGGCCCAGTTCGGGGCGGCGGATGACGACCGTGCGCTCGGCGCTGTCGTCGTCCTCGTGGTCTTCCTGGAACTCGGTTTCCAGCTGGTCGAGCAGCGTGCTGAGCTCGCCGTCGGCGACGTCGCGCCACAGGCCGATGCGGCGGGCGCGGAGCTCGGGCCGGTTGAGCATCGCGTCGATGTCGAACACGAAGCCGGTGACCCGGCGCAGCGCGAAGCGGATGCGAGCCCGGAGAATTTCCTGTCCAGGCGTGAGGACGTGGTTCATCGTCGTTCCTTTGCGCATCCCCTCCACCGGCTGGCGTGCTTCCCGACCCCCCGGGAAGCTGCTCTGGCCGCTGCTGACGCGCTTTGTTGTGGCGACCAGTCTAGGACGAGACAGGTCGGTTGAAATTCCCCCAGATGAGGGAGATTCGCCCTCATGGGCAATCGATCCGCCTGCGGCAGCGCGCCGGCCACGGCCCGGCCAAATGCGGCAAATGTCGGTATGTCGGATCAAATGGGCCGGCCCGGATGGACAAGAACGGCCGCGCTGGCACAGTGGAATCCATGGATCTCGACCCCTCCGACCTCCACCCCGACCGCCGGCGTGCGCTGCGCACCTGCCTGGGCGCGGGCATGGCCGCCGCCCTGCCGGGCCTCCTGCCGGCCAGCGCGCGCGCGGCAGCCGACCCACTGGTCGTCGGTGGCCTGGCCGTCACCTGCAATCTCACGCTGCCCATCGCCTGCAGCGCGCGCGCCGCGCTCAACGACAAGAGCGGCAACAGCCAGCTCGCCTACGAGTACAGCAAGTTCAGCGGCTGGCCGGAGGTCAAGGAGTCGTTGATGTCCGGCCGCATCCAGGCCGCGTACATGCTGGCGCCGCTGGTGATGGATCTGGCCGTCAAGCGCATCCCCGTGAAGATCGTGTCGCTGGGCCATCGCTCCGGCGCCGTCATCATGGTCCGCACCGATTCGTCGTACCAGAAGTTCCGCGACCTCATGGGCAAGCGCGTGGCCATTCCCAGCCGCTTCGCCGTCGACTTCCTGTTCCTGCGCAAGATGCTCGCGCACGAGAACATGACGCCCAAGGACATCGAGATCGTCGAGATGGCGCCCGCCGACATGCCCGCCGCGCTGTACGCCAAGGCCGTCGACGCCTACTGCACCGGCGAGCCCTTCGGCGCCGCCGCCCAGCGCGCCGGCTACGGGCGCGTGCTGCGCATGACGCGCGACGAGTGGCGCAACTACATCTGCTGCGTGCTGACGGTGCGCGAAGAGCTGATCCGCGACAACCGGCCGCTGGTGCAGGATCTCGTCAACACCGTGGCCGGCGCGGGCGTCTGGCTCGACCAGGGCGCGGCCAACCGCGCGAAGGCCGTCAACATCGCCGCCGGCCGCAAGTTCTTCAACCAGGACCCGAAGATCCTCGAGTTCGTGATGCAGAACCCGCCCGACCGCGTGACCTACGGCGACCTGCGCATGATCCGCTCGGAGTTCGACGAACTGATGCAGCTGTCGGTGGAAGCCGGCACCCTCAAGGCGCCCGTGCCGTACGAGAAGTACGTGGACGACAGCTTCGCCAAGGCGGTCAAGCCCACCGCGATCTCGCTGTGAAGTCGCTGCGCCGATTCCTGCGGGCGCTGGCGCTCGCCGCCGCGCCGGCGTGGGCCCTGGCCGCGGCGCCCAACCCGATCGGACTGAAGGCCGGCGTGTTCGACCCGCCGCAGATGGCCGCCGAGTTCCCCGCCGGCCTGCGCGCCACGGACAAGGGCGACCTCACGCTCGCGCGCTACCGCGGCAAGATCGTGCTGCTGGTCTTCGGCTTCACGCACTGCCCCGCGGTGTGCCCCACGACGCTCGCCACGCTGGCCGAGACGCGCCGCCTGCTCGGCCCCGACGCCGCATCGCTGCAGGTCGTCTACCTCACCGTCGATCCGGAACGCGACGACCTCGCCCACGTGCGCGACTACCTCGTCGGCTTCGACCGCAGCTTCGTCGGCGGCACCGGCCAGCCCGCCGTGCTCGAGACCGTGCGCCAGCGCTACGGCATCACCGCGAAGAAGCTGCCGGCGACGAGCGACGGCGACTACGGCATGGCGCACTCCACGTCGATCTACCTGATCGACCGCGAAGGCCGGCTGCGCGCGCTGATGCCGTTCGGCCACCCGGCGGCGGACTTCGCGCACGACGTCCGGCAATTGATGGCGCTGCGGTGACGGGGCTGCGCGTCGCGTCGCTGGCGGTGCTGGGCGCGCTCGTGGCGGCGTTCGCCTGGGCCGGCTTCGTGCCGCCCACGGTGGCCTCGCGCGACGAGCCGTTCGTGATCCCCAAGGGCACGTGGGCGCGTCGCATGGCCGGCAACAAGGTCGAGATCCTGCCGCCGCGCATCGACCTCACGCTGGGCCTGAACGACCAGCTGCTGCTGCGCAACCTCGACGACGTGCCGCAGCAGTTCGGCCCCGTGCTGGTGATGCCCGGGCAGAGCTTCCGGCTGCCGTTCGAGCGCGCGGCCGCCTACAGCTTCGACTGCACCGCGCACGCGAGCGGGCAGATGACCATCGTGGTGGCCGAGGCGCCGGACACCCCGTGGGCGCGGATTTCATGGCGCTGGAACCAGTTCAGGAAAAAGACGAAGGCATGAATTCGAGATCCGCAAAGTGGGACAGCTGGCCGGCGCGCGTGGTGCCGCCGCTGCTGGTGATCGGCGCGATCGTCGCGCTGTGGTGGTGGGTGGTGGCGCGCGACGACAGCGCGATCTTCCCCACGCCGTGGGCCGTCGTCACCGGCGCGTGGGAGCTGGTGCTGGACGGCACGCTGTTCCAGCACATCGGCGCCTCGCTGATGCGCGTGGGCATCGGCTTCGGCCTGGCGCTGCTGGTGGCGATCCCGCTGGGCCTGTGGATGGGCTGGGTCACGCCGGCGTACCGCACGCTCAACCCGGTGTTCCAGATGCTGCGCCCGATCTCGCCAATCGCGTGGATCCCGCTGGCCATCCTGTGGTTCGGCGTCGGCAACCTGTCGCCGGTGTTCCTGATCTTCATCTCGTCGGTGTTCCCGATGATCGTGCAGACCATCTCCGGCGTGCACACCATCGAGCGCCGCTACCTGCGCGCCGCCGCCAACTTCGGCGTGCCGCGCAGCGTGCTGTTCCGCCAGGTCGTGATCCCCGCGGTGCTGCCCGAGGTGATCGTGGGCATGCGCATCGGCATCGGCGTCGCCTGGCTCGTGGTCGTGGCGGCCGAGATGATCGCCCTGCACTCGGGCCTCGGCTACCTGATCATGGACTCGCGCAACGCCGGCAACCGCTACGACCTTGTCGTGGCCAGCATGGTGATCATCGGCCTCATCGGCCTCCTGCTCGACGGGCTGACGCGCCTGCTCGAGCGCCTGAAGACCGTCCGGTGGCGCTATGTCCGTTGAGAAACCGAAGATCGTCGTCGACGACATCCGCAAGGCCTTCGCGGCGCTCCCGGTGGTGGGCGGCATCAGCGTGTCGGTGGCCGAGGGCGAATTCCTCGCGATCGTCGGGCCGTCCGGCTGCGGCAAGTCGACCCTGATGAACATGCTGGCCGGCTTCGAGCAACCCGACTCCGGCAGCGTGCGCATCGACGGCCGCGCCGTGACCGCGCCCAGCCCCAAGGGCATCGTCATCTCGCAGCAGGGCTCGGTGTTCCCGTGGCTCACGGTGCAGCAGAACCTGATGTTCGGCCTCAACGGCACCGAGCACGCCGAGAACGCACAGGAACGCGCGTCGCTCGCCGACCACTACGCCGCGATGGTGGGCCTCAAGGGCTTCGAGAACGCCTACCCGCACGAGCTGTCCGGCGGCATGCTCAAACGCGTGGAACTCGCCCGCGCCTTCATCGTCAAGCCCGAGATCCTGTACCTCGACGAGCCGTTCTCCGCGCTCGACGCGCTGATGAACCTGCGCATGCGCAACGAACTGCTGCGCATCCTCGCCGAGGAACGCCACACGGTGCTGCTGATCACGCACGACGTCGAGGAGGCGATCTACATGGCCGACCGCATCGTGGTGCTGTCGCCAAGGCCGACGACGATCCAGGCGACGTTCACGGTGGACATGCCGCATCCGAGGCGGATTGCGAGTGTGGAGGCGCAGGAGTTGCGCGAGGCGATCCTGAAGGAGCTTGGACTTTAGACGGCAGCCATCCAGGATCAGAGCGGATCGATCGGAACGATCTCGAGTCCGGTGATGCCGGCTTCGCCAGCCCACTGATCGATCACCTCCTTGGCGGCGTCGTTGACGTAGATGCGCATGCGAACCGTCTTGGGATCCTTGAACACCGCAGGCTCCGCGGGCACCTTGGATTCGTCGATCGCCTCGATGACCAGCAAGCCGTCGTCGCGCTCGGTGCGGCTCTCGTCGAGGCAGTCGATGAGGTTCGTGCAATTGAACAGGTAGAGCGTCTCGCCGCCGTGGTGGAGTTCCACCAGTTCCCCGAAACGCGACAGAAAGCCGCCGACAGCGGCGCGCGCCTTGGCGTCCATCACGAACGAGCCGCCGGCCAACCACATGACGTTGGCGCGCCCACGCTGGCGCTTCTTCGGGGCAGTGTGGACAAGTTCGATGGCTGGCCGATACGCCAAGTCCTTGACGCGGCCATCGGTGATGAACACGCGGTCTCGAAGATCCCGATCGTCTTTGAACACAAGGACTGGGCGATCAAGCGCGTCCCCCGGTCGAATCAACCACGCAGCCATTCGAGCTCCAAACGGATCAAGCGGATCGATCCCCAGGGAACGGCTGGGGCATGAGCGACTACGGTGCAGCAGCCTGATCGGTGAGCGGCGGCTGTCGAACTGGCCGCAATGGTCGTTCAACGACACGGCGCCACGCCCAGAAAGCAAAAAACCACTGATTCTGCGCGAATCAGAGGCTTTAGCTGTTCTAGGTGGCCTGGGGAGGAATCGAACCACCGACACGCCGACGGCAACGCTAAGTCTTTGATTTAGGTGGTTTTGTTGATCGGATGTGAGCGCCCCGTGTACCAATCTGGTGTACCTTGGCAAACCGATGCGCATAATACAGAGAGTCCATGTGCATCTATCGCACCGCCGACGTAGACACTCTGAAGCCTGTCAGTTCAGTAGACGATTGACTCAAGACCCGTCAGGTCTCGGACTGACCTGAACCCTGCTCAGCCAAGCCGGCATCTGTATCCACGATCGGCCAAGCTGGTCGTCCAGGGAATGGTTGAGAGATGCAGCTTCGCTGCCCCCGCCCATCCCTAGGCCGAACACTGAGAGCGCAGACTTCCGCCTATACATTCCCCGGACTCTCAACACGACCCGATCGCGGGGTAGACCGATGTCCGATGATCTGAAGAACATCTACAAGCAGGCAGGCAAGGCCGACAGATTCTGGGATGAGGCAACGCCGGTTGACTTGTGGCGCCTGCAGAAGAAGACGGACTTCGACAAGAACACGATGGTGCTGGAGCCTCATCCGGGTTCCGACACCCGGCCTGCGGATGTGAAGGTGGAGGATCGAGATGGCCGCCAGGTCGTTCTAGGCTGCCGGTGCGTCAAGGGCGACTTCCGGGGCGTCTCGACGTTCGACATGAAGGTCACTTGGTTTGGCGGCAAGACCGGCAAGCATTTCAGGCTGCCGGCGAACACGCTGATTCCGGCTGGGCTCGCCGTGACCAAGGACCACAAGAACCAGCATGGCTCCTATCACTACACAATTGCGCCGAAGGACGACATGCCGCTGGATCTTTTCCTCCAGCATCTGCGCTCCATGGCCCTAGCCGCCGAACTCACGAATTGAGAGGGAAGACATGCTTGAAGACACGAATGCCCTCATCGGTGCGTTGATCGCCGTTCTCAGCGAGTCGAGCCGGCTGGAGAAGTTGCTCGCCAGCGGCGCCCTGTCGGACTCCGATGAAGAACGATTGATGGATCGCGTCGAGCAGATGCACGCGGCCTACGGCGATCTTTCGGAGGAGTACGAACGCCGGCTGCCCGGTCACCCGAGCCTGCTGTCCCTGGACGCTCTACGGGCCCGAATTGAGGCGGACGCCGGCCTCTGAAGGGTGATCAGATGTGCCCGACTTTGAGGCACTTCCGGCGCCAGCCTCGCCTTGCCGCTGATGGCCGGCCTGCTTACTTGGCCCCGCTCTCAACAGCCGCCAAAACGGCCCTGGCGGGCGGCTGGGGGCGTGCAGCGGGCTTCCCCTGCCGAAGCCGACTCAAGGGCCCAAATGGGCGTTTCCGGGCCGGCAGGCCTCTTCGCCCAAATAGGCGCGAGGACGGGGTGCTCGTCCGGCCCTCGGCTTGGAGCCTTAGAAGCTGCGCACGAATTTCGGGCAGTTGGCGTACGACCATTGCGACACCCTGTGCTGCGAATCCGTGACGAAGGTCTTTCGGCATTGGTGAACTCCGAATTGGTCGGTCGAGACCGTCGCCTCGTCGGGATCGCGCGTCTTCAACGACTGCTTGATTTCGACCATGCCGATGATCGGCACGAGGTCGTCGGGGACGGCGCGGCGAAACTGCCAGACGTTGCAGCGCTTGAACGGGGTGGACATGAACGACCAACGGCGCGCCCGATTGCGCGTCGCACGAGAAGCTGTTGAGTGAACCACGGTGTACCACATCGGTCTACCAGTTCAAGGCTTCAGCGTCGCTATTCAGAAAGCAAAAAACCCCTGATTCCGTTAAGAATCAAGGGCTTAGCTGTTCTGGTGGCCTGGGGCGGAATCGAACCACCGACACGCGGATTTTCAATCCGAACAACCAGAGTGGAATCGAGATTGATCGGTATCCATCCACGAACGCAAGCTGTTGAATATTAACGATTTTATTAGAACTCGCGAGATTTCGGCGTTGACCGGAATAGACCAAATCTCCTAGACTTTGCCTACATGGTGCCTACACGGGGCACCTACGCAGCGAAGAAGACCGGGAAGATGACGAAGCAGGCTTTCACCGTGGCGCGTGTCGAGGGCTTCCAGTGCGAGCCCGGCAAGCAGCAAGCGATGTTCTGGGACGCGAAGACCGCAGGCTTCGGCCTGCGAGTCACGGCCTCCGGAGCACGGTCCTACATCTTCGAATCCCGCCTGTTCGGCAACACGATTCGAACCACGATTGGCGACGCGAAGGCTTGGGAGCTTGGGAAGGCACGCACCGAGGCTAGCCGACTGAGAGGCTTGGTCGACAACGGCATCGATCCTCGGGAGCATCGCGCCGAACAGGCCGTCGCTCATGCTGCACGCCGCGTAGAAGCAAGGCGGCGCGACGTCACCTTCGGAGAGGCCTGGGACGAGTACGTCGGGGCCCGAAAGGACGCTTGGAGCAAGCGGCACCATAGCGATCATCTGAAACACGCGCAAGAAGGAGGCGTTTCGAGGAAGCGCGGAAAGGGCCTGACCCAGCCCGGTGCTCTCGCGGCACTGAGACCGCTCAAGTTGTCCGAGATGCACGGGGAACGCATTGCTGAGTGGCTCATTGGCCAGGCCGAAGAGAGGCCTACGGTGGTCGCGCTGTCATATCGCCTGCTGCGCGCCTTCGTTCGTTGGTGTGATGACATACCCGCCTATCGAGGAATCGTCCCGGCGGATGCGTACAAGGCCCGCGATGTGAAGGAGGCCGTTCCACGCGTCCGGGCAAAGGACGGTGACTCTCTCCAACGCGAGCAGCTCGCTGCTTGGTTCGCCGCGGTTAGGGCGGAGCCCAATTTCGCGCAGTCTGTGTATCTTCAAGGATTGCTCATCACTGGGGCGCGACGCGAGGAGCTGGCGGCGATCCGCTGGGATGACGGCGTTGACCTCAAGTGGCGCGGCCTGACCCTTGACGACAAGGTGGAAGGCACTGGCGGACGCACCATTCCGATCCCGCCTTACTTCGCTCGACTTCTGACCGAGCTGAAGCGGCGTAACGACGTGCCGCCCAGTCCGCGGCGCCTGGCCATGTTGAAGAAGCGCGGAGAACCTTGGGCGCCATCGCCCTGGGTCTTTCCAAGCCTGACTTCGGAAGACGGAAAGATTGCCGAACCCCGCGCTGCACATGTCAGGGCCCTGGAAGCAGCTGGCCTGCCTCACCTCACATTGCACGGCCTGCGCAGGTCGTTTGGCACGCTGTCGGAGTGGTGCGAGGTGCCAGTCGGAGTGGTTGCCCAAATCCAGGGGCACAAGCCGTCTGCGATTGCGGAAAAGCACTACCGTCGGCGACCATTGGACCTACTACGCAAGTGGCATGACCAAATCGAGTCGTGGATGCTGGAGCAGGCTGGCGTCGATCCTGGGGTTTAGGCTCCAATGCAGCGGCGCGACAGTCGTGCATGACAGATCCCAGGAGGACACATGACTTAGTTCACCGTTCGGATTGAACTCCCCGATGTTTCAGACAACGCGGCCAAGTATGGCGAACTCCATAAGCTATTGGAGAAGGCCAAGTTTTACCGCCATGCGACTGTTCCACTCCCCGGCGGGGAGACATATCCGAGTTGGTCGCGCGTCCGTACAAAACACGCGCCTGCGATTCCGGTCAGCGCTGCCTCGGCCGAGACGGCGCTCCCAGAAGACTAGCGTTCCAACCAACGCTGGGCGCAAGCCGGCACATGCACTGACAATGGCCGGAGACTTAGGCGTGCATAGTCATGGCGCCAAGGCTGTAAGCTCTGAGGAATTTGGTCGCACAACGTAGACTTGGGTATTTGCCATCTAAAGGAAAACATGTCCAAGCTCTCGACCATTCGCAAGCAGATTGCCGCCTTGGAAGCTCAAGCCGCTCGAATTGCCAAGGAAGAAATGGATTCTGCGATTGGCAAAGTGAAGTCCCTGATGTCGGACTTTGGGCTGACCATTGAGCACCTGACTCAGTCGATCACAGGCAAGGCCGCCTCGAAGAAGTCGAAGTCCGCTCCGAAGAAGGCTGCAGCAAAGAAGGTCGCCCCGACTGCGAAATACGCTGACCCGAAGAGCGGCAAGACCTGGAGTGGGTTCGGCCGCGCGCCTGGTTGGATTGCCAGCGCGAAGAACCGCAACGCATTCCTTGTGATCAAGAGTGCGTCGCCGGTTGCAGGTGATACGCCTGTCGTTGGTGCGAAGAAGGCAACATCCAAGAAGGCTGCGAAGGCCGCTGCCGTACCGGCGAAGAAGGCCGTTAAGACGATCGCTAAGAAGGCTCCACGCGCCTCAAAGAAGGGGACGACATCGCCCATGAAGACGGCAGTCGCTGCGACGAAGAGGGTGGCAAACGCAAAGAAGGCCTCGCCAAAGAAGTCGGCTACTAAGAAGATCACGACACCAAGCTCGTCGTCCGCTACCGCTCCGACTCCTGCTTCCGAGTAGCCTGCGATTGCGCGGGTAACGGCGCGGATTGGGAAGAGCGGTTCCGACTCACGGCTTCAGGTGCCACGACGCTGGCATCGACGACATGAACCCCCACGGTTTTGCCGATACCGGCAGGCGCCACGGCGGCCCGATCGGGATGCTCGCGTCAGTCCTTCCTTCGCTTGCGGCCGTTCCTCAGCGTTTGCTCTTCCTGCCGCTGTGGGGTGCTTGCTGTGTCCGGAGTTTCCCTCGTGTGTGGCCAGCCCACCGTGTCCAAATTCCTCAGCACGCCCGACGTTCCTGTCTCACGCAAGAACCTGTTGACATCCCACAGCTAGGGCTGGCGGGTAGGCCCTGCATTGCTGTCCTTGGCGTTGCGTCCTCGAGGGTTGGCTGGTTGCCTCCGCCGAACGCAGATTTCTGGCTCGGTTCGGGCCGGCGCCTCGCGCGTAAGAGGCCGCGCCACCGGCAGGTCTGCGGCATCAACGTCGACGGGCTCGCATTCTGCGACACAGCCTCGGGATGGCGCCGATGCATGGACGTGGCTATCGATAGTGCTTCGGCCATGAGTTTGTGCGCCATCCGGACGGATTGCTGGCATTCGGGGCTGCGTAGCGGCGTCAAGGTCTGGGGCAACGCTCCGATATCGCGGTGTTGTAGTGAACCAGACCCAGAACTACTGCGCAGCATACCCTTGGTCAAGCTCACGGGATGAGCGTCTGCTTGCTTAGCATGAAGGCACCTCAACTCTGGATGTTGCTATGAGAAGAAGCTGCTCGCCGCTCGAGTACCTCGCCGCCTTTGCTATCAGCTTTGCGCTGGGCGCCGTCAGCACGGTTATGGTCTCGACCTACGGTAGGTGGATTCAGCGAAGAGCAACCTCGAGAACTACCAGCAGCAGCTAGCATTCGACGGCGAGGCGGAGTGGAACCACACCTGAAGGACGGCCTGCAGCCGTGGTGAACGAAATTCAAGGGAGAAAAATGGCCGAATCAGAATCGAACACCAGCGGCACCTCAAAGCCGTCGGTCGGCGCAGCGGCCCTTCGTCAAAAGCGCGTCGACGAGCTTCTCAGTCGCTGCCGACAAGAAGTGCTTCAACAGATCATCGGACCCTTCGGCCTGACGCCGCTGATGTTCGACGACAAGGTTGGGGGCAATGTCACCGCTCAGCACAACGCCGAGAAGAGCATCTACGCAAAGAAATCCGAGGGGTACAACCGAAAGGAAGACTACTCACACGGCACCGCTGGATTTCGCAAGGGCAGGGAGGCTCGTCGTGACGGCACCATGTCTGCTGAGACGTTCGTAGACGCCTACACAGGAAAGACTGAGCCGAAGTACCGCGTCGACGAAAACGGCCAGCCTGTGATGAGGAAAGACGGCAAGCGCGCGAAAAATGTTGAGCTCGATCACACTGTCTCGATGGATAAGGCCCACAAGCAGGGCGGGTGGATGTTGAGCTCTGAGGAACGCACGGCATTGTCGTCTGAGAAAGACAACCTGAACTTCACGACTCAAAAGACAAATCAGGCCAAGAAAGCGAAGGACCCAAATAACTTTCTGACGGAGGCGAACGGCTTCGACCAGGGGCGCGTGAAGCCTTTGATTGAGAAGGCCGAGGCCGCAGTCGAAAAGCACATGCCGACTACCGGTGACCGAGTGCTGTACCACGGCAAGGAGCTCGCCAAGAGCGGCGGCATGGACGCTGGCAAGCAGGCCCTTTGTCGCGCGCTAGGCGTGCTACTGCAAGAGTTTGTCAATCAGTCTTTCGTCGAGGTGAAACGGCTGGTCGTCAACAGGGCTGCCACCAAGAACTTCTTGGACGAGATTGGCCGGAGTCTGAAGGCCGTGGGCATGCGCGTTGTCGCAAAGATGCGTGATGTCCTGAATGCCCTCGTTTCCGGCGGGATCGAGGGCTTCGTCAGCACCTTGATAACCTTCCTCATCAATAATTTCATCACGACCGCTGCCAAGGTCGTGACCGTGATTCGCGAGAGCATGAAGAGCCTCTGGCGAGCAATCAAGATGATTGTGAGTCCCCCTGCGCACATGACGGCGGCGGACATCACCCGAGAGGTCGTCAAGATCATTTCCGGCGTTGTGACGCTGAGCCTCGGCATGATGATTGAAGAGTCAATCAAGGGCTTCGTGATGTCGGTACCCTTGCTTGTTCCCATGGCAGAAATCCTGGCGCCAGCGCTTGCTGGCATCGTCACCGGCCTGGCCACGGCGCTGCTGATGTTCGGAATTGATCGCCTCTTCGACGCGCTCGCGGCGAGCGGTACCGAGGCCCTGGAAGCGGGCGTTGCAAACGGTGAAGCGCAAGCACAGATCGTGGGCGGTCTTGAGCAGATGCTCAGTGAGCAAGTTGCCTCCTCAAGGATCTACGCGCAGGCTGTTCTTGACTACGAGCGCGTCATGGAACAAGTCACGTCGAGCCGAGACAACTTGGCGCTGGCTCTGACCTCGGCGGAGGACACGACCGAAGCTCGTGATGCAGTCATGGCGCTCGTTCAAGACCAGTTCGACCTGACACTGCGCCTCGAGCGCGATCTTGACGCTGTTCTCTTGGGCGATGAGGATGAACCGACGGAGAACGCGCAGTGACGGAACTAATTCAGCAGCTCGCAACTATCGACGTCAGCACTGGTGCCTTGACCGAGCTAAAGCCCGACGAGATCTTTCGGAACTTCAGCACCAACTTCGCGAAGCTGGGCGACTTGAAGAGGTTCGTGAGTGAGCACGAGAAGAAGAACTTCATCATCCGATGGTTTCAAAGCGGTAAGCTCGCAGAGGCTCAACTTGATTCCACCGTCGTTCAGGCGGAGTTCTCCAAGGCAATCGGGCAGCTGATGATGATCAGCGTCCTTCAGTCGAAGAAGTTGTCAGAGCAGCAGAAGACGCTGACGTCTCAGCAGGTAGATTTGAAAAAGCAGGCCAAGGAGATACTTGGCCAGACGGAAGACATTTCGACGCAACAGGTTGCCCAAGCCAAACAAGCCAAGGACCTGAAGGCACTGGTCGAGAACTACTTTGAGCTCAAGGGGCTGACGCAAGACGGCGCAGCCAAGCTTGTAGCCATCGCAACTGAGGTTCGAGGCACCAAGATCTCGATGGTCGAGGAGGTCTCTCGACGGTTGCTCGACATGCGACAGACTCTCGACGAGAACCTCGAGCGTGTCGACCATCATGTCTCGTCGCTGACGGAGGCAGTCGACAAGGCTGTTCTTCAGGCAAATTCGGTGGACGAGCAGGTCGAAGACTTGGCGGGCGCTCTGGAGCTTGTGCGCGAGGATCTCGCCGCTTCTCTTCTGGAGCAAGCTCAACGTACGAACGCGGTGGAGCAAAGTCTCGAGGGCATGGTTCGTCGCGCTGACAAGGGCGATGAATACGTCACGAAGCTCCACGAACAGATTGCGGCTCTCGAAGGGCAGCGCCTGGTGGCAGCGAAGGCGGCCGACGCGCTCAAGAACTCCGCGGAGACCCAGGCTGCGAAAGTTCGTCTAGTCGAACAGCAACTTCGCGGGAGCAAGTCTCGTCTCGCGATTTCCTCCATCGTCGCCGCCAGTGGCCTCGTTCTGGGACTAGTGTCGGCGGCCATGCTGATCGCACGCCACTGACCTGGAGGTTTGGTTGTCCTCAGGGGCGGGCAGCAGGTCAATCAGCATTGCAGTCTACGAGCTGCCATCCTTGGGTCTCCAACTGCTTCAGTTCTGATGCGATGAATGCATCCCGCCTCATAGCCAGGCAGCGCAGATGCGAGGGACGAGTCATCGCTCCGTAGTGCAGCTTGAGCCGTCCGAGCAAGCGGGAACTCTCCAGCTCTGGCTTAGCCTTTGATGATGTACCAACTGTTGCCGCGCTTGACGAGCGCGACCTGGCCATCTTTATCGTAGTGATCCGTGGTGAACTGCGCGCCGCGTGCGATATCGGAATTGGTGGATCCCACAAGGTGTTCGTCCTTGGGCAACAAATGGAAGGTGCCGCGAAGCTCGATGATCGTGACAGTTTCGTCGTCTATCTTGCGGGTGTAGGTGCTCGTTTCTTTCCAGGTCTGCACCGGGAAGGCGCCGAACGAAGTCAGATCCTTGTTTGCGTTGATCGCGGTACGGATTGCGTCCGTTGGAACATCAGAGCTCGTAGAGCCGTCGATGCGGTCGACATCAATGACCGAGGGCGCGGCAGCCGCGACAGGTGTCTCTGGTTTTCCCCGGCGACGCGCCAGCGTCGCATAGGCCGTCGGACTGTAGCCCAACAGCGTTCCCTGGTCGTTCCAGCAGAAGAAGTTGCAGTTGACGCCAGCGGCGTGTTGGCTGTCGATGCCCACCGGTTGGGTGGCTGCGGCTAGAGCCAGTTCGTCGGGGAAGGCGATCCCGTCGATCGTCAACGGGAACGTCGTGCCGCCGTCGCCGCGTGCACCATCGAACCTGTAGTTGTACGTGTCGAAGCCGTGCCAATTCCCGGTGACCTTGAGGTTGGTCGTCTTGACGGTGGAAGCAGTCGAGGTCGGCTTGTCGTCATCCTTCCCACCTGACAGAGCATCGAGTGGGTTGTCGCTCTCGGGTGCCCTCGGCTGAGCCGAGGTCTGAGATGACGTCTGCTGCTTGTCGCCCTGTGGGATGTGGTGCTTGTTGCAGCCGACCAGCGCCATCGCGGTGATGGCCGATGTGACGAAGGAGGCACCGATGGCGAAATTGGTGGACATGATGGATTGCTCCGTAAGAGTTTTTGAACTGAGTAGCCTTCGGATCCGTGGAGGCCAGTTGCTGGAACGTAGGGGAAGAGTTGTGGGCTGCTGGAAGGGTTCAGCTACGCCTGCTCCCCGCTAGGAAAAGGGCGAAGGGACAGCCACGGCGCGATATTCGCCAAGTCTGCGTCAGCTTGCTCGGCAATAAAGGGTACCAAACACCGTGTATTCAAACGCGTCTTTTGCGGAGCATCGGAGACATGCCCTCCCGTGCCTCGTCCCCGCCAAAGCTCTCGCTGAGGTTGGTCTTCGCCAGGAACGTACGGCTTGTGCGAGTCGCCGCCGGGATGTCGCAGGAGCGCATGGCGGCGGAAGCCGGCCTCGACCGAGCCTTCGTCGGAACACTAGAGCGGGGCCAGCGCAACATCTCGATCGACAACATTGAGTTGCTGGCCAAGGCCGTCGGGGTTGCTGTGCACGAACTGATGGATCCCGACCTACCGGCGATTCGAGGCCTGGACGCGACTGCGACCAGGGCTCCGCGTACCGCGCGGCCCTATCCTGCGGACAAGCGAGCAAGAAAGGCGTAAAAGTCCGCCGCACGCGAACTGGTGCGGCTTTCCGTTGCTACCAACAAGCCGGCTACTGATCTTCAGGCGATGAGTTGCAGCGCCTGTTCGAGCGCACGCTGCTTGATCGCCGCCCCCTGACCGAACCAGGCGCTGTCGAGGCGGTACTCCTGGCTGCGTGCACGTCGTTCATGGTCGACGAACTCGGTGACGGCGTTCATGAGGCCCCAGGCCGTTCCCTTCGCGGCGGCGAGCTCAGAGCCCCTTCCCGACCCGTTGAAGAGGTCCTCGATCCGCTTGAGGGCTCTTTCGTTGCTCAGGGCGCTCGGGAGCGGAGCACTCGGCGCGACACCGCAGATCACCCGCGTGATGTACCGCTGTGCCTCCGTCGTCTTGACCCTGCGCTCAGCCAACGCCTTCATCCGCACCATAAAGCCATCCCACCGCGAGACTGCGATTCCGAGTTGGCGCTTGACGACGTTCGCGTCGAAGACGGATCGATGCGGCACCTTCACCGAGCCGACGGCGTTGTTGAGAGCGATCGCCAAGGTGTTGTTGCAAACGACTCGAACCGTTGTCGGCATGGCGATCGTCGCGAGAGAGCCGTCGCAGGAACTTGCCAGCAAGAGGTAGCCCGTGACGGCATCGCTGCCCTTGAGAACGGCGCTCTGGCCGGTACGAGCAAGTGCCCAGAAGCGTTTACCCTGCTTCAGGACTCCGGCCGTCTCGAGCTCGTAGCCCGAGGCCGTCGTCAGATCGCGAAAGAACTCAAGGACTTCGCGAGGCTGCACCACCTGATATCGGCCGCTGACGACCGACAGCGCGGCATTCGTGTCGCTGCGGTACAGCACCTTGTGGTCGTCAAAGTGGAGCGTCGAGAGGGATTCACCTTCAGGTTGGTAGCAGACAGGCGAGGACATGATTCGCCAGTCCATGCCAGCTTCCTGAGACCAGACCTCGATGGGCTGGTTCGGGGCAAGGCGGCTACCAAGCTCATGCCAGGGCGTCTGGCCTACGAAGGCCATTGTTTGAACAAGATGCGTCACGGAGTGTTCCTTTCGTTGAATGAGCACAGAGAGCCCGCGGGCCGCGAAGCCGGTGGGCTGGTTCTTGGAGGTGTGGACGTCAGGGCTTCTGCGACCAAGCGCGGGCAGCCTCCGGACGCTTGGAGCGCTTTACATCGCGGTCGTGATCACGATCGAGCGTCGCTCGGCATGTCCATGTCCACCGTCAACTGGTGCTCGGGCAGCGATGCGTTGGATTCGATGAACTCGTTTGCGACCGACGTCATGACATCCTCGATCGTGTCGGCGTCAAGGCCGCGCAGCTCGTTCGGTTCGTACCAGGTGATGCAGATACCTGCTTCGCGAGCCAGCAGAGCCAATACGCGCAGGTCGCGGAGGATCTTTTCAAGGGCAATTTGCATGTTTGTTCTCTGGTGAGCCAAGGTCAAAGCAGTCCACGCTCGGCAAAGCTGACATACTGGCCGCCTCCGACGACGATGTGATCCAGCGTCCGGATGTCGACCATTTCCATGGCTCGTTTCACGGAACGGGTCAGCGCCTCATCTGCAGCAGACGGCTCAGGCTTGCCGCTAGGATGGTTGTGCGCGAGCACGATGGCGCTGGCGTTCAGCGTGAGCGCCCGCTTGATGAGCTCGCGTGGATAGACGGAAGTGCAGGTGAGCGTCCCGAGGAATTCCTCGACGTACTCGATCAGTTCATGCTGTGCATTGAGGTACAGCACGGCGAATACTTCGCGCGTCTGGTGACCAAGCTTGCAGGCCAGAAACTCTCGGACAACTTTTGGACTGTCCATAACCGGGGTGATCATCAGGTAGCGCCCAAGGATCTCCGCGGCGCGTCGAAGTGTTCCACGCTCACGGTCGCTCAAGTTGGGAAGCATGGCTTTCCTTCAGTTGTGCAGTTCTCTTCGCGCGATGGCGCTCACGAACGGTGCTGGATGTGAAGGCATAAGGCCTACGAAGCACCGTCTACAGGTGCTTCGTGGGCCTATATGCGGTGAGGTTGAGGCAGGTAGCAACTACTCGCCGAGGCGGGGACCTCGCGCACATCTTCGGCACGGACCGGCGCTCGCTGCGCGACTTCCGATTTCGTCCGCGATCAGGTCGCAAAGATCGGCTCCAGCGGCCATCGCCTGCAGGAGGAGCGTCGCTTTTGGCCCAGCGCGTAGCGGCAGTAGTTTGAGGATGGAACTCAGCGGAATCGGAGCCACCGAAAGAGCCTGATTCGCGCGTTGGGCCGCTCGCGCGACGCGCCTCAGGGACGCCGGGAGCCCGTTGCATGAACAACCCTCTGTCGATGCCGATGCTGGGCTGCTCGAGGTCGGCGCTTTCAAACCTTCCGCCAAATGCGATAGTTCCGCATGAACGAGAGGAGCAGAGCGATTGCCAGAGTCATGACGCCCATGCCTGCTACCGAGCCAGCGAGGAAAGCGAGTGTGAACGCGCGTAGGAAGTCGAGCGGAGACGGGAAAGGAAACATGGAGAGCCTCTTCGAAGATGGCCGAGGGGCCTCGCGCGTCCTGCATGCAGCACAGCGGCGAGGGAGCCGGCGGGATGCCGTTCTCGATAAGGTGATATGTGGTTGAAATTTCTTTCGATCGGCGTTCGCTGGTTTCGGCTACTTGAGCCGCTGTGTTCGAGATAATTGCCATCTCTAGGTAGGCGCGAAAATGGCCGTATGCCGTACCCGTTCGAAGACAACCCGCTCGAGGCGCACATGCTTGCGCTACGCAATCTCGAATCTGAGGAGCGTGATCTGCGCGAGCGCCTTCAGGCGTGCGATGACAAGGCGAGCGCTTCGCATCTAGCGGAAGCTGTTTCAGCCCTGCAACAACGGGTCAAGGCGCTTCGATGGTCGTCGCCGCTCGAGCCACGCGACTGCGACGTATTCTTGACGCAACTCGAGCGGTCCTTGCGCGAGTTCGACCACCTCCATCCCAAGCCTGTCCGTCGCGCTGTCCTCTGCAAGCATTCGAAGCGACGGCGGGTGGTCAGGACGTTCAGGAACCAGTCGAAGCACCTCTGCTGTCAGTGCCTTGACTGCGGCGCGAAGCTCGAGGACATGAAGAAGTCGGACTGGCCAGCCTGGCCGACGTGGCCAGTGTTTGACGAGCAACTCCATGAAGCCGATTCCGAAAGAGTTTCGGCTTGGGAAGCTGCACGGAGCAAGGTCTTCGCGGCAGCAGAGGACGCGTCAGACGGCATTCCCAGCTTCGACTGGGAAGGCTTCGGCAAAGCCTACGAAGCTTCGCATCCCAAGCCCCTTGACTCGTGGAGGTGCCAACACGGGGCCACATCGCTGCGGCGCCGGCGGTATGGCGATCGAGCTGGCGATGCCGTGGTGCAGCAGTGCAACGACTGTGGAAAGCACTTGCGGAGCGTTGCGAAGGCTTCCGTTCCCGACATTGGCCTACTAGCGGACTTCGATGAACTGCTCAAGGAATCGAGCGGAGCCGCCGTGTTGCGGTGGCATTCAGCCTATGGGAAGGCGCTTGACGAAGCTCGATTCGCCTTTCGCGCTGAAATTGGCCGGCAAATTGCCTCGGGGGCGATACAAGACGTAGACACATCTCGCTTCGGGACGTACTACGACACTCCCGAATGGCGGACTACCCGCGAGCGGATCCTTCGACGGGATGACCTTCTCTGCCAATGCTGCGGCGAGGCCGCGACGTGCGTCCATCACATCACCTACGAGAGGCTGGGATGCGAGAACGACCTAGATCTGATCTCGCTTTGCGGCGCTTGTCACGGACTGGTCCATTCGCGTCAAGACGCTTATAGCGGCCTGCGACTGGTGCCTAGCGAAATTCGTGCTCTGGCGGCCGATGATGCCTAAGCCTGAATGCGAAACTGGAATGGATTCGCGAAGGTTCAGGCCCGCACCATCGGCATCTCGTCCCATCGGGTCGTGAACCGGGGCGATCTCCGCTCCTGCTTTGTCGCCCAGACGGCGACATCCGCGGTGCGACTGGCCATCGTAGTGCTGCCGATGCGCACCGAGTCGCGGCCGAAGCGGTTGTTGAGCGTGTCCATGGCGTGCATCAGCCTGGCGCGCGGATCGGGCGCGGGCGCGGTCGGCTCTTCGCAGGACGAGAAAAGGTCGAGTTCGCCCTGCTCGTGGCCCGCGGCCTGCAACTCCGACAGCACCGCGCCGGCCTTCGCGTAGCGGAAGCCAGGCCGGAACTGGGTTCGCACTGCGATTTCGACGGCGCGCAGGAGTTCGGCCGTGTCGGCGGTCGGGCGCGTCAGCGGGACCGTCACGTTGACGTTGTGCTGGCGATCGTTCGTGCGGAACGCACTGGTCGTGAAGAAGATGCCGATCGCTCCGGCGACGCTGCCTTGCTGGCGCAACCGCTCCGCCGCGCGCGAGGCGAATTCGCTGGCGGCCTCGAGAATGCCGTCAACCTGCGTGATGGGCGTGCCGAACGAGCGGGAGACCAGGATCTGCTGGCGCGGCGGCGGCGCGTCGTCGAGCGTCATGCAGGACGTGCCGCGAAGTTCGCGCAAGGTTTTCTCGAGCACGACGGAGAACTGGTGCCGCAATGTCGCGGTATCGGCGCGCAGCAGATCCTGGACGCTGACGATGCCGCCGGCCTTCAGCTTCTCGGTCGTGCGCTTGCCGATGCCCCAGACCATGCCGACGTCGGTGGCGGCGAACAGCGCGTCGAGTTCATGCGGCGCCAGGCGGCTGAAGTCGCATACCTGTGCCAGATCCGCAGGGTAGGTGCCTGGCTTGCGATCGGCCATCTTGGCAATGTTGTTGGCGAGCTTGGCAAGGGTCTTCGTCGCGCCGAAGCCGACACTGGTGGGGATGCCGGTCTCCTGAAGGATGGCGGCTCGCATCGTGCGTCCCGTCGCCACCAGGTCGTCGCGCACGCCCTCGAAGTCGAGGAAGGATTCGTCGACGCTGTAGACCTCCTGCCGCGGCGCATAACGGGCCTCCACGGCCATCATTCGCGCGCTCATGTCGCCGTACAGTTCGTGGTTGGCGGAGAGGGCGACGAGGCCGCCCGTCTTCTCGAGGTGGCGCACCTGGAACCAGGGCTGCGCCATCTTCACGCCGATGTCCTTGGCTTCGTTGCTGCGCGCGATGCACGCGCCGTCGTTGG